>Ga0180069_1000137_pt1 | contig 15292 bp, 14 predicted proteins | sample EasRivERM_16_10D_2_FD_121793 | JGI IMG/M metagenome (GOLD analysis project Ga0180069, IMG submission 121793) | Soil microbial communities from meander-bound floodplain in the East River, Colorado, USA - East River metaG ERMLT231B'_16_10D | ecosystem: Environmental > Terrestrial > Soil >...
GAGATCTAGCAGAAGATTATGATCGCGAAGCAGACAGAAACATTGCCGACCATAATGACGAACAAGATTACGGGATAGATTGATAAAATACACCAACTCATCATCTTACTGCTAATATAATTTAATCACTCAGTAAACTGATCACAAACCTACTCCCCCCCAACTGCGTCACTCTGTGCCTTCACGTTGCCCTTGTTATCCGTCGATTGGCGCAACTTTTGACGAACCGCAGGGTTGAAAGAGATAGAAGCAGATGCCATCTGCCCGAGTAAGAATTGTCAACTTAATCACTTAGCTATATGGAGGCTAAAATGAACTTTCTAGTATGGATCATCTTCGGGGCTCTCGCGGGTTGGATCGCGAGCATGTTCATGGGGAAGAACAGGCAAATGGGAGCCATTGCCAACATCGTGGTTGGCATCGTCGGCGCGTGGATTGGGAGTTGGCTCTTTAATCAGTTCGGCGCAGCGGGCGTCACGGGCTTCAACGTTCAGAGCATAGTTGTTGCGATCGTAGGCGCGGTCGTATTGCTTTTCCTGGTTGGTATGGTCCGCCGCTGATCGCTGAAGCGCAAGAAAACTTCTAATACAAAGAGCCACGCAGTTCGTTGCGTGGCTCTTTGTATGTCAAATGAAACTCAGGCTTGTGGAAGGATCACCACAAACCTACTCCCCATCCCAACCCCATCACTCTGCGCCTCCACCTCACCGGAGTGTGACTGGACGATCGCTTTGACGATGGCGAGTCCCAGCCCGTTGCCTGTAAACTCAGACACATTTCTGCCGCGATGGAAACGCTCAAACAAATGCGACAGGTCTTCAGGCGGGATGCCGATGCCCGCATCAGAAACGGTCAACCTGATTTCATTCGCAGAACACTCAAGGTTCAGAGAGATCGATCCGCCCGCGGGCGTGAACTTGAGCGCATTCTCCAGCAGGTTGCTGACGACCTGCTTCAGTTGCGTTTCATTTCCCAGCACATGCACATCATCTTCTGGAATATTCATCGTAAATGCACGGTCAGTTTGTTCGGCGCGCGATGCAAATTGTTCGCCCGCTTCACGCACAAGCTGGACTACATCAACAGAGCCGAAAGTGGATCTGGACTCTGCCGCTTCGATACGCGAGAGATCGAGCAGACTCTTCACCAACGCTTCCAGCCGCTGGCCCTGTTCCTGCGCGCGCGCGAGGTACTGGGTCCTGGCTGAAGCGGTCTTCTCGTCACGCGCCAGTTCAAGGTTGGCTTGCAAGGCCGTGAGCGGCGTATGCAGTTCGTGCGCCGCGTCGGCAACGAAGGAACGCAGCGCACCAACTGTCGCCTCCACGCGCACAGCCATCTCGTTGAAGGAATGACCGAGCGCGCCCATTTCATCCGTGCTGAGGATATCGGCGCGCGCAGTCAGATCGCCAGCCGCCATGCGCGCAGTAATTTGAGTCAATGCAGTGATGGGTGTGGTAATGCGATTGCTGAAAAACCAACCCGCCAGCGCGGCAAGCAATACCGCGACAATACCTGCGGCGACCCAGCCATTCATCACATTATTCAAAATCTCGTCGCCATAGGCAGGACCGTCCGATAGAATTAATTTCCCAAGCGCGGCGCCTTTTTCGTCAACCATCTGTTGTTCGACAACCTGGGATGAGCGGCGCGTACTTACATCCGCATTGGGGTCAAGCAAGCCATACATGGAAACATCTGCGGGCATGACCACGCCAACGGAATCCGGCTTGAAGATGACAAAATCTCCCTGCGCATCCGCGCCCATGGGAGACTCGCCTCTAATGATCTGAACTTCAAATGATTCAGTTACGCCGACCGGGGAAGTCACAGTCTCCCCCATGGGGATTTGAAACGGCACAGCGCTGGTAAAGTAAACGACCTGCCGATTATCCGGCACGCCTGAATCTGCAATGACTGTCCCTGAGGTATCTTCAATCCGCACACGCGCCTGCAGGAAGAAAGACCAACTCGCTGACTGGTCTTGAATTAATTCAGCCGGGATATTCGCATTGATAAGTTGTGAAGTAATAGCCCCGATCCGCATGGCATGTCCCTGCAGGTATTGCGCTTCCTGCGCGTCGTAATAACCGCGCAGAATGGCGCGCAGTACAATGCCAAGTGAAAATGCCGCCAGTAATGCAATAGCGGCATAACTCAATGCAAGCCGCCAGCGGATCGAGTTCAATTTCATGGTCGGGACGCTCCTCCCGGCGCAAAGATCATGAACGGCGTGGAGAATACGATCACGTCCGCTATGACGCGGTCGCCGACTTTCCTGCCCCACACTGAGATGGAACTTTGCTCCGTAATTTCATCTATTGTACCCAGTTCCACAGTCTGTTGGACCTCAGCGCCCGGATTCTCAGGATCGAGTTCAGTAGTGTCTTTATAGATAATCGTATCTGTGGAAATGACGACCTCCACTTTTGGTCCGCTGAAACTGGAATCCGCTTGCGGCGCTTCACCGGGCTTGGCTTCGACGACGGCATTGATATCGCCTGTGCCAACAAATATGCTGTTGTCTTGTCTTTCAACGTACATACCGATCACATCCGGCTGGGCGGCGGGCAATTCTTTGGCTGGCTTCACATTCAGCGCGAAGGTTTGCTCCGCGCCACCAGGACCCCCGAACGAGATCACGTTTCCTCCAGGTCCGCCAAGGGACGAGTTCTTTGGCTGTCTGAAATACCTGACTGCGACGAACGCCGCCGCGGCAAGCAGGATGACAAGACCAATGCCTATGATATACGGCACTACAGACTTCCGGGGTGTGGGTGTTTCCTGTGTTTCCATTTTCTAAATCTCCTTTTACATAAAATTATGTCACCCTCCCGAAGGACATCGGGACGATGTGAGCGACAGCGAAGGGTCCCTAATAAGTTCAGAGATTCTCAGAATGACAGATAGACCAAGTTATTTCTTACTCATACCTCAACGCCTCAATGGGGTCGAGCCGCGCCGCGCGCAATGCAGGGTAAATTCCGAAGAGGACTCCCACAAGAATTGAAACGAACAAAGCCAGCGGGATACTGCTCGGTTGAAGCAATGCCATACCCTTATTCAACGAAGCGGCTATCGGGATGGATAAAATGCCAAAGACCACGCCCAGCACACCGCCGCCTACGCTGATGAGAATCGCTTCCAACAAAAATTGGAGGATGATGTCTTTTGAATGTGCGCCCACCGCCATGCGGACCCCGATCTCGCGCGTCCTCTCCGTGACACTGACGAGCATCACGTTCATGATTCCGATCCCGCCGACGATCAGTGAGACAATTGCCATTGCCGCCAGCAAAAGTGAGAAGGTGTTGGCGGCTTCCTGTTGTGCGCCTAAAATATCCTTGCGCGTGGTGAGATTGAAGTCATCCTGATATTCACCGTTTGCATCAGGCTCGACCTCGTGCCGTTTGCGAAGATAATCCTTGATCTGGGCTTTGGCTTCATCCATGCGGCTTTCATCTTTGACGAACGCCGTAATCGAAATAGACGGCTCATCCTCATAGAATGCCTGGATGACTGTGCTGATCGGCATGAACAAATTCAAATTGGGATTGCTTTTGTACCTCTGCGATTCATCCACGTTTTCCAACTCAGCCATCACGCCAATCACCTCGCAGCGATCGCGGTTGACCCAGATCGTTTGTCCCAGCGGGTCATCGCCGCCGAATAGATCGGTGGCAGTCTGCGAACCCAGTACGCAGACAGGACCATGTTCCAGCACTTCAACAGGAGTGAAGAAACGACCCCGCGCGAGATAGTCCTGCATTGTGAGGGTTTCGCCATCCTGCCTGTTGACTGGCTGTACCTCGCCCGCGCTGACAATGCCATCCATGGCATTCGCTGTGACGCCTAAGATCGTCAAATCCAGGGTGGCGCGTCCATAACGGGCTTTGACCCCCGCGTTGACTGCCATATCCACTTTGCTGACAAGCTCCACTTGATCGGGCATCAGCAAGCCGTCTTCATACGTCAAATTCTTTCCCGCGGAAACAAGTTGTTCGTCATCAATTGCCATCATCGCGCTGATTTGCACCTGGTTCGCCCCGAGGAATCTGAAGCGGGCATCTACTGCGGCGCGTGCGCCATTGCCCAACGCCAACATCGCAATTACAGATGCCACTCCGATGATGATTCCCAGCATGGTGAGGGCGGCGCGCAGTTTATTCGCTGAAACGCCGCGCAGTGAAGTGCGGATCAAATCAGCCACGGACATGCACGGACTCCGCTTCCATAAGGATTCCATCGCGCATGGTGCAAATTCGGCTGGCATGGCGCGCGATGTTCATATCATGCGTGACCATGATGATCGTTTTGCCTTCTTTGTGTAATTCAGTCAACAGGGACATGATCTCTTTGCCTGTCGCGCTATCCAGATTCCCGGTGGGTTCATCGGCGAGGATCACCGCTGGTTGAGTCACCAGCGCGCGCGCAATAGCAACGCGTTGCCTTTCGCCGCCGGAGAGTTCCATTGGCTGATGATCAGCCCGACGGTCCAGTCCGACGCGGGTGAGAACGTCCATTGCTTTTTTATATTGCTCTCCCCCGCCATATTCCCCCTTTCGATATGCGAGCGGCAACGCGACATTTTCCCACGCGGAAAAGCGTGGCAGGAGATTGAAGTTTTGAAAGATGAATCCGATGCGCCTGCCGCGTATGGTTGCCAACTCATCACGACTCAGGGACGAGACTTCAGTATCCTCAAGCCAGTATCCGCCCGCGGTGGGACGATCCAGCAGTCCGATCAAACTCAGCAGGGTTGACTTGCCGCTTCCCGATGCGCCCATCAAAGCGACGAACTCGCCTGCGCGCACCGCCAGGTCCACGCCCCGCAATGCGCGCAGAACAAAATCGCCCATTACATATTCGCGCGTGAGACCGACAGTTTGAATGACAGCCTTCGACGAGCCGTTCATTGGATGATCACCCGCTCGCCTTCCTTCAAGCCCGATAAGATTTCAACATTCGAGTCGCCGCGCAAGCCGACAACTGCCTGCCGTATCTCAACCGCTTCATTCGCCCAAACTTTTAGCGTGACTTCATCCACACCCGAAGCGCGCACAACGGAACGCGGCAGACATAAAACACCTGCGCGCTTTGCAATCGTGATCGCCGAATCTGCCGTCATGCCATCCGCGAGTCCATCCGGCACATCCTTCAACGTGATGTAAATGTTGTAGCGCGGACGATCTCCCTCGATGCGTTTTGGAATGATGCGATCCACTTTGCCCTGCACGGTCACGTCTGCGCGCGCGTCAAAAAAAATTTCAACGCCCTGACCCACACTTAACAAGGGATAATCCTCCTCGGTCACGTTCGCGATGACTTCCAATGCTTTCGGGTCGCCAATTACGAACAACGCGGTTTCGGCTGGATAGGTTTGTCCGGCTTGTGCAGAGACTTCAAACACAATCCCGGCAAAGGGAGCTTTGACCTGCAAACTCTCCAGAACAGCCTTTGCCGCATCATATTTTGCCTGCGCAAGCGCAAGTTCTGAATCAACAGAAGCAATCTCGTTTTCGCTTGGCTTGCTCATATACCAATTCATGTTTGATTCCAAAGTCTTCAACTCAGCCTTTGCGCTCGTCAAACCAGACAGCAGCTGGGATCTCAAGATCGGATCATCCGTCTTCTTATACGAATCTTCCAGTTCGGCAATGACATGCTTCGCGTTGCTGATCTTCTTTCGCAGATCTTTGAGGAAATCATCGGTCGCGCGTGGATAATCCATCGAAGTCCTTGTTTTCTGAATTTTATTCAAAGCCTCCTGCGCTTCGAGCAAATCCACCTGCGCCTGAGTTGTAGTAACCGGGTCGAGTTCGGCGAGTGTTTGCCCGGCTTTCACTTGATCGCCCACCCGGACATTCACACCCGATAACCTGCCCGTTGCCGGCATGATCACCTCGGCTTCATTCACATTCACAAGATTCCCCGGCGCGGTGACGGTCTGCTCCACGTCGCAACTCGTCACAGAAACAGTTTGCGGCGTCGGTGTCGGTTCGGGTTCCTGTGTCGTTGCAAAACCAAAATATCCCGATGCGCCTATTACTAAAACAGCAACCAGTACAAAAACAATTACAGCACTTTTGTTCACAGCGAGTCTCCATCCATGTCAGCTTCCCGAAGGACAGCGGGTCGATGTGAGCGATAGCGAAAAATCTTGCTTGGCATCGTAGAGCTGCTTCGCTGTGCTCAGCATGACATAACATAAAAAATAAACGGACAAGGCAAAGCCTTGTCTAAAAGTATAGTTGCGTGAGATTTCAACCTGATTGTGAACTGATTAAGATTTCGTAACCTGACCCCCTCCCAACCTTCCCCGTAACGCGACATTCATGTCGCCTTACTTCGCCATTCGATACCCGATCCCAGGCACGGTCAAAATTAAAGATGGTTGCTCCGGCTTCAACTCGATCTTTTCCCTCAATCTCCGAATATGCACGTTGACCGTCTTCTCACTTTCAATATCGGGAGCAAAGCCCCACACTGCTTCTACAATCCGTGCGCGGGATAATGCCTGTCCACGATGACGTGCAAGGTGTGACAATAGACGAAACTCGATCGGCGTTAATGCAATGACTTCATCCCCGCGTCGCACCTGACCCGTAGCCTGCTCCAGCACAAGGTCATTGATCACCACGACAGCCGACTCCGCTGACGAATAGTCTCCATAAGCCCTGCGCAACTGCGCCCGGATTCTCGACACCAACTCGCGCATACTAAACGGCTTGGTCATGTAATCGTCCGCGCCCATTTCCAAGCCAAGGACCTTATCCACCTCATCGCCTTGTGCTGTCAGGATTATGATCGGCTGACGCAATCCCAACTGACGCATCTGATGACAAAAGTCAAAGCCCGAGCCGTCAGGCAAACGAATATCCAACAAGATCAAATGTGGAGTTTGTTTCTGGGCATGCTCCACACCGCTTAAACCAGTTTTGCATAAACTCGGATTAAACCCATGTTGTTTCAAACCATCCAGGAGGCTTTGACCGATCGCAGGATCGTCTTCAACAACAAGAATATTTTGCGCGGTAGCGGTCATTAATTCGATTATAACCGTCCCGCAGGGTGGGTTTCTATGGCATTCCCCAACTTGAAAACCTGCGGGACGTTCGACACTGGAATATAATCAACCCATGCCCAAACTTCTCATCATCTCCTCCGAACTAGATGAATATCGTAAACCCATCGAGCAAGCCAATTTGCCAAATCTGGAATTTGTCACTGAACCCGTTGAGTGTGACATCGTACTCGGTGAACCAAGGCTGATTCAGAAAGCAATGCCAAATCTATCGAACGTGAAGTGGATTCAGTCCATGTATGCAGGCGTCGAGGCTTTGATGGATCCATCGTTCCGCCGCGATTACATCCTTACCAATGCACGCGGTGTGTTCGGCGAATTGATGTCCGAATATGTGTTCGGATATTTGCTTGCACATGAGAAGAAAATTTTCGAACGATTGAAGTCACAGCAAAACATGAAATATGACCGTTTCGAATCAGGCATGCTGCGCGGCAAGACCCTGGGACTGCTGGGGGTCGGCTCAATCGGGTCACACCTGGCTGGGATGGCAAAACATTTCCGCATGACCGTACATGGCTTCACTCGTGAGAGTGAGACAAGTAAACAAGTGGACAGGTATTTTCATCCTCGGGAATCCGACAGCTTGCTGTCGTTCGCTACAGGACTGGATTATCTTGTGGTCGTTCTCCCCAGAACCGAAGGCACGAACCAGATCGTGAATGCCGATTTGCTCAACGCCTTGCCGAGCCATTCTATCCTCATCAACGTTGGGCGCGGGAATGCAGTGGACGAATCCGCTCTGGAAGCTGCGTTGAAGAATGGCAAAATCGCAGGAGCGGTGTTGGATGTCACAGCACAGGAACCACTCCCCTCCGAGCATCCATTCTGGACAACGCCGAATCTATTGTTGACGTTTCACACGTCCGCGATCAGTTATCCTGAAGATATAACGAAATTGTTTAGCGATAATTATCTGCTTTATATCGAAGGCAAGCCGTTAAAGTATCAGGTTGATTTTGAGAGAGGCTATTAGGTCTCGATACGGTGGCGGTCAAGTGGAATGAAGTCCGTATCGAGACCCCGCCACCTGCTCGACCACCAAGAAAGATTTTATATGCTCCCCACCTTACAAGATATTCAACAAGCCGTGGAACGAATCAAACCTTATGCGCATCGCACGCCTGTAATGACTTGCGAAAGTTTGAATCAACAAGTCGGTGCGCTGGTGTATTTGAAATGCGAGAATCTTCAAAAAGTCGGTGCGTTCAAGTTTCGCGGCGCGTGTAATGCGGTTTATTCGTTGAGTGATGAAGAAGCCGCACGCGGGGTGTGCACACATTCGTCAGGGAATCATGCGCAGGCATTGGCATTGGCAGCACGGATGCGCGGCATTCCGGCGTATATCGTCATGCCGAACAATGCGCCATCGGTGAAGAAAAATGCTGTCGCAGGGTATGGCGGTCAGATCACGTTTTGTGAGCCGACACTTGAGGCGAGGAAAAGCACGTTGGAGAGAATCAGGCTCGATACGGGCGCGAACGTTGTTCATCCATATAATGATGCACGTGTCATCGCAGGACAAGGGACTGCGGCGCTGGAACTGCTGGCGGATGTCCCTGATCTGGATGTGATCATCACGCCCGTTGGCGGTGGCGGATTGTTGAGCGGCACAGCCATCACCGCGACGGAAACGGAAAAGGGAATTCGAGTTATCGCGGGTGAACCCGAAATGGCGGATGATGCTTATCGTTCCATGAAAGCTGGCGAGATTATTCCGTCTGTAAACCCGAGGACCGTCGCAGACGGCTTGTTGACTTCACTTGGCACAGTTACATTTCCCATTATTCAAAATCGAGTCGAGCAGATCGTTACTGTAAGCGAGCAAGGAATTATAGACTCGATGAAATTTGTTTGGGAGCGCGTGAAGATAATAATTGAGCCATCTGCTGCTGTCGCGGTCGGTGTATTATGGGAAAAGAAAATCGATATGAGTGGGCTGAAAGTAGGTGTAATATTAAGCGGCGGCAACGTGGATCTTGAAAAGTTACCCTGGTAATTTCGAAAGGATAGACAATGGACGATGAAACTCCTCTCGACGAAAAGCTTCCTTATCATACCCGCCCCATGTATTTTCCCAATGGCGCAAGCGTGGAGGAATTCATCATTCCGGATGAAGATCGGGAATTGGTGCTGGAACAGATATATCCATTTTCGCCGATTCCAAAATTGACCGACATAATGTACGACATCCACGCCGATAAAACATTTATGGTCAAGGATTTTCGGGTGACGTGGGAACACGGCATGAATTATCTTGTCAGCCCGTATTATCCTGAAAGCGGTGGGACGGTGATAGACTGGTGGGATGAAAATTGGAATGACGATGAGGACTCTGATGAAGAACTCGAAGACGATTTGGGTGATGATTTTGATTTCAACACCACGGATGACGATCTGCCGTTTTAATACAAACCGCTCGCTGTTTGACTCCAGAGTTTGTTCATGAAATCTGTTGCGATCATCGGCGCGGGACCGGCGGGGTTGATGGCAGCTGAAGTGTTGTGTCAGAGCGGCGTACAAATGGATGTTTACGACTCGATGCCATCCGTGGGACGGAAATTTTTGATGGCGGGCAAAAGCGGATTGAATCTGACCCATTCTGAACCCTTCGAGCAACTCGCGGCGCGCTATGGTGCACGTCAAAAATGGATCGAGCCGATGCTCAAAGAGTTTGGGGCGAACGAGTTACGTGCATGGGCACAGGAGCTTGGAATTGAAACTTTTGTTGGTACGTCGGGGCGTGTGTTTCCGGTGAATATGAAGGCGAGTCCGTTGTTGCGGGCGTGGTTGAAACGCTTGCAGAATAATAGCGTAACGATACATACCCGTCACAGATGGGTTGGGTGGAACGAAGATCAATTCCTACGATTCGAAACTGTTGACGGTGAAAAATCCATAAAAGCGGACGCTATCATCTTGGCTTTGGGCGGAGGCAGTTGGCGCAGACTCGGCTCGGACGGCGCATGGGTCAATTGGCTGGAACAGGCTGGGGTGAAAGTCGAGGCGTTGAAGTCATCCAATTGCGGATTCGATGTGGCGTGGTCAAGTCATTTCAAGGAGAAATTTCACGGGCATCCGTTGAAGTCGATCGTGTTGTCATTCGAGTCGTTTCACCAGCAAGGTGAATTTGTAATTACAAAACACGGCGTGGAGGGAAGTTTGATCTATGCCTGTTCTGCGCTGGTACGAGACGCGATTGCAGCGCGCGGCACAACAAACATTCAACTTGACCTTGCACCGAATCTGTCGCGTGAAGATGTGTTGAAAAAACTCTCAAAGCCGCGTGGGTCGAAGACGATGGCGAGTCATCTTGAAAAAACAGTTGGCATCAAAGGCGTGAAGGCGGGCTTGTTGCGTGAGTTTTTATCAAGAGATGATTTTGGAAATATTGAGCGATTAGCTGATGGCATAAAGAATTTAGCTGTTCCCCTTGTTGCGGCGCGACCTTTGGATGAAGCCATCAGTAGTGCGGGTGGAGTTCCGTTTGAAGAACTCGATGAACACTTGATGTTGAAGAAAATCCCGGGAGTGTTTTGTGCAGGCGAAATGTTGGATTGGGAAGCACCCACAGGAGGGTATTTGCTCACGGCTTGTTTCGCCAGCGGACACCTCGCAGGACAGGGCGCGTTGAAGTGGCTGGGCAACTGAGCTATTTATCAAAATGTAATATTGCCAGATTGCCATCAAAGGCGGCGGCGAGTTGTTCGGGGAGATTGCCAAGCGTATCCGTCACACGTTTGCGTGAACCGAATCCGGGCACGACGAAAAAACTGCTGATACTTTCCTGTTCCAGCATCGCAGGTTTAAGCTGGTCGGTCAGTGTTTCCACACTGACAGGGTGATCGGAATTCAATGCAACCAATAAGACCTCTATGGCTTGTAGATAGCTCTTATCAGCACGGAGTACAAGCGGAATGCCGAGTGACTTTGCCAGTAGCAGGTTCGCTTCAAGCATGCGTCGCAACACGATCAACGGGACAGCCTTTGCCGGGACGATGAATACAACCTGTTGCATACTGTTCAACGGCAGTTCGAGTTTACCGATCATCACCGGTGTATCGGAACCCCAAATGACTTCATCCAACACGGAGCCGAGTACATTTTCCCGCAACGTCCGTTTGCCGCGCCAGCCCATGATGATGAGTGAGGCGTTCTTTTCTTCTGCCGTATACAGGATTCCCTGGGCATGCGAAGCCGCCATACGCGGGATCAATTCGATCTCCGTCTCCGGGTCATTCAAAGTCTCAGTGATACGCCCAAGCAAATCTTTGTGAATGCCAAAATCGTTATCCTTGTCAGGACCCATATCACGAGCAACGCTGACTGCCAACACCTTTCCTTCCGAGGTGCGTGCCAGTAAACATGCCAGGTAGACAAGTCCTTCTGATTGTTTGGCTTCGGAAACGGGAACGAGAATCCTGCCAAAGAGAGGCATATGCCCATCGTCTGCCTCAGCAGTTTGAAGGTCGGGAGCGAAGCGCTGGACGATGAGAGGCGATGTGATCGAGGTGAGGAGAATCATCAAGATGGCGGCGTTGAAGAGGGTGGAGTCAAAAAGTCCAGTATTCAGACCAATGACCAATGTTGGAATCGTCACGGCGGCTTGCGCATGCGAGAGACCATACACAGTCCAGAATTCTGATCTGGTATATTTATAGATTCTCGCCGTGAGCCAAGCCGCGATAAATTTTGAAACATACGCGACGATGGTCACGCCGATGGCGACCATGATGGTCTGCGGACTCTTGAGGAATGTGAGCGGGTCGGTGATCAGACCGCTGTACAAAAGAAAAACGGGGATGAAAAACGATTCGCCAATAAAAAGCACATGACTCGTTACCGGGCTGTGGCGCGGGAGCATGGAGTTAACAGCCAGCCCGGCGATGAATGCACCGACGACTTCATGAACACCGATCAATTCAGCCGTGAACGCCGCGACAAAAAGTACCACGATGACAAATTGAAATTCAACCGCCCGTCCCGTTAGCTTTTGAAAAATTAACTTGCCCAGTCGCGGCAGCCCAAAGATGATCGCAGCCGTGAAGATGGCAAGCAGGACGAGGAGTTGAATAAAATATCCGACCGTGATGCCGCCGCCGGATTTTGCACCAAGCACAACAGCAAGCACAACGAACGCACCGATATCGGTAAGGACGGTGGCGCCCGTGGTCACTGCAACTGCCTCATTGCGCGTGACACCGAGTTTGGTGAGGATGGGAAATGCGATGAGCGTATGTGATGCAAACGCGGAACCAAGCAGGATCGTGCCGAGCCAGTCCAGCCCGAGAATATAGCCAAGCCCCATGCCCATAAGCTGCGGAAAAATAAAGGTGATGATACCAAAGACAAGCGCACGCGCGCGCACTTTCATGAACTGATTGATGTCCACTTCGAGTCCTGCGCTGAACATTAAATACACCAGCCCGATGGTAGATAGGAATTGGATGCGGTCGTTATCCTGCACAAGCCCAAACCCATGCGGACCAATCAGCATGCCACCCAGGATGATTCCGACAATGCCCGGCAGTCGCACGCGCTCAGAGAGGAGCGGCGTGACGAGGATGATCGTCATGATGAGCAGAAAAAATCCGACTGGCTTGTTGAACAGTTCAAGCATGCATAGCTCCTGAGTTTTATCAGCTAATCTGCACTAATCTACGCTAATCTCTAAATCAAGATGACTTCGACTATTTCGCCTGCGCTCAAGCCTGTTGCATCGGGGTGAATGCGTAAGAGTCCATCGGCATTTGCTAATGTAAAAATCAAGTTGCTTTTTCCGAAGATGGGTTCGGCTTGCAAATCGCCCTCACCCCTAGCCCCTCTCCCGCTGGGAGAGGGGGATAATTTTACAGGTATCCAATCTTCGCGACCGGCTTGCGATGGAAGGTTCACTGTTAATTGGGCGAGCACGGTTGCCTTGGGTTTCGGCAACGCGCCCAATAATTTTTCGATCACCGGCACGACGAATAAATATCCATTCACCAATGCACTCACGGGATTGCCGGGTAATCCGATCACGGCTTTGCCATTGCATACGCCCAGGATCGTCGGTTTGCCGGGACGTGTATTGATGCCATGTACTAACACACCGGGCGCGCCTAACGAGCGGATGACATCGGCGGTCATATCGCGCGTGGATGCGGACGAGCCTGCGGTGATGACCACCACGTCACATTCGGATAGCGCCTGCGCCGCCGCGTCTTTCAAAGCCTGAAGCTGGTCGCTGATGATCCCATAGCGTTTTGCCACGCCTCCGCTTTTTTCGACGAGCGCACCGAGCGTATATGAGTTGATATCTCGCACCTGCCCAGGTCGCGGTGATTCGCTCGGGTCTATGACCTCATCGCCTGTGGATATCAGCCCAACGCGAATTTTTTTCGCAACACGCACGGATAAGATTCCCAGCGCGAGCAATCCGCCAATTTCAGCGGGACGAATCAGAGTCCCTTTGGAGAGCACCAATTGCCCCTGCGCGACATCCTCCCCGATGCGGATGAGGTTCTCGCCATCGGCAACCGCACGGAAGATTTCGATTTCTCCACTGTTGTTCTCTTCGGGGCTAAGCCCCGAAGAAACAATACTCTGTGTGTATTCCAACATCACGACTGCATCCGCGCCGTTCGGCAACATGCCGCCCGTATGGATCATCGCACATTGACCCGCAGTGATCTCAAATGCAGGCGAGTCACCCATGGGGACTTCGCCAATGAGGGCCAAATACGCGGGTAACGAGTCTGTTGCGCCGAAGGTATCGCGCGCGCGGACAGCGTATCCGTCCACGGTGGTCCGTTGGAAATCGGGTAATGGATGCGGCGCGAGGATATCTTCTGCGAGGATACGACCTAAAGAGGCGAAAACGTCTATAGATTCAGAATCAGGTATCGGCGTGGAAAGATGCGAGAGTAATAAGTCCCGCGCTTCGTCTGGTGGGAGGAGAGTCAGAAATTCAGGCATAAGGCGGTGTCAGGTTCCATGGATCAGGTTTCAGGTCAGCGGAGCCAGAAGGTGAGAGTCAAAAAGTATGTGGTCAGTCCAAAGACGCCGAGGGCGGTGGCGTTGAGGAGAAGCCAATTGGTGGGCGCTCCGAGGGAGATGTTGCGAAGTTGATTGATTTGGAAGAGGGCGAAAGGAAATGTGAGGAACGCAGGCCAGAGAAGATCCAGCGAAAGGTTGAACGCTGGCATGGTAAGGATAAAGATATAAGCAAACAGGACAAAGATATGATGGAGCGGTACGACGCGCTCCCAGCCGAGGCGCGTGAGGAATGTGATACGCTGATATTTTTGGTCTTGTGCAAAAGCTTGAAAGTCTTGAACAATGAAAAATGCGAAGGCTAGCAATGTGAGTGGGACGGTAAGCGCCAGAAAAGGATGAGTTGTTGTGGCTTGAAGTGTAAAAGCAAAAGATGGAAATACATACGCCAGTTGAACCGCAAGCAGAAATTCACCAAAGCCGCGATTGATGAGTCGGAGCGGAGGTGTGGCGTGGATAATAACGAGAATGATGGAAAAGATAAGAAAGAAGAAAGAGGCAAGTGGCAGGTGATTCGTATTGTAGAGGATGTAGGCAATCAGTGCAATGGATGCGAAGGAGGTCATTGAAACATAAAGTGCGGTATTGCGAAGCGTGATCTTGTCGGCGCGGGTTTCGTTTTCAATGAGAGGTTCATTGTGCGGACGATAGACTTCAGGCAATAAGTTCATTGTAATTTGCAGGAGGAGAACCGTCACAAAGCCGAACCAGAAAGACTGTGCACGGAAGGGTTTGCCGAGGTAATCAGCAAGGCTGGCGCCGAAGAAATAGGTCAGGGCGGCGAGGAGGAGGTTGAGAGGACGGGAGAGTTTGAGGATGGGCATTCGTAATGGAGGATTGGAGAATTAGAGATTAGTTATTAGACCTCTTGCATAGGTCTGTAACGCAAAGACTCAATCAAATTTATTTGGAAACATAATTATCCAACCTCTCAACGGTTTGCGGAAGATTCCTCTGCCCAGGACCCGAGCGAAAATGAATTCTCAGAAAATCATATGCCGAATAAAACAAGTATACTCCGAAGCCAGGCCGTTTTCTTTCGTCGATTAGATTTTTCGTAACAGTTCACATACAAGCAGGTTGAGTCAAGAAAGGCAAAACGGGGGTGCCCATCAATTGCACTAATTTTTGAAAAGCGCTTTGTCCATTTCGTTTTGCAGTATTCAAAACAGTCGC
>Ga0180069_1000138_pt1 | contig 15267 bp, 10 predicted proteins | sample EasRivERM_16_10D_2_FD_121793 | JGI IMG/M metagenome (GOLD analysis project Ga0180069, IMG submission 121793) | Soil microbial communities from meander-bound floodplain in the East River, Colorado, USA - East River metaG ERMLT231B'_16_10D | ecosystem: Environmental > Terrestrial > Soil >...
ATCGGTCGTACAATTCCTGACTACTGCTCATCGGCGGCCTCCTTTGGTCGTGAAGCAACCAAATTATGCCCTAGCTGGTGAGCAGTAGCAATTCATCCTTTCTGTAACCTAATCAAGATTTTGAATGATTTGACATTGCCTTGCCAATTCAATAATTTATTATTGGGACGGCGTCGCGCCCTCCGCCGTCCCATCCGTTCCAAATCTGTGTATCCGTTATGCCGAAGGCAATCCGCTTACAACTTCGCGAACCGACTCACCACCTTCGCCGCCGTGGCGGGACGATCCATGATCCCGCCTTGATGGATCAAGATCGGCGTGCCTTCCTTGGTGTAGGCATTATCCAAATACGCCTGACCGGTAATGAACCTGGCTCCATCGATCGCACAGGAAGTGACGAAGCCAATGCGCTCACCGTCCCCATTATCCACGGGGTCGCCGTTGTGCGCCATGCGGACGCGCTGTTCATCGAAAGTAAAGCGGATGACCACGCCCTTGCGTTCTTTTTCTCTTGCGACATAGGCATCACGCCCGATGAACCACGGCTTGTACGGTTTCACATACGAACCGAATCCGCCTTCAGCCACGCCAAGATCGCGCGTTGGCAACGTAGGGGCGGGGTCCCCCCGCCCAATCACATTCGCGATAGAACCCAATCCCATTTCATAACCATACAACGGCAAGCCTGCTTCTGTACGCAAAGAATCTCTGGCACCCAAACCGATCGCTTTGACTCCGAACTGCTCACCCGCTTTCATGACTGCATTCCAAAAATCCACGGCGCGCTCGGGGTGGACGAACAATTCAAACGCCAGCTTCTCGCCGGTATACCCCGTGCGCGAGACGATCAGATCAAAACCACCGATCACCGCATCGCACAATTCAGTCCGCTTCAACTTCATTACCTTTGTATGTGTTTCCGTGTCTACACCCATCGCAAACAACACATCCCGACTCTTGGGACCTTGTAATGCAATATCCACACGCATGGCATTACCGGCGCTGGCATCACGCAAATTACGAATCTCGGCGTTATAGCCATACGTCCGCGCCCAGGGTCGTCCGTTATCAATTTTCACCTTGCCATCGCGCACATTCTCCAGCCAGGTGCGGTCCTTGTCATCGTTCGAGGCGTTCACGACCACGAGATAATCATCCCAGCCGCGGCGATAGACGAGCGTGTCGTCGATCACGTCCGCATCGGGCGTGAGGAAATGCGAATACAACGACTCGCCCGGTCGCAGCCCGCCGCAATCATTGCCGCAGACCGTATCAAGGAAGGATGCGGCGTCAGCCCCGCGCACATCGTACACGCCCATGTGCGAAACATCGAACAAGCCCGCCGCATTGCGCGTGGCAAGATGCTCCTCAAAAATCCCTGTGTATTGCACCGGCATTTCCCAACCCGCAAAGGGGACCATTCTGCCGCCGCTCGCTTTATGGACATCATACAAAGCCGTCCGCTTCAGAGGACTCTCCGACTCATTCCACACGAAGGACTGCTTCGCTTCTTTCTTACCATCTGAGCTGATCCCGATATAAAAAGGTTTATCTTCATCCGCGCCATTTCCACGGAGGGGCGAAGCATGCTTCGCCCCGACCTTAATTTCATTCACAAAAAACGGGCCAGGCATTCTCTTCGCCGAAAAATCTTTTTCGCCATCCAAATTGAACGACATATATCCATCCGACAGATCGCGCAGCCACGTTGCCACTACGGCCGCTTTGTTTGCAGGCACAGCCAATTGATAGAACGTATCGTCCACGTTCTTCAATGTCGCTTTGACCTTACCTTTGGGTGTAGAGATTTCCGTTGCCTGACTTATACCGACCTTAAGCGCCGAGAGATCACTTGAAACAGCAAAATCCAGCATCTGTCTTACGCGATCACCGCTCAACTCGTAAGTCGCGTAGGTCGGATTGCCAATCCGACTTACTTTGTCATCAATATAATAAAAGTGTGGGTAACCATTCTTCGTCGGCTTAAAATCGATCCCCGCCGATTCAGACAGTTTGCGAATTTTCAACTTGGCATCATTCAATGCTTTGAAATCAAGTTTCGCCCTGCGCTGTTTTCCTTTTTTCACGGTATCCACGGAATGCGGCGCACATGCGATCAACACATCCGCCATAACGTCTGCAAGTTGACGCGTCTTCTTCTCATCGAAGCCGCGCTGCGTGATCCACGGCGTGCCGAGACGAATGCCGCTCGGGTCCATCGAATTTTTGTCACCTGGAATCGTATTGCGATTGACCACCACACCGACAATATCCAAAATGCGCGAAGCCTGGTCACCGCTGAGTTTCGTGCCATCTTCACCGACAACGCTGGTGCAATCGACATTCACAAGATGTGTATCTGTGCCCCCAAACGGGACGCGCAGTCCGCGCTTCTCGAATTGGTCAGCCATGGCTTTGGCGTTCTTGAGAGTCTGCGCTTGTAATTTTTTGAACTGCGCAGTTTGTGTGAGCTTGAAAGTTAATGCAAGCGCCGCAAACACATTCACGTGCGGTCCGCCCTGCTCACCGGGGAAGACAGCCTTATCGATCTTCTTCGCGATCGCCGCATCGGTCGTCAGCAACACTGCGCCGCGCGGACCGTCAATGCTCTTGTGCGTCGTGGACATGACCACATGTGCAAATCCAATCGGTGAAGGCACAACGCCTGCCGCCACGAGTCCGCCAATGTGGGAAATATCCGCAAGAAAGTACGCACCCATTTCATCCGCGATCTCACGGAACTTCTTCCAATCAGGCATCCATGAATACGATGAATAGCCCGCGATCATCATTTTGGGTTTGTGTTCATTCGCCAATGCACGGATGGCTTCGTAATCAAGTTTCTCGTTCTGGTCGATCGTGTAATGCACCGCCTTGTAATATTTTCCGCTGCGATTGACCGATGAACCATGGGAGAGATGTCCGCCGTGCAGGAGGTTCAGTCCCATCACGGTATCGCCGATGTTGAGCAACGCCTGATACACCGCATTATTGGCAGGCGCACCGGATAATGCCTGAACGTTCACATAAATTTGGTCAGCGGTGATTCCATTCGCGGCGAAGGTCTGTGCGGCGCGGCGGCGGGCCAATGACTCAACCACGTCTGCGTACTCCACGCCCTTGTAATAGCGCGGGTCACTGTTGCGGCGGTACTCACCCAGCCGCGCGGGATAATCGAGGATCTCGTCATCGTCCATCCAGCGGGTGTCTTCATCGGGATACCCTTCCGCATAGATATTCTGGAACGCGGAGGACAACGCCTCCCGCACTGCCATCGGCGCCGTGGACTCGGACGCGATCAGGATCAACTTGCGGTATTGCCGTTCCTGCTCGAGTTGCGTTAATTCATAAACGTCAGGATCAAGCTTGGCAAGGTCTCCGCGGAACAAATAATCAGACATGAAAAGTCTCCTTGAAACAGAATCAGGTTGAGATTGAGAGTGAAGCGTACATTCATTAAAGGGAATGCCTTCTGATTGTAGAACGGTCAGGGAGGCGGGTCAAGTATCTTTCGTCACCGCTTTCAAAAACAAATGCAAAAAAGCCGCCATCTCCGGCGGCTTGAACAATCAGAATCAATTAATCCTCACACGCAAATTCCTTGTCTGTTTCGCCGGGTGAGGGTGTGGTGTTGATGATAAGGTCGGGGTCGGGCCAGGTACCTTGTTGAAAGCGGTTAATATAATCGCGCAACACGTTGAAATCGGCATCGAAAGTAAAAGTGGTGTCGCCCAGTTGCGGGTCAAAGGTCTTTGTACTTTTGAAAAGTTCCATGGGAAAACTGGCAAACACCACATCGGTGCCATGCATTTGGGTGGCCAGGCAGCCGAGCTGGTTGATCTGCTCGGGGCTGAGGTCGGTTTGCACGTAACGCTGGAAGTCCTTGATGAGCGTGGGGATTGCCGGCACGACCGCGGGGCTAAGAAGTTTTTTGCGCAGGGCACACATCACAATATTCTGATTCTCGGCGCGTCCGAAAACATTGTATTGGCGGATGCGCGCAACCCATAACGCGGTCTCACCATCGAAGTGATGTTGACCCGGCGGGACTCCAAAGCCTTTGGGGTTGGCCGGTGATTTCACACTAACCTCATAAGGCAGGTAAATATCAATGCCGCCGATGGCATCCACAATGGCTTCAAAGGTTTTCATGTTGACCGCGATGTAATGATCAGGCTGTGCCCCAAAATTAAGTTTCAACGTGCGCGCCAGCAAGCCGGGTCCTTCGCCAGGACCGTCGTAATATCCAAACCCTTTGTTGCCATACAGATACGCCTGATTCAGTTTTCCGTGTGTGATGTCGTAATGGTCTGATATCCCGGGGATCTCCACCCATAGGTCACGCGGCACTTCAAGGATGGTCACGCGCGCATTGACGAAGTCCACGCGCACGAGGCGCATGATATCCGCCAGCCCATAAAGGTAGTTGGCACCGCGCGCATCCGAACCGATGGCCAGGATGTTCATCACAGCGGGTCCGCCGCACATGGGTTGTGGCGTGGCGGTGGGTTGCAATGCCGTAGGCGCATCCTCAAGCGCGCTCGTCTCAATCGGAAATGTAGTGAGTGTGGAATTTGCGCCCTGTGTTGAAGTTGACAAGTCCAATGCCGGGCCTAACGGCTGACGATACAAGCGAAATAATTGCGTGCCTGCAAACACAAAAAAAAGCAGAACTGCGCTGTAAACCATTGTCCTTTTGGATACCATAATAATTTTCCTCTCCTTGAATAAATATGTTGGATTGTAGATTGGACGGATAAGCTGGTCAAGTCGTTCCACACAATTTCCACACAGCCTTATCACAGCCGCATAACACCCGTCCGATACCATATATGCAGGTTGAAGGCGCTTCAACCAAAAACCAACAATGGAGATAAAAACAATGAAAAACAAAATGTCAATTTTGATCGGCGGGTTGCTGGTCGCGTTACTGGTGGTCGGTGTGATCGGCGCAACAGGTGCCTTCGCACAAGGTTCACCCTCAACGCTATTGAACGGACGCGGTCCCGGTGACGGACGCGGCCCAAGGCTTGGGGATGCAGAACTGGAAGCCGCGGCAAAAGTCCTGGGCATGACAGCGGATGAACTCGCCTCTGCATTGCAGGGCGGAAAAACGCTTCAGGATGTAGCCGATGAGGCTGGTGTGGCTATCGAGGAAGTTCAGTCTGCGATCCAGGCCGCGCATGCAGTTGAGATGCGTGACCGCATCCAGCAGGCTTTGGATGACGGGACGATCACACAGGCAAATGCTGATTGGTTACTGGAAGGTCTCGATAAAGGCTTCATCGGCGTACCTGGCGGGTTCGGATTCGGTGGCCCGCATGGACATGGACCAAAGTCTGATCAGACTCCGGCTGTTCAACCGACTCAGTCAAGCGGTGGATAAACTTTGAGGCCCCTCGAGCCGGAAAGGACATGGGTATAAAAATGGGCGGGGCGTTAATAACGCCCCGCCCATTTTTTAATTCCAGTCTTATCGTAACATTTGCAGCGCGTCGATATCACATTTGACGCCGGATAAAGAGGTGATCCGAATTTTCGTGATCAAATCCCCAATGGCCCCACCTTGTCCAATTGCAACAGAATCAATATCGATGGCGATCCCGGTATTCAAAGGCGGCGCACCATAGAGCGGGACCGCATCCATATCCACAGGGTAACCATCAGGTTCCACAACGCTATTGTAGTTGGCATTGGTATCTGCGACCCCGTCACTCCAATTGTAGATCACATACCAGGCAGCGGTCGTCTGGTCATACACTTCGATCAGAACTGCACCCAGATGGATCTTGCGTGCGGAACTTGTTTCTTCCTTCTCGTAATAGACCACGTCCCAGGTTGAGTTCCCGTCAAGGAGAAAAACGCCTATGTTAAATTCGATCCACATTCCATTCCCGAGAACGGTCGCGTTTCCATCGGGCCCACCAAAGTCGGGTTCGCTTGGGTCAGGCGTTTTGGTAGGTGTTGAGGTCGGTGTCGAGGTTGGAGTGGCGGTGGGAGTAGGCGTGGCGGTCGATGTGGATGTCGCAGTAGCTGCAGAAGCAGCTGTTGGAGTTGATGTAGCTGTAGAGGTAGATGTTGGAGTTGAGGTGGAGGTGGATATGGGATTAGGCTTGGATGTTGAAGATGGCAACGGCGGAAAAAACACAAACGGGTTTGTAGGACTCGGCAAAACCAGAGCAGTGTTCGTTGCAAACGCAATGGTTGCTGGAACTGCCGTTTGAGTTGTGACTACCGTGCCGGTTGTTGGCGTTATGAAGGATGTACCCATTGGCGTGGAGAGTTGTGCGACGGTGGAAAATGAAGCGCCCGGGGTGAGAAAGTCATTGATCCATGCAGGGTTCGTCAGGATGGCGGGGTCAACGGGTTCGATGAATCCGCCCGGTCTAAGCGTGAGAAAATCACTGTTTGGGTCAAGCATGGATTCCACATTGGCATCCAGCTCCCAGCTGGGATTGAAGCGGAGCGCCCATCCCCCAGCAAGCAGAATGCACAAGAGTCCGAACAGGAGCAGGAGGGCGATGATTGCCCAATCACGCCTTTCGTTTTCAGTTGCTCTCATTCGTAATTCCATTTAGTGGCAGGCGCACATAGATCGTGCTGCCGGGATATGTTTGCTCATTATGACCGGGACTTTCGAGCCAGATGCACCCGTGGTGCGCGTTCATAATGCCGCGTGCGATGGCAAGTCCCAGACCAGGACCGCCGCCTTTGAATTTGGTTTTGCCGGATGAGTGTAAATTCACTTCGCCGGTTTGATAGAATTTTTCAAAGACGAGTTCATGGTATTGAGGATCAATACCGACACCCGTATCTTTAACTGCGATCTCCAGCTTCGGTCCCTGGGCAGCATCTTCGATGGTCCGCCCGGTGACGGTGATCCTTCCGCCGTCAGGTGTGTATTTGATGGCATTGCCGATCACGTGATAAAAGACCTTATAGAGCAGATCTTTATCTGCGTGAACAACGGGCAGGTCTGCCAACCCTTCAGTGTTGAACGCAAGCTCTCGTTCTTCCAGGGCTGATCTGAACACATCCTCCACTTTCTCAATCAAAGGGCCGACCTCCTCATTGGAGGGCATCACTTCGAGCACGTTGGTGTCGATCCGCGAAACATCGAGCATGCTGTCTATGATCTCAGCCATCCGTTTTGTACCATCAAGGATTCCCTGTGTAAGTTTTGCAAGGTTTTCATTACCTTTGGATTGCAACGTTGCCATCTGTGAATATCCGCGAACGATGGTCAAGGGCGTGCGGAGTTCATGAGCGGCAACCTGAATGAAGCGCATCTTTGTGCGATCCATCTGCTCCAGCAGTTGGTTCGTGTTCTCCAGCTGGAGCGTCCGCAGTTGCAGGTTCTCTGTCATTTCATCGAAGGTGTTGGCGAGCACGCCGATCTCATCCCTGCTTTTGATCTCCGTGCGTTTGGTCAGATCGCCGCCTGCGATTGCGCTCGATGTGCGGACAAGCGAGGAAAGCGGATTGATGATCAAACGTGCAACAAAATAGCCGATGAAAATCACACCGATCATCGCGGCGGAATATAAAAGGACATAGTTGTTTCGGTTGACCGAATTGGATTCAACGATGAAATCCAACGGCAGGATAACTGCAAATACAGCCAGACGGTCATCCCCAACCTTTAACGGACTTCGCATGAGGGTGTACCAACGGCCATCCACCTGAAAGTTTTCGCCTCTCACCTTTTCATCTTTATTAACCACATCCTGATACAGTGTGTCTGGTATCGAGATCGTTCGTATGAACAAGGATTCTGTGCCCTGCAATCCAAGCGTGGATGCGATTGCTTGTCCATTATCGCCATAGATAATCATGTCAGCTAGAGAAGTGCTTTTCAACAGTGGAAGTACAGTGTTCAACGATGTGCCGACCACTACAACCCCGGTCATCTGATTTTCTGATGTAACAGGGATGGCAGTAAAGTAGTAGTAACGTCCATCAATGGGATCGATTGCGATTTCACGTTTGGGCAGGCTGTTAACGTCTTTCTCAACAAATAACCCCTCCACAATGGACAGCGCCGATAGGCGTTCCAACTGAGTGACATCCATAATTGTTCCGTTGGATTGCTTGATCAGGTGCAGTGTTTCGCGCCCCTGTACGTTGAATATCATCAGGCTCTCGACGTTCAAACCGCCCGCGGCTGGTTTTGCCAGAATGGAAACTTGTTCCACATCCCCGTTATGGAGCGCGCTCCCCAGCCCGCGCGTGTAGGCCAGGATACGTGCAGCCTCAAGATGCTTTATCTCCTGCCGTGCCATCGTATCAGACACAACCCGCCCTGCCTCCAGCAACTGATTGGACAGGCGTTCACTAAGGGAACTTGAAACCAGGCGCGTCACAACGTAGGCACCGGTCACTGCCACGATCAACGTTAACAACAAATAAGGCAAAATAACTTTGAATCGAATACTCATCTGAAGATCTATTCTCCCCATGCCAGTGAGGTGATTTTTTTTATTATACTAAGTAGAGCAATAAAACATTGCAAGAATCTTCATGCTGAATGACAATTACAATGTATCTATCTTTTTTGTAAAGTTAAAATGGGTAAAAGGTGGTTTGAGAAAACAAAAGCGATGAATTATCTGCCGCGCTGAAGGATTGCAAAACGCTTCAGAACCAGGCCGACGAGGCTGGTGTGGCATTCGAGGATGTTCAATCTGCGATCCAGGCCACGCATGAGGTCGAGATACACGCCATCATCCAACACGCAATGGATGATGGGACAGTCACGTGAGGATAATGCTTATTGGTTGTCGGAAGATCCCGGTAAATTCTTCATCGGCATGCCCGGTGGATTCGGCTTTCATGATCCTCGTGGATGACATAGGTTTGGCGATGGTTCGCCTGGAAAACCCACCCAACAAAGCAGTCCTCAGAACTGACAGGCGGTGGTAAAAAAACAGGTGAAGCGTCTCCTCCGCTTCACCTGTTGCCTGCCTTCACGAGAATCTATAGCGTTACGTCAATTGCTTCAACTCCCACTTGCCATAAGTTTGCTCATCAATTACCCTTTATTTTAGATCAAATTGGAACGTGATGAATGATTCATCATTCAGTGTGATGCGATAGAAGTAGGTATTATCTGCACTCAGGTTCTTCGTGTTGATGTTGAAAATCCATTGTCCATTACCAGAGCGGAAATCAGTATCGGGCGTGGTCGAATCAACCGGTTCGTCAACAATCATCTCCGTGCCGTTGCTGATGATCGTAATGAGCCTGAAGCTGCTTACAACACCTGGTGTTCCAATTGAGACACCATCGGTACCGCAGACACGGAACTTGGCTGGAACAGTGCTTCCCGCCTTGAATACGCTGGAACCATAGGGGTCGATAGGCTGTAAAATCTGATGACCCGGGACACCGTTGCAATTGCCAATTACATATTGAACTGAAACAATAAAGTTCCCTCTTGCATTGTTTCCATGGGAGTCCGTTGCCGAACAGTTGACAGCGGTCGTCCCAATGGGGAACATCAAGCCGGAGCCAGGCGAGCAGGTGACGGGAACGGGACCATCAACCAGATCATTCGCAGAAGCCGTGAAATCTACCACCGCACCTGAAGCATTTAATGCCGGACGAACCATACCGGACGGCAGTGTCAATATGGGTGGAGTTGTATCCACTACCGTTACGGTGAAGCTTTCGCTTGCACTGTTGCCATGCGAGTCTGTTGCCGAGCAGTTAACGGTCGTTTTTCCGAGGGGGAACAATGAACCGGATACGGGCGAGCAGGTCACGGGAACGGGGCCATCAACCAGATCATTCGCAGAAGCCGTGAAATTCACCACTGCACCGGAAGCGCTCAGAGCATCAACAGTCATGTTGGCAGGCAGCGTTAATACTGGCGGGGTTGTATCCATCACTACCGTTACATTGAAGGTGGCTGTGCCAGTATTATTATGCGTATCCGTTGCCGAGCAGTTGACGGTCGTTGTTCCAATGGGGAACATCATGCCTGATGCAGGCGTGCAGGTCACGGGAACGGGACCATCAACCAGATCATTGGCAGAAGCCGAGAAAGTCACCACAACACCGGTGACATCTAACGCAGTAACAGTCATATCAGCTGGCAGTGCCAATGCAGGTGAGGTCGTATCCACTACTGTCACGCTGAAACTCGCGCTGCCTGTGTTGTTATGTGTATCTGTCGCTGAACAAGTCACTGATGTTGTACCAAGTGTGAAGGTTGAGCCAGAGCCTGGCACACAAGTCGGGGTGAGCGCACCATCTACAATGTCACTGGCCGAAGCAGAGAACGTAACTAATGCACCGGATGGGCCAGTTGCCTCAACTGTCATATCAGCGGGCACTTCCACAGATGGGCCCGTGTCAACAACATGCACAACGAAAGTTGTAGCTGTAGCGACATTACCGTGTGCGTCAGTCTTATTACAGGTTACGGTTGTATTACCCAGCGCAAATGTGCTACTAGATGCAGGTGAGCAGGACGCTGTGCCTGCACCATCAACTTTATCGAATGTAGCAGGAGCTGTGTAGTTCACAACGGCCCCCAGAGCACTTGTCGCTTCAACGGTCTCATCGCCATGAGGAGCAATTGTCGGTGGGGTGGTGTCAACCACTGTCACGTTAAAGCTGCCATTTGCAGTATTGTTCGCGGCATCTGTCGCTGAGCAAGCCACAGGTATCGTGCCGAGTGGGAAGGTTGAGCCAGATGGAGGGTTACAGGTCACAGCAGGATGGGCTGGGTTAACATCGTCGGCTGTCGCTAAGAAATTTACCGTTGCACCTGTGGGTGCAGTCGCTTCGACGGTTATATCTCCAGGAAGATGCAGGGTCGGCGCGGCGGTGTCGGGCAAATACTCTCCCGTTACTGTGGTGGTGCTACCCTCAGCCCCGGATTTAGGTGGATTGCTTGTACTTGGGGGTACCACAGAGGCAGACACGAAATTATAAGTGATCCCGTAGCAAACAACAGATGGATCATAAAAAAATGTAACGGACGTAAGAGGGTAGGTAGGAAGCGTCCAAGGTGTCGATCCACCAGCAGTTTGCCCAGACTGATTAGCGGGGTTGGTATAGGGAAACACCAGCACATTAACTGGACAGGGTGCATCCGTCTTGAACTCTACGTACGCAGTTGGATCAGCTGCCAATGCCAGCGATGTAAGCGTCATCGCCAAAATGACTGCCAGCGATATTGCAATTGAGAATTTCTTTTTCATTTATAAAACTCCTCCTTGGACGTACTGAATTGAGAATTGGGTCGAACAAGGAATTTCCCTCTTTGCACGAAATCCACCTTCGTTGATCGAATGCACTCCAACTGGAGTAAAAATACCGAAAACAAAAAAATGCCTGTCCAATATCCGAAGGAACCATTGGAATATTCCTTCATGGAGCACAGAGCGGTTGGAGAATTTCCCAAATTTTAAATGGGAAATATGCCTGGTATTTCGAATAATAGGTTGCATGAGACTTGTCATAGAAGCAACTCCTGCCCGGGATCAATTTATACAGGCACGACTGCATGACCCTTTCAAATGTGATAAGTTACAGCATTTTACCTGCAAATGGTTACAAACTGTGCCATTTCTGTAACCAAATGAAAAAGTTGAAAATATGACTATTGCCGCGTATAAGTATGATGTAGGTTCACAGCTCAAAGAGCTGTATCGGATATCTCGCTGACTTAAACCAAAACAGGTGAAACGGCTCTTCCGTCTCACCTGTTAATATTCGTTCATAAGTTTGATCTATGGAAATACAACGATGGCATCCACGTCAACTCCGTCACCGCTATCAGTTGGGGCAGATGGGGAAAGGATGCGGATATAAGGATAAGTGCCCGCGGGTACGGCACCCAAATTAATGGTGACACCAGGTGAATTGGTTAACAATGACACGTCGATTGGACAATTGTCCGGCTCGCCTGTGCAGTCGGTCGGGGATGCGAGTGGAACAGAAATATCCGTGTTTGTGTCTGGGAAACCATTGCCCCAGTTGAGGATGGTATACCAGTTGCTGCCATCACCGATCTGAAGGATAACCGCGTCCATTTCGAGGGCAGGGGCTGGGGGAGGTGGGTAATACACAATGTATGAACCTGGACCCACAACAAGAGGTGTGCCGAATTGAAGAACAAGAAATGTACCCCCTGGAATGTTTGTTACCGAACCACCCGGAGTTGGATCGACGGACCCGTTGGACACAACCAGTTGATCAGTGTCAGTTGCAGAGTTGTTGCCGGGGGTTGGGTCAAAGACAGAGGAACTGACTGTTGCTGTGTTGACTAGGGGGCCACCCGGCGAGGCTATCACAGTGGCGTTGACGGTGTAGGTTACCGAACCTCCAACAGGAAGATTGACTGCGGTGTCATTGATATTTCCTGAACCTACGGCAGTACAAGAGGCGCCGCCAGATCCTGCACAAGTCCAGGTAATGTTGGTGAGATTTGCAGAGAAAGCATCAGCCACGGTTGCGCCAGCAACGCCGCTCGGACCAGCCAGGTTTGATGCCACAATAGTGTATTGAACTGAAATATTGGCATCATAATCTGTGGCGTTATCGGTCTTGGTGATCTGCAGATCTGCCGAGGCGGGCGGTGTAACAGGTGTGTTTGTAGGTGGTGGATTCGGCGTTACTGTTGCAGATGGGGGTGGGAAATATATCTGTGTATTTGTAGGGGGGATTACTACAACCACCCATGTATTCGTCGCAACTGCCGTTAGCGTTGGAACAGGTGTACCAGTTTTCGGTGGAACAGATGGGATATTGGTCGCTGTACTGGTTGGCAGGGGTGTGCGCGTTGCAAATACTGCGCCGGGTGTCAAGTATCCGTTTAACCATACCGGGTTGGTGAGGATGGCTGGATCAAGAGGTTCGATTAAGTTGACTGGTTGACCGGTGAGGAATACACTGTTAGGGTTGAGATTCGATCTCATGTTGGTATTATCCAGCCTCCAGCTTGGGGCGAAGCGGATCGCCCATCCACTGGCGAGGATGATGCAGATGAATCCCAATAACAGGATCAGGATGATGATGATTCCTGAGTCGCGCCTTTCGTGGTCACGCGTTTTCATAGAATCGTCCATTGATGGAGATACGCATATAGACCGTGGAGCCCGGGTAGGTTTGTTCGTTATGGCCTGTGCTTTCCAGCCAGATCCGTCCGCGATGCGCGTCCATGATGCCGCGCGAGATGGCAAGCCCCAACCCGGGACCACCGCCCTTGAATTTTGTTTTCCCCGAGGAGTGCAGGAGCACCTCACCAGTCTGATAGAATTTTTCAAAAACGAGTTGTTGATATTGCGAATCGACTCCGATACCTGTGTCTTTCACAGCGATCTCGATTTCGGGGTCATTGGGGTTGTCTTCAATGACCCGTCCGCTCACGGTAATGGAGCCGCCATCCGGTGTGTATTTAATGGCATTGCCAATGACATGATAGAAGACCTTGTAAAGCAGGTCCTTGTCAGCATTGATTTCGGGTAGATTCGACAAGTCCTGAACTTTGAAAGTAAGTTTACGTTCCTTAAAGGCGGGACCGAGGGTCTTATTTATTTTTTCAATTACCTGATCGATGTGCATTTTTGACGGGGCGATTTCAAGCAGGTTGCTGTCAATACGTGAGACATCCAGCATGTTATCAATGATCTCGACCATGCGGGTTGTGCCTTCGAGCATGCCTTTTGTATATCTTTCCAGGTCGGCATTGCCATCGGATTTTAGTTGCGCCATTTGGGCGTACCCTTGAACGAGGGTCATGGGCGTGCGGAGTTCATGCGCAGAGACCTGGATGAAGCGCATCTTGGTCCGATCCATTTGTTCAAGGATGCGGTTGGTATTTTCAAGTTCGATGGTGCGCTGTTGCAGATTCTCGGTCATTTCATCGAAGGTGTTTGATAGCACACCAATTTCATCGCGCGTTTTGATCTTGGTACGCTGGGTCAGATCGCCGTTTGCAATGGCGCGCGAGGCGCTCACCAGAGTGGATAATGGATTGATAATTACGCGCGCAACAATATACCCGACCACGATCACGGCAAACATGGCAATGGAATATAAGATCGTGTAAGTCACGCGGTTCACCGAACTTGACTCGACGACAAAATCCAGCGGCAGGATTACGGCAAAAACCGCTAGACGGTCGTCCCCGATTTTGAGCGGAGCACGCGCCACCTTATACGAGCGTCCGTCCACTAAAAGGTTATCACCCTCCACGCTTTCATCTTGATTGATAACTTGTTGGTAAGTCTCTGCTGAAATGGATATTGTCCGCAAATACAAAGATGCTTCAGTTCCCTGTGAAACTAATGTAGTTGCAAGCGCCTGGCCGTTTGGATCGTAGAGCACCACATCAGCCAGGGATGTGCTTTTCAGCTTCGGCATAAAGGTATTTACAGATGTACCGACCACGATTGCACCAATAACGTCACTGCCGGAAACGACGGGCAGGGTGGTGAAGTAGTAAGGGCGCCCGTCAGTCGGGTCTAATGCCAAAGCGCGTTTCGGCAGGCTGTCAGGATTATCTTCTTTTAGCAAGGTATCAACAATGGATAAAGTGGCTGCGCGGTTTTGCAGGCTGACATCCATGAGCGTTCCATCGGATTGTTTGATCACATGCAGTTTCTCGTGTCCCTGACGGTCAAAAAGCAGCATGCTCTCGATGCTCAGACCACCCGCCGCCGGACTTGCCAATAGAGCGATCTGTTCCACATCCCCATCCCGAAGCGCCTCGCCCAGCCCGCGCGTGAAGGCAACCACACGCGCGTCATCGACATGTTTAATCTCCCGCTGGATCATCAGATCGGAAACCACACGCCCGGATTCGAGCAATTGGTTCGAAAGCCGTTCTTCCAGCGAACTGGCAACCAGACGCGTGACCACATACGCCCCCGTCACGGCGACGATAAGCGTTAGAAGAAGGTAGGGCAGGATAACTTTAAAACGAATGCTCACTGATCTCTCTTTTACACCCCAAATACCGGGGTGATGGTTACATTATACAGAAATATAGTCAATCGTACATCGGACAATTCATATTAAATGCAGATTAGAAAGTTTCAATTTCCTGTAAATCTGCCTGTAATATGGACGGTTTTCAAGCCAAAAGGTCTCACATGGATGGAACTCCCGCCCCAATGTCATCCCCTTGCAATCTTATAGACAAAGTGAATAGAATACGTACAATAGCGGTATGGCAAAGCGAAAATTCAAACTAACAGACGCAGAACGGAAGGAACTACTACAAGCCTACCGAACCTGTAAAGATGCAAGCAC
>Ga0180069_1000139_pt1 | contig 15221 bp, 26 predicted proteins | sample EasRivERM_16_10D_2_FD_121793 | JGI IMG/M metagenome (GOLD analysis project Ga0180069, IMG submission 121793) | Soil microbial communities from meander-bound floodplain in the East River, Colorado, USA - East River metaG ERMLT231B'_16_10D | ecosystem: Environmental > Terrestrial > Soil >...
ACCTTCTTGACGAGCATGAAGAAGTTGGACGCCTTGTTGTCTACGCCGCCTTCACCGCCTCAATAGACAGGGTTGTGGACATCTGCAAGAAGTACCAATGGGACGTTATCCGAGTAGATGGACGCGGTTGGCATTGGACGGGGATGGAGCCTAAGACTGATCTTGAAATGTTGAAAATCTTCCAAAAGCAGGTGGACTATGCGAACCGTGTGGTGTTTGTTGGTCATCCCGGCAGTGCTGGCATGGGTCTTACTCTCACAGCCAGTCCGTCTATTGTCTATTGGAGTAATGACTTCAACGCAGAGTCCCGAATCCAGTCCGAAGATCGTATTCACCGTGCCGGCATGGATACTGCTCGCGGTGCCACTATTATTGATCTTATTCACTTGCCTACTGACAAACTGGTTTTAGAAAACTTGAAGAAGAAACGCGAACTTCAATCCATTACCCTTGGTGAATTACAGGAGTGTCTCAACAATGCTTAACTTCTACAAACTCTTGGATGCTGGCCAATCTACGGAAATCTCGGTCAGGACCTATGACCACACTAATCCCGTGGATGTGGACGATGTCGTGTTTATCGAAGAGGTCCCCGTTGCCAAGGTCCAAGCATGTTCGTCCGGCGAAGCAGGGTTCTGGACAGTTTATTTAGACCGAGCGATCAAACCCATACCTATGCTCGGCACCCTCTTAGTGATTGGAAAACCATGACCGACCCGAATCTCGGCACACTCATCAAAATCGCTTTTAGTGAGCTACTGATTGACCATGAGTTCAATCATCGCGGTCGCGTGGCTCCAATTGATGTTTTGGATTTGGCCAAGTCCATTGAACGTGATGGCTTGCAAACTCCAATCAGTGTTCAACCTTGGACCGATCCGACTGACCCCAAGATTAAGTATCGGGTTGTTGCAGGCCATCGCCGGGCAACGGCTTGTAAACTTATTCTGAAGTGGGATATGATTCCATGTTTCGTTAAAGTTTATCAAAACCAATTGGCAGCTAAGACTGCCAGTTTGATTGAAAACCTTCAACGAAAAGAGTTGAACATCAAGCAGGAAGCACATGCCATCAAGGTGTTCTCAGACGCCTACTGGTCTGAGAATGAGATTGCCGACCACCTGAGTCAGAGTCGTGGTTGGGTTAAGGTTAGACTCCAGTTGCTGACTCTCTGTGACAAGGTGCAGGACTATGCTGCTGCGGGCCTGCTCACGCAGGAGCATATTCGTTTACTCCAAGGTAAAAGTGAGTCTCAACAACTTGAGTTTGTCAGGGAAGTCAAAGAGGCCAAGGCCAAGGGTGAAAAGGTCTTAATCGAGAAACCGATTAAGAAAACTAACCCTCACGTTTTGAAGCCTCGCAATCGTGAAGAGATTTTCGAGAAGATTTCAGAACTCTACAGTATCTTCTCGGAAATGGGTTTGTGGGCACGGTGTATGTCTTGGTGTGCAGGACAGATCACCGAGTACGAATTGATGAAAGATGTAGAGAAACTGGCTGCTCAACAGGGACTCAACTACCGAATCCCGGCAGCCATGCTCGCGGAGAAAATAGCCTGATGTGGTGAATGTCCTATTCTTGATCGGTTCCCTTTGTTTGACTGTTGCGACAGTCATTAACACCTTTTTATTGAAGGAGAGAAGTAATGTCTGTTCATTCTGTAGGCGATGCTCGTATTGATGCCTTGATTGCCAAGACTCTTGAGACCACGGAAACTTATGCCCCAGGCTTGAGAATCCAGTTCTATCGGAAGGGTTACGCGGAAACGGGTAAGGACCCCACCATCGCCATTAATGGCACCATCAAGTCCATTAAGGACGGTGTCGCGACAGTGGAACACAAGCACGGGATTGCGATGGTCAAATTGGAAGAAGAGAGAATCCTGATTCTTCCGGGCAAGGGAACGGTGTCTAAGTAAACTGGTGGGTCCTGTGGTGTAGAGGTAGCATACGAGATTGTGACTCTCGGGGAGCCGGTTCGATTCCGGTCAGGCCCATCTTTTTATCCCACGGTAAATAAGCCATGATGTACATTGACACCGAAACCTGTGGACTGTGCGGGCCGGCCGTTATCCTTCAGTACGCTAAGGATGACGGCCCGGTCCATATTCACAATTTCTGGACTAATCCTGTTGGTGACTCTCTGAACCTTTTGCGGGAATTGTGCAACGACACAGTTGTAGGTTTCAATCTTGCCTTTGACTGGTTTCAAATCGCGAAGATGTATACCATGCTTGAGAGATTCGTTAATGTTCACGGGGACATTAGTGCCTTTCCTGAAGATCGGATCGAGGACTTCGCGAACCTAGAAGCGGACGCTCGCACAGGTAGCTGCGTCAAACCGAAAAGTGCAGTGGACTTGATGCTGGTTGCTCGTAAGACCAAGTATCAAATCACGATGAACCGGGGTGACATTAAGATTAGACGAGTGCCCACCGTCTTGGCCACCGGTTTAGCTAAACATCTTGAACAAGAAATCATCTTCCAGAATATTTTGTTTGCACGCCGAAAGGATAGGTACGCTCCTAAGTGGAAAGTGTACGACACTAAGAAGCGTGTGGGCAATCAGTGGGTAGATGACCCTGAGTTCAAGGATGTTGTTCTCAAGTTCAAACCTAGCGTTGCACTTAAAGCATTAGCTATTGATGCTTTGGGTGTGCAAGAAGATAACGTCCTTCTCTTTAAGGACGTTGAGGTTGACCACGAGTTCCGACCTAACGAGATTCCTTACGCTCCGTTTGCCACGGCTGTCAGGGACTATAAACTTGACAAAAAGAGCAAGGACAAAAAGGAAAGTAAGCGAATCTTTGACAAGCGGCATCGGCCCTGGCGTTGGGCGTGGCCCGACGTTATACACAAGCACATATCCCATTGGGAATACTATGAACCGGCGAGAGCATACGCTAACAAAGACGTTGAGTACACTCGCGGTTTATTTAATCATTTCGGCTGTCCGGCCGATGGTGATGATGATAGTGTTCTTGCTTGTATGGTTGGAGCGGTTCGGTGGAAAGGCTACTCGGTAGACATCCCTGGTCTAATTAAACTAAAGGAGGAAGCTCGTGCGAAGATGCGTTCGACTCCAATGGCCCCTGGACCTGTTAAATATTATCTCGGTCAAGTGCTCGAACCTGCTGAGCAAGAAATCCTTAAGGACGGGACTGGTAAGGTCATTCTTCAGGAACTTGCGTCATGGAAGAATCAGACATGTCCAATGTGTGCCATGCTGGGCGACGGTGCAATCGACGCAGACTGTAGCGTGTGTGCTGGGACTAATACCTATACACATCCTGTCGCTGAACGTGCTCAAGAAGTCTTGGACGCTCGTCTTGCTAAGAAGGAGATCGAGCTGTATGACAAGCTCATACTCGCCGGTCGATTTCATGCCAGTTTCAAAGTTATTGGTACTTTGTCATCCCGAATGTCCGGGACAGACGGCCTCAATGCTCAAGGCATCAAACGTGATACAAGCGTTAGACGAAACTTCACGTTTAGCGATGATGGTAGTTGTCTCGTTGGCGGAGACTTCGACGGCTTTGAAATCGTTATTGCAGAGGCTGCGTACAATGACCCGGACTTGCGTGCAGCACTCTTGAAGAAGGCAATGTGTCCGGGTTGTTTAGGTAAGGGAGTTAAGAAAGGTAAGCCTTGTAAGGATTGCAAGGGTGAAGGCCAGACTGGACAGAAAATCCACGGTCTGTTCGGTATGGAACTCTTTCCGGGGTCTACTTATGAAGATGTTGTTATCTCCAAGGGAAGTAAGTTCGACAAGTATGACTACGGAAAACGTGGAGTGTTTTCTCAGGTCTATGGAGGCGATGAGAATACCCTGGTCAAGAAGCTCGGTGTCTCGTTGGAAGTGGCTCGCCGTGCGGCTATTGGTTTCGCCAAACGCTTTCCAGGCGTGGGTAAAGCACGGGAAAAAGTGTTCGACATGTTCTGCTCTATGCGTCAACCCGGAGGAATTGGCACCAAAGTTGAATGGCATGACCCTTGTGACTTTATTGAATCCTTGTTTGGTTTCCGTCGGTACTTTACTCTGGAAAACATGGTTTGTAAAAGTTTATTTAATCTTGCAAACAAACCTCCAAAAACTTGGAAGGCAATTGGTAGTAAGATTAAGGTCCAGCGTCGGGATCGTGAGCAAACTGCTAGTGGGGCGATGGCGTCAGCGTTGTACTCTGCCGCTTTCCAACTTCAAGCAGCTAACATGCGAGCAGCGGCAAACCATGTGATTCAGTCGTCCGGTGCACAGATTACCAAATCTGTACAACGTAAAGTGTGGGACGCACAACCAGCGGGTATAGGCCCTTGGGTAGCTCAGCCGTGTAATGTACATGATGAAATCTTATGCGTTACAACGCCTGAAACTAAAGATCAAGTGGCAACAATTGTGCATGAAGCGGTGGAAGCCTTTAGGCCACGGGTCCCGCTCATTAAGATGGAGTGGCATGACATGCGAACGTGGGCGGATAAATAATGGAGGCTTCACAAGTAGCTCGTCTCGTTGAACTTCTTTCTCAAAAGTCTGATTTAACCGGCCCGGAGTACATGCTGTACGTTCGGTGTTGTGAGGCGATGGAAGTGATACTCTACCGGCTAACTCGAAACCTACAGAAGGAGAACAATGAGTCTGACAGTCCTCCAGAATGACGTGCATAACTTGATCCTGTCTGCACGTCGTATTGAACGGGTGATTGAGTCTCCCGACTTCGAGGCACTGTACTCCACCTTGTCCGTGGAGGACAAGGCCCACGTCGCCCGTTTAGTTAAGGATTTGTTGACCAATGAGCTTATTCAGTTTATTCAAACTAAGCTGAAGCTCGAAGTTGGTGAACAATCTATTCGTCAATTAAGGATCACGGCCAGTCGATATCGGGTCACTGGCTATTCAACAATGTCCAAAGAAAACCTGATTAGGGCGATCTTACATGAACAAGCAAGACTGCGAAGCGGTGTTGGACAAACTTCTGGAATGGAAGGCCGTCCCTGTGGCGTGCCTCAACAAAGTCAAGAAGGAACTCAAAGACCCCGAGCGTTGCTCCCGGTTCTTGTCTGACTTTGACCAGTCTCCAGTTATGGATTTGCTCAAAGCTCGTGCCCTTGTTTCTGAGGAAATGTGGAACGGGTACAAGATGTTGCAAATCAATGGTTTGCGGGAACAGGAAATCTTCTACGAAGCCCGTAGGAAGATGGTGCAGTGGTTCAAGGACCGGTACCCGCGTCCCAGCGTTGTTAGTCCAGCATTGGTGGTTGTTGCTTAGTTTACTTAAACCCTGAGGAAACGATGAAACTGACTGACCTTAAGAAATCTTTGGCTGAGTGCCACCTGACATCTGACGACCAAAAGACAAAGTTCTTGTTGGATGTCACCCAGCCTTCCTACTTCTTGAACAGGGTACGTGAGTGCCTACAAGAAATCGAATTGGGCGAGGGTGTACTTGAGAACACGAAGCTGTCTATTCAGCTTCTCAACTTGTTCCGGGTATCCTATCGTGAACGCCTTCAAAGCCAAGGGTAACCGTCAAACCGGCCCTGAAGCTAAAATCCAACGAGACATTATCTCGGCCTTAAAATCCGGGGACTGGCTCGTTGTTGTCACTCACGGGAACGAGTTTCAGAAGGGCTTGCCCGATCTGTGGTGTGCTCACCGCCAATATGGTACTCGGTGGATCGAAGTCAAGAACACCGTCAATTACCGTTTTACTGATGCTCAGATGGAACTCTTCCCGATGATGACGGCCAAAGGTGTAGGCGTTTGGGTTCTAGGCTCTGCGGAACCTGCCGAACTACAGAAACTCTTTGAGCCAGCTAATTGGTGGAAATACTTGCCGAACGTCAAATAGCTTAGGGACACTACGATGGATGTCAAGGTCACCATCAGGAAAGATAGCCTTCTCCAGAAGGTTGTCAACATCGCGTTAGTTTTGTTAATCTTGACCATGACTAGCTATGTTAGTTACGTTGAAGGTTACCGTCAAGGCTGCACCGACACTATGGCGGTAGTCGAACAACGTGCTGACCAATTGGTTAGGAATGTTGAGAAACGTCTGTTCGGAGAGTGAAACTTGGCGGGACGCCCACCCGCCTTTTACTACGGTGACAAATGATTGAACTTCCAAAGGCCGTACTTGAAGCACTGGAATTCATACGAAATGAAGATTGGCCAGTGTTAAAAGACGGTAAGATTGTTGGCTGTGTCCGTGCTTTACACCCGTGGTTTCTTCTGCAATCAGCTATGCAGAAACTGGCCGATTACCGTAACGAAGAGGAATAAATGTACGTTAAAGAATTTTTCCACTTGGACGAGTCGAAAGAAAATCTCATCCGAGGGATGAAGCCCGTATTCGGTTATGCGGGCTTTGGGGAAGCTGTCTACTACCGGACCTATTCCCGGCGTAAGCCTCGACCTGAGGAAGTAGACCTACCAGAAGTGGATAAGGACAACAAACTTCTCTGGACTGGTCAAGAACATTGGGGCGATACCGTTATCCGAGTTATTAACGGTACCTTCTCCATTCGGAAGGACTGGTACATCAAGAACAACATCCATTGGGATGAACAGTTTTGGCAATCCTATGCGTTGCGGTTTGGAAGCAGTTTACACAAGATGTACTGGCTGCCGCCTGGACGTGGGTTGTGGGCGATGGGCACCAAGTTCGTGTACGACCGTGGATCAATGGCCCTTAACAACTGCGGTTTTACTAAACTCGGCAACCACTCACTTGCTGAGGATTTCGAGTGGTTGATGGATGCCTTGATGTGTGGTGTGGGTGTCGGGTTCCATGCCCTTCGTGACGAACTATTGTGCTTTCGTCCGAGCGGCGAATACATGCACGACATACCGGATACACGCGAAGGGTGGGCGACATCAATCAAGTTGCTTATCCAAGCATTCACGAATCCAGGGAGTCGATTGCCCAAATTCCGTTACCACTTGATCCGGGGTCCTGGACTACCGATCCGTGGCTTTGGAGGATTGTCATCCGGTCCGGCTCCCTTAATTAAACTGCACAAACAAATCGAAGAATGCTTCCGAAGATTCATGGTCAAGGGAAACGGGTACGATGTTGTCCGGTTAAAAACGGATATTGCTAACCTTATTGGCTGTTGTGTGGTTGCCGGGAACGTGAGACGTTCTGCCGAGTTGGGAATGGGCAGTATTCAGGACGAAGTTTTCTTAAACTTGAAGGATTATACTCTGTACCCGGATCGTGAGAATCACGGGTATATGAGCAATAACACCGCAGGTTGTGAGGATGACACAGACTTCGATAAACTGGCGGACATTGCAAAACGTGTACCTCTTCGTGGTGAGCCGGGTGTTGCCAACTGGCGGAACTTCCCTAAAGGTAGAATCGGGAAGAAGAACAAAGGTCTAAGGAAAGATAAAGCCAGAGGTCTAAATCCTTGTGGAGAAATTCCTCTTGAGGACAAAGAACTCTGTAACGTTTCCGAGACTGTTCCCACCCGATGCCCTGACATCCGGGAATGGCTCAAAGCCTGTGAGTTCGCGTCTTTCTATTCAAGTACGGTGTCCCTGTTACCAACACATTGGGCAAGCACCAATAAGGTGGTGGCCCGTAATCGAAGAATAGGTGTAGGAATTATTGACTACACCGGTTGGATTGCCCAGGACGGTTTATTTAAGGTAACCAAAGCCCTGAGACGAGGATACAAAGTTGTCACAGCGTGTAACCAATGGGCCAACGGAGAAGCCGGAGTCCCGGAAGCCGTCAGGAAAACGACTATCAAACCTGGAGGAACGGTTCCTAAACTTGCTGGAAGGACTTCAGGAGCAGGGTACCCTACGTTTGATTTTATTTACCGGAGAATGCGTGTCGCAGCAAATAGCACCGTCGTACCCATCTTCAAGGAAGCGGGTATCCCTGTAGAAGAGTGTATCTACGACCCGGTCAAAGAAGATGGCACGGGCACCCTGATTTTCGGTTTCCCTGTTAGGTCGGTGGGTGCCAAGTCCGCCGAGAACGTGACTCTTTGGCAGCAAGCAAACAACCTTGTTACCCTTCAACGTGAGTGGGCTGACAACAGCGTTTCCAACACCCTTTACTTCAAACCGAAGTGGGTCTTGAAACTTGTTTGTTGGAACACTATCGAGTTGAAGCAATACATTCAAAGTCAAGACTGGACGCCCTGGCAGATTCTTGACCTTGTTGACGCAGGTGGTGGGGAACTCCCTGGCCTGTGGAAGGTTGTATGTGAATCTGGTCTAATTAAACTGTATCAATTTAACCCGAACCATGAAGAAGATGACATCGAACCCGTATTGGCTAGTATTCTTCCGTTAATCAAGGCGTGCAGCTTGTTACCACACACTCCTAACGGGGTGTATAAGCAAACGCCGGAGGAAGGGATCACCCAGGAAGAGTACGAGAGACTCCGGTCCACCATCCAACCCATTGACTGGTCTACGTTCTCCGGTTCAGACGGTGAGGACGAGAAATTCTGTCAGGGTGATAAGTGTGAAATTCCCTGGAGTAAGAAGGAATGAGTATCTTGTTTGCTGACGTTGAGAACCTGTACCGATCCATTGGTAGGCGATTCAACGGTCGGCTCGATTATGACAAGTACCTGAATTTCTTGGAGGCACGCTTTGGGTCTCCTGTTCAGGTCCGCTACGCTTACGGCACACAGAAGCCCAAGGATGCGAGAGGTTTTATTAGCCTGCTCAAGAACTTGGGCTTCACTGCGAAGTTCGAGGAAGGAGTCAATTGGAACGTGCCGATAACGTTAGCGGCAATGCAATTAGCTGACAAGGGATCATTAGTGATTCTAGGTTCCAATCACAAGGAACTAGCACCCCTAATTGAAAGCCTTCAGGCCAAGGGTGTAAGGACGTTTGTTTGCGGGTGTAGTATACACCCCACTTTGAAGAACTTATCTGAGTACCACGAAATCTCTGAGGACTTGTTAATAAAGGAAATTCCGCTTGAAGCACCTGCAACAACCTAATGCTTGGTCGTGCCTAGCGACTTCATTTGCAATGGTGTTGGACGTATCGGTGGACGATATCTTCAAGTACACGGGACACGATGGCTCTGAAATCGTGTTCCCGTCTCTTAAAGAACCTAATAACCGCCGTGGCCACACCGTGTATGAAATGATTGAATACGCTTGGACAAGAGGATATGCCACGACACCTTTTGCACCAGAGTATGCACACGTGTCCCTGGCGTCCGATGAGAAGATTGAAGTTTACTTAAACTCAGACCTTCTACAATGGTTGACCCGGTACAAAGACTTAGTGTTCGTCGGTACAATGCCTAGTGGCCAAGGGCATGCTGTTGCTTGGAACAAAGACAGACAAATGATTCTGGACCCAAATGGGCAGGCGTACTTTCGGGACGAACACAAAATGGACGTGGAGATAATGTTTTTGTGCTCACGCTTGAGGTAGCTCCTACTGCATTCGTTGAAGCCCGCCATAACCTGACCCCGGAAAAGATCAATGATTTAATCATGGTTCACTATCCATTAGTCATGGGGATGGCTAAGAAGTTTGCCCGTAAACATGAGGTTCAACCTGATGACTATACGGGTGTCGCGGGACTGGCTCTGGTCCTAGCGATTAACAACGCTCTGAGGTACTTAGTTGAGCCAGAGGGTTTAACTAAGTATGTGGTGACTTATGTGCGTAAACGTCTTATGACGTTCTACCGCACGGATAGGGCGGTTGCAATTCCCGCTCGTACACAGAATTTCTTTTACGCCCTAGGTTATCTAAACACAATTGAGATTCGTCAAGTGACAGATGACGATTTGAATTGTGTGTGGGACAGCCGGATCATGGAAGATTTGCTGGAAGTCTGTCCTGAAGAATTTACTCGACAAGTAGCCCACCTTAGAGTAGAGGGACACACTGATAAGGAAATCGCTAGTCTATTAGGTGTACCACACTCAACGGTTTGGCGTGAACGACTCAAGTTAAGGCGTTTACTTAAGGGAGTGTTGAATGACTGTGCCGCCAATTAATTTCGACGACCCCACCGAAGTGAAAAAGTTTGTTGAGAGTGCGTCCTTCGGGGTTGTGGAGGTTACAGTGAGTAAAGCACCACCAGTGTATGACACACCTATCGGGTGGTTGGCTGTAGGCCAATGCTTCGAGGACCCAGGAAGATTGGTCTATGTAAAAGTCGAATTGCCTGAAGGTCTTGTACCTGTGGGTAAAGTCGCCTGTCTAAACGCTAGGGACTGGACTATTGTGTTTATGGATCACGACACAAACTCTCGTCCGGTACTGTCCGCAAAATTTCTTATTCATGCACATGAGGAAACGCCATGAACGTGCTTCTGTTGATTCTGGACAACGACGATCTGCGTTATGCCTTGGTGCCCCTCAGTTTAATTAAACAGTATCGGTACCATCAGTGGGATGGACAGATCGTGGGGCATACCAAGGATAACGGTACCCATGAAGAAATCAAAGATGTGTTCGACAGGTTGGGTCTGGAGGACGGTTTACCTAAACGTCAGAGGGACTTGAGAAAGTATCTCTACCTGAAGCCGCCTTACAGTAACATCCAACTTATCATCAAGATTGGATGGGTCGAAGATGAAGATTAACATACCGAATCCTCCCGAGGACTTGGTTGAAGTTGTCGCCAAAGAGTTTCCTGAGGCGTGGGACCGTGGTTGGTTCAAACTTGAAGGGTCCAGGCAGTGCAAGGTTTTTGAACATCCTTGTAGGGGCAAAGTCCTAACTATTGCCTTAACCGAGTTTACAGCCACCAAAGGCACCTACCGCGTTGGAAACTGTTTGAAGTGTCAGTGTTTCTTTTACTTTTTCCCTGGAGTTTGAATGCGTAAGTTACCCTACCTGAGTCCCACCAGCTTGTCCAAGTATTTGGAAAGCCCGGAGGAATTCTATCTCGCTTACCTTGCGGATGTTCGTCCGCCTCGTTTCCGCCAAACGCAGCCCATGTCAATCGGATCGGCTTTTGACGCCTACGCCAAGAGTTATCTACATAAGAAACTTTTGGGAAGCTCTGATCCTGATGCTGCAAAGTTCGAGTTCGATACTCTGTTCCAGGCCCAAGTAGAACCGCACAATCGGGATTGGGCCAAGGTTCACGGCAAGTATGTCTTTGACCAGTACGTCGCATCTGGTGCCCTGGCAGACTTGTTCGTGGAACTGGAGCAAGCAATCGGGAAGCCCCGGTTTGAACTCGACATCCTTGGTACCGTTCAAAGTGATATTTTTGGTGTCCCCTTCTTAGGTAAACCGGACTTGTTCTTCGTGAACAAGGAAGCGTTGAACATTATTTCGGACTGGAAGGTGAACGGTTATTGTTCACAAACCGGAGCGTCCCCGACCAAAGGTTTTATTAAACGAATCCCCGGTTGGGATTGCCATGCCCTGAGTTATCCGATAACCTACCGTGGTACCAAGGTTAATGGCACCAACTTCAAGTTGCACGAAGCCGACGTGTCCTGGGCACGACAAACGGTGATCTATGCCTGGTTGTGCGGGTGCACAGTCGGCAGCGAGTTTGTTCATGCTATCGACCAAGTAGCGTGCAACAACCGAAAGAATCCGAATCCAGGTACCGGGTACCCACAACTGAGTTTCGTGCAACATCGTTACAAATCTGACAGTGATTTCCAACACCATATTTTTAGGCAAGCGGTAGAAGTGTGGGACATCATCAGCGGTCCACCAGAGAAGTATTTCCGTGGCCTGAGCGAGGACGAAAGTGCATCACGCTGTGCCAGCCTGGAGGCACGGGCCAAGTCCATGTTCGAGGGTCCGAAAACCAAAGAAGAAGCCCTATTCCTTGACATCTGTTACGGAGACTAAAGATGTTTGCGTTCATTGTAATTGCCGCCACACCTTTGTCCGGGGTTTCTCTCAACGATGTGAATCTATTTAATCACATCACCAAAGAGGAAGCCGCTTACCACCGTATCTTGTCTCAGAAACACAAGAACATTTGGTCGGAGGCTAAGAACAAATGGAGGGAACACTTAGAAAGAATTCTTCCGGAAGCTGAGTTCATTAGGTGGCAGCAGGAATGTGCTTGGCGTTATGAGTGTTGGGACAAACTGGACGATATTGTCAACGCTGAGAAGCACAAATTTGGGGTGCCCAAAATTATGGGGAGTTTAAGTAAACTCCGCCGACTTCTCGGTGATGATTACGCTCGTGGCAGGATGCCTGACTCCACACCGCAGTATAAAGTGGAATGGCTCCACTTCTTATGGACACCGGAGTCGGGGTTCCAGGGCAGATTAAATAATCTCCAGGGAGTGCTCCCTACAGATTAGTTTAATCTAGCCGTCGTGAGGTCCAATTGTAACAACCACTTGCGGGCCTACTGAATTCATGCTACGATCATGTTAGGGACGTTTGCCCATTCTTCCCACGAAAGGATTAGTTTAATCTAAACTGATGGACAAAATAAAAAGCTATCAGAGTTTAGATAAACTGCTCGATCTGGCCCGACGCCTGACTGTTGTGCAAGACGAAGGTTATGTGCAAATGACCGCCCTGCAAAGCACCGACCTTATAAGAAAGCAAGACGAAATCGAAGAGGCGGTTCAGGAAATCAGTAGTTTAAGAAAACTGGAAGCAGTGTATGTGATGGTCAACAAGATGGACCCAGGGAAGATTCTTCCTCGTCATCAAGATTGGTTGGCCCCAACACCTTTGCAACCTTACAAGGGACCTTTGATTGAACGCTGGCACTTACCCCTGTTCACGAATAACTGTGTTCTGTGGTACGATAGCTCGCACCCGGAAGGTTGCTACATGCCTCCTGGGTATTGGTGTGGCCCGGTTCCTTATTGGAACCACCACACTGTGATGAACACCGGGCCAACCGAACGTTACCACTTGATTGTGGACCTCGATTGCCCTGAACCAATGGGTGCCTACGAGAAATAAGGTGATTACAGTTTTCGTGGATATGGACGGCGTACTTGTTGATTTTGTCGGTGGTGCCTTGGACCTTTTCGGGTCAGACTTGGCCATCGCCGACGCTCGTTGGAATTTCCCTGTACAGATCGGTTTCACTGGTGGCGAGGACCCTGCGTTTTGGGACCCACTCGGTTATGAGTTTTGGGCTAATTTGGAGTGGACCAAAGAGGGCCAAAGTTTACTTAACCGACTTGAAACCCTGGTAGGCCATAACAATATTGGTCTACTAAGTTCTCCTTGTCACACTGAAGGTTGTGCAGAAGGGAAGCGTGCGTGGATCAAGAAGCACCTACCACAGTACCAGAAGCATCTGTTCCTGGGGTCGGCCAAGCACCTGTTTGCGAGTCGCAAGAAGATTCTGGTGGACGACCACGACCCGAATGTCGAGAACTTCCAGAAATACGGTGGCCAGAGCATCCTAGTGCCGAGGCCCTGGAACTCCGAGCGACATCTGACGGACGACAAGGGTGGGTTCGAACTAAATGCTCTGATGGACAAAGTCCACGGGACTCTCCACAAGATCGTGTAAGAACCAAGTTCCACTTAAGTGCTTTCGGTGTTGACTTCAGCGTAGATGTTTCGGAATCTACTCAAGTCGCGTGGGTTATGTTCAAGGGAACACCCACCGACATCTTGAAGGTTGCTGCAATTTCCGGTGAGATTGCAAAACGTTTAATTAAACTAGGGAAGTGGAGTGTTCATGGGTAACGCAGTCGCTATTTGGACGATCATCCTATCGCCCTTTGTAATCGGCGGGATTGATCTTTGGATTTACTTGAAGTTGGGTAACAGTAAGACTATCAGCCGGAACATGTGGAGGGCCTACCGGACCTTCCCACTGATAGGTCTGATCTTTGCTTTCGGGTTTGGACTACTTTGTGGGCACTTGTTCCTGCCGCAACACATAACTCCATTGGCGTAGTAAGATGATTAACAAGTGGGCACACTTCCTCGCCGAAGAGAGACTGACTCCAAAGACTCTTGGTGAGGAAGGCACACAGATTCTTTTGGTTCTGGCCGAAGCCCTGGCCAAAACAACAGTGGCACCTCGCCGAAAGCCTTTTGTCTTTCGGCAGGTTGCTCGCCGAACAATAGTCTCGGTAGCAATGGACTTGGGTATCGACCTGCCCGCCTTAACTACGGTAAGTGGTAAAGTAGCAATGGGTCGTGGGCTGCTGGACATGTGGTCCGCAGTTTATAAAGACCGCTTTGGCTCGGACTACGGCACTAATGCTTGGTTCGAGCTGAAGCGGCGTGGAGTTGTCACCAAACTCGCAAAGGAGAGACATTGAGAAGCGTTTGTTACATTATCAACACAATGATGATTCGCCAGGGTCATGAGCCGGATATGCTTCAGGTCTGGTACTTTGGCCCGGTGGCCGATGTCACCAAGGACCTGAAGAACGACCTCAAGACTAACGCTCAGGTCCAGATCGCCCACGCCAATGACCCTGAAACGTTGGCTCAGGCCCTGAATGCTGAGCAGGTCATCAAGCACCTGATGGGCCTCGATTTAGCTAAACTCCCGGTCTACCCGAAAAGGGCGACAGGGGACGGACAAGCCAAATTCGGGCAGGTGTCGTTCTACAACCAAATCAGTTTGAGTATTCGCGGTGAAGCCACCCCGGACGAACCGAAACACTTGAACATTCTCTTACCTAATGGAGTAAGACTTGATTAAGCGTTTAAGTAAACTGGTGGACCTCCAGAAAAACAAGCTCGTCTGGAGAAATTTCAAACTAAGATTACTCAAGCACTGTCTGAGACCAGATCGGAAATCTCCAGACTCTTGTTTGAGTTGGATGAAATGGGTGAACTACCTCTGGTATACCAAACCAATGCTGGTTCGTTTCTAATAGTCGCCCAAGATGGTTACCTTGGCCCAACGATTCAGCCTGTGGAGATTATGAAACCATGATCGACTTCCAGCAACTTGTGCGAGAGAATTTCGCTGAACAAGGTTTGCTCCTTGAAGAACACCTGTTTATTCCGTGCCCTGGTCCTCCCCTCACGGACCAGGAAATCGAAAACCTTTACCAGGATGAGAGTCTCGGCGATGCTTTTTAATCAAAATGGATGGTCGATTAGGGTTTTAGAGGGTGGAGATTACCTAATTAGTGATGCCCAGGGTAATCAATGTATCACCACTTACATCAGGATCACCAGTGGTGGCGAATTTGTTATCGGTCACCCGGTGGTACCTGACATAAGGATAAACACTCGACATCTGAAGAGTTTACCCTTATCGTGTCGCGGGGACTTAACTAATCCTAAGACCATCCGGG
>Ga0180069_1000141_pt1 | contig 15051 bp, 15 predicted proteins | sample EasRivERM_16_10D_2_FD_121793 | JGI IMG/M metagenome (GOLD analysis project Ga0180069, IMG submission 121793) | Soil microbial communities from meander-bound floodplain in the East River, Colorado, USA - East River metaG ERMLT231B'_16_10D | ecosystem: Environmental > Terrestrial > Soil >...
AGGCTATCTCTGGCTTGCCTATCTCGAAGTGGACGGTATCAAAGTTGCGGCTTCTTTGAATTTCGATTACAAAAACAAACTCTGGGGTTACAACTCCGGTGTCAGCCGCGCCCACATGGAACTATCCCCGGGCTGGGTCCTGCTCAGTCACGTCATTCAATGGTGTTGCGAAAACGGACGCTACGAATTCGACTTTATGCGCGGGGATGAAGATTACAAGTATCGCTTTGGCGGGGTGAATAAGTATGTAATGAGAGAGCGGGTTGTCAAAAGTTGAGGGTCACTTTTTAAAGTGACCTCACTTGATATTGTTATGATTACGGCGGGATTCATGTACTGAGTGGTGGATTTATCACCAGCACTTTAGCGTGAGAATCAGTTTGACACGAAAACAAAAGCAGTGAACTTTGATCTACCCTCCTCCACTAACTCCTCCCACAATCTCACCATCAGTCAACTTGCATAAATCACCCAATGACCCTGTCAATTCGTAAGATGGGTCAACGATAATCGCGTGAAAGCCATCAAACCCGCTTTGATATAATCGTTATGTGGAGAGAAAATTCTCACGCATTTTTCTTCTGATTAGTGGACTCGTGTTGGCCAGTTTGGCGTTTTTTGCCGAAAGCTGGGGTCTCGATTATCACCCTGGGTGGGGGAGAGGTCGATCTCTCATTTTTATATTAGGACTTTTCCTAATATTGCTCTCTTTTTTTTTCAGGCAAACTGAAGCACTTGCCAGGGTGTTGAGAGTCAGATTCTTCGAACTCTTGCAATGGCAACCAATCCGCACTTGGCTGGAGACTCATCCAACAGCTGTTGAAGTGGCGAAGACAATATGGAAGTATCAGTTTGTTATCCCTGCCGTTGGATTTGTTCTCATCGTTTACGTTTGGTTTGTCAGTCTGGGTTTGTGGACGACCTGGCCTGCGCGTTCGGCATATTATTCCCTGTTGGCGCGTGGGTTTCTCAATCATGAGCTCTCGCTTCCGGTGGAGCCTTCAAAAGCATTGCTGGCGCTCCCCAACCCATACGATCCGGTGCAACATATCAGTGTTGAGGCGCCGCCAGATTTTTCACTGTACAAGGGGAAGTTCTATCTCTATTGGGGACCAGTCCCTGCTCTTATCCTTGCGGCAATCAAAATGCTGATTCCAAAAGACCTCCCTGATTTATATTTGGTCTTCGGTTTCTCATGCGGATTGTTCCTGTGGCAGACCCAACTCGTGATAAGCATATGGGATCGTTATTTTCGGAGTCTGCCAAAATGGATTCTCGTCATGTTACTATTGCTGGTGGGCTTATCAGTCCCATCTGCCTGGATGTTGGGTCGGGCTGAAATTTATGAGGCTGCCATCATAGGCGGGCAATTCTTCGTCATGGCGGGCTTTTCAGCTGCGTTATCAGCTGTTATGAGAACGCATTCCGCAGATTTCAAATTGTTGCTGGCGGGTATTAGTTGGTCGCTTGCCATCGGAACGCGGCTTACACTCATCCTGCCTGTCAGCTTTCTGATGCTCATGGTCATTTACCAACTTTGTATGAATCGCCCAGTCTCCCTTGGAGATCTGCTGCGGAAAGCTCTCTATCTTGGATCGCCCGTAGTAATTGGACTTGGTCTGCTGGCCTGGTACAACTGGGCGAGGTTCGGCTCACTCTCCGAAACCGGATTCACCTATCAATTGGCCGGCGTCCACCTTCAGGAACATTTGCATGAGGTAATGTCATACAAGTATTTCATTCAGAACATATACAATTATTTTCTTGTGCCGCCGCAGCTGCAAGATCAGTTTCCATTCATTTTTTCCAACGGCGGGAGTATCCAATCAGTCCTTCCATTTCTTGACCTGCCGGATTTCTATGGTACCAACCCTGTAACTGGTTTGATATATACCGTGCCGTTCATATTCTTTTCCGTGCTGTCGATGTTCAAACGCAATCCATCACACCCGGAAGGCATTCAACCCGGCGAGACTGATGCTCAGTTTGTCTGGCTTATTAGAACCCTGTCCGGAGGTGTATTAATTGCACTGGTTTTTCTGCTCGTGTTTTTCTGGGTTGCCATGCGCTATGTTCTGGATTTTATGCCCATGCTCATGCTGTTGAGCATAATCGGTTACTGTCAAGGATACACTTCAGCGAAAGCCAGGGGTTGGGAACGCTATATGGCTGTCGCTGGTATTGTTATTACGAGTTTGTGCATCGTGTTAAGCCCTCTGCTTGGAATCTCTTCGAGTCTCAAGTTGTTTGGGAGAAAAAATCCCTCGATGTTGAATTGGTTCATAGAACTCTTTGGGTAACCGATCACGCCACCTCTGCCCAACCAGCTCTTCTGGATTCTTCTGGATCATGAAATTCAGTTTTATCCACCTCCGCTGACTCCTCCCACGATCCCACCTTCTGTCAACTTGCGCAAATCACCCAAAGCGGATTCAATTTCCTCCGCAGTTACAGGGCGATCTTCATCGCGGTGTTTCAACGCGCCCGAGCGGGCCTTCTCCATTGCCAATTCTTTAATGGAGGCATTCAATGCCAGTGCCTCTTTCACGAGCGCGGCGCCTTGTGAATAGCCAATCACGGGGTTCAATGCGGTCACAACGATCGCGTTCTTTGCCAGCCAGCCTTCCGCTTTTTCGCGGTTGGCGGTCACGCCTTTCACGGCGCGTTCGGTAAAGGCATTTACCGAGCCGATCACCACCTGCATCATCTCAAACAGATTGTGCGCAAGGATCGGCATCATCACGTTCAATTCCAATTGTCCCGCCTGCGCCGCGAGCGCGACTGTTGTGTCACAACCGATCACGTGGAACATGGCTTGATCGAGCATTTCAGCCAGCACGGGGTTTACCTTGCCAGGCATGATCGAAGAACCAGGCTGAACGGCAGGCAATCTTATTTCGTCGAATCCGGTTGAAGGTCCAGAAGAAAGGAGGCGGAAATCGTTTGCGATGCGGATCAGAGTCAAAGCCAGAGTCCGCAATGATGCCGAGAAGTCCGCCGCGTCTGCCATCGATTGCATGGACTCAAATAAGTTATCGGACTCAAGCAACTCAAGCCCGGTCAACTCGGATAATTTATTCACCATGCGTGCGTGATATTCGGGATGAGCGTTCAAACCCGATCCGACAGCTGTTCCGCCAATACCAAGCCTTCTCAACCCCTCAGCCGATCTGCGGACGCGTTCCGTGTCGCGTTCCACGGCTTTTGCGTACGCGCCAAACTCCTGACCCAATCGCACGGGCACCGCATCCTGTAAGTGTGTTCTACCCGATTTGACGACTTCATCAAATTCGTGCGATTTTGTTTCCAGCGCAGTTTGTAAATTCTTCAATGCTGTTAACAATTCATCCACGCGCCACAAGGCGCCGAGTCGGATCGAAGTCGGAATGACATCGTTCGTGGATTGCGCCATATTCACATGATCGTTTGGGTGTACATAATACTTTCCAAGTTCGCCGCCCAAAATTTGTGTGGCACGATTGGCAATGACTTCATTGGCGTTCATGTTGTGACTCGTCCCCGCGCCCGCCTGAAATGGATCCACAACGAACTGGTCATTCAACTTTCCGTCCATTACTTCTGCGGCGGCTTGGGCGATGGAATCAGCCAACTGCTGCGCGCTGAATCGTTTACCATCCAATTCGCGGTCGTTGAACAATCCCAATTCAAAATTTACGAGTGCCGCGGCGCGTTTAACCGCTGCAATGGACCAGACGAACGCATGCCACGGTCGCAACCCGCTAATGGGGAAGTTATCGACTGCACGTTGGGTTTGCACGCCAAAGTAAGCCGAAGCTGGGACATTTAATTCACCGAGCGAATCTTTTTCCCTGCGAAAATCGTTTTGAGTCATTTTTCCTCCACCAGAAATGATGTGTTTATCCTTATTTTACACCCTTCGCAATAGCCTCAGCCAAATCAACATGTAACCAACTGGTCTAAAATGTTATTGTGTCTCAGAATGTTTTGCTGTATATTTGTCATGCAAGTTCATATCACATCCTGTTTCGCTAACGGAGGTTTCCATGAAATATCGTTCGTTTCTTCCGGCCAGCTTGATCGTGCTGGTCCTGCTTGTCGCAATGACGGGCACTGTCCTGGCTGGCAAAGGCGGTCCAGGTACATCTACTGGAACGGGACAGGTGTTCCTCCCAAATCCGGTTGCATCTCTTGGCGATCAATCCCTCACCGATCAAAAGGACGCCGACTACCCAGCTTTGCAACCCGCCTACGAAACCGTTACGCTGACCAACCTCGATGGGAGTGGTTATCTAAACGGTGACTGGGCAAACATCCTCAGTGAAACGGGTGATGCTGCCTTCTCAGCCACCAATACTTTCATCTATACGCGGAATGACGACCGCTTCGAACAGGTGATGGCATATTACTGGGTGACTGAAGCGCAGAAATATATCCAGAGCCTCGGCTTTGGTTCAACACTGCGGCCAATTAATATGGAGTCGCAGGATGTGCGCATCAACCAGCTGGGTTATGACAACTCATTCTCATGGGATAAGAAGGATTATTTGCGCTTCGGCAAAGGCGGCGTCGACGATGCCGAAGATGCCGAAGTCATTTTGCATGAGTATGGTCATGCCATGCTGGATTCACAATCAACACCGTTTGGGGCATTTGGTGGCTCACCGGAGGCACGAGCCATCCATGAAGGCTTTGGCGATTACTGGGCTGTTACTGTGAGCGATGTGATCGCTCCCACTGTCGACCCTGCCTGCGTGGCTGACTGGGATTCCATATCCTATACCTCGACTACACCCCACTGTCTGCGCCGCGTTGATACGGATCTCCATTATCCTGAAGATCTAGATGGCCGCGTTCATCACGATGGGCAGATCTGGTCGCGGGCGTTGTGGGATATTCGCAATGCTTTGGGCAACGTGAAAGCCGACACCATCATTCTCGAAGCCCAATTCCGTTTTCCATATGATGCATCCATGCCCGCTGCTGCTCAAGCCACAGTGGATGCCGCCGAGCAGTTATACGGTCATGGCAAGGCGATGATTGTCGAGGCCATCTTCGAGGCGCGCGGCATACTGCCCTAGTAACAGATTCGAATCACCAAATCAAACTTGCAGGAGCGAATATTCAGATCGCTCCTGTTTTCTTTTAACTGTTTACCATTACAATTGGAACCTGCTGTCAATATTCCACCAAAGAGTTTCGTAGAGGCGACTTCCCTGACACCTTCTCGAAGAGACTAGGGCAGGTGTAGTCGCTTTTGCCCGAACGACTGACGATAAGCGGTTCCTATGTTTTCGTGATCTACTGATTTTATGAGGATGAGACGTGGATCAACTATTTCAAATTTTTTGGTTATTCATAAAGGTCAATCTATTGAGCACGTCGGGACCCGCCTCGGTGGGGTTGCTCTATCACGAAGTAGTTGGCAAAATGGTGACGGAGAGTCAATTCGTGCAGGCAGTGGGACTGTCATCTGTGTTGCCGGGGAGTGACGCCTTGCAACTTGCCATGTATATTGGTTACGCGGTTGCAGGCATCCCGGGTGGGTTGGTGGCGTTGACCGCCTCCATTCTTCCGCCAACGATCATTATTTTAGGCGTTACGATGGTCCTGCACCGTTTGCGGCGTGAAGCCTGGGTGGGTAACTTTGTGGAAGGGCTTGCGCCTGCGATCTCTGTATTGATGTTATTTACGGCATGGAAGATCTTTCAAAAAGGCGGGGCAACCGGTTGGGAAGGTTGGGCGATCGGAATCGTCAGCCTGCTTGCCATGTTCCTTAAAGTGCCCGAGCGGATCGTTGTGATCATAGCGGCGTTGGTGGGGGGCTTCTTCCTCTCATGAAGCCATTGAGATTTTCTGTATGGCTGGGATTGTTGTGGATGTTCCTCAAAGTGAATCTCCTTTCACCTTCCGGTCCCGCGTCCATTGGGTTGTTATATAAGGAAGCAGTTGGCAAGATCATGACCGAGGCCCGGTTTGTGGAAGCGGTTGGTTTTTCCAATGTTCTGCCCGGCAGTGAAGCTTTGAAGCTTGCCATGTTCGTAGGTTTTGCGGCGGGCGGCATTCCAGGTGTGTTCACTGCATTGCTGGGCGCGATACTGCCACCCACTGTGATGATGTTAGCGGTTGCCGCGATCTTGCAACGATTTCAAAAGGAGACATGGCTGGACGGTTTTGTTGCGGGGTTAAGCCCGGCAGTTGCCGCGTTGATCGTTATCGTGGCGTGGGAGATGTTCCGCGCCAGCACACGTAAAAAGATAGATCGCCGTGCGGTCATCATTGCCGCGTTGAGCGCGGTCGCTTTTTGGATTGAGATTCCCTCCCCGTTTGTTTTGCTTGGCGCGGGGCTACTCGGTGTATTTATTTATGGTAGACGGAGTTATGGCTAATGATTAATGTATTGATAACGACCAACGGATATAAAGGGACGTGGAACGCGATCGAATATGGCGCCTGGTTTGCTGAAGCCATGCAGGCGAACGTAACGCTTTTGGGCGTGACCGAGAACCTGAGTCCTGCGGCGGTGGACGATCACCATCCTCTGGAGGAGGTATTCGAACGCGCTGTCAGCTTGTTCAAGGAAAAGGGTTTGGCATACAGCCTCGAGATCCAGAATGGTGAGGCGGAGTCTGTCATAGCAAGGAAAGCCAATAGCGGCAACTTTATCACGGTGGTGAGTCGGCTTGGGCGTCCACAAATTCGCAGGTGGTTGACGGGGCGTTCGATCCGTCATTTTATGGAGACGATCTCAAGCCCGATTTTATATGTGCCTGAAACGCGTTTGCCTCTAAATAAATTGCTGATCTGCGTGGGCGGGTTTGGTTTTGAGGTGGATGCCGAAAATCTGGCCTTGCAGATCGCTTTGAAGAGTCGTGCAGAGGTGACCTTGTTGCATATCGTCCCGCCTGCCGATTTGGATTACCCGACGACGCGGGTTGCCAACGCACATTGGCAGGATCTGATCCATACGGATACTGTTCTGGGACGTAATTTGCGCAAAGCTGTTGACACAGTTGAAGCCGTTGGTCTGACTGCGCATGTTGAAGTGCGACGCGGGCATATCGTGGAGGAGATCGACTCTGTACTAAAAGCGGGAAATTATGATCTGTTGTGTATGGGTTCGCCGTTTGGAGGCAATGCCTTTCGTCAGTTGTATGCCCCCAATGTGACCGCAGAAATAGCGGAAGCCGCGCACTGCCCGGTGCTTACTGCCCGTTTTACGCGCGTATAGTTATAACTATTTTAGCCCCGGCGTATATTTATCTTCCCATTCGGTGATGGCGGCGCGGATGGCGGCTTTGATCTCGGCATCGGGTACTTCGTCAACGCCCATATATTTTGTAAGACCGACATATACGATCACACCGCCTTCCGGCGATTGTGCCAGGAAAACACCGCGTTCTTCGAGTGGTGTTCCAGCCAGACGCTCCTGTAATACAAAGTCGATTTGACCGACGATGCTGGTGGCAGGCGCGGAGGGGCGCTCGTCTTTTGCGATGATTGACGTCCTTGGTGCTGTGAGAGGGCTGATACCAGGCGATTGAATAATGGGTTGTAAAGGCGTTTGAGGTACAGGTGCGATGGGAATTGGCGCGACAGGCATCGTCGGTGGTGTCGCAGGAGCAGGCGCGGGCTTGCCCTCCAGCCATGGACGGATGAGAGTCAGCATTTCGATCAGGCGTTTGCGCTGGTCTGCAGATAAAGCAGATGTATCCGCCCGCGTGCCATCAAGATCGAGAGTCAAGAATCCGTTTTCGTTTTTGATGCGCATCAAGCCCGGGTCATCCACTTTGATGGTGGTGGGTTTCGCCGGTACGGCGGGTATGGAAGGATTTTCTTTTCTCTCCTGCAGCTCTTCGGCTTTGCGCATTTTCCTGCCTTGATTGCGCCCTTCAAACAATCCAAAGATATAAACGAAAATAATTGCACCGATCCAACCAAGTATTGACCAATTGAATTCCATAGTTCACCTTACCGTTTGACAATTTGGGCAAACATGTGTGCCGCGTTGACCGACGATCAATTTTCGAATCTCTGTCCCGCAAACCGGGCAGGCTGTACCTTCACGATCATACACCCGAAAATAATTTTGGAATTGACCGCCGCGATATGCCCAATCGATGGATGCGCCGTTGCGACGGATGCCGGCTTTCAACACTTTGCGGATCGCCTCATGCAATGCCTCAGCCTGTTGCGCTGTGACTGAATCCGACGCGGCGACTGGATGCAGTTTCGCCATATGCAGGGCTTCATCGGTGTAGATGTTGCCCAGCCCGGCGAGAAAGGTCTGATCGAGGAGCAAAGGCTTGAGTTGACGTTTCCTGGTATGCAGCGCAGTGTGCAACCATTGCGGCGTAAACTCCTTGCTGAAAGGTTCAGGACCCAGCTTGCCAAGCACATCTTCCTGATTCGCCGTCAGCCAGACGCGCCCGAATTTACGCGTGTCGTTGAATATCAACGATTTGTTTCCAGATAATTTTAGTACAAGTCGGTCATGTTTTTCAAGACCGATTGTACTATTTTTTATCAAGAGATCGCCGCTCATGCGGAGGTGAATTAATAATTGGAAGGAGGAAAGCTGAAAGACAAGATACTTGGCCCGGCGGGAAACATCTTTGATCTTTTGCCCCACGATCTGTTCCCGGAATTTTTGGGGCGCAGGCGCGGCAAGTGTGCGATTCCAGCGCAGGTCGGCGGAGAGGATCGTTTTACCGACCAGGGCCGGTTTTAATTGGCGTACGAACGTTTCCACTTCAGGGAGTTCGGGCATAGTTAGCGGTCATCTTTCAGCGATCAGCGAATAGCTTCTAGTGATCTTGCTAAATGCTAGTTGCTAATCGCTAACAGCTATTATTCGTTGAACATTTCTCCCACACTGCGACCTTCATGCGCACGGCGGATGACTTCCCCGAGCATGGGCGCAATGGACAATACAGTAATATTGTTTTCAAGTAATTTCATTTTATCAGCCGGGATGGAAACTGAGTCGGTTGTAATGATGTGCTTGATGGGTAAATCAGCCAGTCGTTGGGCGGCATCGCTTGAAAAGATTGGGTGAATGAATGCAAGATAGATGTCGTGTGCGCCGTTATTCCTGACAACATTCACAGCCTGTGCGATGGAACCGCCCGTATCCACCTCATCGTCCACAATGATCACATCGCGGTCCTGCACTTCGCCGATCAAGGTCAATGCTTCGGCTTTCGCGTCGTTGCCTGTGCGCCTTTTTTCAATAAAGGCGATCGGTACGTCAAGATCGAGGGCATAGTTGCGTCCCTTTTTGGCAAAGCCCAGGTCAGTGGCGACAACGACCGGGTCCTTCATCCCGCTTAACATTTTGGCTTTGATGTGATCGCTGATCATATGTGAAGCCGTCAACACATCGCCGGGGATCGAGAAGAAGCCTTGAATTTGCCCGGCATGGGGATCGAAGGTCATATAACGATCGGCGCCCGCGCTTTCGATCATATCGGCCACCAGGCGCGCGGTGATGGGCACGCGCGGCTGGTCTTTTTTATCCGACCGTCCATAACATAAATACGGTACAACGGCAGTGATACGCGCCGCAGAATCCAATCGGATGGTTTGGATCATGATGAGCAATTCCATCAGGTTGTAATGCACGGGTGAAGATGTCGTTTGGATCACATATACATCCTGCCCGCGCGTACTGCTGTTCAATTTGATAAAAATATTTTCGTTGGGGAATTGGATGACTTCACGCGGACTCAGTGTTTGCTCAAGATAATCGGCGATCTTCTGCGCCAGCTCAGGCGAACCTGAACCTGGATATAACTTGATCTCACCATACATTTTCATTTCATGATGATGCATATGTTGTGTCATGATTTCTCCTGCTCTGAACTGCCGTTCAGTAATAATTTAACCGCTTCATAAGGTGATATTTTTCTATGAAGGACTTTTTCCATAACATCATTGTAGTGCCCTTGCGGGATGCTTTCAAAGAATCGACTTAACAGCTCCATCTGTAGAGCCGCCTCCAACTCGGACCCCAACCTGGCGCGGTCACGAAGCGCCCAATCTCCGCTTTGGCGGATGTGCGCGCTATGTTTGGCGATCGAGTCTGCGAGTTCCGGGATGCCTGTGCCGTCTGTTGATATCGTTTTATTGATGGGCGGGATCCAAATTGCCGCATCAGTCTCAGGCGCGTCAATGGATATCGTCTGCCCGTGATGGCGGAAGACGCGTTTCGCTGGATGGGCAAGCTCAAGCGTAGTGCGAAGCGCACGTTCCGTATGTTCCACACCGGGACGGTCGGCTTTGTTGACGACGAGCACGTCCGCAATTTCCAATATCCCGGCTTTGATGGCTTGAATGTCATCGCCGAGACCGGGCGCTTCGACAACGATGGTGGTATGCGCGAGGCGTGCGATATCCACTTCGCTTTGTCCCGCACCGACAGTTTCAATGATGATGATATCAAACCCCGCCGCATCGAAGACTTGTGTGAAGGAGGCCGTGGTTTGCGCCAGACCGCCAACCGAACCACGCGCGGCCATCGAACGGATGAAGACACCATCGTCACCGGAAAGATCGCGCATCCGCACGCGGTCACCCAACACCGCGCCGCCCGTGAATGGACTCGATGGGTCAACCGCGATGATGGCAATCTTTTTACGCGAAGCGTGTTTTCGATAATACAACGTGAGTTGATTGACGAGCGATGATTTGCCCGTGCCTGGTGCACCTGTGACGCCAATGAGATGTGCCTTGCCGGTGTGGGGGAAGAGCTCAATAAGCGCGGCGCGGCCTTCAGGTGAATTGTTTTCAACCTGGGTCAATAATCGTGCGATGGAAAGGCGCCTGCCTTCGAGAACGGATTGGGTAAGAGTCATTCTGATCGTAATACGGGTTGCGTATTACTTAATTTACCTGATCGCCGCGCGTATATCCTTGACGATGTCTTCTGTGGATGCACCGGGACCATAAATGCCGGTGATACCCATCTCTTTGAGACGGGGCGTATCTTCATCAGGGACGATGCCTCCAATGAAGACCTTGACATCGCTCTGTCCGTTCGCTTTCAGCAGTTCGAGAATGCGCGGGGCGAGCGCCATGTGCGCGCCGGAGAGAATGGATAAACCCACCACATCCACATCTTCCTGCAGCGCGGCTTCAGCGATCATTTCAGGGGTTTGACGCAAGCCGGTATAGATCACTTCCATGCCGGCATCACGCAAGGCGCGCGCGACCACTTTTGCGCCGCGGTCATGTCCGTCCAGTCCGGGTTTGGCAACCAGCACACGGATCTTTTTATCTGTCATTTTTCCTCCGCGAATGAATTCTTGTGTCATTATACTATGAGGGTTGGGACGAAAAATTTTTGATATGAAGGCTTCACTAAACCAATCGAAGGGGCACTTGCACCACAAGGAAGAAGGGATGTTTCTCGCCATTTGGCATGTCACTTGTCCTGTAAGTTATTTTGGGTTGGCTTTATACTTGAGGGAAATCAATTCGGGACGCACGCGAAGCGAAACGCTGATTGCGCTGATTTATTGATTTGGAGGAATTATGGGTAAAAAGACTGCCTATAATGCGGCACTTTATAAACATTCTGATCTGACCGAACAGATCATTGGTGCTTTCTACGCTGTATATTCCGCGTTGGGTTATGGCTTTCTTGAGAATGTTTATGTCAAAGCTCTAATGATCGAGCTGAAACGGCGCGGTATGAAAGTAGACGACGAATTCCAAATTAACGTATATTATTTAGGTCAACAGATTGGGGAATATTATGCCGATTTGATTGTCAATGAACTCGTTATTTTGGAAATAAAAGCCGTAAAGAATTTGGTTGACGAACACGAAGCACAATTGTTGAACTACTTGAAAGCGACACCCTACGAAGTTGGCTTGTTACTCAATTTTGGACCAAAACCTGAAACGAAAAGACGATCTTTCGACAACACGCGCAAGGAATGGTGGGTTGCTCAGAATAAACCTAAAATAGAATCGGACGCAGAAGAACGCTGATTGCGCTGATCAAAAAAACAAATCTGCGTTTTCTGCGTTTATCAGCGTCCAAAAAATTTCACATAAGGCAACAAACAATGACAATCAACGAGCAATACAACAAATGGAAAGAATCCACGCTTAAGAAGTCTTTGGCAAAGTTCAAGGAGCGGAAGGAGCGCTTCGAAACCTCGGCAGGTATTGAGGTCCCGCGGGTGGCGATGCCTGCTTATGGCGGCGCATGGCGGGGGGACCCCGCTCCTACGTTGGATGAATCCTATCTTGAAAAACTTGGCTTCCCGGGCGAGTATCCGTATACGCGCGGAGTCCAGCCGACGATGTATCGTTCGCGGTTTTGGACGATGCGTCAGTATGCGGGGTTCTCCACAGCGGAGGAATCCAATAAAAGATATCGCTATTTGTTGGCGCAAGGTCAAACTGGATTGAGCGTGGCGTTCGACTTGCCGACGCAGATCGGTTACGATGCGGACGACCCCATCGCGCATGGCGAAGTGGGAAAAGTGGGCGTTTCGATTTCATCCGTGCACGACATGGAAATTTTGTTCAAAGATATTCCTTTGGAAAATGTTTCGACTTCGATGACGATGAACGCGCCCGCAGGCATTTTGCTGGCAATGTACATCGCCGTGGCAAAGAAGCAGGGCGCGGACATGCACAAACTGCGCGGCACGATCCAAAACGACATCCTGAAAGAATATATTGCGCGTGGCACATATATTTTCCCGCCCGCACCTTCGATGCGACTCATCACCGATATATTTTCATTTTGCGCGCAGGAAGTTCCGTATTGGAATACGATCTCGGTTTCCGGGTATCACATCCGTGAAGCGGGTTCGACCTCGGTGCAGGAAGTGGCGTTCACGCTGGCAAATGGAATCGCGTATGTTGAGGCCGCCCTTGCGGCTGGTCTTCAAATAGACGATTTCGCGGGACAACTCTCGTTCTTCTTCAATGCGCACAACAACCTGCTCGAAGAGGTTGCCAAATTCCGCGCCGCGCGCCGCATGTGGGCAAGGATCATGCGTGAACGTTTCAAAGCGCAGAAGCCAGCCAGTTGGCAATTGCGTTTCCACACGCAGACCGCGGGCTCCACGCTCACCGCTCAACAGCCTGAGAATAACGTTGTGCGTGTCACGCTTCAAGCTTTGTCCGCCGTCCTCGGCGGGACACAGAGTCTGCACACCAACAGCATGGACGAAGCCCTGTGGCTTCCCACCGAAAAGGCTGTGCGCGTCGCCCTCCGTACACAGCAGATCATCGCCTACGAGTCGGGTGTCGCGGATTCGGTTGATCCGCTGGCGGGTTCATATCTCATCGAACATCTGACCGACGAGATCGAAAAAGGTGCGCTGGATTACATTTCAAAAATCGATGACATGGGCGGTGCGTTGACAGCCATCGAACGCGGCTACATGCAAAACGAAATCCAAAACGCCGCCTACACCGCGCAGCAGGAGATCGAGCGCAAAGAGCAGATCGTGGTGGGCGTCAATCAATTTCAGGTGAATGAAGAGATGACGCTCGAACGTTTGAAGGTTGACCCTGCCATTGAGTTGGGACAGCGAGAGCGATTGAAGAAGTTGCGAGAGAGTAGAGATCAGAGAGTAGTAGTGGAGCTGCTTGGCAAGTTGGTGGATGCGGCGAAAGGCACAGAAAATTTAATGCCGTTGTTTATAGAGTGTGTGGAGAACGATATCACTCTCGGCGAGATTTGCAACACGCTGAGAGGTGTATGGGGTGAGTATGTGGCGGAGGGGTTTTAGGTATGAAACCTGATGAGAGTATTGTGCCAGTGTTTGGAATAGATGATAACAACATCAAGCACTTTTTGGGTACTGGGACATTTGTAGAACAAAAACCTTTCCTAGTGACTGCTTATCATGTAATCAAAGATTGGACAGGAAAATTTGTGACAGTTTTTGTTCATGACTTACAACATGTTTATCAACTAAATGTGGTTATAGTAGACCCCGATGCAGATTTAGCTGTTTTAGAAGCACCTGGCTGTCAAGTAAGTCAAAATATAGCGATTGCTACAACTGACGAATTTCTCTCTAATCAACAAATTGTGTCTTTTGAATACAGCACAACACGTACAGTTGGAAAATCTATTCATTTAGCTCCAGCTACATGTTTGGGAAATATTACTCGAATGTTAAATATGACTGATAAATATGGGAAAGCTGGGGACGGTATCTTGGAACTTTCTTTTCCTGCTTTGCGTGGTGCTAGCGGTTCTCCCATCCTGTCAAATTCAGAGTTTCAATTATTAGGTATTGTTATCGCTAATGTTGAGTATCACTTACTTCCCACACAAATTGAGAGTGTCCTTGACGAAAAGAATCAGCTTTTAGAAGAGAGAAAATACCTTCTTCCTCAAGCATTAGCAGTTCATGTAAAACATCTACGAGGAATGCTCGCAAAACTACGATAATCGAGTCGTGTCAGCCAAATGCTCCAATCTCAAAACCATGTGTCACGCAGGTGAACTGCGCCGAGAACGACACTATGCTTGGCAAGACTTGCAACACGCTGAGATGTGTGTGGGGGGAGTATGTGGCGGAGGGGTTTTAGCTATGATGTTACAAAACAAGTATTTTCTATACAGTAAATTCAAGGCATAGTTTATTTCAAAACCCTTTTCATCATTGAGTATTAGGCTGTGTTTTTATCCAATCATCATATGATTGTCCATTGGGCATAGTTGCACCATTAAGCGATGTTGCACCCATCAATTGTTCGGTGTCAATTAATGCATTGATGAGATTTGCATTGGTGAAATCTACCATCATTATGGTAGCTAGCTCTAAGTTGCCTTCATTCTTTAGTCCAAACATATTGCTGAACTTGAAATTTGCATAACTGAGGTCTGCATTTATAAAACTCGTGTTTATGAGTATTGCTCCGCCCAAATCAGCGCTGTGCAAATTAGCATTATCTAGTTTTGCGACTCCTAGTGCAGGAACAGGGAACATTTTAGGATTTCTTCAAGAAGGGTAATACCGGATTAGCGAACACGGAGCAAACTCTGGAAACTACTTCACTTGCGGACAATTTATTATCTGGCTCGACAAT
>Ga0180069_1000142_pt1 | contig 15027 bp, 16 predicted proteins | sample EasRivERM_16_10D_2_FD_121793 | JGI IMG/M metagenome (GOLD analysis project Ga0180069, IMG submission 121793) | Soil microbial communities from meander-bound floodplain in the East River, Colorado, USA - East River metaG ERMLT231B'_16_10D | ecosystem: Environmental > Terrestrial > Soil >...
AAGATGTACATCGGCAATTGGTCTGATTACGAAACGATGATGATGGAAAAATTTGGGAAAGATCTACAACCGCATCGGGTGAAATACAGAACGTTGAAGAGATAATCTAACTTTATGTCGTTGCGAAGAGGGCGATAGCCCGACGAAGCAATCTCCCCATTCATAGGGGGATTGCTTCGGGCAACGAGCAAGAGCGCCCTCGCAATGACATGGACGGCAACTGGTCTGATTACGAAACGATGATGATGGAAAAGTTTGGGAAAGATCTACAGCCGCATCGCGTGAAGTATCGGCAGTTGAAACGCTAGCATGTCGTTGCGAGGAGCCCGTAGGGCGACGAAGCAATCTCCTCATAAGCTAGGGATTGCTTCGTCGGGGAGAGCACCCTCGCCGTTTGAGGCTCGTCGCAATGACATATAAGATGTAGGGGCGGGGTCTCCCCGCCCCTTTTTGTTTTACCTACAAAAAGAGGAACCATGAAAAGAATTGTCGCCCTGTTATTTACATTGATTATATTCCTGTCCGCTTGTGCGAGTCCTGCCGCATCCACATCAGTGCCCATCGAACAAGTTGAGTCAACATCCACATCACAACCCGTGGAAAACACACCCACCGCCACCTTCACGCCCGAGCCAACTTCAACACCCACGCCTGTGCCTCCATCTCCACGTTGGTATTGGGCAGTCGATTCAAACACGGAGCAGGTGATCGCGGTGAATCAATTCGGGGAGACGCGTGAACTCGGCCAGCTGGATCAGGAGGAATATTTAAATGCCACATCCATTACCCTCGACGAAGAGCGCGCATTATTGTTCATCGACTCAAATGATACCCTGCGAGTTTACCTGCTTACCTCGGATGGAATGCAAAAGATTGCACTTCCTTCCGATCCCTTTTATTTCAACACCAACCTTTCACAATCCAGCCGTACGGTAGTTACTGTGCATGATGACCGTGTCGTCTTCTCCTATGTGACCGAGGGCGGCAGCAATATTATGCCTGATCGAGGTCCCATTCTCCTCGTGGATCTGGAATCACTCACTGCACAGCTGATCGATGAGTCGGTCAGCCGCGGACCATACAAGGATAACCACCGTTGGATCCATGGCTCGCAAGACGGCCGCTACCTGCGTTACCTGAATGGCGATGAGGAAAAAATGGACATCCGTGAATTGGACCTGGTCACCGGCGACGCCCGTACAATTTATACAGCCAGCGGTTCATCATTCAGAATACATGCCTCCCCCGAGGGCGATCTCTGGTATCCGGATAACGCAAACCTTATTCTGGACCTCAACGGAAATCAAATGGATTTCGAGGATGAGACGCGCATGTTCTCTCCTTTGAAGGATGGCAGGGGCCTTGTATATTATTGGAACTGTGTGGATAACTGCGAGATCGAAGTTTTTGCGCCGTTTGGGGGCGACGCTGCACTGACCTATAATTTACCGTGGACGATCGAGTCTGCCACATCCAATGTCCGGGTACGCCAATTACTGCCCGATCAAAGTTTGTTATTTACCGGGATGCCTTATGCGACGCTTTCAAATACACCCGCCATCGTAGAGACGTATCCCGATCTGACGGAGATCGATGTCCCTCTCTTTCGCCTCACACCGGATGGGCAGGCGCGTCTTGTGGGGATCTATGTCGAGGATGACCTGGCGAGCACTGTCTCACCCAATGGTCAATTTATCCTCATGAAATCAATCGACCAGACATCGTTCTTTATCTACGATGCCGTTGAGGACCGTCCGCTCTTTGATATGCCGATCAACCCCGATCTGGAGGATCCACTTGCAATGGTCAGATTCTTCGATGACGGCATTGTGGTTAATTTGAGTGCAGCCGTGCCGGGCACAAAGCATGGTGTCTATCGAAACTTCTATCATGTGTATTACCATGAAACGTCAACCGCCATGGCGTGGGAGGATGTAAACTTTGAGATCACAGGTTGCCCTGATCTTCTCGAAGACGGGTCCGTTATCTGCTGGTTCTATCGAACAGATACTTCCAATTCCGATCTCATCCGCTACGACCCTGCCACTGGCACAAAGACAACCCTGCTGGAAAATGTCTGGCTGATTGATTTCACTCCATAGGATCTGCACCCACATCATCGCCTTCGAAGGCGAGTCCATCCCGCGTACTCGCGGGACTGGTCCGATTACGAAACGATGATGATGGAAAAATTTGGCAAGGATTTACAACTGCATCGGGTGAAATATAGGACATTGAAGAGGTAATCCAAGACATGTCACTCTGAGGGAGCTTTCTTCGCGACCGACACTTGCACCGTCCCTACGGGACAAGTGCAGGTGAGAGTCTCGCTTGTTGTGACAGAGATTCTCACTGCACTGGTGTGCAACGCAAGTGTCGCATCGCTCAGAATGACATGTATTTGTGAAGTATCGGTAGTTGAAATGGTAACGGGCGTGTGAGACACACTCCACTGAGTTTGACTAATACCTTGTCCGTCACTATGCCAACACAAGCGCCGCGCCCAACCCGCATAGGAACACATCCGCTGCCATAAGGCTGATCCACAGCACTTTGACGATGCTGGGCGTGCTACGCTCGAGCAATGCCTCGGACGGGTTCTCAGGGTTGTAATACACCATCACCTGCGTGCCCATCGGATAACGCGCAACAACCTTGTGGGCGCCCAACCCGCCTACCTCCGGACCGGGCGCGATCTTGTTTCCCTGAAACGCTTGTCCCATGGCTTGATATGAATACATAACCACAGGGTAATTTGCGCCACTTGTGCTGTTACTACCGCTGGATCGCCATTGAACCATGGACATTAGGATGGTTCCCATTGTGGAAGGCCAACTACTTGCCTGCGCCACTTTGCGTTGAGTGGAAAAGATGATGCCGAGGAAGATGGCGTCAAAGATAAACATAAAAACACCAATCCAGGCAATGACGGTGATATTTTCAGTGATCAGGTTGATCATGTTGACTCCTATAAATGCTCGTTGGTTGAGCGTTGTCCTGCGACCGTAAGGAGTATCGAAGGGTAGCCCTGAGACGCCGCCAACGTTCCACCGCCCAGGAATCGCAGATTTGATAAAAGAAGACGAAGAACACGTACCCGCTATCAATTTCCACCCAGGGATTTTGAATTCATGATTGATCTTCTGGATAAAGTATACTCACGAGTCTCGGATTGAGCAATGACAAGATGCCTTTTAGCCAGCCAGATCGAAAGTTCGGAGCGAATGAGACCACTGGTTCCTTGAAAGCATCTGCACCCACATCATCGCCTTCGAAGGCGAGTCCATCCCGCGTACTCGCGGGACTGGTCTGATTATGAAACGATGATGATGGAAAAGTTTGGCAAGGATCTCACGCCGCATCGCGTGAAGTATCGGACGTTGAAGAGGTAATTCCCTGTAGGGGCGAGGTCATCTCGCCCCGTTTTTGTTGCCCATAATCCTACGTTACAATATAAATAATCTTATTGTTTCACCTCAATTGGAGCCTGCCATGAAAAAGATATACCTGCTTTTATCTGTTGCAATTCTGTCCCTCGCGTGTCTTACGTTAAATCCAACAAATCCAACCGCAGAGTCCACGTCCGAACCTGTGAGAAAGACAGTGGCAACCACAGACCCAAATCAACCCATCGAAGTGCAGGCAGGCGAGACTTTTGATATCTTCATCGATGCCAACCCATCCACTGGATATCATTGGGAGCTCCTCGGTGAACTGAATGGTGTTGAATTCGTATCACGTGACTACATAGCAGATGAACCCGTCATGCCCGGCTCCGGCGGGGTTGACATTTTGACGTTCAAAGCTGTCTCTACAAGGCAAGCCCAAATCACACTTGGAAGTTATCCTCCCGACGTGGATAGCGGCGAGCCGCAACAAACTGTAACGTTCATTATCATCGTGAACTAAGGACGTCGCTCCTACATTCAAAATACCGATGGACATCATCGAACGCTTCCGTTCGCTCCCGATCATATTCTCCACCTTGTTGGTTGGACTCTCGCCTCTCATCCCCATCCCCGTGGTGGATGACCTGATCACCGCCGCGCTATGTCGCTGGCGGGTGAAATACCTGGGGGCACAATATGGGCTGACCCTCACCAAAGAGGAGATCAAGACCCTGGCAGATCTGCAACAAAGCGGCTGTTTGGGCGGGGCGATACAGCGCACTCTTGGATATGCAGTGAGGGCATTTCTTCAGAACCTGTTGTTCTGGCTGGAGGCTGGCAGGGTGGCAAATCTGTTGGCACAGTCTTATTATGATGGTGTCTTGCTCGATTACGCGTTTGCGGAAGGGTTATATAAAACAGGAAGCATCGCCGAAGCGCAACGATTGCGCAACAACATCATGCTGGTCAGGCAGGGTGTCAATTTCAGACAACTGACAAATTTATTGAAAAGCAGTTCGAGCCATACCCGAAAACTGGCAGCCCAATTCATCCGGGATGTATACGAACAGTATTTCAGGAACATTCCCAAAGCCATTAATAAACGTTGGCGACAATTGCGCAAGCGGCAGGCTGAATTCAATGAGCAGGCAGACCAGGACGCAAAGAATCTCAACGATACAGCCGCCAGTTGGAAGGCACGCTACGCTTCTTTGTTCAATGATTTTTCCAAAGCGATTGCAGAGATTTCTCCGAAGGAGATAGAGAGTTTGTGCCTCGCACTATCCGCAAAAATGAATACGCCCGTACAGTCGGTACAATAAAATAATCGGCAACCGGTCTGTTGATGAAACGATGATGGAAAAGTTTGGGAAAGATCTACAGCCGCATCACGTGAAGTATCGGACGTTGAAACGAAAGCGCGGGTGCGTCTCACCTTACTTAATGAGATTCTTTCTCAGGTTGGATTCTTCGAATTAAGAAGAGAATCCAACCTGTCTGATGCGACGCACTCTCTGCCCATCGGCAACTGGTCCGATGACGAAACCATGCTGATGGAAAAATTTGGGAAAGATTTGACTCTGCATCGTGTGAAGTATGGGATGTTGAAACGATAGCGCGGGTGCGTCACACCTTACTTAATGAGATTCTTTCTCAAATTGGATTCTTCGGATTAAGAAGAGAATCCAATCTGTCTGGTGCGACGCACTCTCTTTGTTTGCCTGAAAATTAGGCTCGCAACAAAAATTTAAAAAGTCCTGTATTACTGTTTGTAGTTCTTATTTGTTGTTTGGCAAAGCTCACAACATATTCTTCAAGTGTCGAAGCATTCCATGCGTTAGTAGACGGAAAAGATCGAGCGACGTCAAATCGAAAAGGGGTTTCAAGGATGGAATGCCATAGGCTCATGGCTTTCTTAAGAGCTTTGGCATTAATTGGGTTGAAAACCCAAAAAAGTCCATACCCTCCGCCAGACAAATCCCACAATGCGTTGGCGAAAGATAATTTTGCAAAGCTATCCCCTGCATCGCATATTTCGATCAAGGCTGGAATGGCCTCCCGTGCGTTTGCACTTCTCAGATGGTCAATGGCTTCTAAATCAATAACAGATAATTTGCCTATCCAAATCTGGACATACTCCTGCCGCCACTTTTTTTCATCCTCACCAGTCGCACCTAGCTTTTTGTATTCATCCCATTTTCCTTCGTCAAACATAAAGAAATGACGACATGAGCTGTCAAAAAACATTTGCCGGGCCTGCTCTTTGTTTTCCATGGAACCTCCTCAATAATAAAGATTATACAACTATTCATCTGCAGCGGGTCTGACTACGAAGCAATGATGATGAATAAATTCGGCAAGGACTTGACTCCGCATCGAGTGAGGTATAGGCGTTGAAGAGGTAACCACCGTAGGGGCGGGTCTCCCCGCCCATATCGTTTAATCCCAAAATCTTGGGCGACGAGACGTTGCCCCGACGTTATGACCAAAAGAGACAACCCTCTGTAAGTGGATAGTCTCTTTTTATTCATTAAACCTGCAACTTATGTTTTGCATCTCCGTAGAACAACCTAATACTGAAAACGGGTATACTTGCTCGCAACTTATAAAGGAATTCAAACTTTATGAACACTAAAACAGAACAATACAGTTTGTGGAAGATCATGGGCATCTGGCTCGCGGCTGGCGCTCCCATGTGGATCTTGGGCTGGGTGGCATATCCTTCAATGAGCAACGGTTTATCCCCGGTGGATGCTGGTCTACTGCGGATCAAACTGCTTACCCTGGGACTCGTGTGGCAGTTCATATTATCCATGCTGATTCTGTATCGGGAGGAGGGCAATATTCGGTTCGAAACCATTCGCCATCGATTCTGGCTAAATCATCCTGTTTCGCAAAAAACTGGTGACGTTCAAAAAAGCCTGTGGTGGTGGTTGATTCCGCTTTTTATTCTCGTTGCCTTCATCGAATTAGGGCTTGGCTCTGTGCTTACAGATGTTTGGCTGAAGATTTTTCCCTTTTTCGCCGAGCCTCCGGGGTATTCTTTTGATACAGTCTTCACTCCTGAAGCACGCGCGCAATTTGTGGGAGACTGGGGTTTGCTGGGATTATTCTTTCCTTTGGTGATTTTCAACACGTTCCTTGGGGAGGAACTTTTATTCCGGGGAGTTCTGTTACCTAAAATGGAAGGTGTATTTGGAAAATGGGATTGGGTGGCAAATGCAATCCTGTTTACTTTCTATCACCTGCACCAGCCCTGGGGTATCCTGGCAGGGATTCCGGTAGATCTGGTTTTTGCTTATTCTGCTAAACGCTTCCGTAGTAACTGGTTTCCCATCATCCTACATTCAACGCAAAGCGTTTTCTTCCTGATCCTGGTATTGGGAATCATACTTGGGTTAGGGTAATCAACCCAAATGGGCTGGGTAAATTGGTTGTCATTCACAAACGTATCGTGTGAAGTATCGAACTTTGAAACGGTAGCATGTCGTTGCGAGGAGGGCTGGTGGTCGAGTAGAGCGAATGCTTTTCTCGCTCGTATCGAGACCTAGCCTGACGAAGCAATCCCATCCTCGAGATAGAGATTGCCAAAGTGCCCGTAGGGTACGCCGCCAAAGAACACCCCGAAACTGCATCGGGGCAGGCGAGCGGCGGCTCGCAATGACATGACTGCAATCAGAGTGACGGTCGTCTTCAAGGCGACCGTCACTTTTTAACCATGCCGTTGCGGCTGTGAAATCACACAACAAGCTCTTGACTTAAATCGTATACGATATTATGATTTACGAATAATCGTATACGATTTGAATTATGAGCCAATCCCCCGCTCCCATTACAAACCAATCCATTGCGGATGCCCTGCGCGCCGACATTCTACGCGGAAAACTGCAGGGCGGACAACCGCTCAAGCAGGATGAGATCGCCGCCCAATTCGGGGTGAGCAAGATTCCCGTGCGCGAGGCGCTGGTGCAACTCAAAGCCGAAGGGATGGTCAGTTTTTATCCCAATCGCGGGGCATTTGTTTCCGAATTGTCCGCCGCAGAAGCGGAAGAGATTTACGTCATGCGCATCGCGCTTGAAAAAGCGATCCTTGCGCGCGCCATTCCCAACCTCACGGTCACACATTTCAAACGCGCGGGAGCAATCCTTGCTGCCATTGACCGTGAGGAAAATATCGCAAAATGGGGTGAATTGAACTGGGAATTTCACGCAACTTTATACTCCCCTGCCGAACTCCCGCGGGTCATGGAAACTATCCGGGCTTTACATACCAATATTGCGCGTTATCTGGTGCTCTACCTTGCCGGGATGGATTATCAGAAAAAGTCACAGCGCGAACACCGTAAATTGCTTCAAGCATGCCGCGCAGGGGCTGTGGAAACAGCCGAAGTCATTCTTGAGGAACATTTGCGTTCCGCATCCATACACTTGATCAAGTTTCTCAATCAACCGGCCAAAAGCCAAAGAAGGAGATAAAACATGAACAAAAACGAGTCGACTCAATTTGAAGTCCACGACCGTGAAGTGCTCGCAAACGCACGCTCGATCATGAACGCAACCGAGTCTCCGCGCGCATGGGCGCAGGAAGTGATTCAAGCCGTCAAACGCAACGAAGAATGGCGCGGCGAACGCTGCATCAATCTGCTCGCCCCCGAAGCGCCGACCAGCCCGATGGTGCGCGCCCTGCTTTCATCCGAGATCGGCACGCGCGCTGCAGAGGGACATATAGGCAGGGTCAATCGCTGGTTTGCCGGGACGCAATATATTGATGAAGTCGAAGCGCTTTGCGTGGAGTTGTTGAAAACCGCTTTCCGCTGTAACTATGCCGACCATCGCCTCATGGGCAGCATGCTCGGCAACATGGCTGTCTACCATGCGCTCACCCAACCCGGCGATGTGATTATGTCCGCGCCACAACCATTTGGCGGACATTCAAGCAATCGTTATGATGGTCCTGCAGGAACTCGTGGCGTTAAAATTTTCGATGTGCCGTTCAACATGAACGGACTCGAAGTGGACCTCGAAGCCTTTGCAAAAATCGCCCGCCAACACAAACCCAAACTGGTGGTGATGGGCATGTCCATGACACTGTTCCCATTGCCTGTGCGCGAGATGAGTGAGATCATCGCGGAGTGGGGCGGAAAGTTCATTTTTGATGGCGCTCACCAGGCTGGACTCATCGCAGGCGGACAATTTCAGGATCCGTTGAATGAAGGCGCGGTGATCTTGACCGGCTCGGCTGGCAAAACATTCAGCGGTCCGCAAAGCGGCATGATCATGTGGAACGATCCGAATCTGACCAGGCCGATAGCGGATACTATTTTCCCGGCTTTGGCCGCCACTCATCAGGTCAACCGTGTTGCAGCGCTCGCGGTCGCGGCGGCGGAGATGATCGAGTTCGGAAAATTCTACATGGCACAGATCGTCAAAAATTCAAAGGCGCTTGGAAAGGCGCTGGATGAACGCAGTATTCCTGTGTTATGCGCTCATAAAGGGTACAGCCAGAGTCATCAAGTAATTGCGCGCGTCAAACAATTCGGCGGCGGATTGGAAGTGGCACACCGGCTTGCGAAGGCAAACATCATTACAAACAAGAATCTTGTCCCCGAAGATAAACCCGAAGATTGGGATCGTCCGAGTGGCTTGCGGATTGGAACCATCGAAGCCACGCGCCTTGGCATGAACGAAAAAGATATGGAAACCATCGCGGATTTCATCGCCCGTGTGCTTGTGAAGAACGAAGACCCTGAATCCGTGGGAAAGGATGTTGTGGATTTCCGCCTGCCCAGGCAGATCCTGTATTACAACTTCGATCACGAATATCCCGCATGGGCAAAGATGTAAATCGGGAAAAGCACGGCAAAGATCCGGTTCTGTAAAGACGAATCGATGATGAAGGGAAGTTGGGAAAAGATTCACAGCCACATCGGGTGAAACATAAGACGTTGAAGAGATAACTCGAGGGTTCCCAATGGAGATGATGCGCTTTCTTATTTCTCAAAAACTCCCTCTTGCTTTACAGATGGGCAAATGTAATAATGTGTTCACTTCACAATAAAAGCCCACAAATGGAGGACTCGATGAAATACCCCGAAACCCCTCGTCAAATTATGACCGATGAATATCACGGCATTGCCGTCGAAGATCCCTTCCGCTGGCTCGAAGATTCCAAAGATCAAGCCGTGCGCGCCTGGACGGAAGCGCAAAATCAGTTGATGCGTGAAGCGCTGGACGCCATTCCACAACGCCCGGCAATTTACGAGCAATTGAAAAAAATATACGGCGGGGCTTCCCCGGAATATCATTCTCTGCAAGTGCGTCCGGGGATAATCTTTGCGATCAAGAAACAACCTCCACTTCAGCAACCTTTGCTTGTCACATTGACATCTGTTGACGATTTATCAACAGAACGCGTGCTATTAGACCCAAATCAACTCGACCCCTCCGGTGGCACAGCCATAGATTTCTACGTCACTTCACTGGATGCAAAGAAGGCGGCAATCTCGATTTCAAAGGGTGGAAGCGAGCGCGGCGATTTATATATTTACGATGTTGAAACCTGCCAGCCATTGAGTGATGTCATCACACGTGTGCAAATTCCCACTGGCGGAGGCAGTTTCGCATGGGCTGAAAACGGAACAGGTTTATATTACACGCGCTACCCGCGTCCCGGCGAACGACCAGATGAGGATCTTGATTTCTACCAACAAATCTACCTTCATAAAATAGGTCAGCCTGAATCAGAAGACGCGTATGTGATTGGTAACGATTTTCCCAGGATCGCCGAGTGTTTGATGTATACAACTTCTGATGGAAGATATTTGTTGTTGATGGTCAAGAACGGTGATGGTGGCGAAGTCGCACACTATATCCGTGACCAGCAAAGCAATTGGACTCAAGTCACGCGTTTCGAGGACGAAGCGCAGGACGCCAAACTGGGGCCCGATCATCATCTTTATCTGCTTTCCCGTCAGGGATCGCCGCTGGGAAAAATATTGCGCCTCCCGCTGGATGATCCAAAATTAGCCACAGCTCAGGTGATTGTTCCTGAAGGGGCCCTGGCGATCAATGATTTTTTGCCCACTCAAAATTATCTCTACGTAACCGAACTCGATGGCGGTCCATCACGGATGCGTGTTCTGGATCATCAGGGAAATCATGTCGCCAATGTGCCGATTGAATCTGTCTCTGGCATCTGGGAGTTGAAACTTGAAGAAGGGAATGCGGTTCTGTTTCTTGGGAGCAGTTTTCTCAATCCCGATAACTGGTCTCGTTATGACCCGGCAAAGAATGAGGTCACACGCACAGCATTAGTCACCAGGTCACCTGCTGATTTTAGCGACTGCGAAGTTCTGCGTGAGTTCGCCACCTCGAGCGATGGCACGCGCGTGCCCATCAACATTATCCGCCGTAAAGGCACAAAACTGGATGGGATGAATCCTGTTCTGTTACATGGATACGGCGGTTATGGCGTGAGCCTGAGCCCGTTCTTTTGGCCCCGCCTGCGGGTCTGGCTGGACCTGGGTGGGGTTGCCGTTATCGCAAACTTGCGCGGCGGCGGAGAATATGGCGAGGCATGGCACAAAGCTGGAAACCTGACCAATCAACAAAACGTGTTCGATGACTTTATCGCCTGTGCTGAACACCTGATAAAAACCGATTACACATCTGCACAACGCCTGTGCATTGAAGGCGGAAGCAATGGCGGCTTGTTGATGGGAGCCGTGCTTACCCAACGTCCGGATTTATTCCGTGCAGTGGTTTCGCATGTGGGAATTTACGATATGTTGCGTGTAGAACTTGACTCCAACGGCGCATTCAACGTCACAGAGTTCGGCACGGTGACAAATCCTCAGCATTTCGAAGCCTTATATGATTACTCCCCATATCATCGCGTCAGGAAAGGGACGAATTACCCCTCCGTTTTGTTTACAGCCGGTGAGAACGATGGACGCGTCCTCGCCTATCACAGCCGTAAGATGGCGGGACTGTTGCAGTCGGCGTCCGCCTCCGATAATCCCATCCTGTTGCGTACAAACACCTCCGGGCATGGGATCGGCACAGCCCTGGACGAACAAGTAGCTGAGTATGCCGATGTATTTGCCTTTCTCGCGAGCCAGATTGATGGTATGAATAAATGAGAGGACTGGTTCCTCGATAAAATCTGCGCCCACATCATCGCCTTCACGGGTGCGTCGCACCCTACTTAATGAGATTCTTTCCCAGGTTGGATTATTCGGATCAAGAAGAGAATCCAACCTGTCTGGTGCGACGCACTCTCGCAAGGATATCCAAATCTACTGCCGCAGGTCTCGATAACCCAAATCGATCATCCATTGACAGAGAACTGGACCACCGTAGCGGTCAGCGGTGGGAACTCCATTCACAGCGGGCAAGCCGCTATAGCCGCGGAAATAACCCGCTGGTCCGGTAAGCTGAGCCTCGGCGGCCTCAGACAGTTCCCGGTCACCGATCGCGATGGCATGGATATGGATGGGCGAGTCCGTATACACTTCGCCATACTCACGGAGCCAGGCCGCGAAACCCGCCGCGCGCAGTGCGCGGAGCAATGGTTCCACATCATCCCATAGGACTGTGTAGGTCCCGCGCCGCAACACCGAGAGATCGACCGCGCCCCCACCCAAATGCGTGCCAAAAGAAAACGACCCATTGTCATGGTAACTGCCCTGCGTGATGGCATGCCCGGTGATTTCCAGCTCGCCACCATAGAGTTCCCGGGCGTGGGTCAACATGGCAAGGGTGCGCTGGTTGATCGTCCAGCCGTTGACCCCCACACGCGTATAGTCCTCAGGTGGTTTTTGACAGCCGACCGGTTCCGGAGTGGGCGTTGGCGACATTGTCAGCGTGGGAGCAGGGATTGATGTAAATGTAGGTGTGTGCGTGGCAGTAAACGTGGGCGGGGCTGGCGTCTGGGTGAATAGGACGGCGCGCGAGACGTCTGTCTGTGGCCTGAGACAGCCCGCCAGCAGCACTGCCAATGTCCATATGGCAATCCATCCGAGGTGTGGGGATTTTGACACAGCTTGATTATATATGGCAATACACAACACAGCGATGACCGGATAACGTATCTAATATTGAAAAGCACCGGCTTGCAACGACAGGCAAATCAGAGCACCGGCTATTGCAGCCGCTCTTTTTGATTCCCACATGTCTTCAGGTATACTTAATAGAGTCAAATACAGAACATTGAAGGGATAATATAACCCGTGTGATTGTGAGGGTTATAGCCCACACAATGACGAAAGATTCTTTTATGCTTGAGCTTACCACTCAAAACTTCCAGCACGAAATCCTCGAAAGCGACAAGCCGACGTTGGTCTACTTCTTCTCGCCGGTTGGCTGTGCGCCGTGTAAAATACTCTCCCCCGTCGTGGAAAAATTGCACGAGGAATTAAACGACACGGTCAAAATGGGGAGGCTCAATATCTATCCCAACATGCCGGTCACTTTGAAATACAATATTATGACCGCGCCCGTGCTCCTGCTGTTCGTCAAAGGCGAACCTGTTGTACGACTTCAAGGTTATCATCCACGCGAGAAAATCCTTGCCGAATTGAATCCCTATTTGACAGTTGGATAATCCCTGCCTGGGTACGAAACGATGATGATCGAAAAGTTTGGGAAGGATCCGCAACTGCATCGGGTGAAGCATACAACATTGAAGAGATGATCCAAATCATGTGATTTTGAAACAAAAGACGGAGGTCGTTAGCCTCCGTCTTTTCCTGCATGTATTTTGTGTTTGATGGTTCTTATTTCACTGCGATAAAGAAATTATCCGGCACGTGGAAAGAGAATCCAATATATGTGATCCACGCGGCGGCAAAGGCGACCCAGATCAAGGATTTCAGGGCAGGACGGAATTCCACGTTCTCCAGGCCTTCATCCAAACGAAAGGCAAAATATAGACCAAGCACCGTTAGAGTGAGGGAGTATGCAAATTCGTATCCACCCAAATCGAATCCCAGAGCGACAGGGACAAACCAGATGGCGATGGACATCCATGGAAAAGAGGAGGCGACCAGCATGCGCGTCGTCCAGAACGAACTTGCAGATTTGATCTGTGCGCGGCGCAGGAAATGGTCAATTGCATTGACGAGTAGATAGGCATAGAAATACATCTTCATGTGAGCATAAATCGATTCAATCCCCTCACCCAGAATCGCCGCCAATATCCCACCGCCTAAAATATCGTGGATCTGGTGAAAGAAGGCGAAGAATACATAACCCACCACCAATTTCCACCATGGGAATTTTGAATTCATGATTGATCTCCTGGACAAATTATATTGGCGAGTCCTGGATTGAGCAATGGCGGGATATCTTTTGCCCTTTTAGCCAGCTGGATCGAGAGTTGGAGCGCATGAGATCGCTGGTCCTCAACTATGCATTTGCACGTTTATCATCGCCTTCGAAGGTGGGTCCACCGCAAAATGTATATTGGGAATTGATCTGATTACGAAACGATGCTGTCGGAAAAATTTGGGAAAGATTTACTGCCGTATAGAGTAAAATATGGAACGTTGAAACGATAAGGGAAAAACCTCAGCCATCTGTTCTAAAGAGCAGGTGGCTGCTATTTTTGAATGAGCAGCCATGCAAGACAAAAAACGCACATTGCTAATTTCGTCATTGGTTCTATTGCCGTTCACGTTCGGGTTATTTCAACTTACCACGCTATACTTAGGATCCAAATGGGGATACGTCACGGGCTTTCTTGGATATTGGGCATATTGTTTGATTACGGCATGGTCGATGTCAGGCCCGGACTGGAATTATTTCAAGGGCATGTGGAATCAAGCGCGGAACAACAAATACACAAAATGGATTGGCTTCGCCGCGTTCATTCCCGCTTTCGGCGTGTTCTTTGTTTCATTCCTGCCCAACGTTGCAAAATTAACCCTATCAACTGGCGCATTATTGATGGTTATGGTTCTGTTGAACGGTGTCATCGAGGAATTCTATTGGAGAGGTTTATATCTTCTTGAATATCCCGATAACACGCGTATCGGATTCATCCTGGCGTGGATCCTGTTCGGTGCCTGGCACATTTCCCTGTGGTTTGCGAGGGGCATGATCTACAAAGATGGATTTCTTGCACTGGTGGGCGGCGCATATGGGCTGGGACTGATCTGGACGTGGGTCGCCCGTTCGAACAGGAATCTGCGAGCCGTCGTTCCTGCTCATATTCTTGCCAACCTGTTTGCGTTTACTGCTCTTTTCGTGGATAACGGTTTCTAATCTGCAATATGAATATATCTGCCAACTGGTCAGTTTATAAAGCGAACCCAAAGTGACAGTCATCTTCGCGAAGCACCCTGTAAGGGTCAAGATGACTGTCACTTTAATTCTTTATGGTTTGTACACCATACTTTCAGCCAATTCGATCATCGCCCCCTGATCCAGACGCCAGCCTCGATCCAACGCAGACGCAGGATGGGCGCATCCGGATTCCATTTGGCGGTTGTCTCATTGGGGTAGACAACGTACGCGCCCATATCTATCAACGTAAGAAAGTAGCAACAGGGTCAAGTAGCATTTGGTAAGTACACGCGAAGTTTGGATGTTTGCCAATGCGACAAGATTTTGTGTAACAAGCAGACAAACGTTGCAG
>Ga0180069_1000143_pt1 | contig 14999 bp, 13 predicted proteins | sample EasRivERM_16_10D_2_FD_121793 | JGI IMG/M metagenome (GOLD analysis project Ga0180069, IMG submission 121793) | Soil microbial communities from meander-bound floodplain in the East River, Colorado, USA - East River metaG ERMLT231B'_16_10D | ecosystem: Environmental > Terrestrial > Soil >...
ACGGGGTCCCACACCGACTGGGCCGCGATACGATAGCGGCAGCCATTCACATCCCGTTCGAATATATGCATATCTTTCATGTAGCATACTTTTGAGGCGAAAGTAAGCTCCGACCCGTCTTTTACAGCACTGGAGCCACCGACGATGCTCTTTCGTCGTTCAGGAATGCGAAGGTAGGGCTAGGGCGGCATTCGCGAGAAATGGCAGGACTCGATACAGGGTCGGCACGAAAGGTCAGGCGTACGCCCCTTCCGCGATCCCATCAATGGCACGGATCACGGGCGCGGCATCTTCCGTGACCAAGACGTCGATCGGCCGCGCGCGCCGGCGGCCGCTGTGGTAACGTAGCCGCAATGCGCTTTGCTATCGCGTTATGGATTGCGGCTTCCGTCTTCGGGCAGAACCGCGCGCCGGCTATTGAATCCATCCGGAGTGAGGAACTCAAGGCCGATCTGTTCTTCCTTGCCTCGGACGCCATGCGCGGGCGTCTGACCAACACTCCGGAGTACAAGCTGGCGGCGGAATGGATCGCAGCGCGGTTTGCCCGCTTGGGTTTGCAGCCGCTGCCGGCGGACGGATCCCTTTACCACGGCTTCGACTTGGTGACGGCGCGGTTGGGTGAGGGAAACCGTTTGCAGATGGGCACGCCCGAGTCGCGGCGGGTAGCCAAGATCGGTGAGGAGTTCTATCCACTCCATTTCAGCGCGAATGGAGAAGTCCGCGGGCGGGTGTCGCTATGCGGGTTCGGGATCAAGGCTTCCGAGCGCAACTGGGACGACTATCGCGGGCGCGAGGTGAAGGGCGCGATCGTCATGGTGTTGGACGGCGATCCAGGGGCCGAGGATCCCAGGAGCGTGTTCGACGGGTTGGTGACGTCCCAGTACGCCGACAGTTGGAGCAAGACGCTGACGGCGCAGGAGCAGGGGGCGGCGGCGGTGCTGGTGGTGAGTAATCGCACGGGCGATGCGGGCCCGCGGTCGTTTGCCGGAGCGGGGACCTCCTACTGGCCCCGGACCGCGCCGCGAATCGAGCGGTATCAACTGGCCACCAACGCGGACCGGATCCGAATTCCAGCGCTGCAAATCTCGCAGGCACTGGCGGAACATATTGTGGGCGCGTCGCTCGAGCCGCTGCGCAAGCAGGCTAACGCGGCGGGAGGCGCGGTGTTTTCCACCTCCAGCCTGCCTGTGGAGATAGTTTCGTCGGTGTCGCGCGCCGTGGTTTCCGACCGCAGCGTGGTGGCGAAGATTGAGGGGTCGGATCCGAAGCTGAAAGAAGAGGCGGTGATCGTTTCCGCACACCACGATCACAATGGCGCTGACGGCGCGCAGGTTTTCAACGGCGCCGACGACAACGGATCGGGCACGGCAGCGGTGCTCGAGATCGCCGAGGCTTACGTTACGGCGGCGCGGCAAGGCCGGCGTCCCCGGCGGACGGTAATCTTCGCGGTGTGGGGATCGGAGGAGCGCGGCCTGCTGGGGTCCTGGGCCTGGATTGACCATCCGCTGTGGCCCCTGGAAAAGACGGTGGCGTCCTTGAACATGGACATGATCGGGCGCAATGAAGAGGTGCCGGAAGGGGGAGGCCGGCGGTTCACGGGGCTGAAGCCGCAATCGGCGGCGCAGAATGCGAACAGCGTTCACATCATGGGGTACAGCTTCAATCCTGAGCTGGCTGAGATGGTGCGACAGGCCAACCGCGAGATCGATTTGACGCTGCGGATGGACTACGACAACAACCGCTCCAACCTCGTGAGGAGGAGCGATCAGTGGCCGTTCCTGCAGTACCGTGTGCCCGCGGTGTTCTTTCACACGGGATTGCATCCCGATTACCACACCACGCAGGACCGGCCGGAACGGATCGAGTACGGGAAGATGGAGCGGATCACGAAGCTGGTGTATCAGACGAGCTGGGATCTGGCGGCCAGCGACAAACGCCCGAAGATGCCGGAGAAGAGGGAGATTCCGGAGGCGAAGTGAAGACCCCCTCCTGGCATGATCTGTTTCTCAAACATCCACAAGCAGTACGGCAAGCAATTGATCTTCGTTGACGCCTCCTTTCAGTTGAACCCCGGCGAGAAGGTAGGGCTGGTAGGTCCCAATGGCGCCGGCAAGACGACCCTGCTCCGCATGGTCGTCGACGAGGAAGCACCCGACGAGGGCGAAGTCTCGGTTCCGAAGAAGCTGACCATCGGCTACCTCCGTCAGGACGTGGAGAAGATGCAGGGCCGGTCGGTACTCGATGAGGCCATCGCCGGCAGCGGGCGGGTCGGCGATCTGCACCACGAGTTCGAGGAGCTGCACCGGGCCATGGAAGATCCCGAGCAAGCGGACGACATGGACCGGATCCTCGCGCGCTTCGGCGAGGTACAGGAGGCCTACGAGCATCTCGGCGGCTACGCGCTCGAAGCGCAGGCTCGCGAGGTGCTGCACGGCCTCGGCTTGCAGGATGATCAGATCGACGGCGACGTTGGCGCCTTGTCGGGCGGCTGGAAAATGCGCGTCGCGCTGGCGCGCGTCCTGCTCGGCCGGCCGGACGTGCTGCTGATGGACGAGCCGACCAACCACCTCGACATAGAGTCGATCATCTGGCTGGAGCAGTTCCTGCAGTCCTTCCCGGGCGCCCTGCTCATGACCTCGCACGACCGCGAGTTCCTGAACCGCATCGTCTCGAAGATCGCGGAAATCGATGCCGGCGAGATCGTCGCGTACTCGGGCGACTACGATTTCTACGAGCGCGAGAGGGCCATCCGCGAGACCAACCAACAGGCGGCCTTCGCGCGGCAGCAGGCCATGCTGGCCAAGGAGCAGCGCTTCATCGAGCGGTTCAAGACGCACGCGGCCAAGGCTGCCCAAGTGCAGAGCCGCATCAAGGCGCTGGATAAGATCGACAAGATCGAACTGCCCAAGAGACGGCAGGTGGTGAAGTTCGAGTTTCGCATCCCGCCGCGCTCCGGTGACCAGGTAGCGGTGATAGAGGATCTGCATAAGAGTTACGGCTCGCGCGTGATTTACGAGGGGTTCAGTCTCACCATCCGGCGGGGAGAACGTTGGGCCGTGATGGGAAAGAACGGCGCCGGCAAGACCACGCTGCTCAAAATGATCGTTGTGACTTAAACCATATCTTTGCCGGTCCTAAACCATAACCCTGCCGCCCAATTTCCTGCAAGCCATTGATTTCACGCCGACGGCCGCAGTTGCCGACGTAGGGTCTTAAACCATAACCTTGCCGGAAGTGTAGTCTGGCCAGGAGACAAGCCCATCGAGGGTTAGGGTTGCTGGAACGTCAAGAAAGTTGTAGTATTATGTTATGGCCCAGTCTCACCGGGAAGCGTCACGGCGGCTCTTCGAGTTCGCCGAGCAGCAGCAGGGCTTCTTCACCACGAAGCAGGCCAAAGCCGCCGGATTCGCCGAGAACACACACCCCTACCATGTGCAGGTCGGGAACTGGATCCGTGAGCATCGTGGCATCTACAGGCTCGCTCTGTTTCCGGCGGCCGACCGACCCGATCTGGTGCTTTGGGCGCTCTGGTCCCGGAACCGGAACGAAGAAGTCGAGGGGGTCTATAGCCATCAGACAGCGCTCAGCCTTTACGATCTGTCGGATCTGAACCCGGCGAAGCTCCACATGACGGTGCCCACGGACTTCCGGCGCAACAGCGATATTCCCGGCATCCTGGTACTCCACTACGCCGACCTGCCCGAGAACGACGTGCAGACGGCGCAGGGCTTCAAGTTTACTCGCCCTCTACGGACGATTCTTGACCAGATCGAGGCCGGCACGGTCGAACGCAACTTCATCCGCCAGGCACTGAGGCAGGCTGTTGATCGGGGTCTGATCACTCGCCAACAGATTCGGAACACGCAACTGAGCGGACCTGCGCGCAAGATCGTCGAAGAAGTCCTGCGCCGAGCTGCATGATGGCACCGCCCAGAACATACTCGACGGCGGGAGCGTTTCGGACGGCACTTGAGGAGCGTCTGAAGAGGATTTCTCGGACCGATCAGATCGACGTCAATCGCCTCAGGCGTCAGCTCTCATTCGACCGTCTGCTGGCGAGGCTATTCCAGCGCGAACCGGCTCCCTGGGTCTTGAAGGGTGGCTATGCGCTGGAACTCCGGTTCAAGGCAGCTCGATCCACGGTCGACATCGACCTCACGTTGCAGCGAGCGGTCGCGGTGACGGCGGAAACCAACGACGTGAATCAGGTTGTACGGGAGATGCTGCAGATCGCTGCCGACACCCCGCTCGGCGACTGGTTCGAATACAGCATCGGCCCTCCGGTGAGGGATCTCGCGGCGGCGCCGTACGGCGGTGCGCGCTACCCCGTTGAGGCCCGCATGGATGCGAGGGTCTTCGCTCGATTCCATCTGGACGCCGGGATCGGTGACGTGGTCATGCAGCCGGTGGAAATTATCGACTGCCGGGATTGGCTCGGGTTTGCCGGCATCGCGAGGTCGCGAGTCCAGATGATCGCTCGTGAACAGCAGTTCGCCGAGAAGATCCACGCCTACACCCTTCCGCGGAACACCCCGAACAGCAGAGTAAAGGATCTTGTGGATCTGGCTCTCCTGATCGAAGCCGGCGGGTTGGACAGACAGCTGATTCTGGAGGCGTTGCGTCTGACTTTTGAGAGAAGGGGAACACACCGTTGGCCTGCGGCTTTGGCTGCGCCACCAGTGGACTGGCAGCCGCCTTTCAACGCACTTGCTGAAGAATGCGGACTTCCGGCTGATGTCGGCGTGGTATTTGCGAGAGTGCGGGAGTTCCTCGAAGAGGTGCTGGCCGGCCAGACAGAGCGATGAACTCGATATGACTGAGAACGGTTCGGAATCTCTTCCATTCGAGTCTCCAGAGGCAGAAAACCGGCGTCTGCGGGAAGAGAACGCCCGGCTGCGGCGGGTCTTGGCCGTCCACGGAATTGCCATTCCCCCGCCTCCGCCAGAGAATCAGCCTCCGACCAAAACCGCCGAAACGGCGACACCAGAGGACAAGGAGGAGCGCGCCCGAAAGAGAATCGCGCTATTTCGAAGCCTGTTCCGCGGGAGAGAAGATGTCTACGCCCGACGATGGGAGAGCGCCGACGGCCGGTCGGGATATGTACCAGCGGCCTTGAAGGACTGGAAAGCCATTAACAAGAGCAGGCCGGAGGACCGGAAGAAGGTCGAGGAGAAGACGCGGAAGTTCCTCCCGTTGACAGACACGGTCGTTGAGCATCACCTGTTGGGTAAAGAAACGATTGGCGTCTACCCGCTGCTGCCGGACGAAACCTGCTGGTTCCTTGCCGTAGACTTCGACAAGACGACCTGGGAGTATGACTCCTTCGCGTTCCTTGAGACCTGCCTGACGTTGAGTGTGCCTGCTGCTTTGGAACGCTCCCGCTCCGGGAACGGCGGTCATATTTGGATCTTCTTCGATCATGCGCTGCCGGCGATCACCGCGCGCAAGCTTGGCTGCGTGATTCTCACACGAACCATGGAGCGCCGGCATCAACTCGGTCTCGATTCCTACGATCGCTTTTTCCCAAACCAAGACACGATGCCCAAAGGAGGGCTCGGAAACCTGACCTCCCCTTGCAGTTCGCGCCTCGCAAGTTAGGCAACAGCGTTTTCATCGACTCTGACCTCGGCCCGCATCCGGACCAATGGCAGTTCCTCTCCACGCTTCGTCGGATGCCAGTCGCCGCCGCCGAGGAGATCGTAGCCGAAGCTCAACGCAAGGGCGACCTAATCGGAGTCCGGATTGGCATCGCCGATGACGAGGATGCACCAGACCCGTGGACGTTACCACCCTCAAGAAAGCGGAGGGAGCGGCCAATTGAAGGGCCGCTACCCAAGAGTGTTCAGATCGTTCGGGCGAATCTTCTCTATGTAGAAAAGAAGGATCTGCCACCAGCCATGCTGAATCGGCTACTCCGGCTGGCAGCATTTCAGAACCCCGAGTTTTACAAGGCTCAGGCGATGCGCCTTTCGACATACGCCAAGCCGCGAGTGATCGCGTGCGGCCAGGACTTCGCCCAGCACATTGCCGTACCGCGGGGATGTTTGACGGAAGTATTGGCCCTTCTCGAGGCGCACAAGATCCGGCCCGAAGTCCGGGACGAACGGTTCGCGGGCACCATTATTGAAGTGAGTTCCAAGGTCAACTTCGGCTGTTTCAGGAGGAAGCCGTTTCGAAGATCAGCGGCCACGACGAAGGCATCCTTTGTGCTCCGACGGCGTTTGGGAAAACCGCCGTTGCCGCGTGGCTGATCGCGAAACGTAAGGTCAACACTTTGGTTCTGGTCCACCGGCAGCAGTTGCTCGATCAGTGGCAGGAACGGCTTCGAATGTTTCTGGATCTGCCAGCGAAGTCGATCGGGCATATCGGCGGCGGGAAGATGGACCGGACCGGTTGTGTGGACGTCGCGGTGATTCAGAGCCTGTATCGTAAGGACGAGGTGAAGGATTTTGTTGCCGAGTACGGCCAAGTCATCGTCGATGAGTGCCACCACATATCTGCCTTCACCTTCGAGCGGGTGATGAGGCAGGTAAAGGCCAGGTATGTCGTCGGTCTGACCGCCACCCCAACCCGGAAAGATGGGCACCATCCAATCATCTATATGCAGTGCGGCCCCGTTCGGTTCAGCATGAGCGCCCGGACAATGACAGAAACGACGCCATTCGAGCACAAGGTGACTCCCCGCCACACGGAGTTCCGGATGGCTTCCGAACTAACAGAGGTGACGATTCAGGATGTCTATGCCGCGCTCGTGAAGGATGTCCCACGCAACGAGATGATCGCTGCCGACATCGTGGGCACCCTCGAATCGGGACGTTGCCCGCTGCTTCTGACCGGCCGGACAGAGCATCTCCAGTACTTTGCGACGAAGCTCGCGGGCGCGGCCAAGCACGTCTTCGTTTTGAAAGGCGGCATGGGCAAAAAGCAGCGCCGCTTGACGGCGGAAGCTCTGGCATCAGTGCCGGAAGACGAATCGCGGGTGATTCTGGCGACGGGAAGCTACATCGGTGAGGGGTTTGACGATGCACGCCTGGACACGTTGTTCCTCGCCATGCCGATTTCCTGGAAAGGCACGCTACAGCAGTATGTGGGACGATTGCATCGTCTCCACGACAACAAACGATTGGTACAAGTCTACGATTATGTGGACAACCTCGTTCCGATGCTGGCCCGGATGTACGAGCGAAGGCTGAGAGGATATGGCGCGATTGGCTATGTGATCGAGCAGGAAGCGCTTCCACCGTTCCCTCGTGGCAGCACACCCATAGAATGGACCGTCTAAAACAGTACGAGATTTGTCTTGTGTCTGGTGTTGCATGTGTGCTAATATGCACCTATACGATGACTCGAAAGGAAACCTCGGGACAGGTCAGACTCTGGTTTCAGGCGGCAGTCCGAGATCTGTGGCCCGTGGCCATCGGCTCTCTCTCGTTGCGAAAAAGCCCGTGTATTCGAAAGGGCTGCCGGCTTTGCGAATCGGGCCAGGGGCATTCCAGCCACGCATTGTACGGCCGCAGCGGGAAGCGGCGTTTTTCTATCTATGTTCCAGATGACCTGGCTCAGGATGTGGAGCGGGCCATTCGGAACGGCCGCGATCTTCAGAAGCTCATGACTGAAGCCGGCCGGAGGTACACGTTGGCGCTGAAAAACGAGCGGCGTTCGCGAAGTGGCAAGTAGTTGGCGCCACTCGCCACCGCGAGGTGACAGGTTGCTCAACGATGCTGACTTTCTGGCCTGGTGTACGCGGCTCGCGCTGACCGAGAAGGCACGCGCAACGGTCGCTGAGGTACGGTCACGGAATCCGACTCGCTGCGTTGGCGGCGGCCGCCACAACGTTTCCGGTCGGTATCCAAGCCGGAAGATGGGGCTCACGATCCAGTTTGAGAGCCACCGCGTTGAACTGCCATTCGTCTACAACATGGAGCACGATCCCGGAGTCTTGGAGTATTACGACCAGCCGCCCTCGATTCCACTCGCGTATCAGGCGGCGAACGGCCGGCGCCTCTCCGTGTTGCACACGCCGGACTACTTTGTGATTCGCCGCGATTCGGTTGGATGGGAGGAATGTAAGACCGCAGAGGATCTCGAGAAGCTGGCCATCAAGAGTCCAAACCGTTATCGTCGCGATGGTGCAGGGACATGGTGCTGTCCACCGGGAGAGGAGTACGCCTCCGAGTTCGGGCTTTACTATCGGGTGCGAAGTTCCGGGGAGATCGACTGGGTCCTTCAACGAAACCTCCAGTTCTTGGAGGACTATCTACGATTCGATTCCGCAAGCGTAGCCGGATTTGTCGACCAAGCCATCAAAGCTGCGGTGCAGACTGAACCAGGAATCCGTCTGAGCGATCTTTTGGACCGGGCCAACGATGTTACGAAACGCGACGGCATCTATCTTCTGATCGCCTCCAGCGAGCTCTATGTGGACCTCGGCGCCGCCGCGGTCGCCGAGCCAGAGCGGGTTCGCGTCTTTGCCAATGCGGAAGCCGCCGTCGCGTACCATCACGCCTGCTGTGACTTGCAGCAGTCCGTGCGAACGAGCGGAATCACTACTCCACCAGCAGAGGCGCCAAACGAACACGGCGAGGCTTTCCGGCTCCTGACGACAGCCAGCAAGCAGGACCTGAGCACGGCGAACAGGCGCTTCGACCTTGTGAAACGTCATTTGGAGGGCGAGGAAACGCCACAGTCCGTGCCGGCGAGGACGTTGCGTATTTGGACCGCCCAGTATCGGCTTGCGAGAGAGAGGTACGGCAACGGGTATGTGGGCTTGCTGCCGAAGACGGGTAATCGGGGAAACCGAACCAGCCGCCTGCCCGAGGAGTCACGCAAGCTGCTCGTTCGATCCATCGAGAACGATTATGAGAACCTCAAACAAAAGACGAAAGCCGCATCGTGGGCGGCCCTGAAAAGAACGTGCGAGGAGCGCGGCATCATCACTCCAAGCTACGTCACGTTCTGTCTTGCCGTGCGAGAACGTCCTGCTTTCGAGCAAACATTGAAGCGGCGAGGTCGGCGCGCCGCTTATGCCCACGCACCCTTCTATTGGGAGTTACACGCAACCACGCCGCGCCACGGAGATCGTCCCTTCGAGATCGGTCACGTCGATCACACCGAGTTGGACGTCGAAGCCGTGTGCTCACGTACGGGCCGTCCGCTCGGGCGACCCTGGCTGACGATTCTCACCGATGCCTTCTCACGTCGTGGTCTTTCGCTCTATCTGACATTCGACGCTCCGAGTTACAGGTCCTGCATGATGATTCTGCGGGAATGTGTCCGGCGAAATGGCCGCCTGCCGCAGATCATTGTCATTGACGGCGGCCCCGAGTTCCATAGCACTTATTTCGAAACACTGCTGGCCCGCTACGAATGCACCAAGAAGACGCGGCCGCCGGCACAAGCGCGGTTCGGCTCAGTCTGTGAGCGACTCTTTGGGACGACGAACACCGAGTTCATCCACAACCTCCGGGGCAATACGCAGATCACCCGTAACGTCCGGCAGGTCACGAAGAGCAACCAGCCCGTCAGGCAAGCTGCCTGGACTCTTGGTTGCCTTTACGAGTACCTTTCGATTTTCCTGTTCGAGATCTACGACACCATCGAGCACCCCGCGCTTGGGCAAAGCCCGCGAGAGGCGTATCTCGCAGGTATGCAGAAAGCGGGCATTCGCCCGAACAGATTGATTCCGTACGACCAAGCATTCCTGATGGCAACCCTTCCAACAACTCCACGGGGCACTGCGAAGGTGTCGCCTGGACGTGGAGTCATGATCAATCGAGCGTACTACTGGGCGGAGGCATTCCGCGATCCCAGCATTGAGAATCAAGGCGTTGCCGTCCGGTACGATCCTTTCGATATCGGCACGGCCTACGCCTTTGTGAAGAACCGCTGGACGGAGTGCCACTCCGAGCACTATGTAGTCCTGCAGGAACGTTCGGAGAAGGAAGTGATGTTGGCGTCAAAGGAGATGCGCCGGCGAAGCCAGCTGCACTCTCAGCAGCGATTCACTGTGACGGCTCGGAAACTGGCGGATTTTCTGGGATCAGCCGAAGCGGAAGAAACGTGTCTCGTTCAGCGACTGCGCGATCGGGAAAGCAAATCAATCCGCCAGAACGGCCCGACCGTTGTCTCAAGTGCTCCCTCCCATCGAGAGGGCCTTATGGAATCCCGGTCAGAGAGCGCTACACCGGCGATAGCAGCGCCCAGTCCAGCCGAAGCCACTGCGGTTTACGGAGACTTCTGATGGCGGCGGACCTCCCTCGCAAGCCGGGCGGTTCTGAATCGCGACTGGACCGTTTTCACTCCTTCACCGTGGCACATCCTCGGCTTGTGGAAGCCAAAGAGACGCTGATAAATGCGATCCGTGGAGCCGAGCCCAACTCGCTCATTTTCGTGTTTGGGCCGACGGGGGTCGGCAAGACAACGCTGCGGTTGAAAACAGAGCAGCTGATTGCCACGGAGCTGTTGGGCGAACTGGGTGAAGACCGCACCCGGGTTCCTGTTGTCAGTGTCGAAGCGGTGGCGCCTGAATCCGGAAGCTTTAACTGGCGCGACCATTACAGACGTCTCCTGCACCAACTAGACGAGCCGCTGATCAACCACAAGCTGAGTCGACAGGTGGGGGGATCATTTGCTGAATCCACCGTGCGCTTCATGCCAACTGCGAGAGCGGTCGGCACCGAATACCGATATGCAGTGGAGCAGGCAATCCGCTATCGCAGGCCAATGGCCGTGATGATCGATGAGGCCCAGCACCTTGGCAAGATCGCATCGGGCCGCCGTCTTCTCGATCAACTGGACGTTATCAAGTCCCTCGCCAACCAGACGAGGACTGTTCATGTCCTGTTCGGGACCTACGACCTCCTTGCCTTCCGCAATCTGAGCGGGCAACTCAGCAGACGAAGCATTGACGTTCACTTTGCTCGATACCGGGCTGAGAACTCGGAGGACCGCCAGACGTTTATCAACGTGGTCCGGTCTTTTGAGAGGGAGCTTCCGTTTGCGGATCGACCGGACCTCGTGAGCGACTGGGAGTTTCTGTACGAGCGGAGCCTCGGTTCCGTCGGTGTCCTCAAAGAATGGTTGGTGCGGGCTGTTACGGTGACGTTTCGGAACGGTGGCCTCCGACTGACGAGAGCCGATCTCGAAGCCCAGGCCCTGTCCATTGCTCAATGCGAGCAGATGCACGGGGAAACCGCGGATGGCGAACTGCAGTTGAACGAGGGCAGCCAAGCCGCAGCGCGACTTCGAGGAAGACTAGGCTTGAGCAACTGCGCGACAGCGAAAGTAAATCCGGCGCCTCCCGTCTCTCCAGTCAAGAAACGGCGACCAGGACAGCGGCTTCCGGTGCGTGACGTGGTTGGACAAGTGGGCGCAAATGCAGCCTCTCTTTGAGTCATGGTCGCTTTCAAGGCCGCCGGTTCCGCCGAGAAGCAAGCTTTATTCACTCGAGCCGATTGGCGTCGGTACCGAATTGGTCGAGAGCCTGACCGGTTATGTCGCCCGGTTGGCCGAAGCGCACGCGGTGGCCGTGGGAGACCTTGTGGGCCGGTTGCTCTCAGATCTTGCGGATCCCCGCGGCGCGATCATCACGCCGGCGGCCAAAGCTTCCAGAGTCGGTGGACATGGGTTTCGAGCTTGCAGCTACGCGCTCAACGGCGTATCGGACCGAGCTGCGAAGTTGGTCCATGCACTGGAAACCGCAACGAGCAGCCTCGGCTCCCGGGTCCTGGAACTGGGAGGGGAAAGCGGCACGGATCGCAATCCTCTTGTTTATCCTGGATCGTACATAGAGTACGTTCAGAGGATGGGACACGAGGCTCCGGGGATATACACCTGACCACGCTCGCCCGGGTTACAATAGGAGTTGGCGCGGCGAGGGGCGCCACCGCCCGAGGAGGACCTCACCCTCGACTGCTTCAGCAAGACCTGGTTCGCAGCACTCCGGAATCATTGCCGTTGTTTCGGGCCACCGGCGAGACAAGACTTCAGGAGGATACATGCGAACGGAGGACCATCACAACCTGGAAGAATATCGGATTCGGGCCGGCAAGCTGTTGAAGGATCTGCGCGGGACCGGTCCGGCAAGGGCGCTGCAAGCGGCGCGGCGTTTCAGAATACTGCCTTCGTGGACCGGTCGAACGCCGGATCGGGTGCAACGCAAACATGCCTTGGCCGTCGTCGCCCGGGAAGCCGGCTTTCGAGACTGGCCGCATCTCCGGACGTCGGTGGGCGTGAGCCCCGCAGCGGGGTTTGAGACGACCCGTCTACTCCAACCGCGCACCGGTGGTTTTCTGAACCTCTGGTATAGGCGTTACGACGAGGCGAAACAGGTGCTGCGCACGGAGCCGAGGCGCTATCTGTTTCCGTACCGCCACCAGTTTGTGGCCGTGGAAGCTTCCTTCCTGGAGGCCCTGGGCGTGGACGGGGCGGATCCGGACTGGGAGCGCATCGGCCGGGATTGGGTCCAGCCGGGCGATGCGGCGGTACAGGCGAGACTGGCCGTCCGCCTCCGCCGCGCCTGCCTCTGTTAGGCTAAAGCTGATGGGTGTCCTCTTGCTCGGTCTTATTGCGGCCGCGCTGCAAGGGCAAACGGTTCGCCCTCCAGCCTATTCGGCCGGCACCATTCTGCCGAATGGTGTCGACCATCCGGCTCCGCTCGCGCCCGGGATGATCGTATCCGTTTATGGCCAGCATCTCGGCCCGGCCACTGCGTGCAACGGATCGCCGGATCCGCAGGCCCGCGAGACACCCCATCCGCTCCGGCCCCACCAAACCCGCCGCTATCACTCGCCGCCAGCTCGCGCCCTACGGTGTGAACTACACGGGCCCCAACCATTATAGCGGCGACTTGGAATACGATCGCCGCTTCCTGCGCCAAGCCTGGGATCGGTACCCCGAAACCCCTTGGGGACAACGAGCGTTCCTGATGCTCCAGACGCTCAGTTGCACCGCCCCGAATTTCGGCTGCCAGGGACCAAACTGCTTCCGCGAGGTCATCCGCCAGGGCGAAAGATTCCTTCGTGAATATCCGCAAACGCCGTTCCTGAAAGAGCAGACCTACCATCTCGCACTCGCCTATGAAACCTGGTGGTCGCTAGGCCAGGCCGAACCGGACGACCCCACCGCCGAAGGCGCCAAGGTCGACAAATCCTCGGCCGAAGCCGCCAGAAAACGGGCCATCGAGATCTACGAGGAACTGATCCGCACGGCTCCCGAAAGTCCGGAAGCCCGCTTGGGACAACGGGCGCTGCCGCGGCTAAAACTCGGTCTCGCCACTGGAGAGCGCGCCTTCTTCTGTTATTCGTGTTGAGCGACTACGGCCGCCGCAGCCGGTACACCTGGAACGCCTCGTCTTGGTGGACCAGCTCTAACTCATAGTGGTGTCGCACCACGGCTATGTGACCCGGCTCGGCCCAGGCGTTGGCCGCTACCAGCCAGGTGTAGTGCGTTTCCCGCAGGTCGCGGGCGATCTGAGAGAGCTGGTAGCGGTTGGTGTGGTCGTAGTAGCAGTGGAACTCAATGTTTGCGTAGTAGGTGGAGCAGTTGCCCACCGCGTAGGCCACCTCGCCCGGCTGGGCCACCCGGTCCAGCGCCTCCAGCGAACGGTAGGTGATCAGGCTCTCCCGCAGGAACTGCTCCGGGCCGATCCGCCAGGCGAAGAGCTTCAGCCGGGGGACATTCACCTCGAGGATGAGGGTCAGGGTCAGGGCGAAGGCGAAGCAGTAACCGGCCAGCGCGAGGACAGACTTCCGGCGCGGAAACGCCACCACACCGTCCGCCAGCCATACGTACAGCACCCCGAACGCCGCAATCGCGTAACGCACCTTGATCAGGATAGCGGCCCAGTATAGGAAATAGATCACCACGAACGCCGCCAGCAGCTTGGCTTGACGGTTGCGCAGCCTGCCACGCAGCAACAGCAGCGGGAGGAACGCTATCGTGAAAAAGCCCACCGGGTTGGCGGAGGGCGACTCGAAGGCGGCCAGACCGTCGAAGTGGATCTGCCACGGGATGTACGCGTAGAGGCGCACCCGGTCGAGCCGGGATAGCTCGGGGTGTCCGGTGGCCGTCTTGGATTGCATGGCGCTGGTCCCGTACTCCGGATAGAGCGGATGTCCGGCCAAGGCCCAGGTGCGGACGTGCCAATACATACATCCGACAAAGATTATTGCCAGCGCCGCCACCCGGCGCAGGGTGAGGGCCGCGCCCCGCACGTGCCACGCCACTAGGGCGCCCAACGGCAGAGCCCCCAGGATGGCCACGTGTTTCACCCCGAAGCCCAGCCCCAGGAACAGCACCGCCGTCGCCAGCCAGGCGAACCGCTTTTCCTCAACCCAGCGCAAGGTCCCGTACAAGGCCAGCAGCAGATAGAGGGCCAACGCCAGGTCGTTCTTGGCCACGCTGCCGGTCCAGGCGATGAAGGGTGTGGTGACAAACAGGGCCGCTCCTACCAGTCCCGCCTCCGCCGTAAACCAGCGCCTTCCGATCAGGACCAAACTCATCGCCGCCAGCGGGAAGTAGGCATAGGTGAGAACCTTAGCCAGGATCTGGCCGTCCAGCAGGAAGGCCAGGGTATAGAGGATCTCAACGTTCTGGGGGAAGTAGGAATAGGGCAGGCGAGGGATAATCTCGAGTCGGTGCCGCAACGCGTACTCGCGGGAGTAGACGAAGTGGAAACTGAACGGGTCGAAGGCAATCTCGGGGCTCAGAACGACCATGGCGCCAGCCAGGCTGAACACGAAGACGAAGACCCAGCACAGCCCGCACAAGGGGCTCACGGCGACCCTCGCGTAGGCCGCTTCCGCCCGCCGCCACAACTCCAGAAAACGCCGGGCGTTGCGCCAGAACAGCAGCGCTCCCGCCGCCAGCAAGGCGATCACCACCCATCGGTAGTATAATCTCGCTAGACCTAATGCGAACATGGCGGCGCTGGCCAGGCCGAGCCCCGCCGCCGGCCACAGCGTCATCGTAGAAAAGCCGGAAGAGACGGCGAAACTGAT
>Ga0180069_1000144_pt1 | contig 14937 bp, 13 predicted proteins | sample EasRivERM_16_10D_2_FD_121793 | JGI IMG/M metagenome (GOLD analysis project Ga0180069, IMG submission 121793) | Soil microbial communities from meander-bound floodplain in the East River, Colorado, USA - East River metaG ERMLT231B'_16_10D | ecosystem: Environmental > Terrestrial > Soil >...
CCAAGGATATACCGCGGCCCAAGCGTCCGGGGTTGCGTGAAAAGATTTCAGCAGGACGTGCTGAATTCGCATCCAACTGGTCTGATCAATGGAGTTCGGATCAATACCCATTGCGCCCAGAACGTATCCTAAGCGAAGTCAGAAAGGCTTTACCCATCGATGGCTTCCTGGTTACAGATGTTGGCTGGAATAAAAACGGTGTAGCTCAACAATTCCCATTCGCTATTCCGGGAACATTTATCACTCCAAGTGGTCTGGCAACGATGGGATTTGGTCCGGCAGCTGCCTTGGGTGTGAAGATCGCACAGCCAGATCGGGCGGTACTGGCGCTTGTGGGTGACGGTGCTTTCAGTAATAGTATGTCCGTGGTTGCTACCGCCATGGAAGCAGAAATTCCTGTGGTATGGGTGGTAATGGATAACGCGGCCTTTGGGACCATTGCCGGGCTTGAAAAAGCCCACTATGGCTGGACATTTGGTAATTTGTTCGAGAGTGAAGGGAAAGAATATAGGGTTGCATACGCTGATGTTGCGCGAGCGTGCGGTGCGCAGGGATTCTTTATTGGTCAAGCCAGCGAACTTGGTCCTGCACTTCGTAAGGCGTTCGAATCAGGCTTGCCGACTGTAATTCACGTTCCGATGGAAAATATTCCCACACCAACCCCTGGTTATTGGAACATTAATGATATTTATCGTAAAGGAGAATAACAGTTGATCAGAACAGCTGGGCGCATCTGGAGTAATGTTGATATGTTTTCATTGCGACACAGTCCTGATATCGCAATGGGTCTTTAGAAAGGAGGTATATCTCACGAAGCATTAACAAAAGTTTTTCGTCGGCAATTTCTGTTTTATTCGAAAAATATGAGGAGACTCGAAAAGGAGAATCACCAATGAAACAAAAAGTGTTCTACATCTTGTTAATCTTGGGACTAATGTTGTCAGCCTGTGCCCCTGCCGCTACTCCGACTCAGGCACCGGCGACTCAAGCACCCGTAGTGACCGAAGCACCGACCGAAGTGGCGACGGAAGCACCCACCGAAGCACCTGTGGTTTGCGAACAACAGGTCAAGATCGGGATCATTGGTGCCATGAGTGGCACCACCGCGTCTTTGGGCGATTATATGAAAAAAGGCGTTACGCTTGCTGTTGAGCAGAAAAATGCCCAAGGTGGCATTCAAGGCTGTCAAATACAACTGGTTATCTACGACGATGAAGCCGACCCAACCAAATCGACTGGCCTGGCACAAAAAGTCGCCACAGAAGATGAAGTCATGGCGGTTTGGGCTACCACCAACAGCAGTACGGCTTTGTCGGACCTGCCGATTTTCGAACAGTATAAGATTCCCCAAATGACCAACGGCACCAACGTGGATATCACCAGGCAGGGCAGCGCGTTTATCTTTCGCGCCGGTCCCGCCGGTCCCGCCTTTGAGAATTCCTTAATAAACCATTTGGTTAAGAAGGAAGGCTTTACCAAGTTCGCCATTATCGGCGACAATGCCGCATACGGAAAAGGTGAATCCGCCTACCAGATCGATGCCCTCAAAGCAAATAATCTGGAGGCCCTCGCCGTCGAGGAACACGGTGTCGACGACAAGGACTTTACCGGGCAATTAACCAAGATTATAGGAACACAGCCCGAGGTACTCTTGTTGGCTTCATCTGAAGTCGCCGGCGGCCTGATCGCCAAACAAGCCCGCCAGCTTGGTTTCGAGGGCACTATTGCCGGGGGTGTGGCGATGGGTAGTGCCAAGTTTCTTGAAACCGCGGGCGATGCGGCTGAGGGAGTTTACTTTACAGCCGCCTATCCCGGCAACGAAGCCAATGATCAAACAAAAGCTTTTGCAGCCGCTTTCAAGGCGCGCTGGGGCATTGATCCTGAATTCCATAACGCCAACACCTATGATCTCACCCAGGTGCTTTTTATTGCCATGGAAAACGCTAAACCCTTAACCCCTGAAAATGTCGCGGCCGAAATGCACAAAGTCTGTGGTTACCAGAGTCTTCAAGGGAATATGTGCATTGACGAGACCGGCGAATCCCTAACCACCAGCCTCGTCGGCGTCATCAAGAATGGCCAATTGACGTACTTTGACCAGTAAGTAGTTCAAAGCCAGGTTTTAATTTTCTCGGAGGCACTCAAACCGCCTCCGAGAAAACAATAAAGGAATTTTTGACAAGTCTGGTTGATAAGAACAGGATGGCCTGATGAATACTACTAGTATTTTTTTACAAACAATAATTGGCGGCATAGGGATTGGCAGCCTGTACGCGTTGATCGCGTTGGGTTACTCGATGACCTTTCGCTCGATGGGCCTGGTCAACTTTGCACAAGGCAGCATTTATATGGTTGGTACTTATTTTGGGATCATCTGGTATCGGGGCATGGTAATGGGTTTGCATGTGCCCTATGCCGCCGCCTTCTTTATCGGACTCCTGTGTAATGTGTTGCTAGGTCTACTCCTTGAACGAATCTTTCGCCCATTGGCAAAACTCGACCTGATGTTGATGCTTCTGGCCACGATCGGTCTGGGTTTTATTCTGGACAACCTCTTCACCATCATCTTTGGCGCGGAAGGGTTTGCCGTTGATTCGCCGCTGTCCAATACCCCGTGGAAGATCTACGGTATTCGCGTCCTGCCTCAAATGGCGCTGTTGATTGGGGTGTCCGCCGTGCTAATGGTCGGATTACAGCTATTTTTGTCAAAGACCAAGTTGGGCATGGCGATGCGCGCCTCGGCCGTTGATTATGAGATCGCGCGAACAATGGGAATTGCCACCAACCGCATGAATGCATTAGCCCTTTCCATCGGTTGCATGATGTCGGCGGCCGCGGGAATTTTAGCTGCGCCAATTGTATATGTCGCCCCTTCGATGGGCGCGGCAGTTGGATTAAAGGGGTTCGCCGCCGCCATTTTGGGAGGACTGGGCAGTATCCCCGGCGCGATCGCGGGAGGATTGGTGTTTGGTGTGCTAGAAGCACTCTCCTCGGGTTACGTTTCGTCACAATGGACAAAGGCGATCGCGTTCATCGTCATGGTGGTCGTGCTCATGGTCAAGCCTTCGGGCATTGTGGGCGAGATTACGATAGAAAAGGTATAAGAAGTGTTATCGAATTCTGGAGGGCTCATGAAGAATAAATCGAGCATTCTCAAGTGGATATTGATCGGGGTGGTTGTGTGTCTTGTACTTGCGTTTCCCGCTTTCGCCAAAAACCGTTACCAGGTGCACATTGTGAACAATATCGGCATCTGGATTTTGTTGAGCTTGGGGCTTAACATAGCGCAGGGCTATGGCGGACAGTTCAATCTTGCATTGGGGGCCCTTTGGGGTGTTGGCGCGTATACGGCGGCGTTATTGCAAACAAGATTGGGAGTCCCATTTTGGATCAACCTGCCGTTGGGGATCATTGCCGCGGCGACAATGGCCGCGTTCGTCGGTCTGCCGTCCTTTAAGGTCCGATCCCACTATCTGGCAATCGTGACCATTGGCTTGGGCGAAGTGATCAACCTTTTCCTGGTTAACCAGGACGAGCTCACCGGAGGTGCGCTTGGCATTAATCGCATCAAACCGCCGAGTTTATTCGGGTTCCCAATCGACACTGACGAGCGATTTTATTACCTTATTCTAATCATGGTGATTCTTGGTTATTTAATCGGCCGGCAAATCGTGGGCCATCGAATTGGCCGTGCCTTCCGCGCGCTCCGCGACGATTTTCAAGCCGCGCGAGCCATGGGCGTTAATACAGGCTTTTACCAGATCTTGGCATTTGCTATCAGCGGGGCGTACGCCGGCGCGGCTGGTGTGTTATTCGCGCACTGGAATTCCTATATCAGCCCCGATATTTTCGAGTTCAAATCCGCTTTGATTGTATTAACCATGGTCATGATTGGAGGCATGGGCAGTCTTCCGGGTTCCGTTGTCGGTACTGTTCTGTTGCTAGTGTTGAATGAATACTTACGAGTTTTCGAAGAGTGGCAATTGGTCGGTTACGGCGTCGCCATTATAGTCGTCGTGCTGTTTGTGCCGGGAGGCGTGGTCGAACTCGTACGTCGATTCGGAAACTTTCGCCAACGCTGGTCAGCTGGGCTGACGAAGGAAAAATCAAACATGGAGGAGCAACAAAATGTTCCTTGAGATTGATCAACTTACAATGAAATTCGGCGGGCTGGTGGCTGTAAACAACGTCTCGATCAGCATTAAAAAGGGTGCGATTCATGGTTTGATCGGCCCCAATGGTTCGGGCAAGACGACGATTTTTAATGTGCTCTCGGGCTACTACAAACCGACTGGAGGAAAGGTTTCTTTCGAGGGTCGAACAATCTCCGGTTTGCCTGCGCATCAGATCACCGCGGTTGGCTTCGCCCGCACATTCCAAAATATGCGCTTGTTCAAAACCATGACCGTGCTGGAAAATCTACTTGTTGCGATGGGACACCATGCCAAGGTCGGCTTGTTGCAGGAGATCCTCAACCCAGTGGCGGTCCATCAGGAAGAGAAAAAATTTGTCGAGAAGGCGATGGAACTGCTGGATTTGCTGGAAGTCGCCGACTCCGCGAATGCACTGGCGACTAGCCTGCCCTATGGTAACCAACGCCGCGTCGAAATGGCACGCGCGTTGGCCACCGATCCGAAGGTCATCCTGCTGGATGAACCAGCGGCGGGACTGAATGAAGTTGAAACGGAAGACCTGCGTAAAACGCTCATGAAGATCCGCAACCTGGGGGTCACGATTTTCCTTGTGGAACATGATATGAAACTCGTGATGGAGGTCTGCGAAGAAATCTCTGTTTTGGATTATGGCAAAAAGATCGCTGAGGGAACAGGCGCGGTCATTAGCAAGGACCCAGTGGTGATCGAAGCATATCTGGGCCAGGAGGAGGACCGATGATCACCGTTGAAAACCTTCACGTCTATTACGGCAACATCCATGCAATAAAGGGCGTTTCCTTCGAAGTACGCAAAGGTGAGATTACCGCGCTTATTGGAGCCAACGGCGCTGGTAAGTCCACCATCATCAAAACCATTTGCGGTTTGATGAATCCTCGCGATGGAAAGATCTTATTGAACGGCTCCCCCATTCAAAGAATGAGCGCGAATGAAGTGGTACATCTGGGAGTCGGACTTGTCCCTGAAGGGCGGCGTGTTTTCGCCGTATTGACAGTCGATGAAAACATGGATATTGGCGCTTATACCCGATCCGACAAGCAGGGGATCGCCCGGGATAAGGAAAAAATGTACGAAACCTTTCCGCGCCTCAAAGAACGCCGGAAACAATACGCCGGCTCGTTGAGCGGCGGAGAGCAACAAATGCTAGCCATCGCGCGGGCGCTGATGTCCAACCCGAAGTTGTTGTTGATGGACGAACCGTCGCTCGGCCTGGCGCCGCTGTTGGTCAAGCAGGTGTTCGGGATTATTTCCGAGTTGAATAAGGAAGGGTTGACAATCTTTCTGAGTGAGCAAAACGCGCGCGGTGCGTTAAAGATCGCTCATCATGGGATCGTAATGGAAACAGGCAAGGTCAAGTTTGCCGACACAGCTAAAGCTCTTCAGGAGAATCCTGTAGTTCAGCAGGCATATTTGGGTGTAGGTTAAAGCTAAAACAATTTTTTGGAGGAACCATGGGTCAGATAAAAGTGCTATTTCCGTTCAAGGATGGGGAGGAAACCTGGTTGGACCCTTGATATGCCAAGCTTTCGCTGGAAAGTATTCACCACAGTGGATAAGGCTCTAGTAGATTCGGAACATATTGTTGCCGGGTTGATAGTGTTCGAGCCGGGTCAATCATCTGCGTGGCACAATCACCCGGCATCGGAAGAAGTTGACATAATTCTTTCCGGAAGTGGAACTTTGGTTGATGGTGATGAAGAGGTGCCATTTAAAGCAGGAGAATGGATGTTTATACCAACGGCGTGTTCCATCAGCACAAAAATACTGGGGTGAACCACTTTGGTTAATTTGGTTTTATACACCACCTCGTGAATTGCCTACCGAATAGTCTGTAATGCGGGCGGCACAATGAAAGAAAGCTGCAAATCTTCACGAACCAAATAGAATTGAAATAACATGAAACAGGAGTTTTCTCTCGCACAGCTAACCGTATTACACGCCTCTCCCTCAGAACTTGCAAAGATAGCGGCTGAAACCGGTTACGACTTCTTCAGTATGCGCCAAATCTATATGGGCTTGCCAGAAGAACCTGATTTTGATCTTTCAAAGAATAAGAAACTTTTATCAGAAACCAAAGCGGTCATGGCTAATACAGGCGTCCGTTTATTGGATATTGAGTTAGCCAGAATCGTTTTTGAAATTGATCCGGCTAAGTACGAGCCAGCCTTCGCGATAGCTGCCGAGTTGGGTGGAAAAAGTGTGATCAGCAGTATCTGGAGTGAGAATAGAGATCTATACCTTTCCCGGTTTGCCCAAGTCTGCGATCTCGCAGCCCAATATGGTCTGACCGTGGAACTTGAATATGTTCCCATATCGGCAGTGAAAAATCTTGCCGGGGTAGTTAACGTTCTTAACGAGGTGAATCGGCAGAACGCCGGCATTCTTGTGGATATCCATCATTTTCATCGAGCTGGAGACAACCCTGAAGACTTGGCGAGATTGCCAAAAAAGTGGTTCCACATGGTACACCTTTGCGACGCGAAAGCCGAAATCCCTACCAATCTTGACGAGATGAAGCACATTCTGAGGGAGGATCGGGATTATCCAGGAGAAGGCGGGATAGACATAAAATCAATTCTTGCCAATATTCCTCAGGTCCCGTACTCTATTGAGCTGCCAAAACTAAGTTTCAGCGATCAATATGGGTATAAAGAGCATGCCAGAAAGTGCTTGGATTTATCGAAGGAGTATTTGAATATTTGTAATTGATTTTTTATCGCATAATTCATACGTTGACTATTTCTTGGAGGATGAACATGAAAGCTGCACTGTTATGTGAACCCAAAAGAGTTGAAATCAGTGAAATCGATGTACCACAATTAAGGGATGATGAGGTCATGGTCAGACCGAAATATGCCGGCATTTGTGGCTCGGATGTTTCACTATTTATGGGTCATCGCGCCCCGCCAGCATATCCATTAGTGCCTGGGCATGAGGTCGTTGGACGCGTTCTGGCGGTTGGTGGTAATGTTAAAAATATTTCAGTCGGCCAGCGTGTAATTGTTGAACCCAATTATCCCTGTGGCGTTTGTTCGTATTGCCGTTCCGGGCGTGGAAACATTTGTCCGAATAAGAAAAGTCTTGGGGTCACAATTTCCGGATGCTTCGCCGAGCAATTTGTCGCCCCCTCAGAATTCGTCTGGCCAGTACCTGAAACGATTGCCGATGAAGATGCGGTCACTATTGAACCGCTGGCTGTATCGCTTCACGCGTTGTGGCAGTCAGGTGCTCAGATTGGGGATACCGTCGCAGTATTAGGCTGCGGCGCTACCGGATTGTTGCTAATCCAGGCTGCTGTTTCGCAGGGGATGCGTGTGATTGCTCATGATAAATTAGAGAGCAAATTAAATATGGCCAAGCAATTAGGAGCGCAAACCGAGGAGAGCACCGATATCCCAGGCTTGTGGAGAGATGAAGGGGTTACAATCGTATTTGAATGTGCCGGTGCGGCTTCAACTGTTGAGTTGGCATTGAGCGCAGTTCCACGTGGTGGGCAGATTATCCTGCTTGGCCTTTCGACCGCACAGGCTAGTTTCACACCTTTGAAGCTCGTTCGCGAAGAGATCCGCGTCAGCGGGTCGATTATCTATGATCATCCTGCCGACTTCGCACGAACGATTGCTCTCGTGGAAAAGAAAGTTTTGTCACCGGGAAAAATCGTCACAAATACTTTCCGATTTGATCAAATCAGTCAGGCATTGCAACTCGCCAGTACTGGCGAGGTCGGAAAAATCCTATTGACCATGGGCTCGTAATGGTTCGTCCGGAGCCAATTACAAGTACGGAAAGATAAAATTTTAGGATCCCTTCGTCCGAGAATCAAAATCGCCCAACTCCTTCGCGGGTTGGGCGATTTGGCGTGATGTCAAAATCCTTCCGGAATAGTCACAACTTATTTCTTATTCTCGAGATTCCAGAGCAACGCCTGTAGACCAGCAAAATAACTCCAGCGACCAAACCCAGCACAAACTCCAAGGCAAACCGGCGCAATCACAGATTTATGACGAAACTCCTCTCGGGCATGCACATTGGACAGGTGTACCTCCACTACCGGCAACTTAACAGCGGCGATCGCGTCCCGAAGTGCAATACTGTAATGTGTATAAGCACCAGCATTGAACACGATGCCGTTAGCCCATTTGTATGCATCATGGATGGCATCGACTAAAGCACCTTCAGAGTTCGATTGAAAGTCGCGCACTTCTACATCCCGCTCGGTGGCATAAGCCTTGAAATCCTTCACAATGGTCTCCAAAGTGTCTGTTCCATAAATAGATGCCTCGCGGATTCCCAACATATCCAGATTGGGTCCATTGAGGAGAAGAATTTTGAATTTCATGGTTTTGCTTCTTTCTCAAATGAAGACATCGCTTACGTGTTATAGAACTCACCAAACAGTTCTGCTTCTGATGGTCGGTCCTCGGGTATCGGTTTACTGACCCAGGTTACATTCATGTAATGCTTGAGGTTAATATTTTCCGACGTGCTATTGCCTCCCCAGGTACCGCAACCCAGGCTGGAAGTCATCGGCATGCCATTGTTGAAAGCGCCAGCATTAGCCTTGGACTGTGGCTGGCGCACCATAATGCGACTCACTGGGGCGATAAGCGCTAATTGGTTGATATGTTCATCGTTGAAGGAATAAATCCCGCACGAATGACCCTTACCTCCAACTTCATAGATTTGTTCAATCATTCTCAAAGCATTCTCAAACCCACTGTATCTGAAAATTGTAAGGACCACACATAATTTTTCGCTGGAGAAGAGGTATTCCTTGCCTATGTTTTCCTCTTTTACGATGATGAACTTGCGATCATCAGGGATCGTAAAACCAGCCCTGTTTGCAATGTGTTGCGCGGATATGGCAACAGTATCAGGTGTGCGATGCCCTTCTTCATCCCAGAGAGCGGATTGCAGTTGTGCCTTTTCTTCTTCGGATGCTAGGTGACCGCCTTCTTTAATAAGCTGGTCAAGAAAACGATCGTAGATGGTTTCCTCCACAACTAAATTACCATCAGCTGAGCATCCGGATCCAAAGTCTGAAGTTTTACTCATGCGTGTATTGCGCGCTGCTTCTTCAATATCGGCGGTTTCGTCGATTACCATTGTTGAATTTCCAGCGCCAACACCAAGAGACGGTGTACCTGAGCTATATGCAGCTCTCACCATTTGCTGGCCTCCGGTTGCTTGAACAAGATCGCAGATTGCCATCAACTCCTGTGAGAGCGGAATGCTTGGTTTCTCAACACATTGGAAGAGGTCTTCAGGTGCGCCTTCTCGTTTTAGAACATCCCGCATTACTCGAACCATTTCGAAAGAGGTCTTCTTACTGCGCGGATGTGGGGCAAAGATAACAGCGTCGCGGCATTTCATAGCAAAGAGGCCTACTCCAGGTGGGGTGAGTTCAGGATTGGTGGTTGGAACAATCGAAGCGATTACACCTACAGGCTTTCCGTATTTCACAAGTCCTTTTTCGGGAATTTCTTCAATAACTCCCACACTCTTTTGCCGTAATATATCCCGTAATATGCCCATGATTTTAAATCGCTTGTTGACACGTCCAACCGGGTCTCCAAGACCACTTTCTTCAACGCCCATCACAGCAATACGGTTGAATGTCTTTTCCTTGTAGGTTGCCCAAGCAATTGCTTGACACAACCGATCAACCCGAGCCTGATCGTAGGTTTCTACTTCTTTCTGGGCAATTCGGGCACGCTCCAGTAATTCGGCAGCATAAGCCTTTTCTTCAGGAGTAATAGATCTGACAGCCATTTGGACCTCCAATTCAATGTGGATTAATGTTTATTCTTCATCTGATGGCAAATTTCTCGCAGGGGGGCCATCATAGCCATGATTTACTGGATCAATTCGACGCATGGGCGGCATTTGGGTAATTTCTTCGTTTGCATGCGCCAAAATCCCGGTGATTCGAGCAACCATGAATAATGCGTTGGAAAGACTGGGGGGAAAATTAATTTCACACAGAAGTGCAGCGGTTGCCCCATCAATATTGATGGGTAATTCTTTGCCGGTTGTCCGCTTTAGGGCTCGCACAATGGCATGTGCGGCCTCAAGGTGGATACCAGGAACCTCCGCTTCCTTTGCAAGTTCAAGTAATCGTTCAAGGCGAGGATCGATCCTTTTGTGTTGTCGATGCCCAAACCCAGCAATCCGACGGCCTGCCTCACGCCATTGAACAACCATTGTGTCTGCGGCTTGATCGAGTTTGTCCATTTCGCCATTGCTTAACGTAAACACTTTTTGAATTGCATCCATAGAGTCTTCCACGGCGGCTCCATGGAATTTGTTGAGGGTTAGTAATCCCGCGGCTGCGGCCGCCCCCAAAGGCGCTCCTCCCGATGCTGTCGTACGTGCAGCGAGGACTGAAGGGGCACCGGGTCCATGATCTATACTGGCAACCATCAGTGCATCAATTAGCTTTGCAACTTTTGGGTTAGGGAGTTCTCCTGTGAAGAGGAGATATAAAACGGATGGAAATGGCACGACCCCAATCAATTGAATTAGGTCATATCCCCGGATTAGAATACCATCTTCGGTAGTGTAGGAAAGTTTTGTATTCCAATATAAATCAGCCATTGCGGCTCCTATGTTTGTATTGGTGCGTCAGTTACCAGAAATGCTAGTTCCTTCTTTTCTGAAGGATGTTGTCGTCCCATGGCTTGAGAAATCTTATCTGTGGTTCTAGTCAATAATTCAGCGTATTCAGTTATTTTTTGCTGGGAAAATCGGGTACTAGGTCCTGATATGGTTACGGCACCGATTATTTTTTCCGATGTATCAAATATTGGAGCGGCAACACAAGAGACTCCCTCTACACGTTCACTCACGCTAATTGCATAGCCCCTCTTTCTTGTAAGATCCAATTCTTGTCTGAAAATTCTGAGGTCAGTGGTAGTATGAACTGTTAACTGTTCAAAAGGCGTGGTTGCCAAAATTACATCCTGTTGATTTGGATCCATGAATGCTAGCAAGGTTCGGCCTGACGCGCTGGCAAAAAAAGGCATTCTTTCACCTAATTGTTTTACCCAGCGTAATTTATGTGGGCTTTCTATCCGCTCAACACACAAGCGAGTCTGCCCATCAGGTATATCCAGACTGATGGTTTCTTCAGTACTTCTATTCAGCTCTTGCATGTACGGACGCGCAACGACCCGTAGGTCCATGTTGCTCATGTATAACGTGCTCCATTTGAGCACTTTGGAACCCAGACGATAACGGCGAGTATCTGGATCTTGAGTCAGAATCTCCAAGGAAGTCAAAGTAGTTAATATCCGTCCTACTGTACTTGGGTGTAGCACTAGTTGTCGGGCAATTTCGCGGACACCCAATTCGGGTTGATTTTCCTGAAAACAATCTAAGATAGCGACCGCGCGATGTAAACTTTGGGTTTCAGATGTGGGCATTAGAATTTCTCCTGTCTCACTACTAGAGACAGTGTCTCAAATAGTGATTATAATTGAAAAGACTTAGACATTCAAGTATTTTAATACTTTTCGAGCCAATTGATTCCTTCACCAGTTATGAAAGATGGAACAATTTTACAATAGTTCAACAGTTGATTTGTTACAAACACGGATTTATCCCTGAATGGAGCCGATGATGTGTTTTTCTTGACGCTTCTTCTAGAAGAATAAAAAGGAGGAAAGGAAATGATGGTTAAATCCAAGGTTACATTGATTATAGCCAGTGGTCGTGGTACGGGAGGGTTATCTATCTCGCTCTTGCAGGCAGCGGGGATATTAACATCGATAGAGAGTTCCATGTTCAGGGGTTATAATTTATGAACTCCGAGTCGACGGCATGTATCTCATTTAGAAAATCACTTCTTTGGATTGACCATGAACATCACAATTGATATTCCAAAATCATATCGAATGTTGTTGCCAGCAAAATTCCATGTAAACAGGGATGAAGAGGTCAACTTTATTGTAAACACATTGAAGCCAGACCCCGGCAATTCTGTTGCGGGAAAACAATGTTTTTTACAAGGATCTCAGGGAATAGGGAAGACTGAACTTTGTCGTGCTGCAGCGCTTAGGATGCGTAATCAATACTCTGACGCCCAAATATATTTGCAGGTTGATGAAAATGACGATGAGCATCTCTCAATGTTCAAAATATTTGAAACGCTTATTCACATAATTGATCCTTACACGCGCCTGTCAGATGATCTGGAGACACTAAGAAACCAATACCACACAATTTTGGAGGGGAAAAGGATTTTGATTGTCGTGGATGGATTGCAACATGGTGGATATTTGGATTTACTTACACCACCAGCTTCTTGTGGTCTATTAATTACATCCAAAGTCCCTTTGGCGGCAAATAATCAGGATGTCATTAAGTTAAAGGAACTTGCTCCAGAGAAAGCCGAAGAACTTCTGCTCGACATATCGCCCCGAGTAGGGAAGAGTGCCACACATTTGGCAAAAATATGTCGAAACATTCCCGCAAATTTATACTTTGTAGCGGGTTATCTAAACTATCGTCAGGCAGTCGAAGTTGATGATTTCGTCGGGGAATTGAAGAAGCATGTCACGCAGTTCTCGACAGATAAATCCGATCCAAGCGAAGTAATTCTTTCTTATATTGTCAAACAACTTACCGTCGAAGAACAAAACTTATTGATTCAGCTTGGCATACTTTCGAGTGGCTTTCGTAGTGAACTGGCCGAGAAATTAGGCAGTGGTAATGTTGATTCTGATGCGGTTTACGCGTATATGGATATTTTTACTCAATTGAATTTGCTGATTTTTGATAACACAACTGATCATTATTATTTGCAGTCTGGGATACACAATTTTGCACTGAAAGAATTAAAGAATGTGCCTGAAGTATGGCTCAGGTTGGGGAAAACTTATTCCGAGTCTATGGATTGGTACAATTCGCTGGCCGACAGAAGTTCAGATACTTTTCTTCTTAGCTTATTAATACTTGATGAGCATAAATCTAATATAAGGGAGATCTTGCGGTATCTAAGTGAGCATCCATCTCCTGAGGGGGACCAGGTTCTCTTGGGTTTTCTTGATTTAATTCGCCTGTATGGGAGCACCCGTTTTTCGTTGAAGTTCGAAAGACTTCCTTTCCTGGAGGCAATGATGAATGCCGCTTCTCGTCTGCACGACAGCATTCTATTGCCTACCATTCTCGAGGCCTTGTCGAATATTTACCAAACACTGGGGGAGAAAGAAAAATCTCTTCATTATTTAGAGCTACACGACAAAGCGATTAATAACAATATAGTTACTTCGATGGAAAGCGCTTTGAAGGACACTTCCCAAAGTGAAACAGTAGAGCCACAAATCCTGGTTGGCGAGGATGAAATGCGTTCAGAGTCAATACCTCTTGCCTTGGAAAAATTATCCATAAATGAGGCAAAGGTAGTTCTCACAGGTTTTATGGGTACCGGTAAAACGACCGTTGGGAAACTTCTGTCGGAGTATCTAAATTATCGATTCGTTGATACGGATGAATTAATCGAATCACGCTATGATCTTTCGATTTCGGATATTTTTAAAGAGCTGGGGGAGGATTCTTTCCGTGAGATGGAAAGAGCTGTTGTCAGGGAACTTGCTGATGTGGATGGCATTGTGATTTCAACGGGTGGACGACTGATGCTGGATCCTGAGAATGTGAAAGCCCTCAGTCGTAACAGTCGGGTATTATGTTTGGTTGCGACACCGGATGAAATTTTGACGCGTGTTGAACAAGATAATGCCCACAAACGACCGCTATTGACAGTTCTAAATCCTAAGGAGCGTATAGTTGATTTGCTTCAGGAACGCAATGAACAATATTTGCGTTTTCCACAAGTGATCACTGATGAAAAACAGCCGGTTGATATAGCTAGAAGTCTTGCAGAGTTTGTAAACACCAGTCCTAGAAGTCTGGTTGTTGCAAATCCACAAAAGAGTTACGAGTATATTGTCGGTGCTGGTCTACTGCCATTTTTGAGACAGTTGACTGGTGTTCAAGAAAAAATTGTTGTTATTACAGATCGGGAAGTAAAGGGACTGTATGGTCCTAGTTGTGCTTCAATTGGGAATTTCATTATTATTCCCTCAGGACGAAAGAATAAATCCATTGCCACAGTACAGTATGTGTATAATCAATTGCTTGATATGGGGTTTGATCGAAGTGGAACGATAATTGCTCTCGGCGGCAATATTGTTGGTGATATTGCTGGTTACGTTGCCACGACCTATATGCGTGGTGTGGATTTAATCCAATGCCCCACGAGCTTAATCGCCATGGTTGATTCTAGTGTGGGAGGAAAAGCGAGTATTGATCTCCCTCAGGGAAAAAACCTTATCGGAGTCTACAAACAGCCTCTGAAGGTAATAGCGGATGTTGCCACTCTCCAAACATTACCTCATCCGGTCTTTGCTGCTGGTATGGCTGAGGTGGTAAAACATGGCCTAATCGCTGAATCCAGTTTGTTGGAACAAATCGAACAAGGTCATTGGGCGAAGAATTGGGATCGTTCCCCATCGTATATCGGCGAACTTCAGAAGCTGGTTGCACAGGCAATCCAGATAAAGATAAATATTGTGCAGGCAGATCCATTTGAGCTAGGACAGCGTTCCATACTTAATTTGGGACATACATTTGCCTATGCAATTGAGCGTGTAAGTGATAATGCTTTCCGACATGGAGAAGCTGTTAGCATGGGACTGGTTGCCGCGGCTGACCTATCTGTAAGGTTAGGGTTCTGTGATGTTTCATTACAGAAACGGATTGAAGC
>Ga0180069_1000145_pt1 | contig 14899 bp, 13 predicted proteins | sample EasRivERM_16_10D_2_FD_121793 | JGI IMG/M metagenome (GOLD analysis project Ga0180069, IMG submission 121793) | Soil microbial communities from meander-bound floodplain in the East River, Colorado, USA - East River metaG ERMLT231B'_16_10D | ecosystem: Environmental > Terrestrial > Soil >...
CGTCCACGGCGGGTGTTGAGATCGCTCATCACATCACCCATATTCGAATCCGGAATCGTGACACGGACATTCATGATCGGCTCGAACAATACGGGACCGGCATCATGCACCGCGAGCTTGAAGGCTTCACGTCCGGCAATTTCAAACGCCACGGGTTTGGAATCAACTTCGTGTTCCTTACCGTCATACACAATGACTTTCACGTTGCTCATCGGGTAACCGGCAAATGCGCCGCGCTCCATCGTCGCTTTGATGCCTTTTTCGATCGGCGGCAAATAGGACTTGGAAAGATTCATTCCCACGAGTTCATCGTCAAACTCAAAGTCCGCTTCGGGAAGCGGTTCAATGCGCAAGTGAACTTCACCAAACTGACCCGCGCCGCCGGATTGCTTTTTATGGCGATATTGCCCGTTGGCTTTGCGAGTGATCCCTTCGCGATAGGGAATTCTCGGCTGGTGGGTCACTAATCCAACCTGGAACTTGTTCTGGGCGCGATTGATGGCAACATCAATGTGTTGGTCACCCATGCCCTGCAAGACGGTCTCATGCGTAATGGGATCGTTCTGCCAGGTAAGCGTCATATCCTCTTCGCTCAATTTGGTAAGCGTTGGAGAAATCTTCGCCGCATCTGCCTGACTCTTGGGAGTGACTGCCACACGATATAACGCGGCGGGGAACTTCGGTTTTTCAACCGTCAGCGGATGCCCCTTATCACACAACGTGTCACCGGTAGCTGTCGCCGCTAATTTTGAAACGGAAGCAATATCGCCCGCATGTACAACCTTCGCCGGGATCACTTCCTTCCCACGCTGGAAATGCAAACCAGACATACGCTCATCCACGCCTTTGTTCTGGTTCCACGCGTGTGCATCGCCTTGTATGGAGCCGGAAAGCACACGGAAATACGACATTCTACCTACAAAAGGATCGGCAGTGGTTTTCCAGACGTAAGCAGCCAAAGGTTCACTGTCCGATGGTTTTAATTCCTCTTCACCACGCGAAGCGTTGCCTTGTGCCACGCGCTTGGGAGCATTCAACGGTGAGGGGATCAAGTCGATGATGTCATTGAGTAAAGCGAGGATGCCAATCTCACGCGCGCCTGCCGCACAGAACACCGGGACAAATTGTCCGGCGTAGACAACATCCTCCAGTCCACGAACCATTTCTGCGTCGGTGAGAGAACCGTTCTCAAGATATTTTTCCATGAGTTCGTCCTCGCCCTCCGCCGCATCTTCCACCATCGTAAAATGCGCCGCCTCCGCCGCTTCCTTTAATTCCTCAGGGATCTCGGCAATTGTTTTCCCATCGCCCATATAAGCTTTCATCCCAATAATATCCACCACGCCTTTGAAATTCTGCTTCTCTCCAATCGGCAGGTGGACTTTGACAACGCGCTTGCCATGTGCCAGCACAAATTCCTCGATCGCGGCAAATGTCTTTTCAAAATCAGCGTTATCACGGTCCATTTTATTGATCACAAAGAAACGCGGCAGGTTGAACTGATCGGCATAGCGCCACGCCAGTTCTGTGCCAACCTCAATACCCGCCACCGCGTCCACTAAAATGATCGCGCCATCAGCCACACTCAGGGCTGAGATCATCTCACCTACGAAATCGGTGTAGCCCGGCGCGTCGATAACATTTATTTTGTGATCGCGATGCTCAATGGGAATTACACTTGAATAAATGGAAATCTTGCGACGGTGTTCCTCATCGTCATAATCTGAAACTGTCGTCCCGTCCTCAACCTTGCCCAGGCGGGTGGTCGCCCCCGTTGCGTGCAGAAATGCCTCCGCCAACATTGTTTTCCCCGCGCCTCCATGCGAAACCAGCGCGACGTTGCGAAGAAACTCGGTGGTATACTCTTTCATGAAAAAGCCCTTCCCATGCAGTTAGGATATGCCGTTTGTCTTATAAACAAGTCAGGTTTTGAATTGCTTTGTAAACCAAAATCGAAATATTAAGTTGACAAATTATACGGCACTTTGTAAAGCTAGTCGCATGATTGTAAAAGAACTCAAGTGAATTGTCAAAGTAAGAACCGTCACCTTCCCATAATGACATTGCACAGTGCAAAATCTCTTCCGCCGCCTTTCCTTCCATTACTGGTACTTTCACCAACCACCGTGGGATACAGGCATTAGTCCCCCTGAATTGCTCGAATTCATCAATACCAATAAACCCGGCCGCGCCATTGATATCGGATGCGGCACGGGTACGAACGTCATCACCCTGGCAAAGGCTGGCTGGCAGGTAACGGGCGTGGACTTTGCCCCGCGCGCCATCAAACTCGCAAAACAAAAACTAAAAAGAGTTGGCGCTCAAGCTGAACTGTCCGTCAACGACGCGACCAGACTGCGCGGCACTACAGGTCCATTTGACCTTGCGCTCGATCTCGGATGTTTTCATGGCATTTCAAAAGATGGTCGGACAAAATATCTGGATGAACTGACTCGCATCCTCGCCCCAAACGGATTCTGGCTTATATACGCATTCCTCAACCCGGGAACGCCTCGTTCCGGACATGGGCTTGATGAAGCGGACCTCAGCCTGATCTCAGCTCATCTGACTCTGCTCTCCCGTCGTGATGGTTTCGACAACCGCGAAAGACCATCCGCCTGGTTTCTGTATCAAAAAATTACCCGTTCCTAGATCATTAAAACATGTATGAAACCTGACATTCGCATCTTCCAAAATACGGAATCACTCAGCCATCATGCGGCAAATATTTTCAGCGAGCAAGCCGCGCAATCCATCAATAACCGCAATCGTTTTCTTGTGGCGCTCAATGGCGGCAGTACGCCAACACGTCTCTTTCAATTGCTCGCCACTGATTATCGTGACAAAATTGATTGGAGCAAAACCCACATCTTCTGGGGTGACGAGCGCTGTGTCCCGCCAGATGACCCCGGATCAAGTTATGGACAGGCGCGGGATGTGTTGTTAAGTCACGTTCCCATACCAGACTCCAACATTCACCGCGTCAATACTGACCTTAAGCCTGCTGAGGCTTCGAGAGACTATTCTCTCACCTTGAGTCAGTTCGCCTCTCCTCCGCTCGATGTGCCGCGCTTCGATCTGGTATATCTCGGCATGGGCGAAGATGGACATACCGCATCGTTATTCCCCGGTTCGCCAGTGCAAGTAACTGAATCAGTTCTCCCGGTCACCGCTCAATATCAAGACCGTCCCGCCAACCGCGTGACGATGACTCAACTTGTCTTCAATCAAGCGCATATGATTGTGTTCATGGCAACCGGCGAAAAGAAGGCTTTCACTTTGGCAGAAGTGCTCGGTGACAGATATAATCCAGAACTATATCCCGCCCAACGAATCAATCCAAAAGATGGTCAATTGATCTGGCTGGTGGATGAAAGTGCAACAGGTAAATTGCCAAGGAAAACCAAAGGTCTAAAATTTTGTGAAGGATAAATAATCATCGCGCTGAGCGGAGGCTGAGTGCTCGTCGAAGCCGTAGACGAAGCGCATGATGGCAGGCGACTGCGCTTCGTTTACATTCAGCGTGAATACAAAGGAGCAAATTATGGAATTAGCAATTATCGGTTTAGGCAAGATGGGCATGAACATGGCAACGCGTCTCGTGCGCGGCGGACATCGCGTGGTCGGTTACGCGCGCACAGCCGCAACGGTCGAAGAAGCGGTTAGCAACGGCGCAGAAGGTGCGCATACATTGGAAGAAGCCGTTAGCAAATTGAAAACGCCGCGCGTCGTTTGGGTAATGGTACCTGCGGGTCAAACCACTGACAACACGATCGAGAAATTGTCCACTCTGCTTTCAAAAGGTGATATCGTAATTGACGGCGGCAACTCAAATTACAAGGACTCTGTTCGTCACGCCGCCTTACTCGAACCTAAAGGCATTAACTTTATGGATTGCGGCACCAGCGGCGGAATCTGGGGTCTCAGTGAAGGCTATAGCTTGATGGTTGGTGGCAAACCCGAGGTCGCGGAAAAGACGCGTCCCATTTTCGAGACGCTGGCTCCTGCGGTAGATAAAGGCTGGGGCTGGGTCGGTCCACATGGCGCAGGACATTTCGTCAAAATGATCCACAACGGAATCGAATACGGCATGATGCAAGCCTTCGCGGAGGGCTTTAGTATTTTGAAGGCGAAAGAGGAATTCGGGCTGGACCTCGCACAGGTCTCGCATATCTGGCAACATGGCAGTGTCGTGCGTTCGTGGTTGCTGGATCTAGCCGCAAACGCATTGGACGAAGATACGCAGCTCAAAGATATCAAACCCTGGGTGGCTGATTCTGGCGAGGGTCGTTGGACTGTATTTGAATCGATCGATCTCGATGTGCCCGCACCGATCATCACACTGGCACTGCAAATGCGATTCGTCAGCCGCGATGCAGAGAACTACACTGCACGCATGTTGGCGGCATTGCGCAATCAATTCGGTGGGCACGCGATCAAGAAGACGCAATAATTTTAGCCGCAGAGACCACAGAGTTTTAAGAGAAAATTCTCAATTATCTCTGTGAACTCTGTGGCTTACGGAATAAATTATGGATAATGGTTTACCAACTTCTATCATCATCTTCGGCGCTTCAGGCGATCTGACACAGCGCAAGCTTGTGCCCTCGCTATTCAATTTGTATCGCAAGGGACGCATGCCAAAGCAGTTCCGGATCATCGGTTATGGCAACACGACATTTACCGATGACCAGTTCCGCGCACAACTTGAGGAAGGTATCAAGCAATTTGCTTCCTATGCGTTCAATGCGGATGAGTGGACAGCCTTTGCTTCAAATCTGGTTTATCAACAAGGCCGCTACACCGACCTGGCAGATTTCAAAAAGCTTGGCACAAACCTGAAAAACTGGGAGATCAGTTCGGGCAACCGCATCTACTACATGGCAACTCCACCCGGCGTCTTCCCCAACATCATTGACCTGCTCGGGCTGACGGATCAACTCACTGAATACAATGGCTGGCGGCGTGTGGTGATCGAAAAACCCTTCGGCACGGATTTTGAATCAGCGCACAGTTTAAACGCACAGATCCACAAAACCCTCAACGAAAATCAGATCTACCGCATTGATCATTATCTCGGCAAAGAGACTGTGCAAAATATTTTGGTCACGCGCTTTGCCAACACGATCTTCGAGCCGTTATGGAATCGAAACTACATTGATCATGTAGAGATCACGGTGGCTGAACAAGTGGGCGTGGAGCATCGCGCCCGTTTCTATGATGGTATTGGTGTCGTGCGCGATATGTTCCAAAATCATTTGTTGCAACTTGTTTCGTTGGTGGCAATGGAGCCGCCCGCTTCTTTTGAGGCGACTGCGCTTCGCAACGAAAAAGTGAAGGTTTTGAGTTCCATCCGTCCGATGAAGGCAGAGGATGTGATTCAAAATACAGTGCGCGCCCAATATAAAGGGTATCGGGAAGAGGAGGGCGTAGATCACGCCTCAATCACGCCCACATATGCCGCGCTGAAACTGCAAATCGACAACTGGCGCTGGCAGGGTGTGCCATTCTATTTGCGCTCGGGTAAAAAGTTAAAGGAAAAACTTTCGCAAGTCACTATTCAGTTCAAGGAACCACCCACCTTACTTTTTCCATCGACCAGGGAACGCCTCACACCCAACATGCTTGTGCTATATCTGCAACCGGATGAAGGCGTACATTGGCGCTTCGAAGCAAAAGTGCCTGATACAGTTGCCCAACTCCGCTCTGTGGATATGGAATTCCGTTATGCAGACTCTTTCGGTAAGACCGCATTGCCTGAGTCGTATGAGCGCCTCCTGGTGGACACGCTGACGGGTGACGCGTCATTGTTCACGCGCGCTGATGAAGTGGAAACAGCCTGGGGCCTGATCGACCCTGTCATCGAAGGTTGGGACTCTTCGAGCAAAACCCAGCCGCTGGCAGTTTACGAATCTGGCTCATGGGGTCCCACTGAAGCAGATGACCTGCTGGGGCGGGATGGACGGAAATGGTCCACCTGGGATGGCAGGAAAGAATGACGAAAAACTGCCCGGTGCATTTGCATCGGGTAGTTTAATGATTGGAAAAGTTTCGGGATAAAGTAAGCAGGTTCAGATGTAGCAAGACGCGGAAGCATATCCTATGGACCGACCGTGATCAAATCCTTGATACGTTCATATGTGCCTGGCCCAATACCGGGGACGTTGATGATGTCTTCTATGGTTAAGAATGGCCCGTTTTGCTCGCGGTAGGCAATGATCTTTTGGGCGGTGGTTGGGCCAATCCCTGGCAAAGATTCGAGTTCAACCTGCGAAGCAAAATTGATATTGATCAATTCTGTTGCAGATGGGTCTTGTATTACGGGTGGCGCATCGGTTGCAATAACGGGAGATGCACCTTCCACATAAGGAACATCCAACTGTTCGCCATCCTCGAGCGCGCGCGCCAGATTGATGCCTTTTTTTTCAGCCTCCGCTAAAAAGCCGCCCGCCGCTGAAATCGCATCCTGCACACGGGAACCTTGCGCCAGCGCATACACACCCGGGCGCGGCACCGCACCGGTAATGTGAACAATGAGCGGTGTTTCAGTTGGCACGGGACGCAGAGTCACTGCCTCCCCGCTGGGATTACGGGCAACCACCCAGATAAGCAGGGCAACGAATAACCCGAACAACACACCGGAGGCCATATAAAGAATTGATTTTAAATTTTGCATCGGGGTAATTTTACTGCAACTTCATCACCAGCAGGCGTTCTTCCCTGCGTGCCAAAGTCGTCACCAAACCTGCCAATTTGCTGATCCGTTGAAAATAGCGCGGCATTTCGTCATGGGATATCCTGAGAAAACCAAATTTTTCATATAGCGCGCCAAGCGAAGATTCACACATCAGGTACAGGGGACGCGGGCCATTCGTCAATAAATATTCGATGATGGCACGCGCAACGCCTGATCCGCGATATTCAGGGAAAACCGCGATCGAAGCCAGTTCCAGGATCTCCGCGTCCGCGCCATGCGGCTTAAGCTGACCGATTCCGATCACCTGATTTTGATCGTTCACCGCCACGACAAAACGCTTCCAATCCACACCCATCGGGTTGATCCCGGTTAAGTGAATTAAATCTTTGATGACGCGTGATTCTGATTCCAGTGCAGGGCGGAGGGTAACGTTAGTCATGTAGTTTGGTAGTCTGATAGTCTCTTAGTTTGCTGGTTGTAGAGGTGAGGTCGCCCTAACCTGTATCTTCAAATTAAACCCGCCGCGACGATGATGATAAATGTCGCAATGAACCAATGGATAAGGAATGGCCAGATAAATGATTTTGTTCTATAAGCGATCCAGCCAAACGCGAAGCCGCCAAAAATCGTGGAGAGCGTTTCCACTTCGGGCTTGCCATTGTGCATCAACGCAAATGGGACAGCCTGCAACCACAAAGATTCTGGTCCGAACTTGCGGGCGTATCCGAACAAGATCCAGCCGCGGAAGAGAAACTCCCAACCGATCAAGTCAAGGAAGGTTGTCCAGGGAAGTCCATTTACATGGGGCTGGTAATAGAGTTTCATTGACTCATCGCCGCTTCCCAAATAATAGATTACCGGAGCCATAAACAAAATGCCAATGGCTGTAATGATGAGGCCCGCTTTCCAGTCACCGGGACCAAAGCCGAACTCTTTCGGGTTCTCGCGAAAGACAAAAACAATAATGATGAGGGGAACAATAAGATAAAGGATGACCCGATCCCAATATTTGAATTGAGTAAGTCTGTGATAGTAATCCACCATCAACAAAAGCGTGGAGACGACCGTGATGATAACGATCTTCCATTCAAAGTGTAGTTTTTCGCCGAGGAGGTATTTCATAGTAATCAGTGATCAGTCTTCAGTAATCAGTATGGGAAGTAGGATTGATTTCCAGTGGGACCAAGCAATTGCGTTATTTTATCCGCATCGCGGGTAAGTTCAAGTCCCCAGTTGGCTACAAGCAGGAACACACAGATAATACTAATGGATACAAGTATTTTCCCCATCTGCGATTCGTCCCAATGGACGCGCAGGGGGGCCAAGCCATTCACCCAAACCTGCGCGGCTAAAACAGCAAGATATGGGATCAATGCCAGGTGGAAACGATCTTCGGAAAGAATGAATACATGCGGAAGAATATAGCTTACCAACAATAACCCGAGCAAAATATGTTCAGGTCTCCAACGCAGGAGAGACAAGCCAAGGGCGGCGGAGGTGGAAACGAAAACAAGAGGCAATAGCAAAATTGCTGAAATCGTTAATAGCAAGGGAAACGGGATAAATCCTAAAATATCGTTCCCATAGAAATACATGAGCACGCGCTTTTCAAGCCCAAAGAAAAAACCGAGTCGATTCACTGCGAGCGGGAGAAACCTTTCAGGCTGAGCTGTGATAAATTCAACGGCTTTTTGTGTGCCCACTTTATCGCGTTCGGCATCGTCCAGGATTGGAAGTAGATCCAATGATGGACCAAAGATAAACGAGCCATTACCCTGGGGGTGATAGCCTAGATACAGGTTATAGCCCATGGAAGTTTCGATGCCAGTTAATTTATGGTGAAGCATGGAGTTGCGGATGATCCATGGCGCGATCATCAAAGCAAAGGCAACAGCCACGAGTAGCGCACGGCGCTTTTGTTTGAGAGAAAACCAAACCCAAAGAATTGCCAAGCCCGCAAAAGGAAGAATGACAGAGCGTGTGAGAGTAGTGAGACCGAGAAAGATACCGGAAAGTAGAAAAAGGAAAGTGGTTGGCTTATCGATGGATATAAGAAGCAAGAGAAAAGACGCGAGCAGGAGAACGAAAAATGGATTTTCGGTCCCAAGCCCAAGCGGGTAGACAAGCAACATCGGATATGCGGCCACGATCCACGCGGAGATGCGAGCAGCGCGCTCGGCCCTCACCCTGCCCTCTCCCAAAGGGAGAGGAAACAATCGAAGTGTCACCCAATAGGTTAGCGGTGCGAGCGGCGCACCGAGAAAAATTGCCTGCGCCAGGCGCGCGGCAAAGAGACGTGAGAAACCGCTACCGCTAAAGAAATAAACGATGGCGAGAAAGGCCGGGTATAAAGGCGCGCGGAACGAAGTGGGAATGCCAAGGCTGGGATCATAGTCCTTAACGCTGGTCAGGTCGAAATCCACGAAGGAGGCGAGTTGGTTTAAGTCCGCTTCGGCGTACCAGCGGAATCCATTCCCCGTTGCAAGACTGCGCGCCAGCATGTCATATTGGAACATGTCGTCGAGTCCGATGCCCAATCCACGCGCAAGGATGACGGGGATCAAACGCAGAACAAGCGCGACGATGAAAATTCGGAATGCAAAGGTTTTAAACATAAAACGGATTGCGCTGATTTTACTACGCAATCCGTTTTAAACTTTTTGCCACAGAGAACACAGAGGGGTTGAGAAGAAATTCTTAAAAACTCATTTCTCTCTATGGCTAAGATACTAGGCAAGCACAGGCGTCTTGGCTTTGAGCGCCTCGATGCGTCTTGCGAGATACGGCATGTAGTAGCCGTCATATTTCTCCCATAGTTTCGGAATTGCCCAATCGGTGCCTTTGACACTACCACGGCAGTTCTCACTGCCGCAATAGCAATCGAACTCATCGTAGTTCGAGCCATCACACATGGCGTAATCAAAGTTGAGTTCTTCACCTGCATGAATGTCACGCATGGCGACCAAACCAATCTGCCCCGTAAACCCAACATTCGGCTCACAGGAATGATTGAAACAATCGGATGGCTCCAAAGGCAGAGGCGCTTCAAGATACAAGCCTTCTTCAATTTGAAGAATACGTTGTGTAAAATATTGCATCCTGGGGTTGAGCTCTTTCTCAGCCACGATGCGCCCGCCCCACAGGCATATCAACTCGCCTTTCTTGATCGGCGCGCGGGCAAACACGCCGCATCCGCCTTTCTCTTCGAACTCGCCCGAATCACATTTCGGGTTTAGATGGGAATAAAATTGACCGGTCATTCTTTCCTTTCGTTTTGGCCCACACTGCCGCTTTGCGGCGTGCTTCGCCTGTGAAGGCATTTCGCCCAGAATAATCTTTGGCAGCATGCGCCAAAGGTACAACCATTTTTCTTAGCCACAGAGTGCACAGAGACTTTGAGAGTTTCTCTCTGAGAACTCAGTGGTCTCTGTGGCTTATCTTCCTGCTCCACAGAATCAAAAACAGCCAAAACAACAGCTCTCAACCACTGTGTTGACTGCATTTACGTTGCCGCTTTAAACATCAATTCCAACACCTGATTGCAGTTGAAATTGGGTGCAAACAGAATTTTAGATTGAAAAGCGGCGCGGCACTATAGTAAGCAGTCCCGCCGCCTCACCAAGTCTTAGTTGGCGGGCGGCGGAAGCCAGATTTCATTCGTGGCGTAATTTAGATAGAGGGCACAAGCATCTCTGCATTCACACTCGTGCGAGTCGTTAGAATTTGAACTCTCCTTTTTAGAATTAAACGCAATTGTAATTGGTTAAACTGGGATGTCAATATTTTCGGATGGGGAGTTTTTGGATGTAAATCCCGCTTCTGCGGGGGCTCAGCGCAATCCCTGCCCGTGTTTCCGCATTGAAAATCAGGGTTAACACCTGTGTTAAGCGGAGTTATAATGTCCCAAGGATATAGGCATGATATAGCCACCATATAACCGCCATTTATTCACCCGCTTTCATGAGCGAAGTGAGAGTATGGGAAGAACGGAGGAGGAAGCAATGGCCAAGGTAGCAAAAAATGTGATCGTACGGGGAATCAGCGGCAGTATTGGCAACCTGGTGTTTCGCCAAATGAAGGATGGAAGCACCTGGGTGAGTACCACGCCTGATTTCAGCCGTCGCAAGTTCAGCCGGGAACAGAAGGATCATCAAAGCCGTTTTCAACAGGCGGCATCGTATGCGCGCGGTGCAGCGAAGGTCCATCCCATTTATGCAGAACTTGCCAAAGGGACGACGAAGAACGCCTACAATATCGCGCTTTCAGATTGGTTCAATCCGCCCATCGTTCATCGCGTTGAGAGGAGAGATGGACAGGTTTGGGTGGAGGCAAGCGATAATGTGATGGTGATAAAAGTTCGTGTGAAGATTTTGGATGAAGATGAGAAGGTGCTTGAAGAAGGCGAAGCACAACAAGCGGATGCTTTAAGTAGCTCAGGATGGTGGGTGTATGATTCCAATGCGCACGGCAAGATTGCAGCGGAGGCTTGGGATTTGGCTGGCAATATGAGTCGGTTGGTTTTATAGCGGCCGCTTTGCAACGAATTTCACCTTGCACTGAGGGTGGTTTTCTTGTATGCTTGACCTATGGAAAGAGCAAGGCTTAAAACTAAAGTTTTAGCAATCAGACTATGACCCACCAACCTGAAGCATTCTCAAGAATTCTAATTGACGAAGAACTTAAATCAAGCAAGTGGAATTTACTTGACCATCATCAAGTACGTTTCGAGTCGCATACGCGGGATGGACGTGCGGATTATTTATTGATGGATAAAAACGGGGGTGTGTTATGTGTGCTGGAAGCCAAACGCGAAGACAAAGACCCTTACGACGCCAAAGAACAAGCGCGTGGATATGCTGAAAATTTGAAAGCGCCGTTTGTGATCCTTTCCAATGGCAAGGAACACTGGTTTTGGAATTTAGAACGCGCCAATGAACATGACGCCTATCGCATTGAACGCCTGCCTTCACGTGAGGATATGGAACGGCAGTTGCTCAAAAACATGCAACCACCGAAGCCGTTGCTTTCAGAGAAACTCTCACCGGATTACCTGCGCCGTTTTCGGGATGACATCAAATTGCGCGGGTATCAAATTCGCGCATTGGATGAAATTGCCAAACAGTTTGACAACTTGAAACGCCGCAAGTTTTTACTTGAAATGGCAACAGGGACAGGCAAAACACTATTGTGCGCGGCATTGATTCGACTCTTCCTCGAAACCAGAAACGCGGAACGGGTTTTGTTCATTGTTGACCGCATTGAACTTGCCAAGCAAACGATGGAAGATTTCAATGTCGTCCTGCGTGAATACAGCCCCGTCATTTATAAGAACGCACGGCGCACAGGTGAACTGCTTGGTTCAAGTGTTGTCGTTGCGACAATTCAATCTTTGATGGTGGACAGGCGTTACCGCGAAGAATTCACGCCTTTTTATTTTGATCTGGTCGTGAACGATGAAGCGCACCGTTCAATTTACGGTGACTCGCGCGAAGTGGTGCAATTCTTTCAAGGCACGCGCATTGGGTTGACCGCCACGCCTAAAGCCTATTTAAAAAACATCGACCTGCAAAAACTTGGCGATGAAAACCCCAAGGCCCTCGAAGCGCGTTTCCTGCGCGATACCTATCATTACTTCGGCTGCGAACCCGGCAACCCTACATATCGTTACGACATTATTGATGCGGTGAAAGACCCTGAAGGTCCGTTCCTGTGCAGACCAAAAATTATTGATATTCGCTCAGACATCACTACACAAGCCCTCGAAGACACAGGCTGGACAGTGACCATGAACGAGCAGGAAGAAAGTTATAAAGTACAAGATTTAGAGCGCAAGATTTTCACACCTGCGCGCAATCAAGTGATGTGCGATGCGTTTCTTGAAAACGCTCAAAAAACGCCGGATGGAAAATTGGGTAAATCCATTATCTTTGCAGTAAACCAAAAACACGCCACAGAGTTGACCAAAATCCTGAATGAGATGCAACCTGAAAGCGCGGTGACGATCACTTCACGGATTAAAGACGCTTCAGGCATTGCCAAAGATTTTCGGGATGGTAAGCGTAAAGAACCAATTGCAGTTTCAGTGGATATGCTCTCAACGGGTTACAACTGCCGGGATTTGTTGAATGTCGTTTTGATGCGCCCTGTATTCTCCCCCACTGACTACATCCAGATCAAAGAACGCGGCACACGCAGATATACATTCAAAAATGGAAACACTGAATACGAAAAGGAATTTTTCTTCCTGCTTGATTTTTGCGGCGTGGCTGAATATTTTGAAGAAGAATATGATTACAGCGTGCCTTTGGAATTGCCGAAGGAAGGCAAATTACAAAAGGGAAGCGTCGGCAAAAAAGCTGGTGAAGAAAAAGGCAAATACGAAGGCGGCGAAACAGGAACGAGTGGAGTCGACAAACCAGAAATTCCCGTCTGGCGCGGCGTGGATAAAGTCATCTCGACGGAAATTCACATTGTCGGACCCGATGGCGAGAAAGTGGATGTGATGACCTTCCGAGGCGCGTTCGAGCGTGACCTGAAGGACTTCGCGCAAAAGTCGCCCGACTTTCAGCAAGCCGTGGAAAATGAAGATGATGACGCCGTGGAAACCATTCTCAACGAGCAATTCTTCCACAAACCTGAATGGTATTACTCGCCGGATAAACTGGTGCAATCGTATCGCGTGCCTGCGCCTACTTCGGGATTTGTGTATCACGCGCTAGGGAAAAAGTTATTGCCCACAATTGAACAAATTGTAAATGACACGATTGATTCTCTCGCAGCGCGGTTCAATTTGCGCTACAGCGAACAAAAATGGTTGCAGGCTTTGGCGCGGCTGGTTGTAGATGAACCGGAAGCGCGCCAGCAATTCCTTGAAGACGACATTGCCATTTTCAACCGCGCACAATTTACAAATCTGGGCGGCGTGCAGGCGTTGCGAAGTTTTTCAGATCGGGAGGATGTGTTTGAAGCGTTGCGACAATCGTCCATTATTCAACAGTCGCTTTCGGGTGGGTTGAATGTGTAATCAATCCCCACCCCTTGCCCCTCCCCTGAAGACGAGCGCTTCAGGGGAGGGGTTGAAAGGTGAATAATATATGCCGCCAAAACCTAAAGGGAAAACAACCTGGAGATATGTGATCGCGGCAAGAGAGTTAAGACAGGAAGAAACAGAAGCCGAAAAAATCCTATGGCAGGCTTTACGCAGTAAAAGACTGAATGGGTTAAAATTTCGGAGACAACATCCTTACGAGCATTTCATTCTGGATTTCTTCTGCGTAGAATATCAACTCGTCGTTGAATTGGACGGAAGCGTTCACGGCTTGCCTGATCAAGTTGAATATGATGAAGAACGGACAAAATTTTTGAACGACCACGGTTTACGTGTCATTCGATTTCAAAACGAAGAAGTTATCAAGAACCTACCGAACTTATTACGAAGAATCATTGAAGTTACTTCCCGTCCCAACTCCCTCCCCTGAACACGGTTTTGTTCAGGGGAGGGCTGGGGTGGGGAAAGGTCTCATGCTTAATTCCAACTTTCAAAATTCCGGCTTGCGCCAAAAAGTAGACCAACTCATGGACATCCTGTGGTCGGGTGGCGTGAACAACCCGATGGATTCCATCGAACAGTTATCGTATTTGCTTTTCCTGCGGTTGATCTCGGAACGCGATGATGAATATGCCTCGTTGAGCAAGAAGTACACGCGGATATTTTCGGGTGAGTGGACAAAGTTCAAATGGGGCAACTTCGTCACATTGACGGGCGATCAACTTTTCGACGCGGTAAGAAACGCGATTGAAAAAATCCACGAGTTGCCGAATCTATCGAAGACGGGAAAATTGCTTTTCGAGCGCGCGACTCTCAAAATCTATGACCGTCCCACCTTGCGCGCGGTGATCCAGGTGTTGAATGAAATGGATTTGAGCGAGCATGAAGGCGTGGACATGAAGGGCGATATGTATGAGTATCTGCTCAACCAGATCGCCACCTCTGGCACGAACGGACAGTTCCGCACGCCGCGCCATTTCATTGACCTGATCGTGGCGTTGATCGACCCGCAGCCGAATGAAACCATGGTTGACCCCGCCTGCGGTGCGCCACGAGGCGCTATCAAACAATACCCGAAAGGAAAGGAGGGAGACAGTAAGGTCAGCAGTATGCCTCAATACTGCTGAGGCTGATCCGGCAGGCAGGGGAAGCCA
>Ga0180069_1000146_pt1 | contig 14832 bp, 10 predicted proteins | sample EasRivERM_16_10D_2_FD_121793 | JGI IMG/M metagenome (GOLD analysis project Ga0180069, IMG submission 121793) | Soil microbial communities from meander-bound floodplain in the East River, Colorado, USA - East River metaG ERMLT231B'_16_10D | ecosystem: Environmental > Terrestrial > Soil >...
CGATTTAAGCATTTCAAGCATTTCTTTTATTTGCGCAGGCGCGGCTTTGTCTCGGATGATGTGAATCATAAAACTCCTTATGGCCAAATTATACCCGTGCAATCTTGAATTATTGCGCCTGCAAACGAGACCGCGTTTGGGACGTTATCTGAAGATTTCTTTCATCCCATTCACCAATCATTATTCTTCTCGTATCCCAGCCTCACCACCAGATCCCCCGCGATATCTTTGAATAATTTCTTATGCTCATCCGTGAAGTAGGTTTTCCATCCGCCGGTTTTCCCGATGCGGAAGGTGTGACTCTTTTTCGGCTGGATCGCTTCAACGAGAATCCCGATTGCCTTTTCGCGCGGTGTGGGGATTTTATAACCCGTCTTTTCGACCTCAGCGAGCATGGTATTTAAAGTCACGTCGCGGTTGTTGATCAAGTCTTCATAGCGCATGCACATGACGTTCTTTTGTTCCAGCCATTGGAACACGCCTTCATAGCGTTGCTTCACGCTGACCATCCGCAAGCCATCCTGATCAATGCCGGTGATGGCTACTTTGAGTCGCGCACTAATATCCGGGAGTGAATTGTAGTAAGCATGCATGCCGTGTTCTTCATGCATATCGGTTGCGAAGAAGACCTGTGAGACGAGCAGGTCGCGTGGGTCGCGATAAATGAAATAGTTCACGCGCCCAACCTCGGTTAAGAAAGAGGCGTTCTCTTTTGTCGCTTCCAGATAGCCCCAGCCGATCACACCGTGCGGTGTGTGCTTCAAGTCAGTTAATATTTCGTTCGTCGTTCGCCGTCTGCCATCTTTAGTGATCGTGCGGATCGGGTCAGCATCCACATAACGATATGGCATGATCTGGGTAAAGCCATTGAGGATCTGCAATAACAAATGCGACCCGCTCTTCGGTTTGGAATTGCCGAAGATAGGCGGGGCTTCATGAAAAGAAAACCGCCTCCAGCGCAAGATGGCTTGAGCGGTTTTCACGGCGGGACGTAACGTACGGCGGATGTTTTGTGTGATACCCATGACAAAAATTTACCACAAAGTGTCACAATCCCGCTCGCTACGCTGAGAGATTCGAATGATGCGAGCGGGACAAAGAAGCACAAAGGAAAACCTTGGTGACCCTTTGTGCTCCTTTGTGGTGAAAAGATTTATTCGGTCACCACGCGGCGGAGTTTTTTCATCGAACCTTTTTCGGATTCGTAGACTTTCTTCACGCCATCGCCAAGGGCGGCTTCGGTCACGCGAATGTATTTTACGAGTCTCTCGAAACCACCCGGCTCAACGGATGCGGCTTGATCACTGCCCCACATGGCGCGGTCCAGAGTGATGTGACGTTCAATGGATGTTGCACCCAATGCGATCGCAATTGCGGAGGGCACAAGCCCAACTTCGTGACCGGAATAGCCAATGGGATTATTCGGAAATTCCTTGCTCAGGGTTTCGATCATGCGCAGATTCAACTCCTCAGGTTCACAGGGATACGTGCTCGTGCAGTGCATGATGATGAGGTTATCTGCACCAACTACTTCCACGCCGCGTCTGATCTCGTCCATGGTGGACATGCCCGATGAAATGATCACCGGCTTGCCTGTCTTGCGAACGTGTCTCAACAAGCTGTGATCGGTCAGCGATGCAGACGGAACTTTATAGGCGGGTGTATCGAACTGTCCCATGAAATCCACCGAAGGCTCGTCCCACACCGAGACCATCCAGTCAATTTTCTTTTCCTTGCAATAGCGGTCGATCTCGCGATATTGATCTTCGTTGAATTCAACCTTGTAACGATAATCCAAATAGCTGATATAGCCCCAGGGCGTCTCGCGCATTTGGGTTTGCTGGTCAGGCGGCGTACTTACATCCGGTGTGCGTTTCTGGAACTTCACCGCGTCCACACCGGCATGGACTGCGGCATCAATGATCTTCTTTGCGATCTCAAGATCACCATTATGGTTGATGCCCACTTCGGCGATAATATATGCGGGGTGACCGTCGCCGATCATACGATTTCCAAACTTTATTTCACGAGCCATTTATTCTCCTTAAATGCGTTATTATCGCGTCGAGCGGAGTGGCGCACGTTGCCACGTAGACGAGACGCAGGGTTTTCATCAACACTGTGCGCTTCGTCTTCGCTATGCTCCGCTCAGCGCGAATTCCCTAAAATTAGATCACACAACTCTCGCAGCGCGCCATGCCCGCCCGCTGTTTCCAGCACATGGTCTGCCGCGCGGATCACTTCAGGATACGCATCCGCCACTGCCACAGACCAACCCGCAACTTCAAAGCACGGCAGGTCATTGAAATCATTCCCAATATAGACAACGTTCTCGGCCGGGATGTTTTTCTGTGCCAGGACTTCACGCATCACGCGTCCCTTATCCTGCAAGCCGACCCCTTGAATAGACTCCACGCCCATTTTTTTGGCGCGCGCCTGTACAACCTGATTTGGCTCCGAAGAGAGGATCATCACATCCATGCCTTTTTCGCGCAACTCATGAATACGGATGCTGTCACTGCGATACGCGGCGATGGTCTCGTTGCCATCCTGGTCGGTCCACACTTTGTTATCGGTGATGACGCCATCGAAGTCACAGATGATCAACTCAATCTTCTTTGGCATGCCGCGCCGCGACTTGTTGTTCGGCGTGACCATATCCAACCCACCGTGATAGATGAGTGCTTCGTACTTTGCCCAATCGCTGAGCGTATCAATATCCACCGTATAGCGCGAGTCGATCACATGCGGATAAATCACATTCCCGGTGAGCGAATGTCTACGCGTGATCGTGCTTGTGCGGATCACGTCGATATGTCCTGTCTGCCAATAGACTGGCGGCAGGATCTGGCGCGGCGCGTTGTAAGGTTCCGTAACACCTTCCACTTCGAGCAGGGGTCTCATGGGTTTATCGTAGCCGTTGAAGCGCCACATCTTGTAGGGGTTTTGCCCGGCTGTCACCACACCGCGCACACAATCTGCCTGGCTGTGTTCCATCAGGGTTTTGACCGCGCCATCAATACAATCCTTGGGGCGAATAGGTGAAGTGGGACGCAATTGAATGACGATATCGGGTTTGTAAGCCTCGATGTCTTCTAGCCACTTGAGCGCATGTTCAAAGACCGGCAGGTCTGTCGTTCGATCCTGTGCGAGTTCAGGTGGGCGCATAAAGGGCACCTCTGCGCCATATTCGCGCGCGACGGCCGCGATCTCCTCATCATCAGTTGAGACGATGACACGGTTCACAGTATGCGACTGCGAACCAGCCGCGATGCTCCACGCGATCAGCGGGTAGCCTGCGAAGTTGCGAATATTTTTGCGCGGTATGCCTTTCGAGCCGCCGCGTGCGGGGATGAGTGCGAGAATGTGGGTCATAGTGATTCCTCGTAGGGGCGAGGTTCTCTCGCCTCGGGTGGGATGACCCCACCCCTACAAACATTTACCACGCTGTCCAACCTCCATCAACAACGACATTATTTCCGGTCATATAAGAGGATGCATCCGATGCCAGGAATAACAAGGCGCCGTTCATTTCATCCTTCTTTGCCATGCGTCCAATGATCGTTTTTGCAGAATAATTATTTACGAAATACTCTTCATGGTTATTGAACACACCGCCGGGAGTTAATGCATTCACGCGGATATCGGTCCCGGCATAATAGGCGGCAAGATATTTAGTGAAACCCATCACGCCCGCTTTTGTTACTGTGTAATAAACAGGCTTGAAAGCCACGCGCTCGCCGTCTTTTATATAAATGCGCTGGTCGGGACCGTTGAGTCCGTAGGTGGAGCAGATGTTGATGATACTGCCTTTTTTGCCCTGTACAAGCATGGGTTTTACACACGCCTGTGTGACCAAAAACATGCCGGTGAGATTAACATTCAACGCCGCGTTCCACTGCTCAAGCGGATAATCTTCGAACGCGCCGGGTGTGATCCCTTTTTTCACCGCATCCGGGTCGAACTTGGGATCGAGCGCCGCACTGTTCACGAGGATATCAAGCCGACCGAAAGCAGACAAAACATTATTAACCATCGCATTCACAGAGTCTGGTTTGGTGATGTCCACGGTGAAGGCTTGGGCTTTGTATCCACTTTTCGTGAGCGTATCCGCTGTCGCTTGCGAAGCGGAGGCGTTCAAATCCACCACGGCAACTGTTGCACCGGCTTCGGCGAGCGTTTTGCAAAACTCCGTGCCGAGCAATCCCACGCCGCCTGTTACGATGGCGACGCGTCCGGTTAAGTCAAATTTTTCTTGAATGGTCATGTTCACCCTTTACGGTTTTGTGTAAATAAGATCTTCCTGCGATTTGAATGTGAGATGCAAGCCCTGGGTCAATGCGGGCACATCCTCCGCAACATTATGGCCGCGCTCAAATAAAACGAGCACAGCTTTGCCGGCATTGATTTCATTTTGCATAACAACAACACCTTCTTCAAAGCCCGGGCGTGCAAGTGCGGTGGCGGCATCGTAACGATCTGGCAAAACCACTGCGCCGCGTTCAACATATAAATACACCGCGCCGGGTTCGTTGGTATAAATTTTTATATCAGCGGGCAGTTCGCGCAAATATGCCATGGCTTCTGAATCGTACCACTTGAACGATGCATACCCAAGTCCATTCTTTTGCCATTGCGGGATCGTGATTGATTGTTTGTAAACAGAAAAACCAAGGAAGATGAATGTCAGCACGACTACAACGGCACGGTTTTTATTGCGAAGCCATATGCCGGCATAAATGAGCAGGATGAATAAACCAACAAAGACCGGCGCAAGAATGCGGAGTTGGAATTTGGTCGCGGCGTCGAACATGGTCATGGATGCGAGGATGGATGCGAGGTAGGCAAAGATGAACAACGCAACTGCAAAGGAGATGACTTCACGCGAGGCCTTCCCGCCTCTTCCCAAAGCCGGCATCTGATTCGGTTTCGATAGATATGTCCATGTCTTGACCAGAGTCCAGGTCAGCACACTGCCGAGGATGATGATAATCACAGCTTCGATGATGTAAGGCTGTTTGAATATTTCACTGCGCCACGCTTCAACCGGGATGAAGAATTGTGAAATTTCATAACGTCCGATCGTCAGGTTTTCAGTGGTGATGGGATGCCATGCAAAGACGCGATTGGTTCCATTCTCTGCTACGATCCGGTTCCGTATTGCCCAGCCGATTACCCAGGGCAGGAAACCTGCGAGGAAAATTCCGATGCTGGTAAAGCGCTTGCGCCAGCTGGTGCGTAAGATACAGATGGCTACAATAAAGGTCGCGGCAAGCGCCAGACCTGCATAGCGCGTGAGGTATGCCATCCCTGTAAATGCCCCGCAAGCTGCGAGCCACCACCATTCACCTGCGATACCTTTGCCAACGGAAGAGGGTGGAAATTCGAAATAAAGATCGAACATCCAAAATGATAACAAGGCTAAAAAGATAAATAACGGTTCGCTCATGGCAACCGCGTGGACTTGTAACATTTCCCCGCTTCCCACGAATAACGCCGCAAGAACTAGTCCCGCGGTGAGCGAGGGCGTCATACGCCAGGCAAGGACTCCGAGCAAGCCTGCGTTCATGCCGAACAGGATCGCGTTCATAAAGCGTGTGCCGCGTAATGGGTCAAGACCGAATAAACCGAAGAAAGCAAGGATGGATGAAAAGCCCGGAGGAAAATGAGTCACCGGTCCATTGCTGGCGAGCCAGGCTTCGCGATAGCCTTCACCCGCAAGCATACTGCGCGCGCCTGCAATGTAGGCAATCGAGTCATCGGAGAGTCCCAGCCCTTGAGGAGTCGTTTGCAGGATGAGAAAGATTCCAAGTACAACGAGCAGGAACAGGGTCAGGAAGGAAGCGAGGCGGAGTTTGGTCAGGCGTGTCATGAGGAAAAAAGTACGCAGTACGTATCCCCTTATACGTACTGCGTATCATTCTATTAGTTTTTGAGGTAACCCTGGTCTTCAAGATACTTGATGATCTCACGGGCATTTGCTTCGGGGGTCGAGTCAAAGCCGTGCAAGGTAATTTCGGGATTGATCGGCGGTTCGTAAGGATCGTCCACGCCGGTGAAGCCTGGATGCTTGCCCTCAGCCATTGCTTGACGAGCCTTGGCGTATAAGCCTTTGACATCGCGTTGTTCACAGACTTCAACGGGGGTGTCCATGAAGACTTCGATGAAGTTATCGCCGACCATTTTGCGCGCTTCCTGGCGCGTGGAACGATACGGACTGATCGCGGCGCAAATGACCGCGCCGCTGGCATGCACGATCTCGCCAGCCACAAAACCGATACGCATGATATTGGTGTCGCGGTCGTCCTTGCTAAAACCCAGACCCTTGGAGAGATGCGTGCGAACCACATCACCATCGAGGACGGCGATCTCGCGTCCGCGTTCGAGCAGCAGGGATGTGAGCACTTCGGTGGTGGCGCTTTTGCCGGAACCGCTCAAGCCCGTGAACCAGATACAGAAGCCCTGTTCGTTGCGTGCAGGGTACATCTCGCGCAAGATTTCAGCAGTCTCAGGGCGGGTGAACCATTCGGGTAACAACCTGCCCTTGGCAAGATAATCATCGCGCACTTGTGTGCCGGAGATGTTGGCAACTTTCGCGCCTTTCGGGACATCCTTCTCTTCGACGTAACGATCTTCATTGGGAAGATAAACCAGCATTTCGAATGGAACCATTTTGACGCCGAGTTCCGCTTCGTACTTGATCATCAACTCCTGCGCATCATACGGACCGTAGAATGGTTTGCCCGTGGAATCATTTCCCGGCCCTGCGTGATCGCGCCCAACGACGAAGTGGTTCGCGCCATGATTGCGGCGAATGATGGCGTGGAGGAGCGCTTCTTTCGGTCCAGCCATTCTCATTGCCAAAGGCAGCAAACTGAGCATGGTGTTTTTCTGATCGTAGTGATTATCCACCAACGCCTTGTAAGTGCGCACACGAGTGTAGTGATCCACATCACCAGGCTTGGTCATGCCGACGGTGGGATGAACAAGCAATGAGCCTTTTACTTCTTCGGCGGCGCGTTTGGTCAATTCTTCGTGAATGCGGTGCAGGGGATTGCGGGTTTGGAACGCGACGACATTGTCGTGTCCCATATCTTCGAGCATTCCACGCACCTGCGCAGGTGTGTGACGCAAATTGACGAAATCATAATATTTGGGCAGGTTGACCACTTTCAACGGACCGGAGATGCATACTTTATCCCAGCGCGCCATCTCGGAGACCATTGGGTGCTTTGAGTCGGTTGTGCCATAAGCGTGTGCGGCTTCGGTCTCTGCATCCCAGTGATAGACCTCATCGAGGGTTATCACTGCGATCAAATCGAAGTTGGCATTGCGCAGGACCAGGTCTTCGCCAACGGTCGGCAGTTCTTTCGGGTCAACTGTCAGTGTAATGGGGAGCGGAAAGAGCGTCCCATCTGCGAGGCGCATTTCCCTGAGCACGCGGTCATAATCTGCCTTGCCCATGAAAGTGGTCAACGGGGAAAATCCGCCAGTGGCGATCAATTCAAGATCGCAAAGATTGCGCATGGTGATCTTGATGGAGGGGAGCTTGGCGGCGTGCGCAAGCAGTTCTTCGCGCTCCTTGCCTTCCACAACCAGGTTCACCAGATTACCCCCATACGGGGTGATAAGTTTTGCTTTTGCCATTATTTCTCCTTAGCTTGCACAGATTCACTCTGTAAAATTTTCAAACACGAAGCGGAATTATATCCTAAAATTCAGTGAATGAATTTTGGATTTGTTTTCGACCATTATTCAGGACAGTAAAGCGAATCAACGATCTCAAGCACCTCTGCAGATATTCCCGGCATGGAGCCGAGGATGTGGCAGGCTTGCAGTGCAATATATGGATCTGCGTTAATGGTGGGAGCCAGTTCAGTGAGTCGGTCAATATCTCCGGCTTGTGCATAGGCTTGCAGGAAGGGCATCCATTCGATCAGATCTCGTGGGAATAAGTCTTTCTCAAAAGCCTGCTCACCAATATCCAGAACTTCATCCCAGTCCCCTTTTTGGCGCGCAAGGTCTGCTTTTTGGTAGGAATAGCACCACCCGCGCGCAGGCTCGGAACCAAAAACAATTACCGGCGGCGCGTGAGGCGTTTCATCCACAAGGATATGTTCGGTTTCGGAGAAAGGTCCAATGACACGGATGGTATCCGATTCACTGGTTGAATACTCAGGTTGTATACCATCTATGATATGAACACACGACGAGGTTGTTGGCTGGGTTAAGACCAGCATATTTCGATGATTTGCATAGGTAATTATATTTTTGCGATCATCGTATTTTTGGCGCTCCCTAATTAAGACTTTATGCACTGCCTCTTTATTCAGTACAGAGGCAAATAGACCGGGTTGAATCCCTTTGGGATTCTGTTTTTCGGGATAATAGATCAAACTTGCCGGACCCCAAATGAAATAATCCTCCTCGATCCCACTATTAGGATATGTTGCGATGAGGGTGGTGTTTTTTTCGAATTGGGGGATGCGCCACGAAACCTGCCACCAAAACGACCTCAGCGCATTGGTTTCAGTAACGAACTTCATTGAGTTGGCGTGCTGGGTAAGTGCGGAAATTAAACATAGGGCGGAAAAGATCACATTGCGTAGGAATTTTCCGTTAAGGCACATTAATAAGCCAACTATTAATATTGCCACACCCACTGAACCGGGCAATGTATAACGGGAATATGATGGAAACGACACATCGCGGTTGACCATGGCAATCGGAATTAATCCAGCAATTGCAGTAAACAAACCCAACAACAAGGCCTCACGGGTTATATTAATCTCTGAAGTATCTTTGTCTGTATTGCGCTCCTGCAAAATATGGGAAACAAAAAATATCGATCCTGTGATAAGGATGGCCAGCACGCCACCCCAGCGTTGGATGTAATTTGTCAGTTGGGAAAGCGGGATCACCCAGGCGGAAAGCGTGACATCGAACAAATCCTGAAATACCTGAACACCCCACGCGTAAACGGTTTGCAAAGGATAAAGTTTTATTTGCTCGAACTGGACGCCAATATCTGTTGCTTTGCGTTCACCCGAAAAAAGGAAGACCCGCCAGATTCCAAACAAGATCAAAATGAGGGAGTACGGAAGCCAGGCTCGCAGGGTTTTCAGTAATCTATCTTTATAATCACCTGCTTTCCGGCTTAACAAAACAAAGATGATTGCCAAGCGGAAAAATTCCAGGCCGACCTCATACTCAACCAACCCAAGATAAAACACACCTAATGCAATTGCAAAAACAACACCAAGAATTTTCGGAAATAATCTCGTTTCAAATAGTACACTGACAGTCAATGCGATCGAAAGCATGGCCGCTGCCAGGCTGACCATTTGTGGCAGATAGTCAATGCCGTTGGGTTGTGAGAGAAAGCCAGGGTAAAGCACATACAATAAAGCCATCCCCGTCGACGTGCTTGTATTTCCGGGCCATAATTTTTGCAATAACCATAAGAAGACAATTGCACTCAAGGTGCGAAAACCCCAGGCACTCAGGTTGTAAAGGATAATATTTTCACCAAAAAGCATATACGCCGGTTCGAAAACGTAGGCGCGTAGAGGCCGGTCGACACTATAAATTTCGTGGAATACTTTTGCACCTTCCGCACGGGCGGAGGCCATAAGATACCAATCATCATGTGAATATCCAATGCGTGTGATCCATGGCAAATAGACCAATGCAGATATGATGATTAACAAGGCAAATAAAAATAAATTTTCACGACCTGCAAACCATTTTTGTTTCATAAGGGATTGGTTTTCCTGTGCCTAATTAGGAATACAATAATTTTCATCAATGGTGGTTTCAACATTTGCTGAGATGGAAGGCATTGCTTTTAGAATCTGGCAAACTTGCTGGGCGATGAAAGGATCTGTTGTGATTTGCGGTGCAAGGTCTACAAGGCGTTTTATATTTTCTTTGTAGACATACGCTTGCAGGAAAGGCATCCATTCAATGAGATCCCGGGGGGCAAGCCCCAGCGAAAAAGCCTGTTCGCCGATTTGTAGGACTGCATCCCAATCGCCGCGCTGCCGTTCGTAGGACGCTTTTTCGTAATAGTAACACCAATCATGGACAGGTTCAGTGCCGAATAGAAATCCGGGCGGGGTCTTGAAATCTGCATCCAATACGATATGTTCAACTTCCGAGTAAGGACCAATGACCATGATGGAGTCAGACTCAGCATGTGAGAATTCGGGTTGCAATCCATCAATCACCTGCACACAGGACTGCATCGAGGGTCTACTAAGAATAACGAAATTTCTATAATTCCTAAACGTGCTTACGATGATATGTTTCCGAAAAATCTGGCGTTCCCGGGTAAGTACCCTGACCACGGCATCGTGGTCAAGCAAGATCGCGTAGACGCCCGCTTGAATTGAATTGGGTTTAACCTTGTACGGATAATAAATATGATTTGCAGGTCCCCACACAAATGAGTCTTCCCGAATTCCGCTGTTTGGATAATTGGCGATGATCGTCGCGCCCTGGACAAACTGTGGGACGCGCCATGAGACCTGCCACCAGAACGCGCGCAGGTTACTGGCATACTGTGCATGTTGAAATCCATTTGCGTAATGGATAAAAGCAGCGGAAAAGAAAAGGAAGCCGATCAAGGCTATTTGTATGCGCTTCTCAGAGATGTATGAAATCCCTGCAACCAAGGCCATGATCGCGCCTGCCGCGCTGACCAGGCCATAACGGGAATACAGCGGGAAGATCACCGCCCGATTGGCTAAAATGACAACGATTAAACCTGCTATTGTCCACGCCAGGCCCAGCCAGAGCATTTCCTTTTGCCAGGTCTGGGGTGAAGAGTCGTTATTATCAGTTGAATTGCGTTCAAGATTCTGAATGGTCAATATTGCAACACCTAGAACTATCACGCCGAGAAATATGCCGCGCATACTGTTGGATATATCCAGCGTAAAAGCTAATTGGGTTAGCGGCACTCCCCAAGCCAGCAGGGTCACATTCAGAAAACTTTGAATAAAATTCCCGGTCCACTCATACAGAGTGACCAGTGGTGCTGTGAACAACAGGCCCAATTGCATACCAGCATCTGTAGTTGCCCGTTCGTTGTTAAAGAAGAAGAGTCGCCAGACAAGATAAAAAACGGGAATGATCGAATAAGGAAGCCAGGCATACAGTGTCTTAATAAGTGTCTTTTTCCAAAGCGGGTTATCCCGCCAGACGAGCAACCCAATCAATAAAAAGCGGACCGCCTCGAATCCAATGTAATATTCCATCTGGCTCAAGTATGCCCAGCCGGTAAGAATCGCACCCACCCACAACAAAATGCGATTATTCAAAGCCTGCGGACGAATCGCTAAAACGCTCATGCCAATTGAAATGAAGACCAAAAAAATACCGATCAAATGCGACTGAAAATCAATGGCGTTTGGCATGGATAGAAAGCCGGGATAGATCAAAAACAAAAAAGCGATCAGAAAAGTTACGCGCTTTTGCCCGGGCCATAGAATCCTTAAGAGCCATAACAAACTCAGCGCCCCCGCGATTCGAAAGACAAAGGCAGATATATTGTAGTAAAGCGGATTTCCCTGAAAAAGTTCGTAGAGCGGGATCATCACATAGGCGCGGCCTGGACGATCAATACTATACATCTCGTGAAAAGTCTGCGTGCCACCCACCCGGGCTGCATACATGGAATACCAATCATCGTTATAGTAACCAAATTGGGTGATGAACGGTAAGTAGATCAACCCCGAAATAACCAGCATCAATATCAATTCGATCCATGGTTGAAAATTGCGATTACGCATTCAATACCTCACGACTATCGAAATTCAAAAACCCGACCTTCAATGGGTGATTGACGCGCCGCTAGCGCCAGACGCAATGCGATAATACCATCTTCGAGACGACAGACCGGCTCAGACTCCCCGCGAGCTGTTTCTATAAAATGACGTGTTTGACTCACGAAGAGTTGGTTCCGCTCAAAACCATCAGGTGGCGAAAAGGTTTGAGTGACAGGAGCAAGTGGGTTATCTGAATAAGAACCGAAGTCCGCCGTCATTTGATGGAAGTGCAGGATGCCGTCCGCATTATTCCAGCGCAGAGTCCCGTTCGTCCCAACGATTTCGAGTCGATGGACCGGCGGACGTTGCACATAATTTAGATGCACACCGCCCAGTGCGCCGTTTGAAAATTTAAGTCCGATCTCGGCTACATCTTCCACATCCAATTCAAGTGCAGAGATATGACCGTTGAATGACCACAACGCTTCAACGTCGCCGATGAGGTAGCGCAGATAATCGAGCGGATGTGTGAGCGTGACAATGACTCCGCCGCCGAGTTCCGCACGCGCCGCATAGCTCTGACGATAATCCTCCCACGGATGCCACTGCGGTAGATATTCACCCCAGTGCGCATGGACAGTTAATATTTTTCCGAGAGTGTTCGATTGAATTAACTCACGGGCCTTATTGAGCGTGGGGTGATAGCGGAATTGAAAACCAACCAGAATTTTACTGCCACTTTTTTGTGCGGCATGTTGCAAATCATCAAGACGTTCGAGAGAATTCGATACGGGTTTCTCAAGCAGGATATGACAGCCCGCCTCAGCCGCAGGGATTGCAACATCCAGATGCAAGGCGGTCGGGTTTGCAACAATGACCGCATCCGGCTTGTATTTTTTCAACGCTTCGTGGATATCGGTTTCAATGGGAAATCCCGCAAGTTCGTCATCGGACAATGTGGCGCGATGACTTCTTAGGAGAATAATATCTTTTTCGCCAAGTGCGATCAAGTTACGGAAGTGGCGGCGACCGATTGAACCTAAACCTGCGATGAAAAACTTCATATTTATCCTTTGAAGGCCTTATCCATTCATGAACCAGTATGCCCCATAAAGGTTGATCACTATGCTGGCCAGAACCAGCACAATAAAATGCCATGGGGCTTTCTGGCCCAACACCACAGCCAGCATGGTTATCAGCGGCACCAGCATATCAAGAATGTAGCGGTAACCAAACTGGTGAGCGCCGGTGTTGGAATAGAGACTGAGCATGATCAAATTGAAGAGGACAGCTGCCCAGGCGCCTAGGATCCACCACTGTTTTGGATAACGGTGAAATAGATACAGTAATGGGGGTGTGGTGAGAAAGATGCTCATGCCCGTGGTGGTTGGATCAATCGGCCACAACGCCCCTTTGGGTTCAGCCGGCCATGGAATCCCCCAATGTATTCTGGGCATTTTGAGAAACATAACGTAAAGATTATTAGGTATAAAGTGGGGCGAGAACAGACCGTATGCCTGAACATTGCCCATAATATCGGCACCGGCATTGACTGTGGTGTATCCAAAATCCAGAAAATTTTCGAAGCGCAGGTAATTGTAGCCAAGCAAACAAATAACCGCGACAGCAATGGGAAGCATGGTTTTAGTGGCCCACTGAAATGCCTGTTTCCATGTTACCTTTCCCTGATTTTCCTTGAGGACCTGCATCGAAATTGCGAAAACGAAGGGCCAGGTCATTAAACTATTAGGCCGCGCCAGCATGGCGATACCGATAAATGTTGCGATCAACCAGGCCGACCATGAACGCAAGGCTGCATAGATTGCCAGGGCCAGGAACAACACCGTCAGAATCTGGCTGACGTACCATCCGCGCCCGCTGATGCCGACCCAAAGATGGGGTGTGCCAAACAAAAAAGCCACAACCAGCCAGAACATACCCTGCCCGGAAAGTTTAATCCACTTGCGGTGTGCCAGCTGTTTCAAGATCAATAACAACAGCACGCCATTGATGGCGCTAAAGAACATGGATAAATAACTTGTGCTGATATTCTCGGCACCAAACCAGTAGGCAACAGGTATAAGTAAAATTGCCGGCAGGGGCGGCATGGGAACGTACCATTGGCCGTTATAAAGGGTCAGGTCGTGCGTATTTTGGGGATTTTCCAGATAAAGTTTTCCTTGTAGAAATTGCCCCGCCAGCAAATCCCAAAACGTGTAAGTTGTCTTATTGATCCACCCTATCAAAACCGCGGTATGAAAATACAAGACAAAGGTCGCCACCAAAAGAATTATGCAAGCGAAAATTGTATCCAAACGGGCCATGCCCTGACCGATGCGCAATACTTCTGTCGCAACGATCCGTAATAGTATTACCAGGAGCAGGTCGGCGATAAAAATCCACGTTAAGAAACCGCCAAGGCGGATGTGAAACGATATCAGGAAACGCAGCGGGCGTAGAACCGGCGGCATCATCAACACTAAATAAGTGCCGACCAAAAATAGGACAACATACAGCACCAGCATGATGATCGCATGATGTTCTGAAAAAAAATCAACTACTTTCTGTTCGAATTTCTTTTGCCGTGGCCCTAAATTCATAAGCACAAAAAGTATTGCGCCAATATTGATCAGCAAAAGTCCCAAAAAAACACTGCTCGCCAAAACCCGTGTCGCTGACAACCCCAGAATTAACTGGGCTTCCGGCTTCGAACGCGGAATAATAAATATGATAAATCGCGCGATGCCCACAATGGCACTGATACCTAGAAAGAGGACGGCCACATATTTTTTCTTTATTTCAAAATTTTTTAAAAGAATGGACATACATTTTCCTTAATGGGTCCCGAAAGGACAGGGACTTGCTTTAACGGGAAACTTCATTCCAATTCCTTGTGATACGCAATGAAGAGCTGTAGCATTTCAAAACCAAGGGCACGATTTGATTAGGTTACAGAAAGGATGAATTGCTACTGCTCACCAGCTAGGGCATAATTTGGTTGCTTCACGACCAAAGGAGGCCGCCGATGAGCAGTAGTCAGGAATTGTACGACCGATTGGAC
>Ga0180069_1000148_pt1 | contig 14762 bp, 11 predicted proteins | sample EasRivERM_16_10D_2_FD_121793 | JGI IMG/M metagenome (GOLD analysis project Ga0180069, IMG submission 121793) | Soil microbial communities from meander-bound floodplain in the East River, Colorado, USA - East River metaG ERMLT231B'_16_10D | ecosystem: Environmental > Terrestrial > Soil >...
AGCTTGGCTTCCCCTGCCTGCCGGATCAGCCTCAGCAGTATTGAGGCATACTGCTGACCTTACTGTCTCCCTCCTTTCCTTTCGGGTATTGTTTGATAGCGCCTCGTGGCGCACCGCAGGTGGGATCGAGTACTAAATCGCCTGGGTCGGTGGTCATTAGCATACAACGCTTTATAACTTCGGTATTTGTTTGAACGACATAACTTTTATCGTCTGCGCCCACTGTATCATACCAAGGTGTTGTCAACGCTGCTGTCGGATTTTCGTCAGGAAACATTGTTGTTGTAACTCTGTTTCCCTCTGCCTGCAATCTATTAGCGATTTCTAATCGCCTCATCCCGTCAGGTGTAGTTCCATAACCATTTTTGGGAGCAGGAAAGTTTTTTCCACGATATGTAAAGTCGAATCTTCCTGATGCCATAACTCCAGAAGGTTCAAGAGATTTAAGACGGTACACACGCGCATCTTTAGGTAACAATGAATGATTGTCGATTTCTTCAGTTGACATCCGATGACGAGAGCCATCAGGTAATTCATACCAAGCATGATGAAATTCACCCTCAACATTTTGGCTTACTGTAAGAGGGCGATATTTAGCTTGCGGACGTCCATCTGACGAATACTTAGCCTTCGCATACCAAAGAATAAAATCAGCCATCTGCTCAATATAATTTGTCCCAAAAGGCATCGTCTTTTTTCGGAATGGAATTAGTGATATGAAGTTTTCACTCCCAAACACTTCATCTAACACATTGCGAATAAGGTGAATATTTTCATCCCCAATTTGTATAAAGATACTTCCTGTCTCCGTAAGCAATTCACGCGCCGTTATTAGGCGGTCACGCATATAAGCCAAGTACGAATGAATACCCAACTGCCAGGTATCGCGAAACGCCTTCACCTGTTCGGGCTGGCGCGTGGCGTCTTCGGCTTTGCCATCTTTCACGTCACGCTTGCGGGTCGAGACCTGCCAGTTCGAGCCAAACTTGATCCCGTAGGGCGGGTCAAAGTAGATCATCTGTACCTTGCCCTTGAGTCCCTCCTTCTCGGCAAGCGAAGTCATCACCATCAATGAATCGCCCAAAATCATGCGGTTCGACCAGTGCTGTTCATGGTGGTAAAAGTCCACGCGGTCTTCAAAGGACAGTCCGTTGAAATCACCGAACAATGAGGGCTGTAAAGCGACCTCACCCCCGGCCCCTCTCCCACGGGAGAGGGGAGTCGAGCGTACCAACTCAATGATTGCCTGCGGCTTGATGTGCTCCTGAATATAGATCGGCACCGCAGGCACGGCTAAATCCTGGCTATCCTGCTCATCCTTGCCCTTCCACACCAACTGCGGGTCCAACGACGGGTCGCGCGGGTAAAGCATAGTCTTCGGCGCTTTTTCTTCCGCGGCGATAAAGTCACGCAGTTCCTCCGTCGGAATGTTGGCGCGCTTGTCTTTGTGGTTGTGCGAGTCCACGGGTGTGGGGAGTTTTTTGGGGGAGGGTTTCTTTTTTGGAGGCATAAAATTTTCTCTGATGAAACTAACGAGCAGCGTTTTGTAGTAACTGGATAATTATTTGTCCCAATAACATGATATAGGGACTAGCTTTTACGATAACTTCAAATGTTTTCTGGCTAAAATCGATCGCTCCGCCTAGATCAGAAAGAAATCCTAGACCAGCCAATAACCTGTGTAATTTACCTGGATCTGGTTGGGGCTGTGAAATTTCTTTTTGAAGTTCTGCTGCCATTTGAGTGTATGCTGCCTTTTGTTGTAAGGATAAATGTTCGGTTATTTCTTCCAAAAGTCTTTCTAATGTTTGCTCAATCTCTTTATGAAGTTCCTCAGGTGAAAGGGTTGAAATATTTTGAGAAATTTCCGAATCTATTGCACTAGCAAAAGCTTGGATATTTCCACCAGTTACAGGACCATTGAATATTGCTCCTGCCTGTATACTTGGTGAAGATGGCAATTGTTGAAAATTCCGATGAACTGCTTGTCGTCCTGTTTTGGTTGGCACTAATCCAGGGAACTCACCTGGGTCAAAAATTTTCACAAAATCAAAGTCTGCTAATTGTTGGCAAACTTCGTGGTACCGCTCTGCTGATATTTTGACACCTTTAAGTATCTCGTCTTGAGTCAAGAAGTCATTGTCTTTAATTTCTTGAATCAAGAATCTCAGCACTCTTTCTGAATCAAGACTAATTGATTCGCGTCCCTTCATCTCCTCCGTAATGTATTGAACCCCGCCAGGTGTCAACCATCTGACTCCGTTATCACCACCCCCGCCCCCTTCAACAAGATGTCCTTGAAGTGCGAAACGTTCTGCTCCATTAAATTCTTCATTACTAAATCCAATAGCAAGTTTAAGCTTGGTTGGCGAGATACCCCTTGGGGCAATCAGTCCTTCTTCAAGCATATAGCGTAACAACATAATTGCATGGTCGTGTAAATTTGTCATTTCATTACGTTCCGGAAAAGCATTGGTTACTCACTTATTCGTCAAGATCAGGATTCAATCGTTGGCTCAATTCGTCAATGACGTGCTTTCCACGCGCTTCAAGGAATTTATCATAATCGTTGTCCCAAACACCGAAGATATCAAGGTCATCAATCAGATGTGATTTCATTGTTTCAGTCAGTTTTTTATTGCTTTTCTTAAACGTCTTCATGTATTTGGCGGGCGGGTTGGCGCGAATTTCGCGTTTATTGATATGATCATCGACAATTGTGATATTCAAGATTGTATTAATTTGCCAATTCGGAAATCCCTCATTGCGCAAAAAGGCTTTTGGAAAGAAATGGTGATAATTCTTGCTAATGGAAATCTTGAGCCAGGAATTATCCATTTGAACGAGGGCGTCATCCTTGAAGGAATGCGGCATATGGTAGGCATATAAACAAAGGATCGCCTTGCAGAATGCGTCACCTGTGCTGAACCATTTGTATTTCAAGTTTTCCATAGCAAGGTTGACTTCTTCGCCGCGATAGCTGGGCTGTTTTTCCTCCAGGATTTGATTGATCCGCTCTAAATCCTGTGTCATTTTGGTTTCCACTGCCGAAGAAAATCGATTACTCAGGGATACCCACCAAAAATATTGCGCGATTAATTTGCTTTGTTTGTCGGTTGCATGTTTGTTCTTCCGGTGGAAGAAGAAATACGTGATGGGTATCAAGAGAGAGTTATACGGCATCAGTTGAGAGACCGGGATGCGTAAATAGGTACGGATAAAATCAACAGCGGTGAATATAGAATCCACCACCTGATCCCAAATATTGATGAAATCATCCTTCCCAATCTTCAAGATGTCTTTTCTACGGATTTGCCCGACAAGACATGCCGCAACACATTGCATAACGGTAACTGATGGAATTGTGTCGAAATTGGCATCTTCCAAATCTTTGCCATTACCGCTGCTGTCAAGGAGGCTCTGATATTTCTCAGCCAGATCAAAACCGCGAGCATTGTCAAATGTCTTGGCAATCATGATCTCGAAAAGAGTTAATTCCGTCCCGCCGGTATTGATGCGCGTGAAAACATCACAGGCAATGTCGATTGGATAATCTTCGATGACCACAGTTGAAAAGTCATAGCCTTGCAAGCGCGAGCGATAGGCATCGATCTTTTCAAGGTAAGGAGCATAATCCCTCGCAAACTCAGTGACTTTGCCAGTGAGCAATTTATGAACAGAAATGGAATCAACATCCTCTTGTGGTTCCACATAAACGATTTGATCACTATCGCTTGGTTCCTGTTCCAAATTGATTGAAATTTGTTTGTAATCAATTACTTCGCCATCGCGATCAATCCGAATACCTTTGCGGACAGCATAAAGCGACGTAATTCTTTGTTGCCCATCCAGAATATAATGAACTGCATCGCCTTTTGGGGCTTCGGGTAACTGAATATTCCCAACATTCCGAACTGAGCGTAATTCTTCACGAGTTTTCCAAAGAATAAAAGTACCGATAGGATATCCCTTGATAATGCTATCTATTAATTTGGCAGTCTGATCATTTCCCCAGACAAAATCTCTCTGGAACTTTGGAATTTTGATCTGACCTGAATCAATGCCAGTAAAGAGCACTTCATACTTTTTTGACTGTGGCTGAGGTTGCATCGCAATAATGGATTTGTTTTCTTCGGGTTGTGCCATATTATGCTCCCAGATTGGTATTTCTAAAAATTGGTTCTTCGGGCTGGACCTTATTCTTCAAGAACGCTCGAATGGTGTTCTTTGCATCCCACGGGTCGACGATCTCCAAAAATGCCCAGCGCCCAAACCCGCCGTGATTATTGATGGCGGGAACCCACAGGTTGCGCGCCGTTTCCACCTTTGCGGCTTTATCCTTGCGCGCTTCGCCGCTCACTTCCAATACGAGATTCAACAAATCATCCTTGCCGTGACCATCGTCAATGCGAATGATGTAGTCGGGCAAATACGATTTCTCTTCGCCGTTGAAGGTATATGGAATCGTAAATCCCAACTGGAAATTTTTGACGTAATGGATGGCTTCTTCCATTTCATCGTCAAAGATCTCTGCCAGCTTTGCTTCCCAGCCACTATCCAACACCACATGCGACACTTGCGATTTATCAGGTCGTGTACGATACACATCGCGTGCCGTATCGAAGTCCACGTAACGGGTAGAGCCAACGGTGTCATACGGGCGCAGGATGGGGAGCAACGTCCGCTTGCCTTCGTTGGAAGTCACAATCGCCTGATAAATCTTTTCTGCGGCAGTATGAGCAAATGCCACCAGCAACAACATTTGTGGGAAGGCGTTATCTTTGCAGGTCAGATACTTCTCGCGCCATTCGCGCACCACGGGTAGAAGCTGTGGGAATAACCAAGGTTTGACTTCACCTTCATCCGTGAAATATTTGCTCATCAACAAACTGGCGAGATAAAAATCCACCGAATTCAGCCGTTTATCCTTCAAGCCATACAAATCATGAAAGCTCGACTCACCAATGATGGATTGCATCTCGGTCTTGGTGGGCACGTCTGCGGTGGAAATTGCCATCTTCGAATCATTTGAAAATTTGGCTGTTAGTTTTTCACTGTCAAATTGATAGCGATATCCGATGATGCGCGGGAAGGTAATTTCGCAAGCGATACGATCTTCCAATGCACGAACTCTGGTTGGGGTTGGTCCTGGCTTTGGGTCTTTCTCTGAGCCTGCGCTCGGGATGAACGAGAATGGCACACCATACACCTCGGCATATTCCGCATCGAACATTCCATCTTTGTTGACTGCATAACTACGCCGCCTCAACCCTCGCCCGACAACCTGCTCGCACAACAATTGAGTTCCAAATGCTCTGACGCCGAGAACATGCGTCACGGTGTTGGCATCCCAGCCTTCGGTCAACATCGAAACTGAGATCACACAACGTATGCTCTCACCCAGCTTGCCCGCCTTGCCGACGGTATTCATTACTTCGCGCAAAATGTCTTCATCTGAGATTTCGTCCACATCTCTGCCGGGGAAACGCGCGCGATATTCTTCCTTGAACTCATCGATCTCAATCGCAGCAATCTTCTTGAATTCAAGAGACATCCCTTCGCCTGATTCCAATTGCTGGCTATCGATCAATATAGTATTTGGGCGCGCCGTCCAATGTTCGTGATCTACATTACTGAACAAAGGTAATTTACCTGGAACAGGAACAGTCTCGCCATTCTTGAGTGTTTTATCCCATCCCGCCACATAATCAAAGACCATTTTGGAAACATTCGTGTTGTTGCACACCACGATGAACACAGGCGGAGTCTGTCCGCGCTCGCGTCCGTCCTTGTTCGCTTCCCATTGTTTGAACTTCTTCTCGTAATTGCTGTACAGGCTTTGAAGCGCACCTTCGAGTTCAACGGGGAGTGTCGGAGCGATCGAAAGCTCTTCCGACTTGCGTCCCTTCTTGGGTAAATGTTCGCGAATACGAAGCCATAGATCACGATAGGTGGGTTGTTCGCCGACCATCGAATCATCTGCAACTGGCACACGCGGCACTTTGACGATGCCTGATTCGATTGCATCGATCAATGAGAAATCCGAGACCACCCAGGGGAATAAAGTCCCTTCACTGAAACCTGAGCCTCGTAAAAAGAACGGCGTAGCTGAAAGATCATAAACAATCCTCACACCGAGTTTAGCTTTCACAGCTTCAATACCTGAAATCCAAATGCGGGCTTCCTCTTCGCGTTGTTCTGCTTCTTTGCGTTCATCGCCTTTTAAGTCTTCCTCTTCCACCGCGTCAGGCTTGCGGCGATAACAATGGTGGGCTTCATCATTGATAACAATGATGTTTTTCTTGTTGCCCAGTTCGCGACAAACACGCCGCACCATCTGGTCGGGTGTTTCGGTGAATGGATTGACTCCATTGGTTTGTTTAAGCAGTTGTTTTGTTATTTTGCCTGTCGCCACACGTTCACGCAACTTGAAAGCATGGAAGTTCGTAATGACGAATTTTGCCTTGTCCAATTCTGGAAGCAAGTCAGATGGAACAATATCATGCTGCTTGTAATAGTTTTGTGGGTCGTTGGGGAGCAATACTCTTAAGCGATCTTTGATGGTGATACCTGGTGTAACGATCAGGAACGTATCTGAGAATCGAGCATCCTGCGAACTAGCGATCTTATTCAGTGACTGCCATGCGATCAACATAGCCATAACAACAGTCTTACCGGAACCAGTCGCCATCTTGACTGCAATTCGGTAGAGCAGGGGATTGGATTGTAAATTCTTCTCGCGCAGGAAATTCTCCACCCAGGCTTCGCCATATTTTGGCGCAACTTCTGTGATCCAGATGGCGGTTTCAAGTGCCTCAATCTGGCAAAAGAACAACTTGCGCTCACGATCTTCCCGTTTCCAATATTCCAATAATCTTGAGGTCGTTTTTGTGATTCCTACATATCCGCCCTTACGCCAAATCGCAACGCGCTCGCGAATGCGGTTAATATCCTTGTTCTCTTCTACGCGGTCGGCTGTCCAACCTATCTCGGCAAATGCCAGTTGTTTCGCGCTTTTCTTCTTGGGTTGGGGGATGGGCACAAAATACTGGCTGATGCGTCGTTCTTCAATAATTTCATCCGTGATGCCATCTTCCGTAAACTTAAAGTGACGTTTCGGTTCTTCAAAAGGTGAGTTCAATACGGGGTTTTCAATAACTACTTGGTTCATCAGCCCAAAATCCTTAATCATTTGCCCTGTAAAGCATTAAGCATACGACCAAAATCCCCTGTGCGCAAGCCTACTCTTGAGGCAGTTTATCTTTCCCAAAAAAGTAGAACTCAACTATCTCTGGGTATGCCCACGCCCAAAAGTTGAAAATCAAGATCGGGATGCCAAACAAGGGGTAAGCCAGTTCGCCGAGCGAGCCGTATTCATAAAATTCGGGGTGAAAGAAAAGGCTGTCCACGATCATGGAGAGCGGGATAATGGCAAGGATGCCAACGGCGATTCGGAAGGATTTCATAACCCCACTATAGTTGAAATCCGTGCTTGGAGAGGGTTAAAAGCGTTGCGAAAAGGGTCGGTAAACAGACTGGCCGCGCGGGGTCCACTTGAGCAAATCGGCAGGACGCTAGATCGACGCCGCCATGAGCGCAATGCCAATCGCCACAACAAGACCATGCAGGTAAACCCAGAGATACCGATCCTTGACTCTGCTGGCGATAAAGCGCGGGAATAACTTCAGCGTGTGAGCGCGCGCCGCGCGGTCGTAGGCGCTGCCAGTCTCGGCGGTTTCAAGCCCAGGCACGATCCGGGTCAATTCTTTTTGGTATGCGTATGCGATATGCTCCCAATAATGATAGCGTTCGTGTTGCTTCCACGCCCATATCGCGCCGAAAACACCGATGACCGTCACCGCAAACCCGCCAACAAAATCCACCATGCCGCTGACCATGTTGTCAAAGCCCACGAACCCGATGACCGCCCCAACAATAAAGAGCAGTATATTGGAGGTGGTGCCCGCCTTGGTATGGTGGTCCATCGCCATGTCGAAATAATGTTTGAAGGTCGCTTGCAGGATGTCCGCGCTTTTGTCCATGGTAACGTATTCGGGCGGCCCATCCTGTTTCTTGTTCTGACTCCTGGGCATGAGTTCCTCCTTGTGGATGGAACCAGTATAAGATCCCCCGCTTCAAAAATCAAGGCAGAGATTGTGGGATGATGACGAATGCAAAGAGTATGATGCGGAAGGTCTTCTATAGTTCAAATCCCCGCGGGTAAAAGTCCCCGAAGAGCACCGGGGCAAGTGTCAACAGCGTTGTAAACCCTTGCAGGGCGCTAGGCGGAAGTGATAGTCACCTGGATTTCTTCAATCCAACTGAAAATTCTGTATACGAATAAGACAAAAAAGATGAAATTTTCCCTACTGTACCTTCTCCAAAAGTAGTATATTGCATTGCTTGTTCAATCCATTCCAAGGAGAAGAATACATGTCCTTATCTGCAGAGAACCTGCCTGGGGAAAATGTAAACATTGAAAACCAATGGGGGAGTATTTACACGGTAGGTGGCATTGCTGCCGTGATCGCATTGATCGGGATCGTGCTCGATGTGATTGTCGGTTCAGTGACGGGCGGCAACTTATCCGCCCTGCCGCAAACAGCTGTTGAGATGTTCGCCCAATTACAAGCGACGCCTCTGCTTGGTCTTTACAACCTCGACCTGCTGAATGTTATCAACCAAATGGTTTTCATCCCTGTTTATTTTGCGCTGTACGCCGCCCATCGCAAGACAAACAACGCCTACGCCCTATTTGCCCTGATCATCTTTCTGGTGGCGACAACGATCTTTGTCACGACAAATACGGCCCTGCCCATGCTTGAACTCAGCCACAAATATGCCGTCACGACCTCAGAGTCCCATAAAGCTTTGCTGGCGGCGGCAGGCGAGGCCATGCTGGCAAGAGGCGCACACGGCAGTTTGGGAGTATTTATGGGTTTTCTGTTGCCGAACATCGCCGGTCTTGGCATGTCTTTCGTCATGTTAAGGGCAAAGGCTTTCAACAGGATAAATTCATATCTGGGAATTGCCGGAAACATCCTGATTTCGATCTATGTTGTTTTGGTGACTTTTGTGCCCGGAGTAAAAGATATGGCGACAGCCTTTTCCATGCCGGGCGGGTTGTTACTCATGGCATGGATAATCATGTTTACGGTCAGGCTTTTCCAATTGGGAAACTTGAATAACAAATAACAAGGTATGTACCATCCAGCCATTCAAGGCTTGATTTGATGCAATGATAGGCTGATGAATGGTCAAGGGCGTTGCGAAAATAACAGCGGTAAACCTGCCGGGCATTCCAAAAACCTGTGGAAGCGACGACTCGAATTCCTTCCATACGGCGGGCAACGTGTGGAAGGAAACTCTCTGATCCCTTCCAGCAAATCCGCCGCACGTGGGAGGAACCTGACCCAGGCGTGGATACATCATACTTAACCACTTGTCATGACGTGAAAGGTCTTCTCCTTCACCACCTACTACTTTGCCCAGCCATGCTTTCATTTCAGGACTCTTCACGTTATAGTTATAAACCCAGCCTTCATTGCCCGTATTGTAGGGTGAGTCAATGTAAATGCACTTCACCTGTCCCGCATAGTAGGGGAGCAGGGCCTTCAAGGCTTCGAGGTTGTCGCCTTGTACGAATAAATTCCCTGAATCTTCGCCAACCGATAACTTGTCAATGGGCTTAAGCAGGCGGAAAGGCACTTCTTTGTGATGGTTGATGACGGCGTCTTTACCGATCCAGTTGAGAGTGGGCATGAAGAAATCTTTCTCAATGTGTTGCTTTCAAAAGCAAACAAAGATTTGGCCAATCTACCTGTCTTGTAATTCTTGTATATATTTCTTTATGGTATTAATATTGCCTTCTTTTTCAAAATAACTAGCAGGCATATTGGATACATCTTTCACATCGTCAATGTGCTCGTTTTTATAGGTAACCTCGAGTAACATTTGAATTGGTACATCATCTTGATTTTCCCATTTCAAGAAGGATTTATATCTCCGATCAATAAACCATCCGGCGCCCCAAGTACCAAGCCCTCGTATCCCTGCGATAAAATAATCTTTTAATCGATTTTCACGCTTATCCATGAATCTCGCAAGAATAGCGTAATCTTTACCGATGATTCTTCCGTGGGAAGGTGTCCATTCTCCGCCGGGCATAGTTGATCTTTGGAGTTGTAAATAGTTAGATAGTGGAGAGCGAATCGTGATAAATGTCGTATCTTTGGGAGGACGCCAATAAATACGTCCCTCAATCGTCCCTTTTCTTGCTTCGAATCTAAACCGCGCCTCTTCTTCGTAGTTTTGTATCTGCCTAAGGCCAGGGGAGTTTCGTGGCATGCACAACCATACACGATTCATATCATATACAGTATAGGGAAAGTCGACGGTAGCAAAAGTATAAATCTGATGATGTCCAATTAATCGCAGAGTTTTTTCAATTTTACTAATGGTCTTTGAATCTTCAAATGATACATTTGGAACAAGTCTATCAAGCCATATACGATCTGGCTTTTCATATTTCATCGACGACCGATCTAATGGTGGGTATATGATTGATAATTTTGGACTGCCCTGTTCATGAACATTGCTCAATTCCCAGAATGCACGTAATGACCTTTGCTTTGTAACCGCGGCCTGAAATCGAATAGATACATAATAAAGATCATGCGTCAGTCTGTCTCTAAAGTCTTCTAAACTAGAATATTCTTCAAACCACAATTCCTTTTCACGCAATTTGTTTTTCAATTGCTTTACCTTTTTTTCTTGTTTTCCCAGATCGTCATTTTCTGGGTTTTTTCGAAAATATGAAAGCAGCATAATATTTCGTTTCCGCTCAAGCATATTGAGAGCTGTCTCTACCTCAAGCTCGGTATTCGAAACTTTGTTGCCTGCTGATGTAGTGCCATATCGTTTATGCAAAATTAAGACAAACACATTACATTCAAGAACTTGTTCTCTTAAAATCACATCTTGAATATGACCATCTTCTGGAGACGGAGTTAAAGGGGGGAGATGTTCCCATTTAAAACATTCTGTTCTTAATCCCAATGTGGCTCTGCACACCCGATCTAGTTTAGCAATCACCTCTTCGGCAACTTGCCTTTCATTCTTTACATCACTCGGCGATGCAATGAATATTTTCATCGAGTTATAGTAGCCTGAGTTAAACATGTGACGACTCTCCCTTCAGATTAGGTCAAAATGCCAGTGAATTTAGCCATTCTAAATGTGAAGTATACCTTGTCATAATTAAATAGGAAAATTCCGTCTACATAAAAGCTAGCTTTCCCCCTCAAGAGCAAAGAAACAGACAACTTGTTATTGCGCTGGAGCAGCCGGAAAGGCACTTGTTTGTGATGGTCAACGACGGCGTCTTTGCCGATCCAGTTGAGGGTGGGTATGATGGTTTAGGTACTGGATAAGGTAATTCGCCTAGCGAACCTTCTCCGTAGTTGGCGGGGTGCAGAAGGAGCGCATCAGCCAGTATGGCGAGCGGGATCACGACAAGGATGCCAACGACGATTCGAAAGGTTTTCATGCGTCCACTATAGTTCAAATCCCCATGGGTAAAAGTCCCCGAAGAGCACCGGGGCAAGTGTCAAGTGCGTTGCAGGTAAATAGTTGAGTGATTGTATGCAGTCATCCTAGACTGATCCTATACTCTGGTTTATCGCCTTCTTCAACTCCCTCGTGGCGAGCGACCTGCATTTGAAGCGGCAGGCTTGTACACATAAATCCCCACCTCTGGTCACGAGATCACAAACTCTCCCAGCATACAAAAATGGATGAAATTCACCAGGTTTGATTTTCCATCGCCGGCGAAGAACTCGAAGGGCAAAATTCCCAGGCGCGTCTCCCCGTGCTCGTCGAGGTATTCCTCCAATCCATCGTGGATCAAGGATTTTTCGGATGGGGAAAGCCATTCGGGCAGATCATCTTCCAGCATTAAGTCCCTTTCGGGGTTCACATCGGGGATATCGTCCAGCGACATGCGCAGCGCAACCGCCAGCGTCAAAGCATCCTCAGCCCGCACCGTCTGACCTTCAGCCCTCAAATAAGTTCCATCCCAATCCCCATGCTTCCCCTCTTCATCGGGGGGCTTGCGCAAATTATGGATATAGGGCGGCAAGGTCCCCATGGGCCGCCAGCCATAAAACATCGCCAGGCTCAACACCCTCGACCAGGCTTCGCGGCTCAGCGTTTGAAGTGCGGGGGTTGACGGGTTGGATAGCATATAGTTCATGGTCAAGTGTGAATCTCACCTTCGTGAAAGCGTGTTTTGCCGCGCAGTCATGTACACAATGAGAATCATACTAAATCTATGCGGCTCCAGAAGATTAAATTCATTGCAAGTCTGTGCCAGCCGCCTCACCGCGTAAGTCACGTTACGCAGGCAAACTCATCCGCTAAGAGCGCGAAGAACGCAAAGATTAAAAGGTTTTCTTAGCGTACTTTGCGAGCTTCGCGGTTCAAATGTACGGTAGCAAAATATAAAAAAAGCCTCAAAGCATATTTGCCTTGAGGCTTTTGTCGTCAGGAAATACTATTTGTTGCCGAAAATGTTGAGAGTGTATGCACCGTCAGGCGTATCCACCTGGGCAACGATAAAGTAATTCGTCGTACCATCAGCGCCGGTCACACTCCAGACCGCATAATGTCCGCCTGCCATCTCATTCGTCTGACTGGGAGCGTCGCCCCAACCAGCTGTAGCAGCTTCGGTTTCATAATACGCCAGTGTGTCTTCCCATGCGGTACCCGCCGGGAGTTGAAAAAGGTCATAGTTGAACGTGCTAAAGCCGACTGACTGCACGACTTGAAAAGCGACCATGTCCCATTGCGGCTGGTGTTCAAGCTTGTCTCCCATCGGGGTGGGCTTGGACATATTTCCCAGCGTGGAATCGGTCGCCTGAGGGGCAGGCGCTGCGGTTCCCTCGCCGCCAGTCACTGGTACGCCTGCCATAAGTCCGGCAGCCACTTCCTGGGCTTTTCCGATCAAGGCAGTCGCAGCTGCCTCGCTGATCTTCTTCCCTGCTTGAGCCTGAACTTCATTGATGAAGGCGCCCATTTCATTTGCAGCCGGGTTCAATTGACTCTTCATCAGCTTTTGGTTGATGGTCTCAAGTTTTGCCAGCAGACCATTTTCGGCCTGACCGGTGATATCACCGCTGGTAACGAAATCGTTGACCATGACGATCAACTCATCCACAGTTCCAGTGGAAGCGGAAGATCCGGCGGTGGTCGTTTCCAAAACCGTTGCGGTTCCTGTACCCGCAGGCGTTGCGGTGGTTGCCGACCCGCAGGCGGCCATGAAGATGGTCAACATCAACATGGCAAGCAGAGTGGTAATTTTCTTCATTATTTCTAATCTCCAATTATGATCGATTTTGTGAAGGCATGGTTCAGTTAAAAGACCGCCCCTTCACAGTAGACCTAAGGCTACTACAAACATACTCCATCCACATCGGTCAGGAGGGGAGACTTATTCTCCGCCAATTGGGGGACTTCCCTTTCGAATAATGAAAACAAAACGACATTTGATGTCGTTGCGAGCCCGAAGGGGGAAGCAATCTCCTGTTTCAAATGTCGTTGCGAGGAGGGCTGATGGTCGAGTAGAGCGAGCGCTTTTCTCGCTCGTATCGAGACCCAGCCCCGAAGTAATCTCCTGTTTCAAATGTCGTTGCGAGCCCAAAGGGCGAAGCAATCTCCTAATAGCGATGAGATTGCTTCCTTGAGCGTGAGGAAACTTATATTTTTACGAACCCTGGGCGCGCTTCGATATCGGTAATGGATACTTTGCACATGCCATGATCCAGGCGGCTTCTGTGGAATGGCTGTGCTCCCTCAGATCCTTGCTTAAAGCAGCCCGTGCGCTGGCATAGTCATCAAATGGATGCTGCTTGAGGATCTGTTTATGCGCCTGAGACTCGCGCTCGCCCCATTTTGACGAGAGCCGGGTGAGCAACTCCACTTGCATCTTAAACAAGGTCTTGCGGGGATCGTGATTTTCCATGCGATGAACACGTTCATATTTGCTGGAGAGCACAAAAGCAACATTTGTAAAAATTTTATACAACAGCTCATCCAGATCAGAAGTCGTGAAGCGCTCAAGCTCCTCCCCCTGCTCGATGACGACAAGGTGATAACCCCTCGGGTCCACTTCGACATGCGGACGTGCAGTATGTTCAGAATATCCAAAAGTGGGAAGGGTATCGTGCGGCGCGCCAATTCTTTCTGCCAATTGGTCAACGTTGGTTTTGATTTCGGACAGGGTGGATTTCATAGGAGCCTGATTCTTCGAGGCGAACACAATGGCTCGTCCCTACATTGGTAGATCTTTAAAACGATTTGCCCACCGTTTTCGGTCAGTGGCAGGGGCGGCCTTGCACTGCTGATCATTCGGTCGGCATCGAGCAGCTGATGTGAACCCGCTCGCGTGATCCTCTGGATTCATTTCCGAACCCGGACGAATCGATCACGCGGAGTTGTTCGCGTTCCCAAAGGCCTGCCCAATAATAAAAAGGCCTCCCGCAATTGAAGCAGGAGGCCTTAAGGTAGGCTGTATCAGCTACACTGATTGATTTGAGCTTATTGTAGCACTAAACCATCGTTCCATCCGACCCAATCTATTCTGGGATGGGCTAATTCAACCTTTGCCACAGAGAGCACCGAGATCATTGAGAAAAAAATCTCTGATTTCTCTGCCGTCTCGCACCGACATGCTCGCGGCACGAACGGTGTAGGCTCTGTGGCTA
>Ga0180069_1000149_pt1 | contig 14698 bp, 7 predicted proteins | sample EasRivERM_16_10D_2_FD_121793 | JGI IMG/M metagenome (GOLD analysis project Ga0180069, IMG submission 121793) | Soil microbial communities from meander-bound floodplain in the East River, Colorado, USA - East River metaG ERMLT231B'_16_10D | ecosystem: Environmental > Terrestrial > Soil >...
GCGCACGCCGACCCGAACGCCAATCCCGACCAATACCTTTACGCCAACGTTGACTCCATCGAACACACCAACATTTACATTCACGCCATCCAACACTCCGACTCAAACTCCAAGCAATACACCAACGCTGACGTTCACTCCGACGCGTACACCCACGAATACGCCAACCCGAACGCCGATTCCCACCAATACCTTCACGCCGACATTGACTCCATCGAACACACCGACGTTTACCTTCACGCCATCCAACACTCCGACTCAAACGCCGTCGAACACTCCGACATTGACGTTCACTCCCACGCGTACACCAACACGCACACCAACTCGAACACCGATCCCAACCAACACTTTCACGCCAACGTTGACTCCATCGAACACACCGACCTTTACATTCACACCTTCAAACACTCCGACTCAAACTCCGTCGAGTACTCCGACGCTGACGTTCACTCCCACGCGCACACCAACGAGGACGCCAACCAGAACCTTAACCCCCACGAAAACCTTTACACCTACGAGGACTCCTACCAGCACACCGACGTTTACATTAACCCCGTCGCGCACGCCCACAAAGACATTTACTCCCTCGCGTACACCTACAAAGACTCTTACACCTTCGCGCACGCCAACATTAACACCATCATTTACGCCAACGCGGACCCCGACAAAAACGCTGACCCCCACGCGGACCCCGTTCCAATCACCAACCCCGACTCCGAATCGTGGCTGTGACCGCATTGAATTCGTCAGAGACATAACCGTCCCCGATAACTCGGTCTTCTCTCCGAACTCACAGTTCACAAAGGTCTGGCGTTTGAAAAATAATGGAACCTGCACATGGACTAGAAACTACCGCCTGGTGTTAATCAGTGGTGACTTGATGGGCGGGCAAAATAATATGTTGCTTCCTGTTGAAGTTGCCCCGGGTCAAACCGTTGACATCACGATGAACTTCACTGCGCCGCTCATCGAAAAGGATTATCGCGGCAACTGGTTGATCAAAAACGAAAAGGGTGAACTGTTCGGCACCACAGCCACCGCCAATCGACCTTTCTGGGTTGCCATCAAGGTCAAGGCGCCGGCGTTGAACGGAACAACCTATGACTTTGTCGCGAATGCCTGCTCGGCGCAATGGTTCAGCGGCGCAGGGACGCTGCCCTGTCCCGGCACGGATAAAGATGTCAACGGATTTATCTTAAGACAAAATAACTCAAAACTTGAAGATGGCTCAACCACGTTGAACCCCAGCCTGTTGACGGTCCCACAAAATATCAACAATGGTTATATCCGCGCGGTCTATCCATCCTTCAGAGTGCAAAACGGCGACCGCTTCCAGGGGATCGTTAACTGTGAAGGTGGCGCGACAACCTGTGGCGTGCTGCTGCGCGTGGATTATCAACTCGCCGATGGAATCGTGCGTGACTTCTGGGCATTCGGCGAACAATACGACGGCAAATATTTCATAGCGGATCTCGATTTGAGTCCGCTGGCCGGGCAGAATGTCAAGTTCGTGCTCACGGTGCTTTCGCTTGGCAATGCCTCCGGTGATCGCACACTGTGGGTCCAACCGCGCATCACGCGTACAGGTCTGCTTACACCCACTCCAACGCCATAAAACATATAACCCGTCATTGCGAGACCCCATTGGGGCCTCGCAATGACAACATTTCCACATGCTATAATCTTTGTCATGGATATTCGGGCAGGCATCATTGCCGCGATTGTATTATCTACGATTGGAGCATTTTTCATCTTCCGCGCGGGTTATCGCGCCTGGTTGTCAGCGCGGAAGCTGACGTTTTACAGAATCAAACGTCAGAGAGAAAGAGGCGGGATCTATACAATGCTCATCGCACTCGTGTTTCTGTCATTCAGTGCGCTATTGTATATCTATGGCGAGCCGGTCGCGTATCAATATTTTCCGCCGTCACTCACGCCATCGCTGACTCCCACGATCACACTTTCACCGACCATTACTTTATCTCCGACCATCACGTTATCGCCCACCATCACCGATACGCCCTCCGTTACCGATACGCCCACCATCACACCCACGCCGTTCATCCCGCCTGCCATCGAAGCATTGTTCGAAAGTGAAGTGACGCCGAATCCCAACGCGGTCTTTAGTCCGCTTCAATTCACGCTCAATTGCGAGAACTTCAACGAATTTGAAACTGCCACTGTTTTTCAAAACCCAATTAATTACTTGTGCGCGGTTTTCACATATGACCAAATGATCCCCCTCTCGCAATGGACCGCGCTCTGGTATCGTGAAGGTCAGTTGGTTCATTACGACACGATTCCGTGGGATGGTGAAGTGGGTGGCTATGGTTTCACTGAATGGGAGGCGCCCGCCGAAGAATGGCTTCCCGGCACATATGACGTACAGATCTTTGTAGGGCTGGATTGGAAAGTCGTCGGTCAATTTATTTTACAAGGCGACGCGCCTACACGGGTTCCCACCGTGACGTTAACTTCTTCTCCATCCCCAACCGTGACGCGGACCTCAACCCCGGCTCCCACTCAGACGAAATCTGCTACTGGAACCCCATAACTTTTCCTCCCTTCGCGCTGAGCGGAGGGTTGAGCGATAGCGAGACCCGTAGACGAAGCGCCGTTTGACGTGAACTTTTTTATTTTGAAACCCTGCGTTTCGTCTGCGTGTCGCAAAGAGCATGCTACTCCGCTTACATCGTCCCGATGATTTTCGGGAACGCGAAGATAGGATATAAACCATGACTCAACCATCCTTCCAAGACTACTATCCCGATGCCTTAGCCCACTGCTACGGATGCGGCAAACTCAATGAACATGGACATCAAATAAAGAGTTATTGGGACGGTGACGAATCCGTCTGTCACTTCATGCCCAAGCCGTATCACATGGCAGTGCCCGGCTACGTCTACGGCGGACTACTCGCTTCCCTCATTGATTGTCACGGCACGGGGACAGCCGCCGCGGCGATGTATAAATCCCTGAAAGAACAGGACCCAAACGCCGAACCCAACACGCGCTTCCTCACTGCCTCATTACACGTTGACTATCTCAAACCGACTCCCTTGGGCGTTGAACTTGAAATCCGTGCCAGAGTGAAAGAACTCAATGGACGCAAAGTCGTCATCGAAGAATGGATTGTTGCGAGCGGAGTGAGTGGCGTCATCACCGTGCGCGGTGAAGTGATCGCTGTGCAGGTGCCCGAGTCCATGCTGGGGGAGTTGTTGAAGGGGAAGATAGATTGAAGCGTTTGCAGTTTACCCTCCATCCAGCGCATAAGCGACCGCTTCATCTAGCGTCATCGCGCGGCCCTCGGCCCAGGCGGATGCAAAAGCCGACTCATCGAGCATGCTGCGGGTTTGAGCAACAAGGGATATATAGATGCTTTGAGAGCCCGCATCCAGATTGGCTCCAATTGATTCATGAATGGCTTCTCTTGCGCCGAATAAGCGTGCCGCGCGCATCGGTTTTTTGTAGCCATTTGCCGCACCAGCAAACGCAATTAGACAGTTACCGATGGGACCGCCATGGTTAAGTTGATGATATAGGAGCAGGCTGTTTTTCAAAAGCTTTGTTGCTTCCTCCAGTGCACCTTGCAGAACCTTCAAACCACCTAGGGCAAATTGGACCCCGGCGGATCTTAAATCCTCAAGGTGAACCAGCAGGTCTAGATGACCTTCGAAAAGTTCAATGGCGCGAGCTACATTTCCTTGATAGGTAAGAGCCAGCCCATAATCACTAATTGCATATGCAAGACCCCTTTGGTTGCCCAGATTTTGGTAGTGATGACAGGCTTTTTCGAAATAGCGTTCCGCTTCTGCAAAATCACCACGTAGAAGTTGCAATACGGTCATACGGCGCAGAGCAATGCCGATTCGAAGTTTATCTTCCAACTCCTCGGCTAAAGCCAGGGCCTCTTCCGCGTAGGGAAGACCTGCTTCTGGATCGTTTTGACGAAATGCGAACCAGGCAGCTTGAGATAATGCTTCCGCCAATGTGTTTTTGGACAGGTGTTGACGGAAGGAGATACCTTTTTCCAGCCACTGGCGGGTTTCCTGGTAAGGGTTATAACCATCCCAAAAAGAATAGAGGGCAATGACAATTCTTATACTAATCTCAGCCTCGCCTGTGCTCAATCCCCATTCCACAGCAGCACGCACATTATCCAGTTCGATAGCAACCCGTGGTAATTGGGCAACATGATCATCCCCATCTAATTTCGGCTCAATCTCTTCTGCCCAAGCCAGCACCCATGCACAATGCCGTTTGTGCACGGCTTCCACTTCATCTGTCTTCTGCAATTTCTCAGACGCATACTGGCGAATGGTCTCCAACATGCGGTAGCGTCCATTCTCGCCATCTACAAACACCAGCGATTTTTCGACCAGATTGCTGAGCAGTTCGAACACGTCCGATTCATTGACACCGTCGACTGCGCACACAACTTCGGTGCCTTCCAGTGTCCAACCACCTGCAAATACTGCGAGTCGCCGCAATAAAGTCTGCTCTGATTCTGAAAGCAGATTCCAACTCCAATCGATGCAAGCGCGTAGGGTTTGATGACGAGGGAGTACGGTACGACTGCCGCCTGTCAGCAGGTTGAAACTTTCATTGAGCCGCGCTGCAATTTGTTCCGTTGAAAACATATCGACGCGCGCCGCCGCCAGCTCGATCGCCAGTGGAATGCCGTCGAGACGGTGGCAGATTTGGGAGATGGATGAGGCGTTCTCCATCGTCAGGGCGAAATTTTCCTGAACGAGTCGGGCACGCTCTTCGAACAACTCGACCGATTCATAGTCCAATAGTTTTTCCAGAATCTGTTGAAGGTCGGGCAACCCCAGCGGTGGGACATGATACTGGGCTTCACCTGTAATCCCCAGTGGCTCACGACTGGTGGTGAGGATCTTTAAGTTCGGGCAGCTCCTGAGTAATGCATGAGCCAATTGTGCACATGCATCGAGTAGATGCTCGCAGTTATCGAGAATGAGCAGAATAGTTTTCGGGCACAAGACGCGGATCAGTTTTTCGGTGGGCGGTTCTTCAGATCCTTCGACGAGATTGAACAAGGTGGCGACGGTTTGCGGCACGAGCGCGGGGTCGCTCAGCGGAGCCAGTTCTACCAACCAGATGCCGTTGGCATACTCTCTTAATAATTGCTCTCCCATCTTCAAAGAGAGGCGGGTTTTGCCAATGCCGCCTGTGCCCACCAGTGTGACGAGACGATTATTGGCAATGAGGTTTGCGATTTCGTTCTGTTCTTTTTCACGCCCGATGAAGGTGCTGATTTGAAACGGGAGGTTATGCTGGGGCGCGCCCGTTTCTTTTTGCTTTACAGGCTGAATTAGTATGATTTCCCCTTTACGGATTTGCTTGTAAAGGGCGCGAGTCTCTGGCTGTGGATCAACACCCAATTCCTTGCGCAGGATTTGCTCACAGATTTTAAATTGTTTCAATGCGGCGTTGTGCTGACCTGCCTGGATGTAGACCTGCATCAACTGGCGCTGTGAGGCCTCATTCAACGGGTCGAGCGCGATCAATCGCCGTGCATAAGGGATGGCTGTCTCGGCTTGACCTAATGAGCAGTGGTCATCCGTAAGCATGGTGAGAGCGCGGGCGAGTTGGTGACGCAGGTCATTGGATTCGCCCATGGCCCATTCGTTGAAGGTCAGCGCATCCTTGAGGCTGAAGCCGGTGAGGAAGTGGTTGCGATAGAGTTTGACGGAATCAGTTAACAGCGGGATGCGAAGCGAAATATCGTTCTGTGCGCGGCTTTGCAGGATGAGAGATTCAAATTGAGCAATATCCAGCCAGATCACCTGCCCTGCACCCGCTGGGGACGTTGAGCGATTCGTATCGGCAATCAATCCGATGGCCTCGTGGTCAGCGACGATCCAGCCCTCGCCAATTGCCTGCTGGGTTTCCCACAACGTGTGGCGCAGGTTCGTGAAGGCCTTCGATTGATCGTAATCAGGGAAGAGCAACGCGCTGAGATAATCGCGTGTATGTGCCCCGCGGTTAACTGCAAGATACGCCAACAGCGCCAGTGTTTTGCGCCGGTCGATGGTCACTGGCAAGTTATCCAATTCCAATCTTGGAGGACCAAGAAGGTACAAGGCGAGACGCACAGACAAAACCACTCCTTTCCCCTTCGGGTCAACCAATATATTGATTATATCCCCGAATATTGACCAAGTGGATGAAATTGGTACCATTTTAGCTCTGTGCGACACGCTGAGGCAACGCGGCATGGATATACTATCCCTATCATATCGAGTTGCGTGAGACCAGCCATCATAAATAACGCGACAAAGTCATTTGAAGTCTGCTGTGATCTACCGCTTCTGGTTTAGATAATTATGCGGCACTCTGTAAATGTTGGAGGTTTTGAATGTTCATTGATAAGTTCTTTTCTCGTACACGCTATGATTTGTTTGCGGAATTTTTTGTTCGTATACGTGCGGCGCTTTCAATTGTGAATCTGCACTCGCAGACGAATGAACGTTTCGTGCAACTGGTAAAGGAATCACCAACACAAGCGGTGGAAATGAAATCTGCGGCGAACAGGAAAATCGAGACGCTGGTTCCTAATAACCCTGAAACGTGGTTCATTAAGATGGTGGAAGATGGACTGCGAAAATTCCCGGACTCCATTGTGCTGGGGCAATCTCCACTGACAGACTATATTGGCGTGAAATGTGAATCTCAAATTGCACGCGGCAAACAACTTCAACGGCTATTAAATGAGGCAATTGAGTCCCTACGCCCGGCTGGGATGCGGCCAGTGGGAGCACTTCCCAGAGCCTGGTTCAACTACGTTGTGTTACATGACTCTTACGTAGTAGGGCTACGAAACCGCGAGGTGATGGCCAGATTATATATTTCTGAGGGAACCTTTAATAGAACGCGCCGAATCGCTTTACGAGGCGTGGCGATGTGGTTGATCGATGGAATGCAGCAGAAGAGGAATATCAATTGAATTCCGGGTCATGTTGTTTGAGTAATACCCTGTAGACGGAAACTTGACAGATTTTCGCAGTCAAAGTCGGCGGTTATTGGCAGTTAATCCTCCGTGCCTGCGTGTATAGTGTTAGAGGAGTTTGGATTTATTTGTCCGAATTTTATAGGATTGAGCATTCTTGCAGTTGACACTTCCCCAACCTGGGGGAGCGGACGCCTCCTTAAGAATCTTCGAAAGACGATCAGGCGTTCAAGACCTGCCAATAAGGTTGCCCACCGCGCAGGTTATACATTCTGATTTGTTCCTGATATTCCCTCTCGACCAGACCAGAACATTCGAACCTCGAGGAGCATGCAATGAACACAACACAAATTGGTTTGTTTGCACGATTGGTTCCAGGCTTAGTGCTGATATTTGTCATGGCGTTCGGTACAGCCCAGCCCGCTCACGCTACTGGGATTTGGACGATAACTGGTTCCATGATGCAAGCTCGCGCAGATCATACCGCGACATTACTTCAGGATGGCAAGGTGCTGGTGGTGGGCGGGACAATCGGTGGTGGCGGTACGATCCTTGACACCGCGGAACTATATGACCCTACAACTGATATTTGGACATTAACTGGCTCATTGACTAGCGGTCGTTATCAGCACACTGCCACCTTGCTTCCAAATGGCAAGGTGCTGGTCGCGGGCGGTTTAACATACAACAACGGCTACCTTGTCCTTGCAAGTACTGAGTTGTATGATCCCATCACTGGCATCTGGGCCCCCGCTGGTTCAATGACAACCACTCGTCGTTTTCACACAGCCACCCTGCTTCCCAATGGTAAGGCACTTATTTTTGGAGGACAGGATCTCAGTTCTTTTTCCCCTGGAGCAGAATTATATGACCCCTCGACTGGCAGTTGGAGCGTTACTAGCGCTTCGTCTCATAGCTTTAGTGACCATACCGCCACACTGCTTCAGAATGGAAAGTTCCTAGTTGTTGGTGGAGCCGGTGATCCTTACGCCGAGTTGTATGATCCTGCCACAGATATTTGGACTACTACAGGTTCGCTAACGCAGGGACGCTTTTATTACACTGCCACATTGTTGCAAAATGGTCAGGTGCTTGTCACGGGAGGGGCTCACGTCTTCTCCGGTGGTTTCGATAGTGCGGAATTGTATGACCCAGTTACGGGTGTTTGGCCTCCGACGGGCTCTATGACCTTGGCTCATTTACATCATACCGCAACTCTGCTTCCGGATGGGAAAGTGCTTGTAGTAGGTAATGGCGTTGAAGAGTTATATGATCCGGCGACAGGTGTATGGACAGCAACTGCCTCACTAGCGGAGGCTCGTCATGCTCATACTGCTACGCTGCTTTCAAATGGCCAGGTGTTGGTTACAGGTGGGCGTAGCAATCTCAATAATTTGACGCTTGCCAGTGCGGAGTTGTATGGGCCTAATACACCGGATGGTACTAATGTCCAAACCCAACCCATTGATACAAACGGAGGCACTACTCCTATTACTTTGACCTTCGCGCAAGTCACGCAAAGTGGTGACACAAGTTTGACAACAAGCAGCTCCGGTCCACCGCCATCTGTTGGCTTTAAATTGGGCAATCCGGCGACGTACTACGAATTGAGCACCACAGCCGTCTTTAGTGGTCCCGTAACGATATGCATTAACTACACTGGCATCAGTTTTTCAAATGAGTCGAATCTTAAATTGAATCACTACGTAAGTGGTGTGTGGGTGGATCAAACGATTTCGCTGGATACTACAAATAACATCATCTGTGCCAGCGTTACCTCGCTATCCCCCTTCGCCATTTTCGAGGCTGGGAATCAGTTCTACGGCTTCTTCCAGCCAGTGGATAATCTGCCGACATTGAATGTGGTAAAAGCGGGCAGCGCCATCCCTGTCAAGTTCAGCCTCAACGGCGACCAAGGACTCAACATCTTTGCAGCGGGCTATCCTAGTTCAGTATTGATTAATTGTGATACGGGTGCGCCGCAAGACGTGATCGAAGTGACGGTGACAGCAGGCAATAGCAGTCTCTCCTACAATGCTGCGACCGACACCTACACCTACACCTGGAAAACCGAAAAGGCATGGACAGGTATGTGCCGCCAGTTGGTAGTTAGATTGAATGATGGCACCGATCATATGGCCAACTTTAGGTTCAAGTAAACGGGCGATAAGACTACACAAAAAACTTCCCTCTTGTGTGAGAGGGAAGTTTGAAAATGCAAGCTGGGTATGTATCCCAGCGCAGGTTATAAATTCTGATTTGTTCCCGATATTCCCTCTCGACCAGACCAGAACGTTCGAAGCTTTAGGAGCATGCAATGAACACAACACGATTTGGTCTGTTTGCACGATTGGTTCTAGGTTTAGCGCTGATCTTGGTTCAGATGTTCAGCCCGGCTACGCCAGCCTATGCAGCTTCAGGCGATCTCGACCCCACCTTCGATGGCGATGGCATCGTCACTACCCCCGTTGTGATCCAAAACGGAAACGATGTTGGTCAGTCTATTGCCATTCAGGCAAGCGCCACCCAGGCAGATTCAAAGATCGTGATGGCGGGCCATAGCCAACTTTCCGATGGTACCTATTTCACCGTAGTGCGCTACAACGATGACGGCAGCCTCGACGCTTCCTTTGATGGCGATGGGATTGTGAACACAGCTTTGAACGGGTCCAGTCCCTTTGACCGAGCCACCGCCTTGGCGATCCAGCCGGACGGCAAGATCGTGGTCGCCGGGATCGTCTTCGGCATCGACACCGCCTACAATTTTTGGTTCGGAGTGGTGCGTTATAACACGGATGGCAGTCTTGACACTTCCTTCAGTGGAGATGGTCGTCTCGTTACAAGAGTGACTCTGGCCAGTTACCAACAAGCCACTTCAGTGGCAATCCAGCCTGATGGCAAAATCGTGGTAGTTGGATACACCTTTGACTCTTCAGCTCCATTCATTGTGGTGCGCTACAACAGTGATGGCAGCCTCGACACCTCCTTCAGCACCGATGGCATTGTGACCACAATTGTGGGCTCATACTCTAACCGGGCTCAAGCTGTTGCTATTCAGGATGATGGCAAGATCGTTGTAGCCGGGAACGCTAACTCAGGTGCCCCCAACTACAATTATCAATTTGCTGTGGTGCGCTACAACGACAACGGCAGCCTCGACACTTCCTTCGATGGGGATGGCATCGTGACGACAAGCGTAGGCCCGTATAGCGAGGCCACGTCTGTGGCCATCCAGCCTGATGGCAAGATCGTGGTAGCTGGGAATGGACAGGGGATTCAATTTGCTGTGGTGCGCTACAACGACAATGGCAGCCTCGATACTTCGTTCAGTGCGGATGGCATGATGTCTACAGCGGTACGGGAAAACAGGGACTTTGCCCGCTCAGTAGCCATTCAGGATGATGGACAAATTGTGGTTGTTGGGTATTGCCAAACTGCATTGGGTGATCATTCTCAATTCGGCGTGATTCGCATTAACGGTAGTGACGGCAGCCTGGACACTTCCTTCGCCGGCGATGGAATCCTGACAACAAGCGTGAATGGGGATAATGACGAGGCTTACTCTGTAGCTATTCAATCTGATGGCAAGATTATAGTAGGCGGATTAGCAAAAACCCCCCTCTTGAATGAGACCGATCTTGCCATGGTACGCTACAACAATGACGGCACACTCGACCCCTCCTTCGACAGCGACGGGGTTGTGACAACGAACTTTAGCAGGGTTCCATATTCAACACCCGGAAAAGCTTTAGCCATTCAGGGCGATGGGAAGATCGTGATGGCAGGATACTTACAAGACGGCAACCTATGGGGATTCAGGGTTGCGCGCTTCGATACTGATGGCAGCCTCGATACTTCCTTTGGCACGGATGGCATCGTGACTACAACAGTCAGCGAATATTCATTCTATCGAGGCGAAGCTCGCGCCGTGGCTATACAGGATGATGGAAAAATCGTAGTGGCAGGGACCAACCAATATCAATTTGTCGTGGCGCGTTATAACACTAATGGCACGCTGGATACTGCCTTCGGCACGGATGGGATTATGACCACAAGCGCGGGGGGAGATTATTCCCAAGCCAACTCCGTGGCCATCCAGAGTGATGGACAGATCGTGGTAGCTGGAACCATCTATGGTCCTCCCGACTATCTCTATCAATTTGGCGTGGTGCGTCTTAACGGCAGTGATGGCAGTCTCGACACTTCCTTCGACACGGATGGCATCGTGACGACAAGCGTAAGTGGATCCTATGATATAGCCTACTCTGTGGCCGTTCAGAGTGATGGACGGATCGTGGCAGCCGGGTCTGCCCAGGGCCCTGTCACCAACGGCCAGACTCATTTCGGTGTGGTGCGCTATAACAATAACGGCGGTCTCGACGCCTCCTTCGATACGGATGGCATCGTGACCACGGGCGTGAGCGGAGAATATGACGAAGCCCGCGCTGTGGCCATTCAGAGCGACGGGCAGGTTGTTGTAGCCGGGTATGGCTATGGTCCCCCCAACTACAATTATCAGGTCGTCGTTGCACGCTACAACGCCAACGATGGCAGCCTCGATACTTCTTTTGATACGGATGGTATTGCTACCCCGAATGTAAATGGGGCCTCGATGCAAGCTACCTCAATGGCCCTTCAGAGCGATGGACAGATCGTGGTAGCTGGCAACCACAATAACCAGATTGGCGTAATACGACTGAATAAGAGCGACGGTAGCCTTGACCCTTACTTCAACAACGATGGCATCATGACCACCAGCTCAGGCGGACTATCTGACCAGGTCAATGCTGTCCAGATCCAGCCTGATGGCAAGATCGTGGTAGGAGGGTTGGCGTATTTTCCTGACACCTACGCATCAACCTTCATGATTGCGCGCTTTGAAGGTGGGAGCAGCACCCCGGTATTGACGGATCAAACCATCACGGTCAATACACACGCTCCGGCAAGTGCACTTGATGGTTCGAGTTTCACCGTGGAAGCCACAGCATCCTCTGGATTGCCAGTCTCCTACAACGCCTCGGGGTCATGTACGAACGTGGATGCAGATTTCACGATGACCAGTGGGACGGGTACCTGCACAGTCATGTATGACCAGCCTGGCAATGCGAATTACAATCCCGCGCCGCAGGTGACAGAAATAGTAACAGCAGAACCGATAATCACTACCCGCTACGTGGCAACGACCGGCGCAGACACTGGTAATTGTGGCAGCTCTGGCAGTCCCTGCGCGAGCATCACCTATGCTATTTCACAAGCTGTTACGGGGAATACAATTGAAATCGCGGCTGGCACTTACACCGAAGCCGGGATTATAGTGGACAAAGACTTAACTCTCACCGGCGCAGGCGCGTCCAGCACCATTGTTCAGGCGGCGAGTAGACCCGGCACGGCAACCGATCGTGTGTTCTTAATCAACGTCGGCGTGACTGCAACTATCGAGGGCATGACCATTCAGAATGGCAATGCCGCTGGAGCCGCCGGCGGCGGCATCTATAACAGCGGCACCCTAACGCTGAACAATAGTATGGTGAGCGGCAACTCGTCGGGACAGGGCGGCGGTGGCATCTTCAATAACAACGCTCTGACGCTGAACAACAGCACGATCACTAGCAACTCGTCAACCACTGGTGGTGGCATCTACAACAACAGATCCACCAGCACGGTAACGCTGAACAACAGCACAGTCAGCGGAAACTCGGTCAATAGCAACCCAATGATCAAAGGCTCCGAAAACGGTGGTGGTGGCGGATTATATAATGGCGGCATGCTAACCCTAAATAACAGCACTGTCAGCGGAAATTCTGCGAGCGGCAGTGGTGGTGGCTTCTACACCATCAGCACGGTAACGCTGACCTACAGCGTGGTGACGAACAACACCAGCGACAGCGATAACGACACACTCGGCGACGGTGGAGGTATCTTTGAGTTCGGCCCGGTGGACCATGGTGTGGTGGTCCACCTTCAGAGCAGTACCGTGGCGGGGAACACGAAGGGTTCGAGCGGCACAACCGATGCGACCGCCGATTGCGATGGCACAATGGCTTCGCAAGGCTACAACTTGACTGGCGATGCCACGGGCTGTGCTTTAAGCGGCACGGGTGATTTGACCGTAGCTCCGGCTAATGTATTCACGGATGTGTTGGGCATATTAGCCAACAACGGCGGCACGACTCAGACACACGTCCTCATTGTTAGTCTCAGCAATCCAGCTCTCAATGCCATCCCCAACGGCACAAATGATTGCGGCATTTCGCCCTTCGATCTCGATCAGCGCGGCGAAGCGCGTCCTTTCGATACAGGGTGTGATATCGGCGCGTATGAAGCACAGTCAGTGCCGATAACAGAGAATCTTGTGCCCAGCCTCAATAGTATCAGCCCTGCTTCAGCACAGGCGGGTAGCTCTGATTTGACATTGAACGTCAGTGGTGCAGACTTTGCCGGCGATGCGGTTGTCAGTTGGCATGATGGCGTGACGAATACGACCACCGATCTTTCCACAACCTATCTCTCTTCATCCAGTCTGTCAGCAGTCGTGCCATCGGCGTTGCTTATGGCATCGGGAACGTTTGAAGTCAGTGTCTTCAATCCCGCGCCAGGTGGAGGTACATCTACCTCACTGGCGTTCTTCGTAACCCAAAGTAGCGCGACCATTTCCGGTAGCGACACGGCTACGAGTACCAGTTCCACTGGAACAGCTGTTGCATCCACTGGCGGTAGTGGACCAGGAACGCCGGATAGCATCACTGCATCGGCTACTGGGACAGGTACGATCACTGTTGCGCTGTATAGTTCGAATCCGCAGAGCACCTCGTCCTTTAAAAGCACCGGCGGTTACTTTGACGTTTACATTGCGCAAGGCAGTAATTTCAGTGCTGTCACGATCATTACCTGCAACATGTCTGGCTCCAGTCAAATCCGCTGGTTGAATGGCAGTAACTGGGACAAGGTCATCCCACAATCTTACAGCAACGGTTGCGTCACCATGGATTTGAGCGATACCAGTTCTCCCACCATTGCGCAACTCACCGGTACCGTCTTCGGAGTCGCGGGATACAACTTCAGTGGATTCCTGGCACCTGTGGATAATCCGGATACGGTCAATACTGGCAAGGCTGGCAAGACCTATCCGGTCAAGTGGCGCTTGACCGACGCTGACCTCCTTTATGTCAGCGATTTATCGGCAATCACCTCGATCACCTACCAGCGTATGTCGTCATGCGACGCCTTCAGTGACGACCCAGTTGACGTGCTGGAGACAGCCGTAGCGGGTGGCACGAGTCTGCGCTATGACAGCACAGCGAACCAGTTCATCTATAACTGGAAGACCCCAGGAGTTGGCTGCTACACTCTGTTCCTGAAACTTGATAGCGGCCAGGTGCTCCATGCTTACTTCGACTTGAAGCAATGAAGCGATAAGATTACACAAAAAACTTCCCTCTTGTTGATCAGAGGGAAGTTTTTTTGTTTACTTCTTCATCGGCCTTGCCATTTCATCTTTCGCGGCGTGATACAGGCTGGCGCGAGTGCGTCGCACCAGCCTAATAGACAAATCAATTGGATTTCTGTATTCATCAGAAAAGGGTTGAACAATAGAGTAGTATATAGGTGCGAACCGACAGTACATAGCTGACATTTCACCGACAGAACATGCCTGACACAAATGGCCATTTGCGCCGACAGTACATGCCTGACAAGTTTGTCGGATAGATACGACTTTGAATCAGC
>Ga0180069_1000150_pt1 | contig 14574 bp, 11 predicted proteins | sample EasRivERM_16_10D_2_FD_121793 | JGI IMG/M metagenome (GOLD analysis project Ga0180069, IMG submission 121793) | Soil microbial communities from meander-bound floodplain in the East River, Colorado, USA - East River metaG ERMLT231B'_16_10D | ecosystem: Environmental > Terrestrial > Soil >...
AATACGGAACCGGGTGGCTGGGGGGAACGCCGCTCCAGCAGAACGAGCGCCAGACCTTCGTGGTCGGCGGCAACTACGCCTGGCATGCGGACGGAGACGGGGCCCCTCCCATCCCGGCGCCGGCCATGGCCGAGCTATGGCAGCTTGATATGTGGCTGAACCCACCCGGCTTCCTCAAGGCGGCGAGGGCCCCGGGCGCCAATCCCAAAGCCATATGGCGGTGGGAGCTGGTGGAGAGCGGGCGCGACGGCGCGACCACTGGAAAGATCGAGAAGGTGATCGTGGTCTCGATTACCGCGCTGAGCAAGTACCGCGTGAACGCGACTATCAATTCCGAGAATCTGATCCAGCGGATCGAAACCAAGGTTCCCCATCCCGTCCTCGGCGACATGAATTACGAACACGAATACACCGAGTGGCAGGACGTCGGGGGCGTGAAGTTTCCCGCCGGGTGGCATCACCACGAGGGATACGACGATGAAAGGTTCAAACCGACTGTCACCGGCGGTCACAACGGCTTTGGCGGCATGTTCAAGGACATCCGGCCGAACGCCTGCGCCGCGCCCCCTGCCGTCCCCGACCCGGTAAGGCAGGCCACCGTCCCGCCGGTCCGCGTGGAGACCCAAAAGCTGGCGGAGGGGGTATGGTTACTAGGTGGCGGGTCGCACAACAGCGTGGCCGTCGAGTTCCGGGATTTCGTAACAGTGGTCGAGGCGCCCCTCGACGAGGAGCGGTCCCTGGCGGTGATCGAAGAAACCGTGAAACTCATTCCCAACAAGCCGATTCGCTTCCTCGTGAACACGCACGACCATTTCGACCACTCGGGCGGACTCCGCACCTACCTCCACATCGGCGCCACTATCATCACGCACAAGCGGAATCGCGTCTTCTACGAGGAAGAGCTCCTGAATTATGTGCCCCGTACCTTGCACCCCGACATGGTGACACTCTATCAGCCCACGGAGATCCGGGAAGGCTACATTATGGAGACTGTGGCTGAGAACTACGTAGTGAGCGATGGGAAGCGAAACCTGCACATCTCCTACGTCCAGCCCCTGGCTCACGTGGAGGGCATGTTGATGGCCTACTTGCCGGCGGAGAAGATCGTCATAGAAGCGGACCTCTACAACCCGCCGGCTCCCGGCGCGCCGCTCCCGCCCGCCGACCCCGCCCACCGGAGTTTCTACAATCATGTGCAACAACTGGGGCTGGACGTTTCCACCATCGCGCCCCTCCACGGGCGGGCGGTTCCGTGGACCGATTTCCTGAAGATCAGGCCGTGAGCCCAAAGTCGGCGTCCCTGGCTGCTTAGGCGCAGCTATACTGAAGAAGGGTAGAATTGCCCGAATGCGTTTCGAATGGGATGCCCGCCAGGCTGCGGCGAACTTGCAGAAACACAGCGTCTCGTTCGAGGAAGCTTCAACCGGCGATGGCCCGGACCATTCGTTCGGCGAAAGACGCTTCGTGACGTTTGGCCTGTCATCCTTTGGCCGGCTCCTCGTCGTCGCACACGCGGAGCGAGGCGACGCCATCCGAATTATCTCTGCTCGCCAAGCGACGCGGGCAGATAGGAAGCTCTATGAAGAAGGCTAAGAAGCGTGCAACAGACGAGCTGCGGTCTGAATACAAGCGCTCGGATTTCGGGGCGCTGGTGCGCGGGAAGTACATCGAGCGACTCCAAAGGAACTCGAACGCGGTCGTCCTTGATCCAGAAGTCGCCGATCTGTTTCCGAACTCGGCGTCCGTCAATGCTGCTTTGCGCGCCCTAGCCAAGATTGCCAGGCGATCGGCACTCACCACCGCGGGCTCAACACGGCGTTCAGGGTAGGATCCTGCCGATAAACCGCCGTCGGTTCCTCGCTGTACTCGCGGCAGAGCTGCCCGAAAAGTATTCGGCCCCCCAGTCGAGCCTGAGCGGAGCTACCTGCTCTCCGTGGGAGCCTGCCTGCCGCCCGTCTTCCGGACTTCCGCCGGCAGCCCCAGCCGGAGCCAGCTCCGCACTGTATCCTCTCCGTAGCGCTCGACCAGGGCCGTGACCGCTCGCGTCGCCTCGCGGTACGCGTCCCGCGCTTGGCCGGCGTGTTGTGTCTGTTGAATACCGCCATCCCCGGACCCAGCCGCGCCGGACCGCCCCGTGTGCCCGGGCGTATCGAGAAAACCCACCAGCCCTTCCCGGAACCAAACCGGCAAACCGGGCCTGGCCCGTGTCTCCACCACTACGTGCAGCAGCTCGTGCCGCAGGACCTGTTCCAGTGCGCCGCGCTTTCGCAGCACCGCCGGCGGCTGCAAGTGGATCCGGTGTCCGGTAGTATGTGCCGCTACCCAACCGGGCTCGCTGGTCGCGTTGCGAAAGGCGTCCAGGTCTGGATAGACTCGTATCTCGACGTTCTCGGGCGGCGGCAGATTCGTTCTTTGGGTGACGCCGCGGAGCAGCCGCTCGGCCAGCCCCAGCACGGCGCGGTCCTGGTCGGGCCGGGTGGTCAACAAGGCGATCGACTCGCCGCTGATCCGGCGCCAGGCGAATCCACGCGCCGTCGTGCCCACCACCGTTCCGGGATAATAGAAGTCCAAAATCTCGCGGTAGGATCGCCCGTCCAAGCCCATCTGATCGGCTCCGTTCTGGCAGAGCCCCACACCGTGTCCGGCGCCGGACCCCTGAAATACGAAGCCCGCGCCGACCTGGTACCGGTCGCTGCGCAAGGTATTCCACCCCAGCGCGCGGCCCACCGCAAACCGCAAGGACCCGGCGCTGATCCGAACTGGCTCGCCGCCCCCCAGGAGCGTCAGAATGCGGGCGCGGCCGGAGGCGGTAATCTCGGTCACGGCGATCTGTTCGATTACCGGCGGGCTCCGCAAGCCGGACCGCCGCAGGGCGCTGACCAGGTCCTGCGAAGTGGTAGTCCACTGCCAGTCGGCGGTTCCGGACCGGAGGCAATAGTCATCGGCATGACTCTGCAGGTAAGGCTCGGCCAGATCGGGCCACACCGCCGCGACCGCCTCCGTCCGGCCGCCGCAATTCCGGGTGTAGCAGGCAAAGGCCGGCTTCCCCTCGAACCAAAGCAGCTCGCCTCCGGTCTGTCCGGCGATGGAGGCGCGGCGAGGCGTCACCGCCCGCCGATCGAGGTGCTGGCAGTGTGTCGTGATGCAGAAATCGAAGCCTTCCGACGCGTGCCGGCCGCGCAGCCGCACGGCGTAGCTGCGGGCGGCCACAGCCATGGCCTTGAGGGCCTCCTCCGACCGGAAGACGCTGCCCTCTCCGGCAACTACGGCCGCTACATACTCTTCCACGCCCAGGGACACCACGTCGGAGCCCAGGCGCACCCGAAATCCCGCCGGCGCCGCGCCCAGCGGGAAGCCAACCAGAAGGGCCAGCACCACCCGCATCAAAGCCGGCCCTCCCAGTACGCCTGGAGAATCCGGCCCGCAATGGGCGCCGCGTCCGCGCCGCCGGAGCGTCCCTGCACCAGGACCGTCACCACCACCCGCGGCGCCCGGCTCGGAGCGAAGCCTGCAAACCAGGCGGCCTGTCCGCCAGCACTGCCGGTCTTACCGGCGACCGTGACTCCCGGTACGCGGGCCTGCTGCGCCGTCCCAAATTCGACCGCTCCCTCCAACCCTTCCAGTATGGGCTGTGCGGCGCGCGAAGCCAGCCGGTAGTACGCCAGCGCCAGTTCCAGCGCGGTGATCCGCACACCGCTCTCGCCCAGCGCCTGCAACTGGTTGGACTCGGGTCCCGCAGCGCGCCCCACCCGGCCCGGCGGGAAGCCGGCGCGAGCCAGATGTCCGGCCAACTCTCCAGGCTCGAAGCGTGAGGCAAAGTGCGCCACGAAGCAGTTGCAGGAATAGGCGAGGGCGGTGCGCACGCGCATCGGAGAATCCAGCGGCGGATGCGAGCAGGCGAGGGAGCGTCCGGCGATGGTGAGCCGGAGCGGGCACAGCAGGGATTCCTCGGCGCCGAGTTTCCCGGCTTCGAGCAGCGCCAGCAAACTGAACGGCTTCAGCGTGGAGCCTGGAGCAGACAGCACCTGGCGGGCGCGATCCGAGCCGTGCACCGCGAGCACCCGGCGGGTCCGGAAATCCAGCAGCACCGCGGCCCCGTGCGCCAGCCCAAAAAGCCGCTCGATCACAGGTCCGGAGCGGGCGGCGCCCAGCAGCACGGCCACGGCCCTCCGGCGCAGCATCACGGCCTCCTAGAGCAACATAGTGAACGCGAACAGCGTGTCCCCGGCGCCGACCACCAGATACTGGCGGCCGTCCAACTCATAGGTCATCGGCCCGTTGCTCACCGTCGCGCCGAGACGGGCGTGCCAGAGGATGCGGCCCGTGGCCGGATCGTACGCCAGCAGATTTCCCGCGGGATCGCCGGTGAACAGGAGCTTGCCCGCCGTAGTCAGGATGCCGGGCATGCCGAAGCCGCGGCCCGGGTACTCGTGGCTCCAGCGGACCTTGCCCGTCTTGTAGTCGATGGCCTTCAGCGCGGACGTGGACCACAGGCGAACGTCGCGTCCGGCCCATCCCTCCGGCTTCGGGTCCGTGTCGGTGAGGTAGAAGATGCTATACGGCGACGCGGTGTTCACGTAGAACAGGCCCGTTTCCGGATTGAAGCTGGGAGGCGGCCAGTTGGTCGCGCCCCCCGAGGCGGGGAGGACCAGCGTGCCGTCCGTCTTGGGCTCCTTGGCCGGGTCGGGAATCGGCTGCCCCTTGTCGTCCAGCCCCTTCGACCAGTTCAGAGGGACAAAGGGAGCCGAAACGAGGTTCTTGCCATTGGTCCGGTCCAGCAGGAAGTAGTACCCGTTGCGGCTAGCCTGGGCCAGCATCTTGCGGGGCTGCCCGTTGAACTCGCCGTCGATCAGCACGGGGGTTTCCACTGAATCCCAGTCATGGGTATCGTGGGGCGAAGCCTGAAAATACCAAGCCATCTTCCCGGTATCCGGGTTCAGCGCGACAATGCAGCCGGTCCACAGATTGGCGCCCTCGCGTCCGTGACCGGCCATGACCGGATTGGCATTTCCTGTACCCAGATAGTATAAATTTAGCTCCGGGTCGTAGGTGCCGGGAATCCAGGTCATGCCGCCGCCGTGCTCCATGGCGTTCTTGTTCGGCCACGTCTCGGCGCCGGGCTCACCCGGCCGCGGCGTGGTATTCCAGCGCCACTGCAGCTTGCCGGTCTCCGGATCCCGGGATTCCAGATAACCCGGCACGTCCAGCGAGTCGCCGCCGATGCCGACCAGGAGGTGGTTCCGGATCACCACCGGCGCGGGCGTCGAGAAATACTCCTGTTTCACGTCGGCGATCTCCACGTGCCATCGCTCGGTGCCGTCCTTGGCGTTGAGGCAAACCAGGTAGTTGTCCGCGGTTTCGAAATAGAGCCAGTCGCCGTAGAGGGCGACGCCGCGGTTGCCGATGTGAATGCCGCCCTTGGTCTCCCACCGGTGGTGCCACAGCTCGCGGCCGGTGCGGGCGTCCACCGCCCAGGTATGGTCGGGAACGGTGAAATACAGAACCCCGTTCACCACCAGCGGCGTCGCTTTGATCTGCGGGCCGCCGCCAAATCCGCCGGCAGTGCCGAGTCCGGTATTGGCGCGATATACCCAGGCCAGGGTCAGGGACTTGACGTTGGAGGCGTTGACCCTGGTAAGCGGGCTGAAGCGGCGCCCCGAATAATCGCCGTTGTATGTCGGCCACGTGTCGGTCGGCGGTTGCAGCAGTTTCGCCGGATTCAGACCCTGCCCCGGAGCCGCCCCCGGCAGCAGCAGAATAGAGAGTGGAAGCAGCAACCGGTACAGGCTCATTTTAGGGTCGCCAGATAGGCTAATACATTGTGCATATCGGCGTCGGTGTACTTCGGGAGCAGCTCCTGGTGGCCGGCCAGAGGATCCCGAACCTCCACCTGCAGGCCATCCTGGCGCGTCCAGGAATGATACACGCCGGAAGCATCGCGCAAAGACACATTAAAGTCGTCGAGAAACTCCAGCCCCCCGGAAATCTTCTGGCCGGAAGGCAGGGTGACGGTCGCCGGCATGGGTTTCGGCCGGGGGCCCTCGGCGCCGCGCCGGCCGAACCCGCGGGTCTCCGGATACAGGAACCTGGCCTGCAGGGCGACCGGCTCGTACTTGCTCGCGATGCCCTTCAGGTCGCCGATGGGGGAGTGGCAGGTGTTACATTTACCTGTGCCGTTGAAGTAGGCCTGTCCTTTCGCGGCGTCGCCGGTGACCACGTTATGGATCTGATACGCGTTGCGGTTGATGGCCGCCTGCTGGCGGCTCCGCAGGAACGCGGCGATATCGGAGATCTGTTGGTCGGTCATCGGGAAGGGGGGCATCCCCTTTTCCGGATTTCCCTTCCGAATGATCGGACCGAGCTGGCCGCCGCCCTCATCGCGCAACGCCGCCACCGAGCGGACCAGGTCCGGCCCGTTCTCTCCGCCGGTGGCGCGGGAGCCGTGGCAGAAGCCGCAACTGGCGACAAACGTCTTCTGCCCGCGCTCCACGGCCGCGGCATCGGGAACGGGGCGGCTGATCAGGGAGTTCGGCCTTCGCCCGGTCGCCTTGCCGCCGGGCGGCGCTTGGCCCCAAAGGTGCGCGCCCGCGGCGGCGAGCAGCATGGCGCCGACTCGGCCAACCCATTTCGAGCATCTCCCGTACATCGCCCCCTCCAAAGCTTGAGTTTCCACAGCCGCCCGCAAACTCAACTCGGCGTGTTCCGGATATTATCAGCTTCCGCTCAGGGCTGCAACCGCCCACCCGTTTACCCGTTTACGCGCGGAACGCTCGTCATGGTTGTATTGCCACCGTGACACCCGCCGGACTGGAGTTCGCTCCCACTCGCAGCACGCCCGCGATCAGGCCGGGCACAGCTCCGGCGTAGACCACTTCGGCATTGCGATCACCGATGGTCACTGCCACCGGAAGCCGCGGCCTCGCCAGCACGACCTGACCCAGTGCCGCTTCGGCACTCTCGAGAATCACTCTCGTGGTCAACTGCATGGCCGGGTTGAACCGCTGAGCCGCTACCACGCCAGTCTCAGAAGCGACACACCTTGCCGGGGAAGCCGGAAGCGGACCCTGAGCGGACCGCCGGCGGCGATTTGCCATTCCGGTGAGCCGAGCAGTTGCAGTTGTCCGGCGCGCTCGAGTTGGCGGTACTGCTCAGCAGTAGGCGTCTGCGGCGAGCCCATCTTCCTCCACGCTTCATAGGAGTTGCTGTGCTCGCCGTCCACGCGGTAGTGCTGGACCAGGACGCGCCCGGCGGGCAGGCCGGCGATGGCGAGATCCACCTCGGCCGGAGCGGCGGGCAGGTCGTCGTCGTGATAGTTCCACACCAGGATGGCAGCGTTCCGATCCCCACGACTGGCCAGGGCGTTGACGTCCGGGTTGCCTTTGACGCCTGCCTTCATCATCGTTTCCAAGTCCTGAGCGCCGGAGCTCCGGGCCTCCACCCGGTCGCCGCCCATCATGCCGAACATGCGGAAGACGTTGAGGACGGGCTTGTCGATGCCGTTGGTGGCCAGGTCGCGGAACCCATCGAAGTACGGCTGGTCCTCGAACTCGAAGGCCCAGGTGACGGCGCCACGGAAATTGACCTGGTGGCGGGCGGCGAGATCGTACTTGCGGGCGAAGGTGGCCGCCGTGTAGCTCGAGTACATCGTGCCGTTGCGGTATCCGTTCTGCGGATGGAACCGCACCGAGCAGGCGGCGCAGCCCTCCGGGTCGGACTCCCCGATGATGATCGGCAGCCGCCGCAGCTCCGGGAACGACGCCACGATCTCGAATCCCCGGTGGATGTCGCGCACCTGAAACTCGCTCCCCATCTGCACGTGGCCCTCCGCCACACGCGGCCGGCCTTTGGCATGGAAGCCGATGTAGTCGATCGGAGAGCCAGTCTTACCGGTGGCGTAGTTCTTGCCGCGCACCACGTGCTCGAGAAAATCGCGCAGGAACTTGGCCGCCGGGTCGCTGCCTGGGCCGGTGGAGTGCGGTCCGCCGATGCGGGCCGCGGGCAGGGCCCGTTTCACCGCGTCGGCGGCGAAGTCGTAGAGCTTGTGATACTCCTCAGGTGTGCCCTGCCAGTACCCGATGTTCGGCTCGTTCCACACCTCCCAGAACCAGGACTCGACTTCGGCCCGGCCGTACCGCTCCACCGAGTGCCGCACCCACTGGTAGACTAGCGCGCCCCATTTTTGGTAGTCGCGCGGCGGGTGCGCCCAGCCGGTGAAAATGCGATTGTAGGTTTTATCGGGGGCCCACTCGTGCCGATACGGTTGGGGCTTTACCGACAACGCCCCGGGCATGAAGCCGATCTCCACCAGGGGCTTCATCTTCCGCTCCAGATAGGTATCGAAGATGCGGTCGACGATGGTCCAGTCGTAACGCGGCTTTCCGGAGGCGTCTTCGGTGTAGGCGTTGGTCGAGCCCCATTTGAGCGCGGCAGTCCCGTCGCCGGTAGTCAGCAGGTTGTGGGCCCGGACATAGACGGTGACCGGGCTGAGCGCGGCCAGCTCCGAGAGAAGCTTCTTCCCGTCCTTCATGTAGGTGTAGTTCGGCTCGTCGTAACCGAAGAAGCTCCATACCGGCGGCAGCGGTCCTGTCCTCTGGGCGGCGTCAACTTGGATCGAGACCGTTTGGGCACTGGCGATGCCCGCGAAAAGCGCCAGGACCAGCCGGAGCGTTGGCATGCCAGCAATTGTACGGCATGGGGCGTCTACTGCAGGCGGAAAACAACGGTAATTAACGCTTGGACCGCTACGGGCTCGCCGTCCTTGGTTGCCGGCTCAAACTTGTATTGCTCTACGGCCTTCACCGCGTTTTCGTCGAGGCCCGGATCCAGACTCTTCCTCACGCGAATGCGGTCAGTGCGTCCATCGGGACGAACTACCACGGAAAGCTCGACTACGCCTTGGATGCGGGCATCCTTGGCCGCGTCAGTGTACTGGGGGTCGACCTTGGAAATCAGCTTGGGCGCCTTCACGCCCTTTCCGGCCTTCATCACCGGACCCGGCTCCTGCATGGCGGCTATCGGAACCACCAGGGCTGTGGCGAAAATCGCGGCCAGCAAGACGGCGGCGCGGGACCGCACCCGGTGGTTGCGACGGCGGTCGAGGATGGCAGTGACACGGCCCTCCAGGTCGGACCCACTCCCCAGACCCACCGCGGCCCAAGACGGTTGCCCGGCGCCCTTCAGGGACCGCGCCACCGCCAGCAGGTGAGCGGCATAGTCCGGGGCGGCGGCGCCGGCGCCGAGGACCTGGTCGTCGCAGGCGCGCTCGGACTCCTGCCGGGAATGGCGGGTGGCCCACCAGACCAATGGGTTGAACCAGTTCATAGCGCAGGCGAGCTGGGTGAGGATCTGGATCGCCCAGTCATGACGCTTCAGATGAGCGAGCTCGTGGAGCAGGATGGTCGGACACCACAGTCCCCACGCCATGGGGGATACCGGTCCGGCGGCGACCAGGAGGCGGATCGGACGCCGCATGCCGAGCTGCACCGTGAGATCCGCGAGTAGGGTGGTCCAGGCGTCACCGGTGAGAGGCGTGGCCCGCCGGGCGGCGCGAGGAATCCAGGCCAGGGCGCCCAAAAGGCGCGCGGCGACCACCGCCGCTCCAACCGCCCAAATCAGGGACGCCCCAGCCGGCCAACCCCGGTAGGTGACGGCCCGACTTACCACGCCGGCGGCCTCTACTGAAAAGGACGTGAGCGGCCAGGCGGGCAAGGCGAGGCAGAGCAGGGGCAACGCCAGAATAGCGATCGTCGCCGCGGCCCAAACCAAGTGGCGCTGGGCCGCGGAAGCGCGGCGCCAGGCGAAGCAAAACGCTGCGGCCACCAGCAACAGCACAGTCCCTTTCATAGTGGCGCTCCAGAGAATGACGGTCATGGTTATCTCCCTTCCTTTCTGGCCTGCTCGATACGGCGGGCGATGCGGTCGAGGTTCTCGGGCGTGAGTTCGGCCGAGGCAACGTCGAGCAGGGTGGACACGGCCTGTTCCGGCGAGCCGTGGAAGAACGTCTCCAGCAGGTGTTTCACCGCCGAGCGGCGGGCCCTTCCTTCGGGCAAGGCGGGCAGAAAGACGTAGCGGAGCCCCTGCTCCTCGTGTTTGGCGTGGCCCTTTTGCTCCAGGATTCGTAACGAGGCGCGGACGGCCGAATAGCTGGGCCGGTCGGGCAGGGAGGCCCGTACCTCGGCGGCGGTGGCGCGGCCCAGCTTGTAGAGCACGTCGAGGATCTGGCGCTCGCGGCGGCTGAGGTGCTGGAAAATCTGCACCATGCTCAAAAATTAGCATGGAGCGGGGAAAATGTCAAGGGTAATCCGGTCGCCCCGGCCAAGGCTCTACTTCTTCTGTATCTTCAGCGCCCCCCAGGACTTCGGACTGCGCGGCGTTTTCGTTCACGGGCACCACCGCCAGGTCGCAGACGTCGCTCCACTCGCTCGAGAATGTGGCCATTGCCCTGGAGTCTGTACTCTCCAGGAGCAGAAAGCCCCGGAGAGGAGATTCTACGAGGCTGGTGTTAAGATAACCGGCGAAGAAATGGAGCAGCTTAGTCTCCGGACCCACTCGCACAAATCCCGAGTGGAACTACCCATCTCACCGCGCGGTCACACCGCGCAAAAGTAAGCCCCGCCACCCTAAGCCTTTCTTAGCTTGTCCAGCAGGTCGGTCTTGCCGCCGATATCGGTCAGGCGGAAATTCCGGCCCTGGTATGGGTAGGTCAACTTAGTATGATCCAAACCTAGCAGGCCGAGAATGGTGGCGTGCAGATCGTGCAGGTGCACCGGATCGACTGCGGCTCGGAGACCGAGCTCGTCCGTGGAGCCGATGACCTTGCCGCCCTTCACTCCGCCGCCGGCCATCCATATTGTGAAGCCGTAGGGGTTATGGTCGCGTCCTTCGGAACCGCCGGAGCCGCCATCGGACGTGGGGCTGCGGCCGAATTCGCCGCCCCAGATTACCAGGGTCGAGTCGAGGAGACCACGGGATTTCAGGTCGGTGAGAAGACCGGCTACTGCCTTATCCGTTTGCGCCGCTCTGGCCTGATGATTCTTGTCGCACTGAATGTGGCCATCCCAGTCGTCGACGTTCATTCCATTGCCGTTCCACACCTGCACGAAACGAACACCGCGCTCCACCAGCCGGCGCGCCAGCAGACAGCGCCCGCCGAAGTCCGCACTCACGCGATCGTCCAGCCCGTAGAGCTTCTTGGTCGCTTCGGATTCGCTGCTGACGTCGGTCGCTTCCGGAGCCGACATCTGCATGCGGAACGCCAGCTCGTAGGACTCGATCCGGGCGGCCAGCTCGGAATCGCGGTTTCGGGCCTCGAGGTGCGACTCGTTCAGCTTGCGCAGCGTATCGAGCAGATCGCGCTGCTGGTCCGGTCGCATGCCCGCCGGAGGAGCTAGATTGAGAATCGGATTCCGGCCTGGGCGGAAGGAGGTCCCTTGATAGGCGGCCGGGAGGAAGCCCTGGCCGTACACCGCCGGTCCCGATCGGATGCCGCCCTCCAGGAGGACCACAAAACCCGGCAGGTTCTGGTTTTCCGTGCCGAGACCGTAGAGAATCCACGACCCCAGACTCGGCCGGCCGATCCGGGCCCAGCCGTTGTGGATCAAGAACTGCGCCTGGGAGTGCGTGAAGCCTTCGTGATAACAGGAGCGAACTACGGCCAGGTCATCGGCTCGCTGCGAGGTATGAGGGAACAAATCCGATATTTCGAGACCGGACTGACCGTACCTCTGGAACGTTCGCTTCGAGCCGAGGATCACCAGATCCTTGAATTTGCCGTTCTGGAAGTCTTCATCGCCGAAGCTGTGGGGCGGGTGCTGGCCGTGGAGTTTCGTGAGCAGCGGTTTCGGATCGTAGGTATCCACCTGGCTGGGCCCGCCCTGCATGAACAGATGGATCACGCTCTTTGCCGTCGCCGGCAGAGGCGGCGCTTTGGGCGCCAGCGGAGCGGCAGGGCTCGCCGCGGCGGTCCGATGGAGCAAGTCCAAGGCGGCCAGCCAGCCAATGCCGAGGCCCGACGCCTGCAAGAACTTTCGGCGCGAGTCGTCAATCGACATAAATAAACTCACTCATATTGAACAGCAAGAGGCACAGGCGCTCCAGGGAGTTCCGCTGGAGAAAATCGAGCGCCGTCTGGCGTTCCGCGGCGGTCGGCGGACGCCCGAAGGCCAGCCGCCACCCCGCCTCTACCGAGGCTTCCGGACTCTCCCCGGCCTGTTTCTTGATGCGGGAAGCGAACTGCGCCGCCTGCGCCACGGCGGATTCGCCGTTCATCAGCGCCAGGGCCTGGGGCGCCACCGTGGAGCTCTCTCTCCTCGGGCAGCTTGTGGCGGTATCGGGGGCATCGAAGATTTGCAGCATGGGCAAGGTGAGGGACCGCTTCATTTGGAGATAGATGCTGCGGCGGTTGTGCTCGGCCGGATCGGGGTTGGCGGGCCACAATTGGGGCATGCGCGCGGCCAGTATCTCTTCTCTGGTGAGCGGTGGAATCACCCCCACGCCGCCCATTTTCAGATTCAGAGTGCCCGCCACCGCCAGGATGGTATCGCGTAGGGCGTCGCCGTCCAGCCGGCGGCGATTCATCCGGCTCAGATAGAGATTTTGCGGATCCTTTTGGAGGCTCTCCGGGCCGGCGACGCTGGAGGACCGGTAGGTATTCGAAAGCATGATCAACCGGTGCATCTGCTTGAGGCTCCAGCCGCGCTCGGCGAACTCCACGGCCAGCCAGTCGAGCAGCTCCGGATGCGTGGGGGCTTCTCCCTGGCGGCCGAAATCGTTGGGCGTTTTGACAATGCCCTCGCCAAAGTGGCCCTGCCAGATGCGGTTCACCATCACGCGGCCTAAGAGCGGCTGGTCCGGCGAGGTCAGCCACAGGGCGAGAGCCTTGCGGCGCTGGGGAACAAAGAGAACACCCTGCGGCTCGTCGATCGGCGGGCCTGGATTCAGAGCGGAGAGGTACCCGGGCTCGACCTTTTCGCCCTTCTTCTTGAAGTCGCCGCGGAGGAGAATGTGGGTGTCGGGCGCCACTTCTTCATGGGCCAGGACGTTGGCTGTGGGATATCGTTCGGGCGCCCTCAGATAGGCCTCGCCGAGCCGTTGCAGGAGGGCGGCGCGTTGCGGGTCGGGAGCTGCGGCCCGGGGCGGGGGTGGGGCGTCCCCGTCTTCGGCGGCTGCCGCCCGAGCGCCCCGCCCGCGTCCGCCGCGGCCCGCCATCTGCTTCAGAATCTGCGCCTGCGCGAGTAACGGGAAGTTGCGCGTGTTGGTTTGAACGTCGAAGAGACTTACCAGTGGAATCTCGCGCTCGGCGCTGCCGGCGAACAGCGCGGTCATCCGGTAATAATCGCGCTGGCTGATGGGGTCGAACTTGTGATCGTGACATCGGGCACAGGCCACCGTCAGTCCAAGAAACGCTGCGCCGACCGTGTCCACGGCATCGGCCTGCCATTCGGCGCGGAACTGATCTCCGTAATACGTGAACTCAATTGGAAAGGAGCCGAGGGTGAACAGGCTGGTGCCAATTCGCCGGTTGACGCTTTCCGCTTTTTCCTTCGGCAGCTTGAGCGTTCCTTCCAGATCCATATTGGTGGACCACAGCTCGTCGGCGGCGATCTGTTCCTGGACGAAGGTGGTATAAGGTTTGTCCGCGTTGAAGGAGCCGATTACGTAGTCGCGATAGCGCCAGGCGGTAACGAAGAAGTGATCGGTCTCAAATCCGGAGGTATCGGCGTAGCGCACCAGGTCCAGCCAGTAGCGTCCCCAGCGCTCGCCGTACCGGGGAGACGCCAGCAAGCGCTCGATCAGCTTTTCGTAGGCGTTGGTAGAGGCATCGTTTACAAACTCCTCCACCTGCTCGGGCGTGGGAGGCAGGCCGTGCAGATCGAAGCAGGCGCGGCGGACCAGAGTCCGGCGGTCCGCCTCGGGCGCCGGGCGTAATCCGTTTTGCTCGATCTTGGCGAGGATGAAGGCGTCAATCGGATTTCGGACCCAGCCGGCATTTTTCACCGCCGCCGGCGGGGGCTTCACCGGCTTTCGGAAAGACCACCAGGAGGCCGCGGTGGCGGAGGACGCCGATTCCCAGCGCGCCCCGGCGTTAATCCAGTCGCGCAGGACGGTTACTTCGGAAGGCGTGAGCGGAGTTTTGCCAGGAGGCATCTGCAGTTCGCCTTCGCGCTTCACCGCCTTGTAGAGCAAGCTCGCCTCGGCATTGCCGGGCACAACGGCGGGGCCGCGCTTGCCGCCCTTCAGAATGGTTTGCAGCACGCGCAAGTCGAGCTCGGACGTGCGGAGGCTGCCGTGGCAGGTCAGGCATTTCGCTTGGATGACGGATTGAGCGGACTGAGCGAATACGAGGGCCGGGAAGCATCCGAGGACAAGCACGTACCGCACGATACTACGATATCATACGGTCAGAACGCGTGACCATGGTCGGCCGGGGGTGCTTAACCGGTTTGGGGATCGCGGCCCGGGACCATGTTGTAGGCTTCTGCCGGTAGCAAACTCTGGCGAACGGTGAGGTCCAGTGGGGCCAGAGTGGGATGAGCACGCCGGGGAAGGTTCTTTCGGAATCGGGCCGAGGCTGCT
>Ga0180069_1000151_pt1 | contig 14571 bp, 10 predicted proteins | sample EasRivERM_16_10D_2_FD_121793 | JGI IMG/M metagenome (GOLD analysis project Ga0180069, IMG submission 121793) | Soil microbial communities from meander-bound floodplain in the East River, Colorado, USA - East River metaG ERMLT231B'_16_10D | ecosystem: Environmental > Terrestrial > Soil >...
TGATGCTTTCCTCTCGCAGTGTGTTATTTCTGGAATATGGACGTCAGTTGTTGGGGGAAGTGCCCGGCTTCTTCTTCCTGAGTCTGGCGCTCTATCTCTGGCTTTCCAAATGGAATGAAAACGATTGGAAGCGTTTATCCCTCATTGGCTTGCTCTTTGGGCTGGCGATGATCACCAAGTATCAATATTTATTGTTTCTTGCGCCCATGTTGATTCTTTCATGGTTTCTGGACATTTTCTATTACAAGAACTCCACACACCGCAACTTTCTTGTGCCTGGCATCATCGCGGCCGGTAGTTTCGGGATCTGGCAGGTGATAACCCTGCAATATCTTGGCCCGGCAACCGCAATGGAAAACCTGGCGTTGTTGCAGGCTTCCGCCGAAGGTGCAGCGTTCAACTTCAACATGGCACAACTTTCTGCCAATTTCGGCGAATTAACATCCCGTGCTGTTTATCTTGGCGCGCTTTTCCCGGCTTTATTCTATGGCTTTTTTATCTCCATCCCAGGCACACGCGAAGGGCAAAAATGGAGCGTGCTTTTCCTGCTCGTTGCATTAAACCTTGGCTGGTTTGTGGTTGCCTCCATCGGCTGGATTCGATATGCGTTCCTTGGGTTAACTTTATCCAGCATCTTCATTGCCCGCTTGTTTTCTGATATTACCGACGGTTTCAAATTTGACTGGAGTTCAGGCTATTTCCGCTCTTTCTTTGAGAGCAAAAATTCCTACCGCTTTGCAGTTGTAGTTTGGCTACTGGCGATCATCATCATTCCTATGGCAAAGAACGTACTTGAGATCGCCGCACCAGGACCCGCTTATGCAGAACAAATGTCGGCGTATCTCGATGAAAACGTCCCACAACCAGCTATCATTGAAACTTGGGATCCTGAAATGGGTTTCCTCACCGATCATAATTATCATTATCCACAAAACGCGTTGCTCGCCATCGCAGTAGACCAGGTCTATTATGGCGGTGAACCTGTGCAAGGTCACTATGATTTTGTTCAAACTGAAAAACCGGAATATTTGCTGATCGGCGAATTCTCTAAATGGACCGAGATTTACTCCCCTGAATACGTTCAGGAGAATTACAAGTTGATGCAAAGTTTTGGTGATTACGATCTTTATCAGCGGATTGGGCAATAATCCATGGCGGGGAAATTGCTCGTTGTTTTGTTAACAATCGCCTGTGTAGTAATTTACATCGTAGGCACAAGACGCAATGAGTTGAAACTTACAAAGTTCGTGCTGAGTGTGTTTGCCGTGTATGCGGCAGCGTGGACATTGTTTATGATGTATCTGTGGACGAACCATATCAATTTTCCGCTCAACCTCGAAGCAATGGAATTGACCGTTCTGCAACACCTTGAACGGGTTATGGCTGGGCAGGTTTTGTATGTTGCGCCATCGCCGGATTTTGTCCCGTTGGCGTATGCGCCATTATATTATTATTTCACGGCTCCGTTAGCATGGTTGTTTGGGACGAGTCTCTTTACCCTGCGGTTGGTTGCCATTTTGGGAATGTTGGGCTCTGAAATTCTGGTCTACCTTGCCGTGAAGAAGCAAACTCAATCGAGTTGGTGGGGCGTGATGGCTGTCGGTTTATTTACTGCAGCATATCGCGTAATGGATACCTACCTCGATAATGCCCATTCTGATTCATGGTTGTTATGCTTGGTCTTGTTGGGCAGTTATTTGATTTCGTTGAACAAATCTCGCTCGGTTAATCTCCTCGGCATTTTCTTTCTAATCATTTCCTTCTGGTTCAAGCAGCATGGCGCTTTATTTGCCATTGGTGGTGTCTTGTATCTCACCTGGCGTGATGGATTAAAAAATTCGTGGTTGTATTGGCTGATTGCAGCATTGCTTGGACCTGGCTTGTATGCGCTTGCACCAGCGTTGTTTTTTGGTCCACAATTCCATTACTATACTCTGATTATTCCGAGTCGCTGGAGTGAACTTAACTTCGATGCTATTAAACGCTATATCGGCTTTATCCTCAAAAACTATATTGCGCTTGCGGGTGTAGGGATTTCCGCTTCGCTGATTTCTTTATTCCAGCAAAAAAACAAGATCAGTGTTTGGTATTTTATGTTGCCATTCGCCATGCTCAGCGGCTTTATGGGCGCATTGGATCCCGGCTCGAATAATAACGTGTTTATCCCAATGGGGACGTGGTTCATCGTCACTGGCACACTCGGCGTGTTTACATTTGTTAGTGAATATCAATTCGTCAACAGATGGGGAGGACATCTCGCAGTATTGGGTTTGTCGTTTGCCTTGTTCTTTTACAGCCCGGCATCGGTCATTGTTTCCCAGCAAGCTGATGAAACTTACACTGATTTGGTCACATATTTGAACTCACTGGATGGTCCCGTCTATGCTCCGTGGCTGGGACAATTAGAGAGTGGCTACACCTTCATCCCGTCTGTGCATTGGGTGCCCATGGAAGATTTGATCCGTGGTCCCGGTGTAGATACGTACAATCACCCCAACACCCGCATGCTGCTGGACTCTGTGGTTAATCCCGGCGGGACTGCCTACATCCTGATGAATTATCCGCTGGATAACGACCCGCTTCTTTCCTTCCTTTTAGAGGATTACACTCTTGAAACTGACCTTGGCGATCGTTTTGCATCCTTAACTACACTGCCAAAACGTTTCAATCTTGAATATCCAAGATACCTGTATAAATACAAACCGTGATCACATGGAAAACTATAAAAACAGCCGCCTAACACGGCGGGATTTCCTCAAGATTAATGCCGGCTTGGCAATGGGAAGTATAACAAATCGATTCTTGAACGCCTTTAGCCTGAATGACAACCTGTTATCTGCAGATATTGCCAAGCGTATTTATATTGCCCTTGATGATCACACAGATTATATGTGGACAGCAGATGAGGCTACTTATCGCCAGGCTTTTCTGGATATGCTTGATTATTATTTGGACCTGGCGGATGCAACTCAGAGTAATTCAGACGAATATCAAAGTCGATTTAACTGTGACGGTAGTTTTTGGTTATGGACTTATGAAAAAAACAAAACGTCTCTGGAATTTGATCGGTTGATTAGCCGGATTCGGGATGGTCATATTAGCGTGCCTTTAAATCCATTGGTCATTCTTTATGGAGGCGTTCCGGCTGAAGCTGTATTACGGGGAATGTATTATCCCGGCAGGATTGAAAGACGAGAGAATCTCCGGTTTCGTCTGGCAGTTTCCATGGAAAATCAAACGTTACCATATGGATTGGGTGCTTTGTGGGCAGGGGCTGGCGCAAAATATAGCTGGAAGGGTGTATGTGGTTGCGCTTCCTCAGTTCCTGAAGTTGGGGATCGAGAACATGAGATCTATTGGTGGCAAGGTTTTGATGGCAGTCGTATCTTGATGAAATGGAATTCATTTTGGGATAATCAGTTTATAGGTGGGTATGCCGAAGCTCGAAACCCGGCAGAAGTAGTGGATTTTGTTGATAGTGACCCAAACTTCCTTGCACGCTATCCCTATTCGGTAATTGGTTGTTTTGGAAAAGGCTTCGATGATTTGCAGACGATGACGAATGAGTTTGTAAATATTGCACAGACAAAAACGACCCCTGAACGACTTGTAGTGGTTTCGAATGAAGAGGATTTCTTTCAGGATTTTGAGACCAATTATGGCACTTCTATTCCTGTGGTTTCTGCTAGTTTTGGCAATGAATGGGATGTGTATTGTGCATCCATGGCCGAATTGTCTGCTAGCGTTAAACGATCTGTGGAGAAATTGCGCACTTCGGAAGCCATGGCAACGTTGGTAAGTCTGAAAGCTCCGGATTTTATGAATGGACGGGCTGAATCTCGCGACCGCGCATGGATGAGCTTGGGACTCTATTGGGAGCACGATTGGACGGCAGATGGTCCTGTGGGAAGAGACCAACGCCGAGATTGGCAGCGCCGACTGGAAAGCGATCTTCGCTCTTATGTAGATGCTCTTGATTCAGATGCCATGAATGCATTGGCTGGGATGATCCGAAAAGCAGGTGATAGCCGTTGCTTTTTCGCATTCAATCCGTTGAGTTGGGAACGTACCGATTATGCAGATTTAGCTTTTAATGAAACAGAGCCTGTGCATGTGGTTGATCTTAATACTGGGGAAGAGTCCCCATCTCAATATGTCTTAGTGAATGGACAACAGTACTTGCGTATTCTGGCCGTAAATGTACCATCGATGGGGTATAAAGTTTTTGAAATTCGACCTGGCGCTGGAGAAATTTTCTCAGACGCCGCCGTGATTAGTGGTAATAGTATTGAAAATCAGTTTTGCAGGATTGAAGTGGCAGATCATGGCGCTATCACAAGTTGGGTAGATAAGCTTCGTGGTAACCATCAATTGGCAAAAGATGTGGGCGATCGGTTTATTAACGATCTGGGGGCTGGTGAGGGAAATCTTCAAATCGAGAGTAATGGACGAGTGACAGCGACGCTTTTAGCTAGCGCCAGTACTCCCCTTAGTCATGTAACTCGTATTACCTTTATTCGTAATTCAAACCGCATACAGATTAGCAATGAAATCAACCAGAATTTTGACGGTGTGTTTACTTGGGGCTTTGGTTTCGAGCTAAGAAACCCGGATGTGTGGCATGAAGAAGTGGGTGCGATAGTACGTGCAAAATTAACGACAGAAGGTGGGCATTATTCTCCGCGTAATGCCAGATATAATTGGTTAACACTTAATCATTTTGCTGATATAAACAGTGACGATGGATTAGGAGTAACGCTCTCCAATGCTGATTGTTATTTCATGCGGTTAGGGAACAGCGATGCAATTGCTCTTGATACAACTACCCCGCAAATATTACCCTTGGTTGGTGGACAGGTAGATGGCGGGGATTTAGGTATTCCTAACCAGGGTGGGGATAGTTATTTTTTACAACGCTTTGCTTTGCAAAGTCATGACGCCTTTAATCCAACTGCTTCAATGAAGTTTGCGTTGGAGCATCAAAACCCTTTTGTGGTAAGTGAAGTTCATGGTGGTGGTGACTATCCTGCCGATTTCTATTCGTTTCTTACGATTGATAATCCGAATGTACTGCTTTGGGCGCTGAAGCCAGCAGATGATGGTATTGATGCAGGCATTGTGGTCAGGTTATGGAATGTTTCGCAAGACAAACAGGATTTTTCCCTGCGGGTTGGTGGCGAAATCAAGAAAGCGCTAGCTCTATCTCACATTGAGACGCCAGTTGGTGACGTAACTATTCAAAACGGCGTATTGGTGGATTCGCTCAATGCACAACAAATGAAGACCTACGCTATTTTTGTGGAGCAATCAGGAGTCTCTGTAGTAACACCAGCAGTTCCTTCTGCAACAGCAACTATTGCTGGCACTAATATTGTGACGCCGGCTGGTCCAACGGATGTGGCAACATCTTCCCCAATGGACACTGCTGAAGCAACGCCAGCTTCGGATGGGAAGGGATGTTTATTGGGACTGTTTGGTGTATTGTTTGGTGTGTTTAGATAAATTACAAAGGATGCCATTCATCCTATTGTGTTTATAATAAGTATTATGATACATTTCACAAGCTGAAATGGAGGACTAATTAATATGGAACAAGTCAGAATTGGTGTTATCGGAACCGGCAGGATGGGACAAAATCATTGTCGTGTGTATGCCAATATGCGTCATGCAAAATTTGTTGGTGTGTGTGATGTGAATGGCGACCTCGGCAAGGATATCGCGCGCAAGTTTGAGGTCTCGTATTTCCGTGACGTGGAGTCTCTACTTGAGAATGTGGATGCGGTCAGCATTTGCACACCCACACCTCAACATTACGAACTGGTCAGGCGCTGCCTTGACCGGAATATCCATATTATGGTCGAGAAACCGTTCACAGAAACACTGGATCAGGCTCAGGCGTTGAAAGAAGCGGCGGAGAAAAATAAAAAGTTGGTCGTGCAGGTGGGGCATATCGAGATGTTCAATCCCACCTACATCGAACTTCGCAAAGTGTTGGAAGGAATGGATGTGCTGGCGATGAACTTCAATCGCCTGAGTCCGTTTCAGGGCAGCAATGTGGATGTGGATGTGGTACTTGATCTGATGATCCATGATATTGGTTTGATCGTAAACCTCTTTACAAACGAACCTGCCTTGGTGGATGCACACGGTTTCTCTGTATTCAGTGGAACGATCGATCACGGACTGGCTATTTTGCAATATGCGCCTGCGCCCTTGGTATCGTTGACGGCATCACGTATTACTGAACAAAAAGTGCGTGCCATTTCAGTGACCACCAAGGAAGCGTTCATCGAAGCGGATCTGCTGAACAAAAATATTTCCGTGCATCGTCGCACGCTAGGCGATTACGTGAATCATAAGAACGGTGTCAAGTATCGCCAGGAAAGTTTGATTGAACGCATCGTCGTCCCGGCGATGGAGCCGTTATATTTGGAGTTGCAGGATTTTGTTAATTGTGTGATCGGAAACAAGACTCCGCAGGTCACCGCCGCTGACGGATATAATGCCCTGCGATTTGTGCTGTTATTGCGCGATAAAATTTTAGAAACAATGAAGGTGAAACGATCATGAAGTTATCAGTAGTTGTGCCTTGTTATAACGAGGAAGATAATATCGGTAAACTAAAGACTGAGTTTTTTCCTGTAATGGAGAAATTGATCGGGAGTCATTTGCCCGATGGTGCGCAAATTGATTCGATTGAAGTGGTGTTCGTGGATGACGGTAGTAAGGATAGTACCTATGAAACGCTGAAGAATTCTTTTAGCGCATCCATGCACCCAGCCATCACTGTAAAATTTGAAAAGCATGAAGTCAATCGTGGTTTGGGTGCGGCACTCAAGACTGGTTTCAAAGCGATCACCGGCGATGTGATCATCACGACCGATAGCGACGGCACATATCATTTTTCGACCATCCCATCCATGCTCTCGCATTTGACAAAGGATGTGGCGATCGTGACCGCTTCGCCGTATCATCCCAAAGGGGAAGTGGTCGGTGTGCCGCCGTTCCGCATCTTTCTCAGCCAGGGAGCGTCCCTGCTCTATCGCCTTTTGCTTAGCTGGAAGATTTACACCTACACCGCTTTGTTCCGCGCCTATCGCCGTGAGGTCGTAGATCAAATCCCCTTCGCCGCTGACGACTTTTTAGGTCAGACTGAGTTAATGGTGAAAGCCATGCTCAAGGGCTACAAAGTGGATGAATTCCCCGCTGCGTTGCATCGTCGCATGTTCGGTGTATCCAAAGCCAAATTGATGCGGACCATCAAATCGCATTTGGGTTTTCAAACCCGTCTATTGCTGCATCGTTTTCATATCCGTTCGATGTTTGTTGAATAATCTTAATCTGATGTAGGAGAGTCTACTCCTGCATTTTTATGAAAAGGAAAAATTTATGACTGTTCGAATTCATCCAACTGCAGATGTCTCAGATAAAATAAAAATAGGGGAGGGGTCAAGCATTTGGCATCATGCTCAGGTGCGTGAAGGCGTATCCATCGGCGATAATTGCATTATCGGCAAGGGCGTCTATGTAGATGCTGGCGTTTCGATAGGTAACAATGTCAAGATCCAAAACTATGTATCCGTCTATCATGGTGTCTCTTTGGAAGATGGCGTCTTCGTTGGACCTCACGTCTGTTTTACCAATGATATGCGCCCACGTGCCGTAAACCCCGATGGCTCGTTGAAAGCTGCTGACGATTGGGTGTTGAGTGAAACGTTAGTCAAGCGCGGGGCGGCGCTTGGCGCCAATTCCACTATTCGTTGCGGCATCACGATCGGGGAGTGGGCAATGGTTGGCTCGGGGAGTGTCGTCACGAAAGATATCCCTGCACATGGGCTGGTGTATGGTAACCCGGCACGCCTGCATGGGTTTGTTTGTGCCTGTGGCGAGATCGTCGAAAAAGAGTTACAAGACAACAAAGTAGTTACTGCAAAATGTCCGAAATGCAGTCGTTTGATCAAAATTTCAATAAAAGATTGGGAGAGTCAAAAATGATTCATATGGCAAAGCCCCAGATCGGGGAAGAAGAAAAACAAGCGGTTATGGAAGTTTTGGATTCTGGCATTATTGCCCAAGGTCCGCGTGTAAAGGCTTTTGAAGAGGGGTTCGCCGAGATGTGCGGCACAAAGTTTGCCATTGCCACATCGTCGGGTACGACTGCTTTGCATGTTGCTCTATTGGCGCATGGCATTGGTGCAGGTGATGAAGTGATTACGTCTGCCTTCACCTTTATTGCTTCAGCCAACAGTATTCTATTCACAAGTGCACGTCCTGTTTTCGTGGATATTGACCCCAAGACTTTCAATCTCAATCCGGATTTGATCGAAGCCGCCATCACACCGAAGACAAAAGCCATTATGCCGGTTCATCTCTACGGGTTGGCTTGCGATATGGACCCGATCCTTCGTATCGCTGAGAAGCATAATCTGGCGATCATTGAAGATGCCTGTCAGAGTCATGGTGCTGGATATAAGGGCGGAAAAGTTGGTTCGTTTGGAACTGGTGCCTTTTCGTTATATCCCACCAAGAACATTACCTCCGGCGAAGGTGGCATGATCACCACAAACGATCCTGTAGTCGATGAAAAATGCCGCGTGCTACGTCAGCACGGCATGCGCCGACGCTATTATCACGATGAATTGGGTTATAACTTCCGCATGACGGATATCCATGCCGCGATCGGTTTGGCGCAGTTGAAGAAGTTGGGTAGATTCAATGCTCAACGACAGGCAAATGCAAAAATGCTGAGTGAAAACTTGAAGGGTGTCACTGTGCCATACATCCCTGAAGGGTTGACCCATGTCTTTCATCAGTATACAGTTTTGGTTCCAAATGGGAAGCGGGATGCCCTCCGTACTTATTTGCAGGAACACGGCGTCTCGTCTGAGGTTTATTATCCGGTTCCTATTCACCAGCAAAGTTTCTACGTCAGTGAATTGGGATACAAGGACTCCTTGCCTGAAACTGAACATGCCACGCTTGAAGTTTTATCCCTGCCAGTGCATGTGGGACTCAGCGCTTCTGATCTGGAGACGATCGTTGCTGCAGTAAATGAATTTACTGTCAGTAACTAAAGATTTCTCTTTGATGAAAATTGCCTATGTAGTTCCATATGTTCCGAATCTGATTCGAACTCGTCCATATAATCTCATTATTCAACTTGCCTCTCTGGGGCATGAAGTTGAGGTTTTTACGCTTGGATCAAACAAGCAGGACCTGGTTGATATACAAACGCTCAAAACGAAGTGTAGAGCTGTGCATTATCACGTCCAGCCTGTTTGGCGTTCATTTTTAAACAGCGCCCTTGCTGTTTTTTCTACGCAGCCGCTTCAATCCGTATATAGCTGGCAGGGCAACATGGCTCAACAGCTTGCGGAGCGTGTTTCGCGAAATGAGTTTGATGTTGTACATGTTGAACATTTAAGGGGTTCACGTTATGGTACTTTCTTAAAGTCTAGATTTTCAGCCATGCCTGTTGTTTGGGATAGCGTGGATAGTATCAGCCACTTGTTTCAACAAGCAGCCAGCCAAAGCCGTAATTTCTTCGGGAAATTTGTAACGCGTTTTGAGCTTCCACGTACCCAAAAAGCGGAAGGTAATTTGATTTGCAGTTTTGATCAGGTTTTGGTTACTTCAACGACCGACAAAAATGCTTTACTCGAATTAGCTCCCAAAGACAAACGACCGTCTCCGATTTCAGTATTACCTAATGGCGTGGATCTGGATTATTTTCAACCCAATCCTGATATTCAACGTGATGAAGAGACCATCGTTTTTAGTGGGAAGATGAGCTACCACGCCAATATTTCAATGGTGAAGTATTTGGTTGACGAAGTTATGCCGCGTGTTTGGAAAGTGTGTCCAGCGGCGCGCCTGATTATCGTTGGGAAGGACCCAACCCCAAATATAAAAGCGCTTGCTGAGAACCCGCTTGTCACTGTCACTGGAACAGTGGATGATATTCGTCCATTTCTGTGGCACGCAACTGTTTCGGTCGTTCCGCTTTTATACGGGGCAGGAATCCAAAATAAGATCCTGGAAGCGATGGCAACTGGGACGCCGGTTATAACCACATCACGCACGCTTTCTGCACTTGAGGCTCAACCTGGCAGGGAGATATTGGTGGCTGATGATGCGGATATTTTCTCTGCTGAGATTTTACGGCTGATTGAAAATAAGGATTTGGTTAACGAGCTTGGGAATGCTGGTTTGATGTATGTACAGAAAAATCACTCCTGGAAAAATATCGCATTTCACCTGGTTGATGTATACCAGCAAGTATCAAGAAAAATTATCTAAGGTTTTGTGATTCAAGTCTTTCGCCTAGCCATTTTTGAGGCGTAACTATTCTGATAAAATAGCGTCATGTGCCTAACAAAATAGATAGCTTTTCGCCAGCAGTTTTTCTTTTGGTTTAACAGCTGGTATTTAATTTTAATTTTCAATAGAAATCATGCAGAGCAAAATAAACTATGGATATTAATGCTTATTTAAAGCCTCTTTTAAGATGGTGGCGTCTTATAGCTGTTGTTACTCTGTTGGCGGTGGTGGCAAGTGCCATTTCAACTTTGTTTCAACCAGCTCAATATGTTTCGCGCACAACCCTCATGATAGGTTCAACTATTTTAAATCCGAACCCTGATTCGGGTCAGATTAGTATTTCACAGCAACTTGCCATTATTTATGCTGATATGGCGAGGCGTGAACCAATTCAGAATGCTACCATGGAGGCCTTGGGGATTGATTGGTTGCCCGCCTATCAGACTAGGGTGGTCCCAAATGCACAATTGATCGAAATTTCTGTTACCGACACAAATCCGCAACGTGCGCAGATCATTGCAGATGAACTTGCTAATCAATTGATTTTGCAAAGCCCGGCAATTAGTGGCGGCGGTACAGAGACTGGCGATCGTCAGGAATTTATTACACAACAGCTTTCTAGTTTACAAGGCCAGATCCAAGAAACTGAAAAAGCGATCGAAGAACTTCAGTCCAGCTTGATTGGACTCAATAGTGCGAGTCAAATTGAGAAGATTGAAAATGATATTAGCGATTTGAATCAGAAGTTGATTTCCCTGCGGGAAAGCTACGCAAGTTTTCTTGCTAATTCCCAGGAAGGGGCTTTAAATATCCTGTCGATCGTGGAGCCTGCCAACCTTCCAACCAATTCCGTTGGTACGAATAAGATTCTGATCATTATTTTGGCGGGATTTGTTGGCTTTACATTAGGAACCGGCGCGGCTTATTTGCTTGAATATCTTGACCGAACGATTAAGACCACCTCAGATGTCGAACGCATTTTCAACCTGCCAGTAATAGGCTATATCTCGGAAATTTCAGATGAAGATAATAATGCCGTAGTTGTATCTAGAGACCCCAATTCCATCCTGGCTGAAAACTTTCGCTTGCTGCGTTCGAACATTGAGTTTTTCCAAATAAGCAATCCGCTCAAAACGATCCTCATTACCAGCCCGAATCAGGGAAATGGAAAGACCACGATTGCTTCGAACCTGGCATTATCCATTTCACAGGGTGAGCAGGAAGTCATTTTGGTGGATGCGGATTTGCGCAGGCCTGCCATTCATGCTGCGCTAAAGATGAGCAAAGAGCCTGGGCTTTCTGACGTGATCAGAAATAAGGCTGAAATCCAGAGTGTCGTTCGCCAGCCTAAGAATCTAAATGTCAATGTAATTACTGCCGGGAATATTCCCCCAAACATTACTGAAGTGGTGGGTTCGAAGCGAATATCCTCCATTTTGTCGAGGCTGAAGGATAATTATGAACTAGTGATTGTTGATGCACCACCTCTGATTATCTCAGACTCATTTAATTTAGCTTCCAAAGTAGACGGTGTTATTCTCGTCATGGTGCCAGGCGAGACAACGATCGACCAGGCAAAAGCTATCAAAGAACAGTTGGATCGTTCGGAAGCGCGAATGCTTGGAATCGTATTCAATAAGATAACTGCTCAAACCGCTAGCAGTTATGGTGATTATCAATATCAATCTTTGTATTCGCCCAGATATTATGGAGATTATATTTCGGGCTCAGCGCGTAAGGAAGGGAAGCCACCCAATTCGCGGTCGAAGAAGATCATGGCGTTTTTTGAACATGGGGAGGTGCCTGACGATGTTGCCATGGAAGTGGAACACGCCATTACAGCCATCAAGACACAACCTAGAAATCTAATGAATAAGATGCGAAAGTCGAAAAAGAACGGCAAATCGGATTGATTTTTTCCAGTTCCACAACAAAGGGACGCATTCTCTCAGATGCGTCCCTTTTTGATTCTTCAGCCGGTGTATACTAGAATGATGAAAAGCCGATCCATATTCGCAGCAATTCCACTCACACTTACAGTAGTTGTTAGTATTTTTTTATATTCGTATTCCAAAAAAATAAACCTGCCAGATTCCGGTATCTCTGCTTTTGGGTCTGAAAATATTCGTGCCCAGGTCGTTGAGATCATTGAAGATGGCGAGATTGACCTGGGCGGTACGATGCAAAAATATCAGATCGCGCGGGTGATTTTGCAGGAGGGAAAGTATACAGGCATCACGATGGAAATGGACTATGGCAAACGACAGATCCTGTCGAATGTAACCTATCTCCAGCCTGGTGATGAGTTGTTGGTAACTGTAGGTGCCCGCCCTGACGGTGTGCTAACCGTTTATTTTTCAGATTTTGTGCGCATCAACCCACTTTTGTGGCTGACTGCCGTGTTTGCTGTAGCTATTTTAGTGATCAGTGGTTGGAAGGGACTGCGTTCACTCCTAAGCATGGTTTTTAGTTTGATGGTGATCATCGGCTTTATTATTCCACTTATTTTGTCGGGGGAGGATCCGTTAACAGTTAGCATTCTGGGGTCTATTATCTTGTTGGCTGTGACTTTCTATCTAACTTATGGATGGAACCTCAAAACTCATGCGGCAGTGCTCAGTATGATGCTTGTTTTGCTGATCACGGGTGTTTTAGCAGTGGTGGCTGTCAATCTTACTCGTCTTAGGGGATCGGGGGATGAGAGTGCGTTATTCTTAATCCAAATGCTCAGTGCACAGATCAATTTGCGTGGATTATTGCTTGGAGGAATGATCATTGGCGCGCTGGGAGTGCTGGATGACCTGGTCACAACGCAGGCATCCGCTGTGTTCGAATTGCACCATGCGAACAAAGCCTTTGGTTTTCGTGAGTTATATCGGTCTGCCATGCGGATCGGGCAGGACCACGTGGCGGCGACGGTTAATACGTTAGTGCTGGCATATGCCGGGGCATCATTGCCCATGCTGCTTTTGTTCTCGCTGGGGCAGGGCAAGTTTGGAACCCTGGTCAATTTTGAATTCGTGGCTGAGGAGATCGTGCGTACCTTGGTTGGGTCGCTGGGTTTGATTTCAGCTGTACCGCTCACAACTGCCATTGCTGTTTTCTTCGCTCTCAGGGTGGATTCGCTTGGGTGGGCGAGGCAGTTCCTCGGTCCAGAAGGAAGCGGAGAAGGTCATTCTCATAGCCATTAAGCGTGCAACTTTTTTCTGTCCATAGCGTATGTTTTGTTAGAAAGTCTAAGAGGAGCGCGAGTGACTGACGAAAATGCCTGGGTGCTCCAGGCACAACAAGGTAGCGACGATGCCTTTACACAACTCGTTGAAGCCTATCAAAAACCTGTCTACAACCTGTGTTATCGCATGTTGGGCGAGCCCGAGACGGCGGAAGATGCCGCGCAGGAAACCTTTTTGCGCGCGTATCAAAACCTGCATCGGTATGACTCATCCCGCTCGTTCGGGACGTGGATCCTTTCGATCGCGGCGCACTATTGTATTGACCGATTAAGGAAGAAGAAATTTTCGGTCTTTTCCATGGACGCGGAGGACGAGGACGGTACGCCCTTTGAAGTGGCAGACCCCGCTTCGCCCGACCCCGAAGCTGAATCTGTGAAAAAAGAGGACCGCAACCGCCTGCACCTTTTGCTGAAAGACCTCGATGCGACCGATCGCGCGGCAGTCATCATGCGGTATTGGTACGATTATTCTGAAGTTGAAATTGCCCAATCGCTGAAGTTGACGGTGAGCGCCGTAAAAAGCCGCCTGCATCGTTCGCGCAAAGCATTGGCAGGTATGTGGCAGGAAGAAAAGTCCCGCGCTCACCCTGAAAGGAGATCCCGTGAATCACTTGCCTTTTGAAGAATGGTTGTTGAATAACAACCGAATAACCCCTGAACAACAACGTGATCTCGATCTGCACTTGCGCACTTGTGCATATTGTTCCGCGCTGGCTGAAACTGGAAGGGTGCTCAGTGCTGCCAAGATGGCGACACCTGCGCCTGGTTTTACCATGCGCTTCCAGGCTCGTTTGGCTGAGCGTAAGATTGCCGAGCGCAGGCGCAAACTGTGGGGTGCGACTCTGTTCACGTTGGGAGGCTTGATCTTGCTGATGTGGATGATAGGACCCTACCTGGCTTCGTTCATCGCTTCACCCGCCACATGGATTTCGGTGGTCGTCGGATGGTTGGTATTTGTTGGAACAACCCTGTTCGCTTTAATCGATGCTGGTGCAGTGATCTTGCGTATGATCCCCAAA
>Ga0180069_1000152_pt1 | contig 14522 bp, 16 predicted proteins | sample EasRivERM_16_10D_2_FD_121793 | JGI IMG/M metagenome (GOLD analysis project Ga0180069, IMG submission 121793) | Soil microbial communities from meander-bound floodplain in the East River, Colorado, USA - East River metaG ERMLT231B'_16_10D | ecosystem: Environmental > Terrestrial > Soil >...
AAACTGATCGCTCGCTTTGAAATCCGCGGCAGGGAAAATGTGCCCCTCACCGGCGGGATGGTCATTGCCGCAAATCATATCGGTATTCTTGATATCATCATGGTCTACTACGGGATGGATCGCACAGACCTGTTCATCCCTGTTGCCGAAAAGTGGGAAAAGATTGGCTGGATCCGCTGGCTGGGCAGGCATCTCAATTTTCTTTTTGTAGATCGTTATAACCCTGATTTGAAAGCCCTGCGAAAAATGATTGCTTTGATGGAGGAAGGCAAATGCCTGGTCATTGCGCCCGAGGGCACGCGCTCACGCGTTGGGTCATTGCTCGAAGGCAAACCCGGGGCTGCCTATCTCGCGGCGCGTTCAGGATTCCCCATTGTGCCTGTGGCGATTACAGGCACGCAGGATGAGGTATTGCTTGCTAATGTAAAGCGGTTGCGTAAATCAAATATCACCCTCACCGGCGGGAAACAATTTACCATTCCCCCGCTCCCCAACAAGGACCGCGACGCGGCGCTTCAAAAATATACAGACGAAGTTATGTGCCAGATCGCCGTGCTTTTGCCTGAAAAATATCGCGGGGTGTATGCGGAGCATCCGCGCTTGAAAGCATTGTTACAATTCGCCGCCGAGGACGGCAGCGAGAGCAGTTAAAATCTTCAATCAATATCTTCAAACGTCCCATCAAGATTCAAATAATACAACTTCACATCCAAATGCGGAAATAATAAATTGATCTTTTCACGCGCCTTGCGCAAATCAGCTTCATGGCGTTCATCTGAACTTTCAAATCCATACGCGCCGCAATCTTCATGGTTGATGAACACAACCTGCTTAATATGATGCAGGCGGTTCGCAATATCCACCTGCCGGATCACATCATAGACATCATATACACCGCCCGCAATCGAACACAGGTCATAACTTTTTACAGGCAGATTGGCTTCAAGCCAGTGGTTTAAATATGTTTGCAAGCGATAATCCATACAATGGACGACGATGGTTTCACATTTGTGAGACATGATTTTTACCTTTTTATGAGATCGATTTGAACTTTCCGTCCAAATGCAGGTAGAAGGTTTCCACTTTTAGGTTGGGGAATAAGGCTTTTATTTTCGCCTGCGCATCCTGTAAATCGTGTTTGTGACGTTTATAGGTTCCGTCCCGTCCATAGGCACGACAATCCTCATGATTAATGAGGCAAACAGTTTCAATCGTGTGGATCTGCACCGCGAGCTGAACATATTTCAAGACCATTTCATAATCGTGCACACTTCCCGCCAGAGCAACGATATCAAAATTATCGTAACCAAATCGGACAGTGATCCATGGTTGCAGGAATTTTTGAAGGCGATAATCCATGCAATGGACGACAAGCGCATCACAGTGAATAACAGGTTTTTTAACTGGCATATATTCCCTTGGAATTAAAGAATCTCACCTTCGCCGCGCTTCAAAAATCTTCCACCACCGCGCCTGCCCTGCCATTCATCACCATCCACGATCAACTTGCCGCGTAGAAAAACTTTTTCGGGGTAGCCTGTCAATTCCCAGCCTTCATATAAATTGTAATCCGTGCGTTGATGAGAGTGCGCCACGCCATACTTCACTTTCTTTTCGGGGTCCCAAATCACAATGTCCGCATCCGAGCCCTCCATCAATGCGCCCTTGCGAGGATATAAACCAAAAATTTTCGCGGGGTTTGTACAGTTATATGCAACAAATTGATTCGCAGTGAGCTTGCCTGTGCGCACGCCATATGTCCACATCACAGGCATGCGATCCTGGATTCCCGGCAGACCATTCGGGATCTTTGTGAAGTCATCTTTCCCCAACTCTTTACCGGGGATGGAAACCTCGCTTCCTTCATAGACGATGGGCCTGCTTCCGTCCGAAAAGAATGGACAGTGGTCCGTGCCTATCGTCTGCAACACGCCATCTGACAGCCCTTCCCATAAACGTGCATTATCTTTCTCTGTACGCATCGGTGGAGAACAAATCCATTTTGCACCATCGGGTTTACGTAAATCGTCAATTGTGAAAAACAAATATTGTGGACATGTCTCCCCCATCACCTTGACACCGCGTTCGCGCGCGTACTTGAGCATATCCACTTCGCCGCCCGCGTTCATATGGACAATGTATACAGGCGAATCAGCCTGTTCGGCCATTGCCGCCATACGCAGAGTCGATTCTATGGCACCCCACGCAGGTCGCGTCAACGCATGGTATTCGGGGGTTGTATGTCCCTTGGCTAACGCTTCACCAACCAGTGTTTCGATGACATCCCCATTTTCACAATGCGCCATTACCAGCATGCCGTTCTCTTTTGCAATTCGTAAGGCTTTGAAGATACTGCCATCATCGAGTCGCAAACGTCCATTGTAGGCAGTGAAGACTTTCAAAGTTTGAATCCCCATCTCACGCAAAGACAGAATCTCTTTGGCAATCTTCTCGTTGAATTGCGTCAAGTTCATGTGAAAGGAATAATCGATCGCGGCTTTTTCGGCTTTCTTTAGCCAGATATCAACTGAATACTGAAAGCCTCTATCTTCCAAAACCACGAAATCCATCACGGTTGTCGTTCCTCCGAAAGCCGCGGCCTTGTGACCGGTGTAATGGTCGTCAGAGGAGACGGTATCAAACATGGGCAAATCGAGATGCACATGCGGGTCAACTCCACCGGGGAGAATGAGTTTGCCTGTAGCATCTATAGTTTCTGCGTTTTCAATTTTTAGATTTTTACCAATTTGAGTTATCGTATCCCCATCTATTAGTATATCCGCATCAAAGGATTCGGAGGCTGTAATTAGAGTTCCGTTCTTAATCAAGAGCGTCATAATCCTGCTCCTTGGTTTCGTAAGAAGTTTCCGCTTCCTTGATTCCCAACAACGCCATCAGCACCTCGGGCGGAATATCAACATCCGGCAGATCAGTTTTATACAGTTGTTCGTTCTCGGCGCGCTCGCGTAGACTCTTCCACAGGAGTTCGCGTTCTTCGGCATGGACGACCAAATCGTTGAGCAGTTTTGCATTCAGCAAATATTCCCCGGTTGTATATAAAAACGTGAGACGTTTCCATTTATCTGCTGTGATCGGTTGAGATAATTTTTCCAAGCCCCCCAGTTGGATCTTGTAATATTCTTCTTTCGCGCGTGGATGATCCGCTTCGTCCTTCAACAACTCGCCACGCGTGGTAAGTTCATGTCCTTTGACTTGCGCAATGAATTCGATTTGTCCGCCCCGGCCGCCGAAGGCTGAGGGTTGGTAAAAAGCCAGATAGTCCACCGCGACAACTTTAGGGGCGGTGCGAAGCGGAATACGATACCAGCCGAGAAGCCGCGCAATTTCCAAATCCCGCGGGGTTGGAAGGACGCATACCAGAATCAGATCGGTGGGACGAAACATTGAGGCTATTATAAATGCAATGCGTTCAGCCACAGAGCACACAGAGAGCACAGAGTTTTAAGATTTTATCTCAAAGACTCTGTGCTCTTTATTATCCCCGTTAAGGGGACTGTGGCAAACTATTTTCGCAAAGGAATGTTATTGTTTCGTCCCGCACTCGGCACAGAACTTTGCGCCTGCTTCCATTTTTGCGCCACAGTTTTTACAAAATTTTTCGGCGCTCAGTGGCTTGCCACATTCCTGGCAGAATTTCCCGCCGCCCGCTTTCGCCCCACAATGCGGACATGTTGCAATGATGGCTTGTTTGAATTGATCAGCAGAAACATAATCCACCTTTTCAGCCTTTTCGCGCGCATCGGTGACCGCGGCTTGCACTTGAATGGATGACATTTCCTCTTGAAGGTCAGGGGCACATTCTTTGCAGAAATTACGTTGGGTGTTCCAGCAATCGCCATCCACCCATTTGCCACAGCGCTTGCACTTGTGGAAGTGCGGCTTGGCTTCCTCCACTGCTTCGGCGAAGGCTTTATCGTGCGCCTTCTCCCAGCCCGCTGAGCGGACTCCACGCGCCATATTCGCGGCTTTCCCAAGCACGCCGCCGAAGAGATTGTTTGCGGCGTCCAGCGCGTTGGTCACAGTTCCCAGAGCCGATGCCTGAAATTCGGTTTGATAGCCGTTTCCGCAACGGTCGCAGTAAAACTCGAACTGAAAGCCCGCGTCTGTGCTCAGATCACGGTAGTTACGGGTGAATTGTATCAGCGCCATGAGTCAACCTCCGTGGAAAGATTGAATAAATTGTAGCACTTAACCCACAGGGAGGAATTTCATTATGTAACAAAATCGTGACAGAGCCAGGCCTGTCAAGGATAAGTTTATGCTATTCCAACTTCCTTATTGAACTCCACGATCAACTCATCAATTTCGTCGGCTTGCTTCTGAACATCGGTCCAGTAATTGGGTTCGTACCATTGCTTTTGGATTTCATCGTAGGTTCGTCCCTGTTGCTCGACCCAGGTGTAGTATTTGAGGTTATGCACTCGGCGGCGGTCGGGATAACGCAGTTCGAGCATGTTGTCTGTGGATTGTCCGTGCAGATAACGCGCGAAGTCTGCGGCGGCATCCTGTTCGGAATATTCACCAGATTCCTGATGCATCTCATGCAAACGCGAGCGATAGAGTTCCATCGAGTCGGTGAGGACAGTGATCATCACATCATTCTCGTCCATCTCATAGTATTTGGCGGCTTTGATACAGGAGAGTACGTTCGAGATTCCGGAGAAGCCTAATAAATCGAGATTGGAAATTAGAGATTCGGGGACGCCCTTTTCAGCGAGATATGCGCGTCCATTTTCTTCGTTGAAGAGACGAGCAATGTTGACGACGGCATTATCGTCAATGGCGGTGACGACATCGGTATTCTTCGTGTTGTGGATCCACGGCACATGTTTATCGCCAATGCCTTCGATGCGATGGGCACCAAAACCGTTTTCGAGCAGGGTCGGGCATTGTAAGGCTTCACTCGCAACGATCTTGCTATCAGGAAATAACTTCTTCATGTAATCGCCGCTGGCAATCGTCCCTGCTGAACCAGTAGCAGAGGCCATGCCGCGATAACGTCCGTGTTTGCCCGCGACTTGTTTGAAGACTTCTTCCATGGCATGACCGGTCACCTCAAAGTGCCAGAGATAGTTCCCAAACTCTTCGAACTGATTGAAGATCATCAAATCCTGTCCAGATTTTTTCAACTCCCAACATTTATCAAATATTTCCTTGACGTTAGATTCAGAGCCGGGAGTTTTGATGGTCTCGCCCGCGACTTTTTCCAACCACTCGAATCTTTCTTTCGACATCCCCTCGGGCAATATCGCAATGGATTCACATCCAAGCAATGCGGAATCATACGCGCCGCCGCGACAGTAATTCCCGGTGGAGGGCCAGACCGCTTTTTGCGTGGTCGGGTCAAACTGACCTGTGACCAGGCGCGGCACCAAACAACTGAACGCAGCACCGACTTTGTGCGCGCCGGTCGGGAACCATTTGCCAACGATGACGACAATGCGCGCCGGAACACCTGTCAGCGAGGAGGGAAGCTCGAGAAAATTGACCCCGCCGAAGGTCCCGCCTGAAGCGGAGGGTTGGTTGTGCCAGTTGATCCGAAATAAATTTCGCGGGTGAATATCCCAGAGTCCGATGCTTTTCAATTCATCCTTTATTTTTGCAGGGATCTTTGAAGGGTCTTTCATCTGGGCATAGGTTGGGATGATGATATTTTTTTCTTTTGCGCGTTTGATGGCGTTTGCACGACGGGATTTTTCAACAGTGAGATCAATTGTGGTCATGGTATTCTCCTCAGAAAATTGTCTGACAGTTGCATTATACTCTTGGACAATCTTACAAATTTCCCTATAAATCGGATGATGGTCACAAAAGGAGAAGCTATGAAATCAGCAACGACAGGTGCACTATCAGGCTGTCTCGTGTGGATCATAGCTTGTGGTGTAATCAGTATGTGCCTACTGCCCGTGTCGATGGCGATCGGTGGCATAACTTCGGTGAGCGAATTTGCGATACAAAAAACAGGCGCATTTGTTTGCCCGGATAATACAACACCTGATGTTCGCACATATGCAACGACAACAACAGACGAAAATGGGAATCGACAGCCATCCACGGCTTATGTGCTCCAATGCAAGGACGCAAGCGGTGAAGTTGTGAAGGAGGACCCGGTTGGTTATGCGTTCATTTGGATCGGCATCATTACTGCAATAGGACTGGTTTTATCCGGTGTGCTGGCATTTGTATTCGCCGCGCCTGCGGGTGTGTTGATCTCGAAACTTGCAAACAGAATGAAGAAGAACCAATAATTTCGCACATCTGTTTTAGGAATCAAAATTTAATGGAAGCGTAGGTTGCTTTTAATGTAAAGCAAAGTTTTCAGGAGTATGATGACTACATTGGAAAGGAGGCCGCTATCGAGACACCACCTGACTACCACATCCAAGGAAGGACTGGGAAGCCTTAACCTGGTCGAGGCATGTAAGTCAGCTTCGTAAAACCAGACGTTCGCTTAACGATAGGAAGGCGCCAAGCCCCACTCTTTCCCGCACATAGTAATATATTTGACGGATGGGTATTCCCCATCCGTCTTTAATTTCTCTATTTGCAATATTTCAGGATATCCAGGATATTTTGATCTACAGGTCCCATCGAATCAAGCATTAATCGTTCTTCCTCCCAGGGTGCATAATAAGATCGAATGAACTCAACATCAGACCATTCCAATTCATGCCAGCCTGGTATGGCGCGCTGTCGTTTCTCCAATCGCTCGCGATGAATCACAATATCAGAGCAAACACATTCGATTACACGCCAATCAGCATTATATTTCTTCCCCAGATCGCGCCAGGTATTTCGAATTGAAACCGTGGATGCCACACTATCCAGGATTACCGATTGGTTTAAACTCAACTGGCGCTCAGCCAAGACCGTCAACAAGTCATAGCCGACTGAACCAAGCTGTCTCTCTGTTTCGGCAGATACCAATTTGGAACGCAAAAGCGCTGCTTCCAGCCAATCCTTTGCAAATACTGGAATTCCAAGCTCGCGCCCAACGGCTTCTGCGAGTGCGCTCTTTCCAGTTCCAGGCAAACCTGAAAAGACGATCAATTTCACTTAATAATTCCCAATTTACCTTCTTTGAAGTGCCTTTCTCATTCTCCTTAACCCCTCTTCAATCGTCCTGCGCGGCGCACCAAAGTTCAAACGCACAAATTGCTCATTCCCTTTTCCAAACTTGCCGCCATCACTTAAAGCCACCTTTGCCTCATCTCGGAAAAATCGGTAAGGGGTGGGTTCGAGCTTCAACTCCGAACAATCGAGCCAGATCAGATAGGTCGCATCTGGTTTTGTGACTCGCATCCCCGGCAAATTCTGCCCAACATAATCCACAATGAAATCACGATTCGCTGTGAGATAACGACACAACGCACGCAACCACGAATCAGCCTTGCCTGAAAAAGCCGCGCGCGCCGCCGTCAAACCTGGCGTGGATATTTCAAACGACATGCCCTCGGCAATTTCAGAAAACCCTTTTCTAAGTTTCTCATCAGGGATGACGGCAAACGCGCAGGCAAGCCCGGGAACATTGAACGCCTTTGAAGCGGAAATCAACGTGATGGTATGTTTTGCAATCTCGCGTGCAAGACTTGCCAGCGGTGTAAACCTGGCATCACCCAGCAACAACTCACTATGGATTTCATCTGACATGATCGTCACCTTGTTTTCGATGCAAGTTTCCGCCATACGATTCAACTCGGCGGATGAAAAAATCTTTCCAACGGGATTATGTGGATGACACAACAAGAACATCCCGGACTTTTTTGCTCCGAGTTTTAGCGCGTCAAAATCGACCTCGTAGCTGATTCGGTTTCCTACAACCTTTTTCGCCAACTGGGCCACAGACTGCCGTGCGCCCGTCTTAAGTTCAGTATCGAGGAACTCGTTATACACCGGCGTCTGAACCAAATAACCTTTTTTCCCGGAACATAACACGCGCGCCGCAATGTTGTAGCCATTATTGACCCCCGCCGTGTAGACGATGTGCCCGGGGTCCACCTCCCAATCATATAACTTCTTCATACGCGCCGCGATAATTTCACGCAACGACCTGGAAAGCAATTCATATCCAAACACGCCATGTTCAACCTGCTTATGCAGGACCTTGAGGATTGGAGGCGCGGCCGGAAAATCCATGTCCGCAAGCCACAAAGGCAGAACATCTTTGGGATACAACGTCCATTTGTTGAGGATCTTTGGATGGCGTCGCGATGGAACAGAATCAAAGTTATATGCCATATTATTTTTTATACGCAACGATCATCCCATCCCTTAAAGGCGCAAGGGAAACAATCCAATCGGTATCCGTGGTGATCATCCTGGTGAATTTTCGGATGGCTTCAGTGGATTTTTCGTGGTCGTTCGAATCCAGAATTTGTCCATGCCAGATCATGTTGTCAATGATCAAGAGGCCACCTGAACGAAGTTTCTCTTTGATGACGGGAAGCGAATCAGGATAAGCCTCTTTATCTATATCATTGAAGATGATATCAAACGGTCCCGGTGTCTGACGAAGGGTCTCGACCGCCTCAGCCATGTGATATTGGATGAGATCCTCATATCCCATTTTGGTCAAATGGTCGGTCGCCATCTTCGACAGCTTCTCATCCCAGACCGTGTGATGCACCACGCCGCCACCATTTTCTTTTACTGCCTTCGCAAACCATGCCGTGGAATAACCATATCCTGACCCCATCTCAAACACAGACTTTGCCTTCAGCATGCAAGCGAGTTGGTAACAATAATATCCGCTCACCGGACCGAGGATGGGAAAATTATTCTTCCCGGCATATTTTTCCATCACCTGCATTTCAGGTTCACGCGGCGGGACGAGAGTGGTGAGATATTCCTGTAGTTTGTCATAATTAATTTCTGGCATGAGATTCTCCTTATTGATAAGAGACCTTAAAGGTACGCTCTGCGAAAACCTTTAGGGTTTTAAAACATCCAACAACACAGGCAAAGCGAGCTTCGCCCATTCGACATACATTTTTCCTGAGGGGTGCAAACCATCAACCGCGATGAGTGATAAATCGTTCATGACTGCGCGTGATATGGGCGTGACATCCACATAATGGGCGCCTGCTTTTTCTGTTTCTTCACGATTCACGGCATTGAATATATCAATATCTTTTGCGATCTGTTCGATGTCACGCCCCCGCGCGAAAGGCGTCACACCCCAATCCGGGATGGATAAAACGATAACATGTTTCGAATTGTCGGCCGCATATTCGATGGCTTTATTCAATAGAAAAACGAATTGTTCACGATACTCGTTGATATCATAGCCGCGGTATTGATTGTTAACTCCAATGAGTAATGACACTAACTCATATGGTGGAGCAATTTGCCAGGCCTGAATACCTTCCCATAGTTCTTTTGTTGTCCAACCGGTGCGGGCGATAATGTCAACTTCAGTGGGAATGCCGCCAGCTTTTAGAAAATCTGCCAGTTGATTAGGCCAGCGCTCAGCTTCTTCAACACTTTCACCGATCGTATAAGAATCACCCAAGGCAAGATATCGAATATTCACAGATTTCTCCTCTGCCACTGCGGTGGGATTAAAGGATGCACAGGCATGTAACAAAAAGAGAATACATAAACATATTTCCGCATTTACAACTTATAGACTGCCTTGTGCATCCGTTCGAGACCTTCTGCAAGCATCGAACGCGGACAGGCAAAATTCAAACGGACAATATTCTCACAGCCTTCACCAAAGGGTTTGCCATTCGTCAGGGCAACCTTGGCTTCCTGTAAAAAGAAATCAAAAGGTAAACCCTGGATTTTTCCGGATTTGACATACTCGCTGAAATCCAGCCAGGCAAGATATGTGGCATTCGGAATGGTAAAACGCAGATCAGGAAAGTTTTCAACCAGATACTCCGCCATAAAATCACGATTGGATTTGAGGTAGGGAAGCAACTCTGCCAGCCAATCATCACAGTCTCCGGAAAACGCGGTCTCTGCTCCGATCAGCCCCATGCTTGAGACATGTCCGGTAACCTGGTCATTTGCGGTTGTAAACTTTGCGCGCAAATCCGCATTGGGAATGATGGCAAACGCACAAAACAGACCTGCTGTATTGAACGTCTTACTACCGGCGATCAAGGTGATGGTTTTATCAGCAATTTCAGGAGAGAGAGTTGCCATGGGAATGTGTTTCGAGCCATCCAAGATTAATTCGCTGTGGATCTCATCCGAGACAATGACTGTATCATTTTGCAGGCAAATTTCAGCCATCTCTTTCAACTCATCTCGTGTAAAAGCCTGACCGGTTGGATTATGCGGATGGCAAAGCAGGAATACGCGTGTTTTTGCATTATTACTATGAAACGCGGCAGAGAATGTTTCGAGATCCAATTGTGGGTAGAGAATACGATCTTTTTCCATAAAGGTGAACGGCGCCACCTGTTGAGTGAGACCAATATTTTTATAGACACTGTAAAACATCATGTAAACGGGTGGCTGGATCAGGACCCCATCCCCCACTGAACAAACCGCACGTGCGGCGATGTTGAAGCCACTTACCACGCCGGGAGTAGCGATAATCCAATCCGGGTCAACCTGCCAGCCGTAGAGACGTTCCATACGAGCGGCAACAACCTCCTGCGTGCGGCGAGTCAAAAACTCGTAGCCGATCACACCATGTTGAAGCGTAGCCTGCAATGCGTCTAATACGGGTTGCGGGGTACGGAAATCCATATCCGCCGCCGAGAACGGAAGCACATCAGCAGGATATTGTATCCACTTTAAACTGTTTGATGTGCGGCGTTCGATGATCTCATCAAAGTTATAGGGCATAAAAAGACTCCATCAAAATTTTTAGCAATTGTACCCGCTATAAACTAAAGGCGGGATGCACCTGGCAGATACATCCCGCGCACCCAGGGTTGGCTGGCTCCATATAAGTACAATTTCTTTGTTTTTTGTACGAAACTCACTATAATCAATATGAAAGCGAGGAAAACATGGGATTACTTCGTCAAGCATTGGGACCCAGTAAGGCGGAGATCTGGTCACAGTTGAGTCAGGAGATCGGGGCGGATTATGAAGAGGATGGCTTCTTAAAGCAAGGAAAGGTCGTTCTATCCCATAAGGAATGGGAGATCACATTGGATACTCATGCGGTGCATACAGGCAAGACAACAATCGTTTTTACCCGGATGCGTGCGCCCTACATGAACAGGGATGGCTTCCGCTTCAATATCTATCGCAAGAGCGCGTTCAATTGGATAGGGAAACTGTTCGGCGTGAAGGATATCGAGATCGGCGACGCGTTCTTCGATGATGAGTTTATTATTCAGGGCGAGCCGGAAGCGCTGGTCAGCAGGTTGTTGTCGAACGTGGAAGTGCGTCAGTTGATCCAAAGCCAGCCAAATATTCATTTTCAAGTGAAGAATGATGAAGGCTGGTTCAAAGAAAAATTCCCCGAAGGCGTGGATGAACTTTATTTTGAGGTCGTTGGGATCATCAAGGATAAGGAACGCTTGAAGAATCTATTCGACCTCTTTGCGCTGGTGCTCGATGAGTTGTGCCGATTCGGCTCCGCGTCTGAGGATGGACCCGGTGTGAAACTGGCATGATCCTCAATGTCGCCTCCCGGATTTCCTTGTGTTGCACGGCTTTTTTTACTTGTATAATTTACCCATGAAAACATTCCTTGACAAATTCATTCTTGGTTTCCCGCGCTTGTATATCAAACAATTCCCATATGCCTGGATCATTTTTATTGCGCTGTGGACATGGCCCTTGAATATTATCTCGGTGATCTTTCTCTTGATCATCCTGCTTGGGATGTTATTATTGCATTGGCAATATACAGCATGGATGAGAAAATTGCGGAATATATATGCACCCGGGGATGGCAAGTTCTACATTGACCGCCCTGCTCTCCCACTTGAAAGAGCCGCGCGGAATATTGCGATCCTGCTGGCAGTAAGCGGGTTGATAACCTTTTTCCTGCAGGGTCAATTTGGTCTGGCCCCCTGGCAATTCTTTCTCATCATGGTTGGTTTTTCACTTATGTATCGCGACAGAATATTCTTTGGATCGCCAACCACATATGTGATTGCCGCCAGTGGCATTGGCATTTATCTTGCCGCCGGTCATCTCGACTATCGCATGTTCCTGAACTTTAACGAGATTGCCCGGATTGAGAGATACAAATACCAAAAGGATCAAGGCTGGTTTGTCCTTGCCCGCACGCCTGACAGCAAAGATGGGTTGTTGCTGATCCCCAAAAGTCCGAATGGATTTTCAAAACACGTGATGAATCTGTTCATTGTCCCCAAGGATATCGAAAAGTTCCTGGAGCAATTGCCGTATGGGTTCAAGCCGTTGCTATAAACTTTTCAATGAGGTATCGTAATGGCTCATATCAAATTAATTGATTCCATTGTTTCAGTGCAATGGCTGGCAGAGAATCGCTTTGCTGAAAATCTCATCCTCTTTGACGCCAGCATGAAGCCGATCGTACCCGTCCCCAATGCTCTGCCCGAAACGCCCGTATACATCCCCGGCTCATTGCGCTTTGATTTTGACGATGTGCTTTGTGATCACAACACATCCCTGCCGCATATGATGCCGAACCCGGAATTCTTTGCTGACGAAATGCAAAAGATGGGCGTTAATCAGGATAGCGCCATTGTTGTGTACGATAAGGTCGGCGTGTATTCCAGTCCGCGGGCGTGGTGGATGTTTCGCGCGCTGGGACATGATCAAGTCGCGGTGCTGGATGGCGGCCTGCCCGCGTGGATTCAAGCCGGATTTGAGATTTCATCGACTCTCGTACAGCCACCGACTCAACGCGGGAATTTCGCTTCAAATCCTCAGGGAGGTCTGTTCGTTGATTCGAAAACCGTTCTCCACGCTTTGACAGATTCAACTGTCAGCGTGATCGATGCCCGGTCGGCGGGACGATTCAAAGGTCAGGACCCTGAACCGAGGGCTGGGTTGAGAGGCGGTCACATGCCGAACGCGGTCAACATCCCTTATACGGATGTGCTTGAGAACGGGCTGATGTCGCCCAAATCCAAACTGCGATCCGTCTTTGAAAAACATAAAGATAAAAAGATGATCTTCAGTTGCGGCTCGGGCGTCACGGCGTGTGTGGTTGCACTGGCGGCGGAGCAGGCGGGTTACAAAGACCTGGCAGTGTATGACGGCTCGTGGAGTGAATGGGGCTTGCCCGATTCGGGCTTGCCTGTGACCAAAGAATAGCGGGCATGAATGTATGCCAAATCGCTGAGGCAGTCCTTTTACAGGACTGCCTTTATTTTTGCACAGCCTTTTCTTTCCCGGAATATAAGGAACAAATTCAAGGGTTGAACGTCTATAGTGAAAGAGAGGACAGTATTTGTTTTTGGTATTATGATTACGTGAGTGGATCGAAAAGAGGAAAACATGTTCAAGTTCAACCCAATTTTTTGTGCGGTTGTTGTTTTGTTGATCGCATCCCTGGCATGTGCTTCACCTGCCATTTCCACACCTGACCCGAACCTCGTTGGTACGACCATCGCGCAAACCGTCGTTGCCGCGCTGACGCAAACCGGTCAGCCGATCATACCCATCACAGGCCTGGGATCCCCCACAGCTTCCTTTACACCAACACTCTCCCCCACGGTGACGTTGTCGCCAACGCCTGTTTTTACAGCCACGCCTGTTATTCCGCAGATCATGGTCTCAGTGGCGACGAATTGCCGCATTGGACCTGGCAGAGTCTATGACCGGGTGGGTGCTTTATTGGTTGGTGAACTCGCGGAGGTATTCGGCAGGGATCCCACAGGAAATTACTGGTATATCCGCAACCCGGATTCGAATGGATATTGCTGGCTGTGGGGAGAGTATGCCACATTGGCTGGCAATTTATCTGTATTACCGATCTACACACCTCCGCCTACACCCACGCCGATACCTGCGTTTGAAGTCTCCTATAATAAATTGGAAACATGTGTTGGCTGGTGGGTGGACCTTGAATTGAAGAATACCGGCGCCGTAAACTTCAGGTCCGTTTCGATCACAATGAGAGATACGGTCACGGATAAAGTCCTTTCCATGTCTGCGGATGGTTTTACCAATCTGGATGGCTGTTCGGGTTCCAATACAAAAGATAACCTGAACCCGGGCGGTGCACACATTGTGAGTATGCCAGCCTTCGCTTATGATCCCACCGGGCATAACATACGCGCTACAGTCACTGTATGCTCAAATAAAGGTGTAACTGGGCTGTGTGTATCGAAGGTCATTAATTTCAAACCAGTTGTCTCTTACCCATAAATCTGCTTTTGGTAGGAGACAGTCAAACCTTAAGCATGAGCAGGGCAGGTGATCAAAAGCCTGCCCTGTTTTATTATGCGTAAGGCAATGGAATATCCTAGTTAGTTTCTGGTGCAAAAGGCGCACCGTTGAACATTAGCAATTGACAAACGAAAAGCCTCTTTGGTAAAAGGAAGGTGCCTAAACCAAATCCATATACCGCAGAGGCACTGCAATGTTACGTG
>Ga0180069_1000153_pt1 | contig 14507 bp, 12 predicted proteins | sample EasRivERM_16_10D_2_FD_121793 | JGI IMG/M metagenome (GOLD analysis project Ga0180069, IMG submission 121793) | Soil microbial communities from meander-bound floodplain in the East River, Colorado, USA - East River metaG ERMLT231B'_16_10D | ecosystem: Environmental > Terrestrial > Soil >...
CGGGCCCTGGAAGATGTTCCAACGCGGCAAGAATCCCCAGTAATACCCGGCCTGGGCATCGACCATCTGGCGCAGGCTGAGCGTGCCCGAAAGCAGCAGCACCCCCACCACGCCGAGCGACAGCGACAACTCGTAGCTGATCATCTGGGCCGCGCTGCGCAGTCCCCCGAACAGGGCGTACTTGTTATTGGAGGCCCATCCGGCCAGAGCGATGCCGTACACGCCGAGCGAGGTGACGGCGAAGACAAACAGCACCCCGATATTGAGATCGGTGAGCTGGATCGAGGTCTTCACCCCGAAGACCTCGACATCGCCGCCAAACGGGATGACGGCGATGGAGATCAAAGCCAGGGTCACGGCCAGAAACGGCGCCAGCAGGAACAGGAACTTGTGGGCATGGGGCGGGATGAGGTCTTCTTTGGTGAGCAGCTTGAGGGAGTCGGCGATGGGTTGCAGTAATCCATGCGGGCCCACGCGAAACGGTCCCAGCCGGCACTGGATGTGCGCGATCACCTTGCGCTCCACCCACTGGATGTAGACCAGCGTGACCATCAGGATGCCGACGATGACCAAGGCCTTGACGGCCGCCAGCGCCAGGAACGGCACCATCAGACGCGCACCTCGACCGCATCTTTTTCCCGCACCGACTGCAACACCCCGCAATACCGTCCCAGAGTCCCCGACTGAAACATCGAATCCCTCGAGCTGCGGATGTGGGACAGGCCTCCGGCCTGTCCAGCAGGAGGCCGAGTAGCTACCGCCCCTCCACTAATAAAGGAGGCATAAGAAATGCCATACCCCGCCACGCTGCGCCGAATCTCCTCAAAGACAGCCTCCGGCAGCGGCGCCGCCAGCTCAAATCCCAGCCGCCGACTGATAAGCGACACAATCTCCAGATCCGTCTTGACCCCCGGGGTAGCCGGTCCCTTCTTCAGCCGCTGCACCTCCCCACAGGTGTTCGTAAAACTACCCGTCTTCTCATAGGCAGCCGCCGCCGGCAATACCACGTCGGCCTGTAGCGCCGTTTCCGTGAGAAATAGCTCCTGCACCACCAGGAATCCGGCGGCCCGCGAGGCGGTCTCCAGCGGGTTGGCGCCGACCACCCACAGGAAATCGAGTGGGACCGTGATCATCTGGCCGAGGCCGAGCGCGCCGGGGTCCGGCGTGAGCCCCATGTCGAAGGCCCCTCGCGAGTTGGCATAGTCGACCAGGCACACGTACCGCGCTGTCGCCGGGAGCATCTCCACCAGCTTCCTCACGTCCTCCCCTTGGACGCAGTCCCCGAAAACCACAACCAGGCCGTTCTCCTTGGCCAGCACCTCCCGCAACTCGCCGACGCTGCCCCGCACCACTCGGGTTGCTCGGTTCTCCTCCCGGGTCGGCGACGGGTTCACCACGTACACCCGCGCTCCGTGATGACGCACGTTGGCGCGCACCTGGTACGCCAGGAAAGGGTGCTGCTGGGATAGGTCGGCGCCAATGATGAGCACGGCGGCGGCCCTATAGAGGTCCGCGGCAGTGGCCAGCGGCGCGCCGGTCGCCAGCAGGGCGCCAATGTCCCCGGAGCGCCGGTGGTCGATGTTGCCGGTGCGGAGATACCCCCTCGCGAACTTCTGTAAGTAGTAGTTCTCCTCATTGGTGGTACGGCCCGAGCCGACAACACCGAAGGAACCTCCACGCTCGCGCACCTCTTGGATCTTGTCGGCCACTGTCCGGATCGCCTCGGGCCATCCGGCCGGCTCCAGCTTGCCGTTTCGCCGTACCAGCGGCCCGCCCAGCCGTTCCGGGTGATCGAGGAAGTCGAATGCGTAGCGGCCCTTGATGCAGAGGAACTCCCCGTTGATCCCCGAGGCGTCGCGATTGTCGCCGCGCATGACCTTGCCATTGCGGACGCTGAGGGTGGTCTTGCAGCCGTCGCCGCAGTGGGTGCAAATGGTACCGATGTGCTCCATTTCCCACGGGCGGGTCTTGTAGCGGTAAGCGCCGCTGGTCAGCGCGCCCACCGGACAGATGTCGATGCACATGCCGCACTCGTCGCACTCCAGATGGTCGCCGTGGTTGGGTGCGATTTCGGAGTGCGCCCCCCGGCTGACGATTCCCAGCGCTCCCACGCCCATGCCCTCGTTGCAGATCCGCACGCAACGGAAGCACAGGATGCAGCGTGGCATGTCGTAGTACACCACCGGCGACCATTGCTTTTCCGGCTCATGAATCTTCTCTTCCACGAACCGGCTCTCGCCCGCGCCGTAGCGAAACACCATATCCTGCAATTCGCACTCGCCGCCCTTGTCGCACACCGGACAATCCAGCGGATGGTTGGTCAGCAGGAACTCCAGCATGCTCTTCCGCGCTTCCGCCACTTTGGGGGTCTCGGTCCGGACTACCATATCGGGCGCGACCGGCAGCGTACACGACGCCAGCAGTTTAGGAGCCTTCTCGACCTCCACCAGGCACATCCGGCAGGCCGCCTGCAGGCTAAGTCCCTCGTAGTAGCAAAACGCCGGCACTTCGATCCCAGCCGACCGCGCCGCGTTGATCACCAGCGTGCCCGCCGGCGCTTCCACGGTCTTGCCGTCGATGGTGAGTTTAACGAGGTCTGGCATGTTCCTCATAGGGGCACCGGGCCCCGTTCAAGTGTTCCTCAAACTCATGCCGGAACTTCTTCACAATCGAGATGGTCGGCAGCGCCGCCGCGTCGCCCAGCGGACAGAACGTCCTGCCCAGCATGTTCTGAGCCAACTCCCCGATCAGGTCGATGTCGGACTTGGCGCCGTGGCCGTCGTGGAAGCGCACTAGGACCTTCTTCAGCCACATGGTCCCCTCGCGGCAGGGGATGCACCAGCCGCAGCTCTCGTGCTGGTAGAACTTCATGATACGCATAGCCAGCTTGACCATGCACGTGTCCTCATCGATGATGACTACTCCGCCCGAGCCGAGCATGGAGCCGGCAGCGGCCAGAGAATCGAAGTCCATGGGGATATCGATCTCGTCGCCCTTCAGAATCGGACAAGAGGACCCGCCGGGGATCACCGCCTTCACCTTCTTGCCGCCGGGGACGCCGCCCCCCACCTCTTCGATCATGCGCCGCAGCGGGAACCCCATCGGCAGCTCGTAGACGCCCGGCCGGTTGACATGGCCGGAGAGGCAGAACAGGCGCGTGCCGCCGTTCTTCTTGCTGCCCAGGTCGGCGAAGTAGTGACCGCCTCGCAGCAGTATGGTAGGGGCAGCGCAGAAGGTCTCTACGTTGTTCAGAACCGTCGGCGAGCCAAACGCGCCCACCACGGCGGGGAAGGGAGGACGGATGCGCGGAATCCCGCGCTTGCCCTCCAGCGACTCCAGCAGCGCCGACTCTTCTCCGCATTCGTAAGACCCGGCGCCGGTGTGGGTGTAGAGGTCGAAGTCGAAACCGGACCCGAGGATATTGGGACCCAGATACCCGCGCTGGTAAGCCTCGGCGATGGCCCGGTCCATGATGTCGAGCAGGTAGCGGTATTCGCCCCGGATGTAGATCCAGCCCTGGTGGGCGTCGACGGCCCGCGCGGCGATGAGGACCCCCTCGATGAGCTGATGGGGATCGTACTCCATCAGGACGCGGTCTTTGCAGGTGCCCGGCTCGCCCTCGTCGGCGTTTACCACGATGTACTTGGGCTTCGGCGAGTGGCGGGGTACGAAGCTCCACTTGAGTCCCGCGGGGAAGCCGGCGCCACCGCGTCCGCGCAGGCCCGACGCCTTCACCTCCTCGATCACCTGGTCCGGCGTCATGGCGAGGGCCTTCTGGAGGCCCTGGTAGCCTTCGTTGGCTAGGTAGGTCTCGATCGACTGCGAGTTAGGCAGGCGGAACCGCCGCGTTAGCACCTGCACTTCCGCCGGATGGGGATCGTTATACATGATCTGCCTTCAGCTTCTCCAGCAGCGCGTCCAGCTTCTCCGGGGTCATGTGGTGGTGGAAATCGTAGTTCACCTGGAGGGCCGGGGCCCACGAACAGGCGCCCATACACTCCACCTCCTCCAAAGAAAACCGCCCATCCGCAGTTGTCTCTTTATCGGTCAGGCTCAGTCGCCGCCGGGCACTGTCCCACAGATCCTCGGCCCCCCGGAGCATGCAGGAGATGTTGGTGCAGATCTGAATATGATGCCGCCCGGCGGGCCTTCGTCGCAGCATCGTGTAGTAGCTCACCACCTCCTCCACCTGCAACGGCGTGAGACTCAGGCGGCGGGCCACCTCGGCGATCAGGTCGTCCGTGATATATCCTACTTCGTCCTGGGCATAGAGCAGCATGGGGATCAGAGCCCCACGCTGATACCCAGGCGGGTAGCGCCGCAACAGCTCGGTGAAGCGGGCCTCCAGCTCGGGGGAAAATGTCACCGGTCCACATCTCCCAATACAAAATCGATACTACCCAGCGAAGAGATTACATCCGCCAGCAAAGCCCCTTCCACGAGCTTGGGGACACCCTGCAGATTGCCGAAGCTGGGACCTCGGATGAAGCACCGGTAGGGCTGCGTCCCACCGTCGCTAACGATGTAGTAGGCCATCTCGCCCCGTGGCGACTCGACTTTCTGGACGACCTCGCCGGCCGGGACGCGGAAGCCCTCGGTGACAATCTTGAAGTGGTAGATGAGGGCCTCCATTTGGGTCTTCATCTTTTCCCGGTCGGGCAGGACTACGCCCTGGGCCTCGGCGATGACGCGTCCGGCGGGCATCCCGTCCATAGCCTGTTCGACGATGCGGACGCTCTGGCGCATCTCGGCGATGCGTACCAGGTAGCGGGAGTAGACGTCGCCGGCCGTGAGGGTGGGGATCTCAAAGTCGAACCGGTCGTAGCCGGTGTAGGGCTCGGCTTTGCGAATGTCCCAAGCCAGGCCGCAGGCGCGCAGCGTGGGGCCGGTCATGCCCAGATCGATGGCGTCTTCGAGCGAGATGGCGCCCACGCCCTGGGTGCGCTCCTTCCAGATGGGGTTCTCGGTCAGGAGGTTTTCGTACTCGTCGATACGGCTGGGGAAGAGCGCGATCACCTGCCGGACGCGCTCGAAGAATCCCAGCGGCGGCTCCAGCGCCAGGCCTCCGATGCGGATGTAGCTGGTCATCATGCGCTGGCCGGACGCCATCTCGAAGATCTTCAGCAGCTCCTCGCGCTCGCGGAAACAGTAAAGGAACACGCTCATGGCCCCGATGTCGATCGCATGGGTACCTAGCCAGACCAGGTGGCTGTTGAGCCGCGTCAGCTCGGCCAGCATCACCCGCATCCACTGGGCTTTGGGCGGCGGCTCCAATCCAAGCAGTTTCTCCACAGCCAGGCAATAGCAAAGGTTATTGACCATGGGGCAGAGGTAGTCCACCCGGTCGGTTAGGGTGACGGCCTGGGACCACATCTTGTTCTCGGCCGTCTTCTCGATGCCGGTGTGGAGGTAACCGACGTCGGGCTGCGCCCGGACAACCGTCTCGCCGTCCAATTCCAGCACCACGCGGAGCACCCCGTGCGTGGAGGGGTGCTGCGGACCCATGTTGAGGATCATGGTGCGCGGGGCGGTGACGTCGGTGGCCATCAGCGTGGTCCGCTCAGCGGGTAGTCCTTTCGCAAGGGATGCCCCTCCCAGCCCTCCGGCATCATGATGCGGCGCAGGTCGGGGTGGTGGCGGAACCGGATGCCGAACAGGTCGAATACCTCGCGTTCATACCAATTGGCCGCGCGCCAGACGCCGGTCACCGAGTCGATCTCGCTGTCCGCGCCGCCCAGCCGGGCCTTTAGCCGCAAATAGTGGTTCTGGTCGAGGGAGTGCAGATTGTAGACCACCTCGAAGCGCGGCTCGGTGGGGTACCAGTCGACGGCGGTAATGAAGCTGAGCCGGACGTAGCGCTGTTCTTCCTTGAGGTAGCGGCAGGCTTCGACGATGCGCGGGGGGTCGATCCAGACGATGTCCTGGCCGTGGTCGGTGCGAGCTTCGACAACGGCCGGAATGGACTGCAATTCTGCGGTGAGCATCCTTCAGTGCCTGTCGCTGCGGGCCCAGTCGAGTGCGCCCTTCTTCCACAGGAAGAAGAAGCCGGCTAGAATCAACGCCATGTAGATCAACATGCTGACGAAGCCGTAGATCTTCAGATCGCGATAGACCACGGCCCAGGGGAAGAGGAAAACGATCTCCACGTCGAACAGGATGAAGATCATCGCCACCAGGTAGAACTTTACGCTGAACCGGCCGCGCGCATCGCCCACCGGCGCGATGCCGCACTCATAGGGCGCCGACTTGGCTTTGTTGGCGACGCGGTGACCCAGGACGTAGGAGGCAGCCAGAACGCCCCCCGCGATGGTTATCGCCAGTAGTGCCTGGAGCAGGATCGGAAAGTAGATCTCAGGATAGGATGATGGCACGACGTGAGACAGCGTCCTTAAATTTGACTATAATGGACAGGAGAAGAAGGTGTCAACCGGGACCAGTCCGATGGAAATTCGATTGAACGGCGAAACGTATCAGACGCCGGCGGGAACGGTGGCCGATCTGGTGCGTCAACTGGGACTGCCCGACGACCGCGTGGCCGTGGAACTCGACCGGCGCATCGTCCGCCGCCCCCAATGGGCCGCCACTCCGCTCGAAACCGGGGCGGCTGTGGAAATCGTCCAGCTCGTAGGCGGCGGCTAAGTCCTTTTGATTCTGCTATTTGCAAAACATCATTGACACGCTGCCGGGGTTGGCGTTACATTGCAAATACGGCCTAATCTGAAACGGAATCCACGCGAATGTTCAAAACAAAAAAGCTCAAGGTTGCACCGCTGCCGGTGGCGGAGCAGTATTCGAGTCATCATGTAGCGCGGGTGGCGGGCGTGAGCCTGCGCCAGTTGCAATGGTGGGATGAGCAGGGCGTTGTCTCTCCCTCGCACAGCGGGCACAAGCGGCTGTACCAACCCGACGAAGTCATCGAGGTGGCCGTCATCGCGGAGCTGCGTCGCAAAGGATTCTCGCTGCAAAAGATTCGTCGCGTGCTGAAGTTCCTGCAGAAGGAGATGGGGAAGCGCCTGTTCGATTCGGTGCAGAACGGAGCGGAAATCCACCTGCTCACCGACGGCAAGAACATCTATCTCGAGGACAACGAGAAGCGCATCGTCAACATCCTGAAGAACGCGCGCCAGCCTATGATCTCGGTGTGCGTGTCGGACCAGGTGAAGCGGTTGACGGCGGCCGTCGCCCTGCCGGCGAAGAGGGTAGGCCGGGCCGAGGCGGCGGGAACCAGGGTGGCGCGCGGCGGCATGCGGGCCACGGGGAGCTAGATGAGCGTTCTTTAAATAGTTAGTCAATCAAGGTCTCGTCCATCTTGTAGGTCCAGCGAAATACCACAGGGTCCGCGTTGACCTCCTGAAAGTACTGATGGATGCGATCGATCGGGCCAGCTTCTGATCGCTCAGGTTGCGCCGCGGACTCTATATGTCTTATCACTTGGCTTAGAGGCGAACGCTGACGGTGAGCTGCCTCTGGCCGCCGGAGCCAGGCTACGGTCTGGCCGCCAGCTCAGAAAAAAAGACTTTAACCACGGGGTTGCTAAACCAAGGCCAGGAGATATAAGAAATTATCGCACGAGCGGACCGGAGACGCCATGGTATATCATTTAGCCCAGGAGGCGCCCCATGTTAGCTCACACCATGCAACGAAGAGATTTCTTGGCCCTAGCCGCGGCGGTCATCGACTTCGGCAAGATTCCCACCCGCAAAGCCGGGAAGGTGGAAACAGTCTTTAAATCCCCCGGCCCCAAGCCCAACGGATTGCAGGCCACCAAGGACGGCCTGTGGATCATGGATCAGGGCGACGGCAATCGCGTCTATCTGGTCGCCTACGAGGGCGGCAAGGTCCTGCGCGAATTCGGGACCGATGCCGACCGCGCCAGCGGCATCACGTTCGACGGCGAAGCCCTCTGGCTGGCGTCCACCTACGGCCGCGAGATTATCCGCGCCGACGCCCAAACCGGCAAGACCATCCAGAGGTACTTCACCCCGGGCGCGGGCGTGATCTACCGCATGACGAAGGATGTGCCGGGTCGCAGCAGTCCCCTGGCCAAGCGGGAGCAGGCGCCGGCAGGGGCAAAGACTCGCGGCAAAGGCCAGCAGGTCGGCGGCTTCCAGCAAGGACAGGTGATGGGCGCCCGAGCCCAAGGGACCGGCGCTCACGGCCTGGAGTGGCGCGACGGCAAGCTGTGGGTCGCCGTGCCCCCCTCGCGAACGATCTATCGCCTCGATCCCAAGGAGTGGGTGGTCGAGCATATGTTCCCGACAGCCGGCAACCGCCCCCACGGCATCGGCTGGGAAGGCAAGTATCTATGGTGCGCCGATTCCAACCTGAACGCCTTCTTCAAGCACGACCCGGACACCGGCGCCATCGTCGAAAAGATCCAGTTAGCCGACAGCGATCCGCTACCTCACGGCATGACCATCTGGCAGGGCGCCATGTGGTACTGCGACGATGTGGGCATCGTGTGCCGCCTGAAAATGTAGCCCAGGAAAACGTGGCGCACGCTCTCAGTGTGGCTAAGTGGCTCCCTCGTCTGCCGACGGTCCGTAGATCGCCGGCACGGGGAGGTCATTCAGCCGCAAATACACGCCAAGCTGCGCCCGGTGGTGGATGCCGTGGTTCAAGACAAAGCTGCGCACCACCGCGATCCGAGGCATCGTCAGGATCGGCTGCCCGCCTTTTAGCAACGACCAGGGCTTCAGCAGAGTTTCGTCGCTCGCCCCAGCGATCGCAGCGCGGGCCGCGGCCCGGCCCTTCTCGAACATGTCGAGCAGCTCCGCGCGAGAACCTGCCACCGGGTTCCGGTACGGCTCGCCTCCGGGCGGCGCTACGTCAAAGGAATCCTGGTCGATCGTCACCGTCCCCCATTGCAGGATCGAGGCTACGTGCGTGGCCAGCTCTCCCATCGTCCAGGACTTCGGGTGGGGCTTCCACCCCAGCTTCTCGTCGGGAACACGTTCCAGCGTCTTCCGCGTGCTAGCCATTTCTTGGTCGAATTCGGGCAGTAATGCGTCTCGTAAAGCCATGTTGGCTCCTCCTTGTAAGGACTGCCAGTATAGCGAAGAAAAGGAGAAAGTACAAGGACTATTTTGGACACGACACAGCCGGCGGCGAAGCCCGCTATGATCGCGGTGCGATGGCGTCTTACGGCATACCCACTACTCATGGTTTGCTCCTCGTTGTTCAAGTCTCGACTTCCGCCCATTCTTTCTCAAACCATCGATAGACGGCGGGCAGAACAAGCAGCGTAAGCAGCGTGGATGTGATCAACCCGCCGATCACAACCGTTGCCAGGGGTTGCTGCACCTCGGCCCCTGCCCATGTGGACACAGCCATCGGGACGAACCCCAGGCTGGCAACTAAGGCTGTCATCAACACCGGCCGAAGTCGCGTCTGCGCTGCTTGTGAGACCGCTACTTCGGGCGGAAGGCCCTGCTGGCGCAACTGCAAGACGTAGGTCATTAACACGACCCCGTTCAGCACCGCGATACCGAAGAGCGCAATGAATCCTACACCGGCGGAAATACTGAACGGCATGCCGCGAGCAAAGAGGGCCAGTATCCCGCCGGTTGCCGCAAGAGGAATGTTGAAAAAGATCAGCACCGCCGGTCGGACCGATCCAAACGCCAAATAGAGCAGAACAAAGATCGTCAGCAGAGCCGCCGGTACCGCGATCAGGAGCCGCCGGCTGGCGCTCTCCAACTGCTCAAACTGCCCGCTCCACTGGATGGAGTAGCCGGCCGGGATGGGCACTTGAGCCTCGATGACTCTGCGAGCCTCCGCGACAAAGCTGGCGAGATCCCGGTTCCGGACGTTGACCTCGACGCTGATGCGCCGCTGCACGTTCTCCCGGCTGATCTGGGCGGGGCCCTCCTCTTCGATGACGTCCGTCAGTTGACCGAGAGGGATGAAGTGACCCTCGGCGTCTCCGACCTTCAGATTCTTCAGCGCCTCTACCGTCCCTCGATGGCTGGGATCGAAGCGGACCTGCAACGCGTATCGCTTGTTGCCTTCTATCACCTGGCCGGCGATCTTCCCCCCCACCGCCTCCACTGTGTTGAGAACGCTGGAGGCATCTAAACCGTGACGCGCGATCGCTTCACGCCGGATGCGGAACCGCAGGTAAGGAAGGCCGGCGACCCGCTCAGCTCTTACGTCGGCAGCTCCCGACACTTTGCGCAGCGCGGCTTCGATTTGCTGCGCCTTATCCCGGAGCACGTCCAGATCCTCGCCGTGCAGCTTCACCGCCAGATCCGATCGTGAGCCGGCCTCCATCAGCTCCTGCATGCGCATCTGGATGGGTTGAGAAAAACCGTACGCAGCCCCTGGAGCTTCTTCTCTCAAGGCTTCCTGCATCGCTTCGATTAGCGCCTCTTTCGACCGCTTGACCGGCCACTGCGATATGGGCTTGAGCATGACATACACGTCGCTCTGGTCGATGGCCATCGGATCTGTGGCGACCTCCGGCCGGCCAGTACGGCTGACGACTGTCTCGACTTCGGGAAAGTGCCGCAGCACACTCTCGATGATTTCGTTCCCGTGCAGCGATTCCGTGACCGAGATGCCGGGCAGGCGATACATCATCACGATGATGGATCCCTCGTCGAGTCGCGGCATGAATTCCGCTCCCAGGAACGGAGCCACACCCAATGAGGCGAGGAAAAGGACCAGGGCAAGGCCGGCCGTGACGACGGGGAATCGGACCGCGCGCCTCAACACCGGCGCGTAGATGGCGGAGATCCTGCGCATCAGCCAGGTATCTCTTTCCCGCACCTGTTTTCGAAAAGCGAACCAGCACAGCACGGGCATTAACGTGAGGGCAATGACCAACGACGCGCCCAGAGCGAAGAGCACCGTGGCAGCCATGGGCTGGAACATCTTTCCTTCCACCCCGCCGAGACTCAGGATGGGCAAGTAGACCAGAAAGATGATGGTCACGCCGAAAAAGACCGGCCGCGCCACTTCCTGGCCCGCCGCCCGGATTACATCTCCCGGATCTTCACCGGGCTTACGGTCATGCAGACGCCGCAAGATGTTTTCCACCATCACCACGGAACCATCCACGATCAGCCCGAAGTCGATGGCGCCCAGGCTCATCAGGTTGCCGGAAATCTTCGCCTGCACCATCCCAGTGAACGCGAACAGCATAGAAAGCGGAATCGCGGCGGAGACAATCAGTCCACCCTTAAGACTTCCTAGCAGAAGGAGAAGAACGGCGATGACCAGCAAACCGCCTTCCAGCAGGTTGTTCCTCACCGTGCGGATCGTCCTGCGAACCAGGTCCGTTCGGTCGTAATAAGGCACGATGCGGACACCGGGAGGGAGCGACTTCTGAACTTCGCTTATCCGGTCCTTCACCCGATCTGCGACGATTCGCGAATTCTCGCCGATCAACATCATGGCCACACCGATTACGACCTCGCCTTTACCGTCCTGGGTGGCGAATCCTTGCCGCACCATGGGCGCAAAATGCACCTGCGCGACATTGCGGATGGTGATCGGGGCCCCCGTGGTAGAAACGCCGATCACGATGTTCTCGATATCCTGCAGGCTCGTGATGAGCCCCTCGGCTCGAATGAGCGACTGTTGCTCCGAGCGCTCCAGGTACGCTCCGCCCGCATTGGCGTTGTTCTGCTCTAGCGCGCTCAGCACTTTGGATAGCGGAATGCGGTAAGCCGTCAGCTTGTCGCTCTCTAGCTGGACTTCATAGGTCTTCACTTCACCGCCATGCGTATTGACCTCGACGATTCCGGGCACGGAACGCAGCTTCGGGGCGATGTCCCAGTCCAGGATGCTGCGTAATTCCATCAGCGAGTGGCCCTCGCCGGTGACCTTGAACTGATAAATCTCACCCAGGCCCGTGGAGATCGGTCCCATCTCGGGTGTCCCCATGCCCGGCGGGATCAGCTCCTTTGCCTGCGGCAGCCGCTCCATGATGAGGCGGCGGCAGAAGTACACATCCATGTCGTCCCGGAAATAGACCGCCACATAAGAGAGACCGTACTTGGAGATGGAATGGATATCAATTACCCCCGGCAGCCCGCTCATAGCCGACTCCACCGGAAACGTCAGGTATTGCTCGACCTCCAGAGGAGAAAGGCTGGGCGCCTTCGTCAGGACCAACACCTGGTTGGGCGTGATATCCGGTACGGCATCGATGGGGAGCTGCTGCAGAGAAAAGACCCCGATAGCGACCACCAGCAGCGTCGCCAGTATTACGAGGAAACGATACTCCAGAGCGAGGGCGATAAGACGAGGCATAGACTACTCCACCTCCCCGAGCTTCTCGCCCATCGCAATGGACTTCAAATGAAAGGCGCCCTGCACTACGATCGGCTCGCCTTCGGCCAGGCCGGCCACGATCTCCGTTTGGCCCTCCAGAGCCTTGCCGGTCTTGACCGCGCGTGTCTCGAACGTCTGTACGGTACGGCGCACGAAGACCACGTTCTTGCTTTCGATCTGCTGAATGGCACCCGTGGGGACGGCGATCGCTTTCCGGCTGAAGGTGGTGGGAACTTCTACTGCCGCAAACATGTCGAGCTTGAGCCGGAAACCCAGGTTGGACACCTCGCATCGCACTCTTGCGGTTCGCGTCTGAGGGTCCAGAATGTCGCTGATGTAGGTAACTTTGCCTCGGAAGTTTTCTTCCGGATAAGTGTCGACAGAGACCAATGCCATTTGTCCGACATGGATGCGACCCAGGTCCTTTTCGTAGACCTCGGCCTGGACCCAAACTTCCGAGATATCGGCGATCGAGAACAATTCGGCGGCGGTATCCACCACCTCTCCCGGGGACGCCTGCGCTTTGATTACAACGCCCCCAAACGGTGACGAGATCGTTGTGACCGCAGAAGCCTGCGGCTGGGCCTCCCCCGAGAGGCCGAACCGCTGCAATCGAACAACGAGGCCCGCGATCAGGCTCTCCTGTCCCGTGATGGCAGCCAGCAGCCCTTGTTGCTCCGCCTCGACCAGCTCGGCATCCTTCCGCGGAACGGCGCCGATCTCGACCAGTCGCCGGTTGCGCTCCACCTGCCGCTGCAAGCTTGCTTGCTGGATGCGCAGCTTCTGTAATTCAGCCCGTGCCGTCCGCAGTTGTGCCAGCACTTCGCCGGCCTCGATGTTGTCGAGGCGAGCCAACGGCTGGCTCCGTTGCACGCGATCGCCGACCTTCACCAAAACCTCCAGCAGGCGGCCGCGGCCGATCGGCCGCACGTGGCCGATCCGGCTGTCGATGGGTTGCACCGTCCCGGTTACGTGAAGGTACTCGGTGAGCTGGGTAATAGCTGCTGGAGCGATCTTCAAGCCCACGTGCTTTTGCGCCTCCAGGCCCATCTCCACCACGTTGCTGCCTTGCGGCTGAGCCTTAGTGTCCTCCTTTGCGTCGGGGCGCGACCCCCCACAGCAGGCCAGGAGGACACCGAGAGCCAGGATTCCAACCGTGGTTTTCATTGGACCGTCCCTCCTACTGCGCGTTCCAGTTCGGTGACCGACTGAAACAGTTCGGATTCTGCGTCGATATAGCCTAGCTGCGTTTCAATCAGCCGGCGTTGTTCATTCAGCACATCGAGGAGGCGCAGTTGACCGAGGCTGTAAGACTCACGAATCACGGCCAGGTTCTGCTCCGACTGTCGCACCACTCCGCGGTTTAGGATCTCCAGCGTTCCTTTGGCTGCCGTCCACCGGCGAGTGCCGACTTCGACCTCGAGCCGGATGGACGCCTCCACGTGCTCCCGGCGGAGCCGTGCGGCTGCGACTCGCGCCAGGGCCGCTTCTAGAGCACCCTGATTTCTTCGTGAACGGAGAATAGGAACCGAGAGGCCGAAAGTCACGATGTTGTCTCGGTCTCGCAACGGCGTCGGCTCGCCGGCTCGATTTAAGCCTAGTTGGTCGAAACTAGAGTTCCTGTGGGAGTAGCGAGCAGAAGCCGTGAGATTCGGTTTAGCTTCGGCCCGGATTAGGTCCACCTCCGCGATGGATTGTTGCTCCAAAAAGCGGAGGATCCGGAGGTCGGGCCGGCTTTGCAAAGCTCGCTCCTTTAGCCCGAGGGATGACAAGTCCATGGCCGTCAGGAGGGGCTCTTCGGCCAGCGCCAGGGGCTCGGAAGGCGAAAGCCCGACTGCTCTCTTTACCTCCAGCAGCGCCCGCTCTACACGGCCGGAAAAGGTCGCCTGTTGAGCTTCCGCCCGGCTCAGGTCGGTCAAGAGCAGTTGCCGCTCCAGTGGCGCCGCGTCACCCTGTTCCACCCGCACCTCGGTGATCCGGTACGATTGACGGTTCAGCTCCAGCAGCCGCCGTACCGCTTCGAGTTTCCGCTGTTCGGCCACCGCCTCGGCATACCGCATCTTCACGTCGAACGTAAGCTGGCGGGTGCGTTCCGCTATCTCAGCCTCAGCCAGATCGACGCTCTTCTGCGCCACAGCGAGCCGTTTCTCTCGTTTTCCGAACATCTCGAAGGTGTGAAAATAGCCTGCGGAGAACTCCTCCTCGCCGCGCGTGCCCAGCGGCCGGCC
>Ga0180069_1000154_pt1 | contig 14398 bp, 7 predicted proteins | sample EasRivERM_16_10D_2_FD_121793 | JGI IMG/M metagenome (GOLD analysis project Ga0180069, IMG submission 121793) | Soil microbial communities from meander-bound floodplain in the East River, Colorado, USA - East River metaG ERMLT231B'_16_10D | ecosystem: Environmental > Terrestrial > Soil >...
TCCCCGAGTGTGCCGTCTTGCGCATCGGTGCCCGTGCCCGAATAGTTGATCGTCTGGTTGAAGGAGTACAGCGTGCCCGCCACCGGGGTGTCGATGGTCGCCACCGGCGGACTATTCCCAGTCACCGTCAGGATGGCCTCATTGCTCGTGGCCTCGCCGAAGTCGTTGATGACCCGGCACCGGAAGCGGGCGCCATCGTCGCTCAGTGTCGCAGGCGACGTGGTGTAGCTGGGAGCGTTCGCGCCCGAGATCGGCAGCATATTCCGCTGCCATTCGTAGGTTAGCGGCGGCGTGCCCGTCGCCGCGACCGTGAAGGTGGCCGTCTGGTTCAGCGCCACGGTCCGATTGGCCGGATGCGTCGTGATCACCGGCGGATCGTTAGCCGAAAAGTCGATCCGATAGACGCTGCCGCCGGCGTCCCGCGTCACGTAATACAGCTCTCCGTCCCACACCTGCAAGTCCACCGCGCTCTTACCCAAGGCTGTCCCAAACGCAGTCTGGGTGCTGTAGCCAGGAGCCGCCATACGGTAAATCCACTGACCGCAGAAATCGGCATAGAAATACGTGTTGGCATACGCGGCCGGATACTTGGTTCCGGTGTAGAACGCCCCGCCCGTGATGGCGCATCCCGTCGGAATGCCGGTGGTGTGATGGTAGGCGATCAGCGGATCGACGAAATCCGGATTGCCCCCATCGAAACCCTCGGCCAGCGGCCAGCCATAGTTGGACCCGGCGGTGCCCAGGTTCACCTCCTCCCAGGTGTTCTGGCCCACGTCGTTGATGTGCATCCGGCCGTTCGTCGGATGAAAGCCGAAGGTAAACGGATTCCGCAGTCCCCTCGCCCAGATCGCCTGGTTGGGACCGATGGTCTGCGCCAGAAACGGATTGTCCCCAGGAATCGTGCCGTCCGAGTTGATGCGCAGCATCTTTCCCAGCCGGTTATTGAACGACTGCGAGTTCGACCCCACGGCGTTTTCCCCCACCGCGACATACAGCTTGCCGTCCGGCCCGAAGTGAATCGCTCCGCCGTTGTGGTTGCTCGCGCTCAGGCTTTCCAGATCCAGGAGCACCTGCTCGCTGCCCAGCACGGCAACGTTCCCGTTGGCCGTGAATCGGCTCACCCGGTTGTGAATCGGGCTCGTCGCTGTGGTGTAGTAGATGTAGATGAAGTTGTTGCCGGCGAAACCGGGATCGAAGGCGACGCCAAGCAACCCCCGCTCGCCGGTTGCGTTCACGCTGACGGTCAGAAACGGGGTCCCCAGCAGGATGCCGTTCTCGATGACCCGCAACGCGCCGGTCTGCTGGCAGACGAACAGCCGCCCGTCCGGCGCGAACGCCATAGCCGTCGGACTGGCCAGCCCGGTCACGAACTGCACCTCCCCAAACCCGCTAGGATAGGTGGCCCCGAAAAGGATTGAGGTGCAAGCGATTACAGTTGTTAGGGCACGATGCATGGGGACAGGCTCCTCCTTATAATCAGTATTTCACTGAATGGCTGCCTGCCATATCCCCACAAGACCTTATTCCGGCGACAAAAACCCCGTAGGGGGTCGGCTTTGATACATTATGGTTCCTTTAATTTACCACGTAAGCCGCAGGGCCAACTGCGTCAACCGCGCCGGACCGCCCGAGTTCCGCGTGTCGAGGACGCCGTTTCCCGCCACCCCGGTGGGATTGTTGGGGTGGTTGAACACGTTGAAAAAGTCCACGTTGAACCGCAGCGTCACCCGCTCGGTAATAGGCATGAACTTAAACAGCGAGGCGTCCTGGAACCACTGCAAGGGGCCTGGTAAGTACTGGTTACGCCACGGGTGCAAGCCGTCGTTGAAAGTGGTCCGCTGCACCGTCCCGTTGCTCAACGGAATCCAGACATTGTTCGTGTCCCAGAACTGCTGCAGGCCGGTTCCCACCGGAGCGTTCGCCGGCAACGCCGTCGAGCCCCACGGGATCAGCGGCTGTGCGGCCGGCTTGTAGTTGGACGGCACGCCCATGATCCCGTTCGGTTTCCCGCTGGCATCGCGGCTGTTGATCCGGTTGGACGGAATGTAGCCGTTCCACCACAGATAGCCGGGATAGCAGATCCCGCCGGTGCAGTCCTCGATGGGGTACTTGTAGCCATAGATCTCGATGGGATTTCCAGTGCTCGGGTAGACGTTGGTCGGCAGGCTCCAGTACCGGCTCACCAGGAAGCCAGTGCCCGCGATCTGCCAGCCGCCGATAATCTTATCCAGGAAGCCACCAACATTTCTACCCAACTTCTTGCCGCGCCCGAACGGCAGATCGGCAATGAAGTTCCACCGAACGCGGTGCTTGGGAGCCCCCACGGCCGTGCCGCTAAAAGGAGGATCGCCTTCGCGCCGGTAATTCAGAAACCGGGTGCGCTCCTCGAGATCGGTAGGCGCCGCTCCCGGCAAGAACTGGTTCAACGCCGGGAGCGCGCCCTGTGCCTCCAGCGCGTTGGCCATATCGTAGAACAGTTGATAGGCGAACCCGCCGCTGAAGCGCCGCTCGATCCCCATTTGCAGGCCGTTGTACCAGGAAAAACCGCCGCTGCGGACCATATCGATATTGCCGTACACCTGCTGATCGTACGGCCGCGTAGCCACGCTGGAGAACTCGCCCGTCGGTAGAGGCCGCCGCTGGGTCATATACCAGATGTAGTCCGGCGTGGAGCTGTTCTGGCTCACTGCCTGGCTTTGATTCACCGTGTGGTTGCCCAAATAGGCCAGCCGCAGCACCGTGTTCGGCATTACTTCCTTTTCCAGCGTCAGGTTCCAATCGTGCACCATGGGGTCGACCAGGTTGGGATCGAGACGCGTGGCCGAGAAACTGCCCCGGGTGATCAGCCGCGTGTCGGCGGTATTGATGATCGAGTTCGGCGTATTCACGCCCGCGATGTACTGCGGCACGCTGCGCAGCCCGTAGTTCGGCAATCCGTCCGGCGACAGCGGTGTGCTGGTCACGCTGTTCAGGAAACTCCCCGACACGATTTGCGGATTGGTTATGGCGTTGTAAACAGCCCCGGTCGTCTCCGGATAGTAGGAGAGCCGGTAGCCGCCCCGCAGCACGAACGCTTTCCGCCCGTCCAGCGCCCGATAAGCAAACCCCACCCGCGGCCCGAGCTGCTTCCAGTTCATGTGGATCATATCCTGCGGCAGTCCCGCCTCCTGGTAACCGATGACCTTGCCGCCGAACCTCTGGAAAGCGGCTACGATCGACGGCAGCATCGCCTGCCGCTCCAGGAAGTGGTTCAGGTCGGAGCCCAAGACGTACGCGCGTTTGTCGAAGTCGAAGCTCAGCATCAGGTCGTTCCGGTCCCGCAGCGGAGTACGGACCTCATATCGCATACCCAGGTTCAGCGTCAGCCGCGGCGCTACTTTCCAGGTGTCCTGGAGGTAAAGCGCATGTTCGTGCCTCCGCAAGAACGCCGTGGGCCGCCGGAACGTGGTGCTATAGTTCAGGTTTCCCAGGTACAGATTCGCAAGCCCGAATCCCGTGAACGGCCGGGCGATCGGGTTGGTCGGTGTCGAGGCCGTGTCGTAAAGTGACGTCGCCTGCGTCGACGCATCGAAGGTGCCGGCTACTGAGGGGTTGGCTTTGGGCAGGTCATAGAGGCGGTACTGGTAGCCGAACTGGAGCTCGTGTTTGCCCACCACCTTCGTGGCGTTATCCTGAAATGTTAGGTAGTTGACGATCTGCAAGAAGGGAGTAGACTCCAAGGCGGCCCCGTAGTTGCCCGGGCCAACGTTGGTAATTCCAGGCCAATTTCTTGCTCCAAACGGGTTGGGCAGGCCCAACACGCCTGCATAGTCCACGGGAAAACCGGCGTTATAGCCCGAGCCGCCGATCTTGTAGTCACGGGTCCCGGTGGCCACCATCTCGTTGGTCATGGTGGGGGAGAAGGTGTGCATCCAGGTGGTCGAGAGCTGATGATTCGGCCACCAGCGAGTGTAGCGGCCAATCGGCTTGTCATCGAAGATCGGTTCCCATCTGGCGTGGTTGCTGCCGAGCGATTCAAAGTGCGTGTTGTACCCGAACCGGCCGTAGATCAAGTCCTTATCCGAGATCCGGTGGTCGATGCGAATGCTGTGAGTTTCCTGCTCCAGCGGCCGGCGGGAGACACCGATGAAGTTGTTGTCCACCAGCGGGTTGACCTGCGGATGCGTCGGCGCTTTCGTGATGCCGAACAGGAACTTCGCCACCGGGCTCATCCGGGCCGGGTCGATCGTGTTGGGGATGCCTCGGTAGGCGAACTGTTGCCGCTGCCAGGTGGTTGGGTTAGTGGTCAAGGGATCGTAGATGTTGTATTGCCGCCCCTGGCCGTCGACCAGGCCGCGGAAGTCCCCGGCCAGCATCGCCGGTGTCGGCACGGCCAACTGCGTGGTGGAGTCGATCCTGGACCGTGTCCCTTCCCAGGAGAAGAACCAGAACGTGCGGTTTTTGCCGTCGTACAGCTTGGGGATCGACAGCGGCCCCCCGGCCGACAGGCCGTACTCGTTCCGGTTCACGTAGGGCGGCTTCTGGTAGGAGTCCTGGCGCTGCCGGGCCACGCCGTACCCGCTGTTGCGGTTGTTGTAAAACAACGCCCCGTGAAAATCGTTGGTGCCGCTCCGGCTCGACATCACCACCGTAGTGGGCCGCGCGTACTTGGCCGTGGAGTTGTTCACCTCGACGTGCAGTTCCTGGATCGCGTCCAGATCCGGCAGCCGCGCCACGTCCCACCCGTCGTGTTCTTCCGTCATCGGGTTGCCGTCCATCGTCAACTGGGTCGATCCCACCTGCAGGCCGTAGGCCAGCGGCCGGCCGCCGGTCTGATGGCCGTGGTTGGAATAGACGAGGCCCGGGACCGTCTGCAGCAGGTTCTGATAGCCCCGCCCCAGCAGAGGCATCTGCTCGATCCGCTGCCGCTCCAGCGTCCGGGTCAGCGCGGGACTGTCCGAATTTAGCAGCGGTGTCACGTCCCGCACCTCCACGGTGGTCGCTGCCTGCGCCACATGCAGCACGATGTCGATGGTCGCGTCCTCCGCGGTCTGCACCGTCAACGTGCCCTCAAACCGCTGCATGCCTGGAAACTCCGCCACCAGGCGGTAAGACCCTGGAATGACACCGGGAAACGCGTAGATGCCGGCGTCGTTGCTTTGGCTGGTTCTGGCGACGTTGGTATTGGTGTTGGTCAAGGTAACTGTGGCGACCGGAACCACGGCTTGCGCCTGATCCCGAACCGATCCACGAACCGTACTGTTGCCACCCTGCGGCCACGCGGCTGGCGGTAGCAGAACCGCCGCCAAAGCCAAAAGCACGATCTGCCTCATGAGGCACCCCCTTCTGAGCTTCCTAGCTGCACCAAACCTACCAAGGAATGGAGGCAGAGACAAGCCCTTTTTCGTTTTCTTGCTTTCCGGACCAGTGTAAAATGATGGCCGCATAAAAGTGGCGCACGCTTTCAGCGTGCCGCGCCGGCACTCGTGCCGGCGCTTGGGCGGGGTCGAGATGAGTCTCGACCCGGCAGGCTGAAGCCTGCGCCACGTTTCAGGAGGAACGATGAAGCGAGTCACCCTTGCTTTTCTGGCCTTGCTTCCCGCGCTGTCGCAGTCGCCGGAGCCCGTCGCTCATTTCCCGTCACCGAAGCCCGGCCGGCCAGGCGAAAATGTGCCGTGGACCCGCTTCCGGCCGCCGACTCCGCCATACCAACCCACCCTCGAGGAGAAGCAGCAGATCCAGGCGAAGATCGGCGAGCTGGGCGCCCTGATTCGCGGCCTGCAGGAGCGGCGCGCCGACGACGGTTTGCTGGCCGACGTGGAGATCTATCACGAGGCGGCCCGCTGGATTTTGGAATTCCCGGACGAGTTCTTCAATAAAGGTTCCGTGGCGTCCACACTGGCGGTGCTTGACGAGGGGATGCAGCGGGCCCGGCAGCTCCAGGACGGGAAATCGCCGTGGGCCGCCGCCAAGGGCCGAGTGGCTCGCGGCTAGCGTTCCGCGGTGGACGGCTCGGTGCAACCCTACCGGCTGATCATACCCGAGTCCTACGACGGCTCCCGCCCGGTGCCGCTCTGCGTCTCGCTGCATGGACGCGCGGTGACCACCTACGAGGTCAATTTCCTGCGACCACCCAATCGGCCCGGGGCTCCGCCGCCCGCCGCAGACTGGATCCAGCTCGACATCTACGGGCGCGGCAACAACGCCTATCAATGGGCCGGCGAAACCGATGTCTTCGAGGCGATGGCGTCGGTCCAAGGCCGGTATCGCATCGACCCGGACCGGATCGCGCTCAAAGGCTTCTCGATGGGCGGCGCCGGGGTGTGGCACATCGGGCTGCACTACCCGGATCGCTGGGCGTCGATCGAGGCCGGCGCGGGCGACACCAGGTCCCACCGCTACCCGGTGATGGAACAGCTTGCCCCGCACCAGCAGGCGATGACCCGGATCTTCGACTACATGTACGAGTGGGCGCTCAACGCCTTCAACACGCCGTTCGCCGCCTATGTCGGCGAGATCGATGGGGGCTTCGTTAAGCATATCGCCGTCCGGGAAGAGCTGGTCCGGGAGGGATTTCACTTCCAAGGAGATCTTTTCGGCGGCTACACCGGTGTGGAAATCCCCACCCTGCAATTCCTGGTCGCGCCGCGGACCCCCCATCGGACGGATCCGGCCTACCGGCAGCGCCTGGACGCATTTCATCCCGAGTATGTAGCCCGAGGCCGGCAGTCGCCGGAGCATGTCCGGTTCGTCACCTACACCGCGCGGTATAACCGCAGCTACTGGGTGACGGTGGACGGGCTGGAGAAGCACTATGAGCGCGCCGAAGTGGACGCCACGCGCTCGGACAACCGCGCCCAGTACGACATCACGACCAGGAACATCACGCACCTGGTTCTGAGGGAGACGGACCGGGCCAACAATATCAACATCGATGGCCAGAAGCTGCGCGTTAAGGCCGCGCCCGAGATCGCGGTCGAGAAGCTGTCCCAAACCTGGAAGCTGGCGGATGGCCGCGAGAAAGGTCTCCGGAAGAAGCACGGGTTGCAGGGTCCGATCGATGACGCCTTCCTCGGTCCCTTCCTGATTGTCCGTCCTACGGGCGCTCCGTGGAATACGGCTGCGCACGGCCAGGCGATGCGCATCCTCCAGCGCTTCGACCGCCAGTACCGGCTGGCCTTTCGCGGGTATCTTCGCGTGAAAGACGACAAGGAGGTTACCGAGTCGGACTTCGCGAAGTATCACGTGGTCCTGTTCGGCGACCCCGGCAGCAACCGTTGGATCGCCCGGATGATGCTGAACGGAAAGCTGCCGGTACGCTGGACGAAGGAAACCGTCGCGTTGGGCAACCGGACCTTCCCGGCGCCCGAGTCGGTGCCGGCGTTGATCTACCCCAATCCGCTGAGCCCCTCCCGCTATGTAGTGCTGAATAGCGGGCTGACCGCCGACTGGGCCGACTGGGCCGGCGATTTCCCGACGGCGCAGCTCGGCGATTTCGCGGTGCTCCGCGCCAAGGAAGGCTCGGAAGAGCCCGAGGTCGCGTACGCGGGCTTGTTTGATGAATCCTGGAAACTGCCATGACCAGACTTCTGCCGATTCTCGGGATTCTTGCGCTGGCCTTGTCCGCGCAGAACCCGCCGCGCTTCAAGGTGGACCCCGCCTGGCCGAAACCACTGCCGGAAGGCTGGATATTCGCCCGGCTCGGCGGGGTGTGCGTAGACGCCCACGATCACATCGCCGTCGTCGACCGCAGGGACATCACGGCGGAGGAGGCGGAGACCTCTCGCGCGGCGCCGCCGATCACCCTCTTTGACGCTGCCGGCAACGTAATCGCGTCGTTCGGCGACCCCAACGTGGTCCCGCAGTCGATCCACGGCTGCATCTTCGACCGGGAAAACAATGTCTGGGTCGGCGGCAACGGCGACGGCATCATCCAGAAGTACAGCCACGACGGAAAGCTTCTACTGCAAGTCGGGAAGCGCGGCCTCTTCGACACCTCGGACGGCACCAGAAAAGGGAAGCCCCACAACGCGAGTCACGAGCAGTTCTTCCTGCCCGCGGGAGTCGCCATCGACCCCGCCAATGGCGACATCTATGTCGCGGACGGCTACGGCAACCGCCGCGTGGCGGTCTTTGACAAGACCGGCAAGTTCCTCCGCCAGTGGGGCCGCCAGGCGACCCAGGAAGAGACCCAGGCCGGCGCGCCCGGCGCGTTCTCGCAGTTGGTGCATTGCATCGCGATGGGGAACAACGGCCTGCTGTACGTATGCGACCGGCAGGGCGACCGGGTTCAGGTGTTCGACAAGGCCGGAAAGTTCCAGCGCAATATCTGGATCAGGACGGGAACCCCCACGCTGCCCGACCCGCGCGGCACCGTCTGGTGGGTAGCCTTCTCCCGCGATCCCGAACAGAAGTTCCTATACGTGATGAACGGCCGCAACGAGCAGGTGCACATTCTCGATCACGCCAGCGGACGGATCCTGGCCAGCTTCGGGCGCCCCGGACACCAGATCGGCAACTTCATTCACGGCCATGCGATCGCCCTGGACTCGAAAGGGAACCTGTACGTGGCCGAGACCGATTGGGGCCGGCGAGTGCAAAGGTTCAAGGTCGTACATTAAAATCGGAAGACGATCCAAACCGCGCCACCGATGGCGATGGCGTCCTCCAGAAGGGCGATCGGAAGGTCTTTCCCTCCAATTGCTCTAACCAGCCGAGCCCTAAACTCGTAACCGCCCAGCGTCCCCGCTACAGCGCCCAGCACGCCCGCCAGGAGGCCACCGAGAGCGGCCCCGCACAACGCCCCCGACATCACTCGGCCGATGAACGGCCCGGGCGCTTTCCGGCTGGGCGTCTTCGGCAGCTTATCGGCGATCAACTCCCCAATCGCAAGCACACTCAAGATGTACGGCGTAGCCGCAAAGCCCAGAAAGGCCAGCCAGGTGTTTCCCAGATGCAGCCAGCCCAGGCGGGCCGCCCAGCTCACCGCAGCAGGCGCGGACATCGAGCGAAGTCCCGCAACCACGCCAATCAAGAACGCCCCAACGTATGTGGACATGACTCTCCTGTTTCACCAGTACCGCCGTCCTCTCCGAATGATCCAGAGCAGATGATGGGTCAGCACGACAACAACCACGACGGCAAGAATCTTCCAGTCAACCACCGGCCCCAGAAGTCGCTTGGCTGCAAGAGCGAGACCGAATGCTCCGACCAGCACCAGCCAATAGGGCCAGGATCTCCCCTCGGGGAGCTGCGCTCCGCAGTACGGACACGAGTTGCCTGGCCTGGAAGGGCCATCGCGCGGCAGGCTGCTCCGGCACTTGGGGCAAGTCGTCACGAATACTAGAAGCATACAGTTAAGATGTCTCTGGCGCGAGCGGACACCGGGCGCAGCGACCCTCTTCGAATCCATTCACCACTACCTCCAGAAAATGGAGGTGGCGCCGTGAAAGGCAGCCCACCTCGCAAGCTTTGAGAGCGCCCGGATCTCGATACAACCGGCGGCCGGCGAAACAACTGCGGGACGACGTCGCGCCGATTCGGCTCCACCGGGTTTTTATCTCCTTCCCCGTCAACCCTTTACCCTTTTCCAGCCCCCTCCCTCTTGGTCCCACCTGTTATCCTGAAGGTAGAGGGGGTTCCGCGTGGCCACTGTTGCCCAAATCCTGGCCAACCGTGCCAGAGCCCGCCGCTCCACCGGCCCGCTGCTCCCAGAACAACTGCCGCTACGGCTTCCGCTCCGAGCGCCTTTTTCCACCAATCCTTTCCAGCGCCTCGACCTCCTCCGCACCCTCCCCATTCGAAAATGACACGCCCGAACCCAATCTCTGCCCCAGTCGCCCTCGCCCTCCCCCAACCAAAAATGACACGTCCGAACCCAATTTCTCGCCCCCGGTCCCCGCCGCAAGCAACGGCCGAGCAACGCAGGCCACGCAGCCACGCACTGGCCACTGGACACTGGCCACTGGTCTTTAGTATCGTAAGCGTTTGGAGGTGTTGGGATTGCGCCCACCGCAAGCAACGGCCGAGCAGCACAGGCGACGCACTGGGCACTGGCCACTGGACACTGGCCACTATTGTGTCGCTCTGTCGGTTTTGGCCCTCACCCCGGCCCTGATGGCTGCCGACGCCCCCTCCTTTATTAAGACGCTCTACCCGGTGCTCGAAGAGGCCGGTTGCCGTTCCTGCCACCACCGGGACGGCGTCGCCTCCGCCACCCGCCTCCGCTTTCCCGAAGAGAACACCCCGCCTGACCGGCTAGAAGCCTTCGGCAAATCGCTCGTCGTCCTGGTGGATCGCCAGAAGCCGGAAGAATCGCTCTTGCTCCGGAAGCCGACCAACCGCCTCACCCACACCGGCGGCGAGCGCATCAAGCGGGGCAGCGCGGAGGAGAACGCCCTGAAAGCCTGGGTGGCGGCGCTGGCGGCGCTCTCGGGCGACGAGCTGGCGCGGGCTCTCAAGTACGAACAGGCGGCCGGCCACGGCGGCGCGCGCCATGTCGCGTTGCGGCGGCTCACCCACAGCCAGTACAACAACACGGTTCGCGATCTGCTCCGCGATCAGACCTCGCCGGCCAGCCAGTTCCCTCCGGAAGACTTCGTCAATGGGTATAAGAACCAGTACGAGGCGCAGAATCTCTCACCGATGCTGGTGGAGGCCTACGTCGCCTCGGCGGAACGGATGGCGCGCAATGCGTTTCGCCGGGGCGATACGCAGGGCCTGATCCCCTGCAAGCCTTCGGCCGAGTGCCGCAGCCGCTTCATTCGCAGCTTCGGGTTGAAAGCCTTTCGCCGGCCGCTCGATGCCGCCGAGCTGAAACGCTACGAGGCGCTGTTCGCGCGGGAGACGGATTTCATCAAGGGCGCGCAGCTTGTGGTGGAGGTGATGCTGCAGTCCACCAACTTCCTGTTCCGCCTGGACGCGACCTCCAACCCCCCATGGAAGCCGTACGTCACGGCCAGCCGGCTCTCCTACGCGTTGTGGGACACCATGCCCGACGACGTGCTGCTGGAGGCCGCCGCACGCGGCGACCTCTCCACCTCGGCGGGCGTCGAGAAAGCGGCGCGGCGCATGCTGGACCATCCCCGCGCCCGGGGGGCGCTCGATGAGTTCGTGTCGCAGTGGCTGCGTTTCGATCGCATCCTCACCGCCACCCGCGACCGCCGGCTCTACGCGAGTTTCACTCGCGAGCTGGCCGTGGCCATGACCGACGAGGCGCGCCATTTCGTGGGCGGCCTGGTGTGGAACGATCGCAACTTCATGGACGCCTTTACGGCCAACTACACTCACGCGAACGCGGACCTCGCGGCCATTTATGGCGTCCCGGCGCCGGCCAAGGAGTTTGATCGGGTCGAATTCCCCCCGCAATCGGAGCGGGCCGGTTTGCTCGGGCAGACGCTGTTCCTGGCCCTGACGGCCAAGCCGGATGACTCGTCTCCCACCGCGCGGGGACTCTTCGTGCGCGAGCATTACTTATGTCAGCAGGTACCGCCCCCGCCGCCGGGCGTCAACACCAACCTGCCGCCCGTCACCGAGGCGCGCCCGATGGCCAATCGGGAGCGCATGTCGGAGCACGTGACCAACCCTTCCTGCTCCAACTGCCACAACCTGATCGATCCGATCGGCTTCGGATTCGAGAAATTTGACGCCATCGGCGCCCGGCGGGAGCTATTCAAGCTGTTCTTCTACCCCGCCCGTGCCGCCGGAGGCCGCCGCAGTCAGCCCAAGACGGCGGAAGTGGCCATGGACACCAAGGGCTGGGTCGCTGGCATTCCGGCATCGGATTTCACCTCGCCGCGGGAACTGGGAGCGGTATTGGCCAAGACGCCGCAATGCCAGGAATGCGTGGTGAAGCAGTATTTCCGCTATACGGCCGGACGCATGGAGACCCCGGCCGACTACCCGCTGATCCGTCGCGTCTACGAAGACTTCAAGAATTCTCAGTTTCGCTTCAAGGAGCTGGTAATATCGTTGGTAAGGGCCCGGGAATCTCCGGGCGCAACGGAGACCCAACATGTCGCACGTAATCACTAAGCGCTTCCGGCTCTCGCGCCGGACCTTTCTCAAGGGACTGTCGTTGTCGGGATCGGCGGTGTCTGTGGGGCTGCCGCCGCTGGTGTCCATGTTCAACTCCACGGGCACGGCCTATGCCGCAGAACCGGCGGCGCGCACCGTCACTCCCATCGAAAGCCGTTTCGTGTTGTGGTTCAACGGCAACGGCATTCCGGAGCGCTACTGGATTCCCGTGGAGACCGGACCAGGGTTCCGCCTCACGCCGTGCCTGTCCCCGCTGGCTCCCTTCCGCAAAGACATACACGTCCTGAGCGGCCTCGACAATCCCGCCGCCGGATTGCCGGGTCCCGGCAACGGCCACCACAACTCGATGAGCGGCCTGATGACGTGCACCAAGTTCACCGGTCGCGGCGCGGGCGGCGCCTCCATCGACCAAGTGATTGCGGACAAGGTCGGCGCGGCTTCGCGCTTTCGCTCGCTGCAGATCGGCGTGTGTCAGGAGTCGTTCGGAGAGAGCATCCAGCGGAACATGAGCTGGTCCAGCTACGAGCGCGCGCTGCCCCCGGAGATGCTGCCCGACCGCCTGTTCGACCGCCTGTTCGGCCGGCGCGAGGAAGGCTGGATCAATCGCCAGCGGAGCATCCTCGATTTCGTTCAAGAGGAAGCCGCCTCCCTGAAAAAGAACCTGCCCAAGGACGACCACGCCCGAGTCGAGGAGCACATGGCGGCGGTTCGTGACGTAGAGAAGGCCATCGCCAGCCTGCCGCCGGAGTACCGCCGGATCGACCCGCCCGAGTCCGAAGACATGAAGGACTGGCCCCGCATCGCCAAGCTGCAAAGCGACCTGCTGGCGCACGCGCTGGCCTCGCGGCAGACCCGCGTCGCGTCCTACATGCTCACCAAGTGCCAGAGCCTGTCGCGTTTCCCCTGGCTCGGCTATACCGGCGCCCGCCATCACGATTACACCCACTCCGGCGGCAAGGCGCCGGGGTCCGACGGCGTGGCCGGACAGCGCATCTTGCGCGATATCTGCCGCTGGCACGTGGAAGAGTTCGCCTATCTGGTGGCCAAGCTGAAATCGATTCCCGAGGGCGACGGCACGCTGCTCGACCACTGCTGCCTGGTTTATGTCCACGAGCACGCCGAGGCCAATCCGCACAAAAACAACGGTCTGGCCGCCATCGTCGCCGGACACGCCGGCCGGCTCGCCACCGGCATGCACACCAAGGTGACGGGCACCGTCGGCGACCTCTACCTCACCCTGGCCGACGAGGTGCTGCAGGCCGGGATCGGTAAATTCCCGATGGCCACGCGGAGAATGACCGAAGTCCTGACCTGATTGCGGATGCTACGAAGGACCATTGCTCTCTGTCTCGCATCGGCGCTGGTGTCCCTGGCCGCCGATCGCGACGTGGCCGAGTGGGCGATCCGGTGGGGCGGCCACGTCATCGTCGAGGGCAGCCGGCAGCCGATCGTGAACATATCGGACTTGCCGCCCGGCGAGTTCCGCATCACCGGCCTCGATCTCACCAGTACCGTCATGCTGCCCGCGGAGCTGGAGAAGATCAGCGGCCTGGTCACGCTGCGCGAGCTTTATCTACCAGGTCCGATCTGGAATCCGGGCGGTGGCCGCGAGGACGCCAACGACGTGTTCCAATTCCTCGCCGGCCTGAAGAACCTGGAGCGCCTGCAGGTCGGCCTGCATTTCGCCGGCAGCATCAACATCCGGGACAAAGGGTTGAGCCACATTACCGGGCTGACCCAGCTCCAGGAACTGCGCTGCGCCCTGTGCCGGATATCGAACTTCAGCATGGCGCCCTTTGTTAATCTGCGGGCGCTCGACCTGAGTTACTCGGTCTTCACGGATGAGGGCATGAAAGGCCTGGCCGGGCTGAAAAATCTCCGGCAACTGAGTGTCCGGGAGTCTCTCATTACGGATGACGGGCTGGCCCACCTGAGCGGTTTGACCAATTTGGAGGAGCTCGATCTCTCCGGAACCCGGGTGACGGATCGGGGACTGGCTTCTCTGCGCAACCTCACGGCCATGCGCAAGCTGAATCTGCTGGGCGCCGAAGTCAGCGACAGCAGCATTGACGTACTGGCCGGGATGAAGCGCCTGCAGGTCCTGAATCTCTACCGGAGCCGCATCACGAACGCGGGCCTGTCCCGGCTGAACGGGCTCCAGGACCTCATCCACGTCGATCTGCGATACACCCGCGTCACCGCCAACGGAGCGGAATCGCTGCGCTCCGCCCTTCCGAACTGCAAGGTGCAGTTCGTCGGATCTTCGGTGGCCCGGCCCACGACGGCAGGGGCGGCTCGTCCGGCCGGGAAGAGCGATCAGGCCATTGCCGCCTGGGTGAAGGCGCTGAGTGGGACGGCGGAACTTTCCGGGGATCGCCTGCGA
>Ga0180069_1000155_pt1 | contig 14375 bp, 11 predicted proteins | sample EasRivERM_16_10D_2_FD_121793 | JGI IMG/M metagenome (GOLD analysis project Ga0180069, IMG submission 121793) | Soil microbial communities from meander-bound floodplain in the East River, Colorado, USA - East River metaG ERMLT231B'_16_10D | ecosystem: Environmental > Terrestrial > Soil >...
AGAAGTAACGCATGCCCCGAACGATCTTATATAAAGCCATCTTTATCCTGATTGTGGTGGTGGCGTGTGTTTACGGCATCATCGAGATCCCGCGCTCCAAGGCCGGGTTGATGGCGAACCTGGAGAAAAGGATCCGCCTGGGTTTGGACCTGAGGGGCGGCTCCCACCTGATCCTGCAGGTGCAGGTGCAGGACGCCCTACGGGCCCACGCCGACCAGACCATCTCCCGCCTCCAGGCCGAGTTGAGCAAGCAGACCATCAACGTCGGCTCGATCGACCGTAACGACCCCCAGAAGATCGAGGAAGCCGATACCATCCAGATCAATGTCAAGGGCCTGCCGCCCGAGCGCTCCAGCGACTTCAAAGCCCTGATCGACGAGCGCTACGCGGAGTGGACCTACCAGCCGGTGGACGCTTCGAACTGGCGCCTGGTAATGCGCCCGGCGGCGCTGGCCCAGATGAAGCGCGACACGGTGACCCAGACGATACAGACGCTGGGGAACCGGATCAGCGGGCTGGGGCTGGCCGAGGAATCGATCCAGCAACGGGGCCGGGCCGACGCCGAGTACGAGATCCAGGTGCAGCTTCCGGGCGTCGACGACCCGGCGCGGGTGCGCGAGATTCTCCAGACCACCGCGTTGCTCGAGGTCCGCGAGGTGAAGGCCGGGCCCTACCCGTCGGTGGAGGGCGCTCTGGCCGCCCACGGCGGCGTGCTGCCGGAGAACAGCGAAGTGCTGCGCTACCAGGAGCGCGGCGTGGCTCAAGCCGAGGAGCGCTGGTACATCGTCTCCCGCAGCTCGGTCATCACCGGCCGCGACCTGCGCAATGCCCGCGAATCCCAGAGCGAGACCAGCCGGGGCTGGGCTACCGAATTCTCCCTTTCGGTCGAGGCCGGCCAGCGCTTTGGGCGGTTCACCGAAGCCAACGTTGGCAACAATCTGGCCATCGTGCTCGACCGCAAGATCCGTAGCGTGGCGGTGATCAAGAGCCGCATCGAGGACCAGGGCAGCATCGACAACCTGCGCAACCAGCAGGAGGCGAGCGACCTGGCCCTGGTACTGCGGGCCGGCTCGCTTCCGGCGAGCGTCATGTACCTGGAAGAACGGACCATCGGGCCATCGCTGGGGGCCGACTCCATTCGCCAGGGGGTAACGGCGGGTTTGGTCGGGCTGGCCCTGGTCATTGTCGTCATGCTCGTGTACTACCGGAAAAGCGGCTTGAACGCCGTGATCGCGCTGCTGCTGAACGCGCTGATCACCGTGGCCGCGCTGAGCTACTTCGACGCGGTGTGGACCCTGCCCGGTATCGCCGGCCTGATCCTGAGCATCGGGATGGCGGTGGACAGCAACGTTTTGATCTTCGAGCGGATCCGGGAAGAGCTGCGGGCCGGCAAGTCCGTGGTAGCGGCGGTCGATGCCGGATTCAACAAGGCCTTCCTGACCATCATCGACACGCACGTGACCACGGTGGTGGCCAGCGCCTTCCTGTTCATGTTCGGAACGGGGCCGGTAAAGGGATTCGCCGTGACCCTGGTGGTAGGCTTGGTGGCCAACCTGTTCACGGCGGTTTTCGTGTCGCGCACGATCTTCGACTACACGCTCTTCCGTTACCGCCCGCAGGAACTGAGTATCTGAGAGTGTGAATGGAACTATTTAAAAAAGAGACGAATATCGATTTCCTGAGCCGGCAGTCGATCACCCTCGGAATCTCGGCGGCACTCATCGCAGCCACGCTGGTCAGCCTGGTGGTCAAGGGGGGGCTGAACTACGGCATCGATTTCCGGGGCGGCACCCTGGTTTATGTAAAGTTCGCGGGCACGCCTCCGGTGGAGCAGATTCGCAGCGCCCTGCGATCCCAATTGAGCGGCGATATCTCGGTGACCACGGTGAAGGACACGCCCGGCGCCCAGGCCGACGAGGTGGTGATCGGAACCGAGCTGAAGGACGAGCGCTCTCTCGACGCGGCGCGGGTGACCATCACCCGCACCTTACAGGACCGCTTCGGCGGCACCGGAGCGAAGCTGGATTTCAACAACGCCAGCCAGGGAGATTTGCTGAGCCGGCTGCGCGAGCCGCTGCAGCGCGCCGGAGTGTCGCTGTCGGGGGAGCAGTTGCAGAAGCTGGTGGAAGAGATGCACCGCTTCCGCGATCGCAACCGCTCGGGCCTGCTCCGGGATATCGACGAGCTGAAGGCGGCGCCGGGCGTCACGCCGGCGGCGCTCAACGTCTTGAAGCAGGAGCTGGGGGCGGCGCCGTTCGCCATCCGGCAGGTGGAGATTGTAGGTCCCAAGGCCGGCGCCGACCTGCAGAAGCAGGCCCTGCAGGCGGTGCTGTTCGCCCTGGGCGGAATGCTGGTTTACATTGCCATCCGGTTCGAGTTCATCGCCGGGGTGGCGGCGGTGGTGGCCATTATCCACGACACCGTGATCACCGTCGGATTCTTCTCCTTCTTCAACCGTGAAATCAACTTGACCGTTATCGCCGCCCTGCTCACCCTGATCGGGTACTCGATGAACGACAAGATCGTGATCTTCGACCGGGTGCGCGAGAACCTGAAGCTGTTGCGGCGGCAGCCGTTGCGGGATCTGGTGAACAAGAGCATCAACCAGACGCTGAGCCGCACGCTGCTGACCGCGGGGCCGACCTTGCTGTGCACGGTGGCGCTGTATTATCTGGGGGGCCCGGTTCTCAACAGCATCGCGTATGCGCTGTTCATCGGGATTATCGTGGGAACGTATTCGTCGATCTTCATCGCCAGCGCGATTCTGGTGGCCTGGCACCGCTACCAGGAGACCCGGCGGAAGGCGGTCCCGGCTCCGGAGCCGGCCGGCCGGCCGCCCGTGAGGAAGAGCTCGCCGAAACCGGTGAAATAGGCTGTGGGGAACTTTTGCCCGCCCAGTGGTGTCTACGAACTCGAAGCCGGACCGTGGCCAGCCAAAATGCAACGTTGCCAGCAGTGGACCTTCCCGGGGGCGTCTTTGGCCGGTAGCAGCGGCCCGACGGTCCAGGGGAACCCCCGGAACAAAAATTTTGAAGCGTCAGGTCCCTTTCCCGGTGTGAATCCTGATATTATATCTGCTCTCAAGAACGGGACCTATCTTGGGCGGTTCGCGATCGCCCTCGGAGTGAGGGTGTCGTTGCGGATGTTGAGATTGGAGGGGCATCGATATGTTTGAACAGAGCCTGCTCGACTTGCAAGGGACCAAGACGAAGACGAAATACACGGTGCTGGTGTCGTTCCTCCTGGAATGCGTGGGGATCGCGATTCTGATCTTGATTCCGCTGATCTACACCAACACCCTGCCGGCCACGCAGTTGATGTCGTATCTGGTGGCGCCTCCGCCCCCGCCGCCCCCGCCGCCGCCACCGGCCGTCGTGAAGATTCAGAAAGTGGTGCCGCGGGAGTTCGACGCCGGCAAGCTGCTGCAGCCCAAGGCCATTCCCAAGAACGTGGCCATCATTAAGGAAGACGACACGCCGCCGGCGGCGATTTCGGGCGTGGTGGGCGGCGTGCCGGGCGGCGTACCGGGCGGCTCGGTGGGTGGCGTGATCGGCGGCATTATCTCGGCCGCGCCAGTGGCGCCGCCGCCGCCGCCGAAGGTGGAAGCTCCCAAGCCAGCCGCGCCTCAGCGCATCCGGGTGGGCGGCAACGTCCAGAAGGCCATGCAGTTGTTCACGCCCAGCCCGGTGTACCCGCCGCTGGCGAAGCAGGCGCGGATCCAGGGCGTGGTCAAGCTGAACGCCGTCATCAGCAAGGAAGGCAACATCGAGCAGCTCACTGTGGTCAGCGGCCACCCGCTGCTGATCCCGTCGGCCCTCGAGGCGGTGAAGAAGTGGAGGTACAAGCCGACTCTGCTGAACGGCGAGCCGGTGGAGGTTATTACACAGATCGACGTCAACTTCACGTTGACGCAGTAATCCAACACAGAATCGGAAGAGGAGGGTAGGATTTCCATGATTTCGCAACTATCGGCGTGGGGCATGCTCCTGTTGCAAGAGGCGGGTCAACCCATGGGTTGGGACCCTATTTCCATGTGGAACCAGATGAACTGGCCGGCGCGTTTGGTGGTCATTACGCTGTTCATCATGTCGGCCTGGTCGATCGGCGTGATGATCGACCGCTGGCTGGCGTTCTCGGCGGCGCGCAAGCAGTCGCGGGCTTTTGCTCCGGCGGTGGCCGGCGCCCTGCGCGAGGGCAAACTGGATGAGGCCATCAAGATCGCGGAGCGTCACAAGAAGAGCCATTTGGCCAAGGTGGTGGTCGCCGGTCTGCAGGAGTTTCACGCGCACGAAGCCAGCGCTGAGATCCCCGGTGAGCACATCGAGGCTTCCAAGCGGGCGCTGGAGCGCGCGGAAGCGATCGTGAACGCCGAATTCCGGCGCGGTTTGGGCGGCTTGGCCACCATCGGCTCCACCGCCCCCTTCGTCGGATTGTTCGGCACCGTGATCGGCATCATCAACGCGTTCAAGGGCATCGCCAGTGAAAAGTCGGCCGGGTTGGGCGCCGTGTCGGCCGGTATTTCGGAGGCCCTGGTTACCACCGCCGTCGGTCTTTTCGTGGCCGTCCCGGCGGTGTGGATGTACAACCTGTTCTCTACCCGCGTGGATGCTTTCTCGGTGGAGATGGGTAACTCCAGCTCCGAGCTGATCGATTACTTCATCAAGCGGTCGCAGACCCGGAATCGCAAGTAAACACCGCCGGCGCCCCGGGGCCGCGCAGGCCCGGAGGACCGGCCAGGGAGCTCACTATGTCTATGCAAATGAGCAAGAAGGGCGCCATCGCCGACATCAACGTGACGCCGATGGTGGACATCATGCTGGTGCTGCTCATCATCTTCATCGTCATTACGCCGATGTTGACCAAGGGCATCAGCGTCGACAAGTTCAAGGCCCGCAACCCGTCCAGCATGGCCCCCGCCGACAAAGATGACGCGGTGGTGGTGGCGGTTTCCCGTGACGGCAAGGTCTTCCTGGGCAAGGTCCAGATGAAACCGGAGGAGCTCGGGCCCAAGGTGAAGGATGCAATTTCCAACCGGCTGGACAAGACCGTCTACGTCAACAGCGACCAGCGGGCGAAATACGGGCTGGTGGTGGAAGTGGTGGACAACATCCGCACGGCAGGAGTGGACCAGATCGGCCTGCTGACGGATAAACTGGAAGAAGGCAGCCGGGCGGCGGCCACACAATAGCCCGGCAGGCGTTTACAACTTAAAGGAGAATCCGGTATGTCAATGGCACTCGGGGGCAGGGGCACAATGTGCGACGTGAACATGACGCCTCTGATCGACGTGTTGCTGGTGCTTCTGATCATCTTCATGATCGTAGCGCCCGCCAAGCCGAAGGGACTGGAAGCGCTGGTGCCGCAACCCAACCCCAATCAGCAGAAGGTCGAGGACAACATCCGCACGGTGGTGATTTCGGTCAATCCGGGCAACACCATCATGATCAACCAGGAGCTCGTCACCAAGGCCACCCTGGGCGAGCGGCTCACCGATATTTTCAAGACGCGGGCCGAGCGGATCGTGTTCGTGCGCGGCGATTCGGGTCTCAACTTCGTGGAGATCGCCGACGTCATCGACATCGCCAAGGGCGCGGGCATCGACAAGATCGGCCTGATGACGGCCAAGATTGAGGCGGGTCAATAGGAGAGCCGAGATGAAGCGCTATTACACGATCCTCTCCACTATTGCTCTGATCGGGCTGGTGGCCACGGGCGCCGGCTGCGGCAACGCCATCCAGCAGCTCCGGGCCCGCGATCAGCTCAACAAGGGCGTCAACGCCTTCAAGAACGCCAATTACACCGTCGCCGTCGAGTACTTCAAGCGCGCCGTGGATCTGGATCCCGGCTTCATGAACGCGCGCCTGTACCTGGCCACCGCCTACATGAGCCAGTACGTTCCCGGCGCGCCCTCGGAAGAAAACAAGCGTAACGCCGAGGCCGCCGAGAAGGGCTTCCTGGACGTGCTGCAGCGCGAGCCCAGCAGCGTTCTGGCCGTCGGCTACCTCGGATCGCTCGCTTTTAACCAGCAGAAGCTCGACGAGGCCAAGAAGTGGTACCAGAAGCTCATCGAGATGGACGGCACTCAGAAGACCGCCTACTATACGATCGGCGTCATCGACTGGACCAAGTGCTTCCAGCCCCAGACCGAGGCCTGGGCCAAGCTCGGCATGAGACCCGAGGACCCCGGCCCCATCAAAGATAAGAAGGCGCGCGAAGAACTCCGGGCCAAGAACGAAGCGGTGGCGCAAGAGGGTATCGCCATGCTGGAGAAGGCCTTGAAGATCGATGAGGACTACGACGACGCCATGGCCTACATGAACCTCCTCTACCGGCAAAAGGCCTTCATCGCCGAGACGGTCGAGGAGAACAAGAAGCTGCAGGGCGACGCCGACCAGTGGATGCAGAAGGCCCTGGCCACCCGCAAGAAGAAGGCGGAAACGCCGGCGGGGCAGCAGAAGGCGAGCTAGAAAAGAAGCTCGAAAAGAAGCTGTTAGCTATTAGCTATCAGCAAGCCGGCTCGGTGTCCTCCGAGGGTTATAATAGCTGCTAGCGGTTAGCTACAAGCTGCCGGCAATCCGGATCTCCGGGTTGCTAACAGCTAATAGCTAACGGCTAACAGCTTCTTTTTTTATGATCGCCGAGCCGCCTGCCGCTTCCGACTCCATCCTTAACCGCTTCCGCGAGCTGGAGGAGAAGCTGCAGCACAACCGGCCCAAGGACGATCTGACCTTGGTCCGGCGCGCCTATGACTTCGCCGCTGAGCGCCACGGCGCCCAGAAGAGGAAGTCCGGCGAGCCTTTCCTGGCGCATCCGGTCGAGGTGGCCCATTCCTTGGCCGACATGCGCATGGACACCGTTAGCGTGGCCACGGGCCTGCTTCACGACGTGGTCGAGGATACCTCCGCCACTCTCTCCGAGGTCGAGAAACAGTTCGGCAAGGATGTTTCCCAGCTCGTCGACGGCGTGACCAAGCTGTCGAAGCTCGATTTCTACTCCCCCGAGGCGCGTCAGGCCGAGAGCTTCCGCAAGATGCTCCTGGCCATGGTCAGCGACATCCGGGTCATGGTGGTGAAGCTCGCCGACCGGCTCCACAATATGCGCACCCTGGAGCATCTGCCCGCCGAAAAGCGCGAGCGCATCGCGCGGGAGACCCTGGAGATCTACGCCCCCATTGCCCTGCGCCTGGGCATGGGCAAAATCCGCGGCGAGCTGGAAGATTTGGCCTTCAGCTACCTGGATCCGTCCGCCTTCCAGGAGCTCAGCACCCAGATGGAGTCCAAGCGGCACGCCAACGAGGAGCTGCTGGAGGAGATCAAGCGAGAGGTCATCGCCAAGCTCGCCGAGGCGGAGGTGCCGGCCCGCGTGGAGGGGCGCATCAAGCGGTACTACTCCATCTACCAGAAGCTCAAACGCCAGCACTGCAGCCTCGACGAAGTCTACGACCTGCTGGCCCTGCGGATCATCAGCGACTCGGTTAAGAACTGCTACGCCGCCCTGGGCGTGATGCACAACCACTGGCGCCCCGTCCCCGGCCGGATCAAGGACTTTATCGCCATGCCCCGGCCCAACCTCTACCAGTCGCTACACACCTCGGTCATCGGACCCCACGGCCAGCCCTTCGAGGTCCAGATCCGCACCGAAGAGATGCACCGCGTGGCCGAAGAAGGCATCGCCGCCCACTGGAAATACAAAGAGGGTCACCGGGGCCCCATGGTCGACGAGCAGCGCATGGCTTGGCTTCGCCAACTCGTGGAGTGGCAGCGGGATATGGAGGACTCCTCCGACTTCCTCTCCACCTTGAAGATCGATCTGTACCCGGAGGAAGTCTATACCTTCACCCCTAAAGGCCGGGTGATCATTCTCCCGCGCGATGCCACTGCCATCGACTTCGCCTACGCCATCCATACGGAGGTCGGCCAGACCTGCGTGGGGGCCAAAGTCAACGGCCGTCTGGTTCCCCTCAAGAACAAGCTGCGCAACGGCGACATTATCGAGATCCTCACCCAGGCCGGCCACCACCCCAGCCGGGACTGGCTGGCCCTGGTCAAGACCTCCCGCGCCCGGCAGAAGATTAAGCACTGGATCAACATCAACCAGCGCGGGCGCGCCCTGGAGATCGGGTCCAAGCTGCTCGAAAAAGAGGCCCGCCGCGTCGGCTTCAGCCTGGGCAAGGCGCCTGCCGAGGACACCGAGCGGGTAGCCCGCGAGTACGGTTGCGACAGGTGGGAAGACCTGCTGGCCGCGCTGGGCTACGGTAAGTACTCGGCCCGGCAGGTTGCCGGCAAGCTCGCGTCCACCGAGCCGGCTGCTGCCGCGGGAACCCCGGAGGTCGCCCGACCCGCCGGCGCCCCGGCCGCGCGGGTTGACGGTGACGCCGTCCTGCGCGTAAAAGGCGTCGACGACCTGCTGGTTTACCGCGCCAAGTGCTGCAATCCCATCCGCGGCGAAGCCATCGTCGGCTACGTTACGCGGGGAAAGGGGGTGGCGGTCCACGCCAAGACCTGTCCGAACGTGGAAGCCCTGATGTACGAGGCCGAACGCCGCATCGAGGTGGAGTGGGGCAAGACCGCCGACGCCACCTACCCGGTCCGGCTGACCATCCACACCGACGACCGGCCGGGTATGCTCAACGAGTTGACCAGTATCCTGACCGGCGACAAGACCAATATCTCGAGCCTCGAAGCCCGCGCCGACGGCGGTCGCGACGCCGTCATCGAGATGACCATCGAGATTCAGAACATGAAGCACCTGGAGCGCATCCTGGTGGCCATGCGGCGCATCCCCGGCGTGCGGGACGTGGAGCGCATTCATAAACTCTAGCCAATGTGGGACAGGCCTCCGGCCTGTCCTGGACAGGCCGGAGGCCTGTCCCACAATGCCTGACCCTAAGAACATCGAAGTCTCTCTCTCCCAGGGCGTCCAGATCGACTGGAAGGACGGCCATCGCAGCGACTACACCCTGGAGTACCTCCGCCAGCAGTGCCCCTGCGCAAGCTGCCGCGGCCACGGCAACGAGAAGCCTCCGGCCCCGATCGCGGCCTTCCAGATGTACCAGAAGAAGCTCAAGATGGACGGCGTCGAGCCGGTCGGCCGCTATGCCCTCCGCTTCCTCTGGAACGACGGCCACACCACCGGCATCTATTCCTGGGAACACCTCCGCGAAATCTGCCCCTGCGAATCATGCCGTTCCTCAAAATCCTGATCGCCAATCGCGGTGAGATCGCCGTCCGGGTCATTCGCGCCTGCCGCGAGCTGGGCATCGGAAGCGTGGCCGTCTACTCCGAGGTGGACCGCGCCGCCCTGCACGTCCGGATGGCCGACGAAGCCCGGCTGATCGGCCCGGCGGCTTCCGCCGAAAGCTATCTCTCGATTCCCAGAATCATCGACGCCGCCCGTTCCTCCGGGGCCGAGGCGATCCATCCGGGTTATGGCTTCCTGAGCGAAAACCCCGCCCTGGCCCGCGCCTGCGAGGACGCCGGCTTGGTCTTCATCGGGCCAAGCGCGTCATCCATGGAGCTAATGGGCTCGAAGACTCGGGCCCGCGAAGCCATGATCGCCGCCGGCGTGCCCGTGGTGCCCGGCGCGAGCCGGCCCGTCGAAAGCGTCGAGGAAGCCCTCGCCTTGGCCGGCGGTTTCGGCTACCCCGTGCTGGTCAAGGCGGCGGCCGGAGGCGGCGGTAAGGGCATGCGGATGGTGGAGCGCGAGGCCGATCTCCCGGCCGCGCTCCGGGAGGCCGCGAGCGAAGCGGAACGCGCCTTTGCCGACTCCAGCGTCTATATCGAGAAGTACCTCCTCCGCCCCCGTCACATCGAGATCCAGGTGCTGGGAGACCGCCACGGGAACGTGATCCACCTCGGCGAGCGCGAATGCTCCCTGCAGCGCCGCCATCAAAAGGTGGCCGAGGAGTGCCCCTCGCCGCTGGTCGCCCGCCACCTGGAGCTGCGACAAGCGATGGGTGAGACCGCTGTCGGGGTCGCCCGCGCCGCCGGATACTATAACGCCGGTACCGTCGAATTCCTGGTCGATCGGGACCGTCGCTTCTACTTCCTCGAGATGAACACGCGCCTGCAAGTGGAACACCCGACCACGGAAATGGTCACCGGCCTGGATCTGGTTCACGAGCAGATCCGCATCGCCGCCGGCGAGCCGCTCGGGCTCTGCCAGGACCAGATCGACTGGCGCGGCTGGGCCCTGGAGTGCCGCGTCTACGCCGAGGATCCCGATAACAACTTCTTCCCTTCTCCCGGCAAGATCCTGGCCCTAGACCGCCCCGCCGGCCCCGGCGTCCGCGTGGATTCAGGCGCCTATCCGGGCTGGACTGTCCCGATCGAGTACGACCCCCTCCTAGCCAAGCTGGTAGTCTGGGCCCCCACCCGCGACACCGCCCTGGCTCGCCTAGCCCGGGCCCTCGACGAATACTACATATCCGGCATCAAAACCAACCTAAGCTTCTTCCGCCGCCTGACCGACAGCCGCGAGTTCCGATCCGGCGAGATCGACACCGGCTTCCTGGACCGCTGGATGGCCCAACCCCCGCCCAGCCGCACCAACCACCCGGGCCAAGAGCGAGCCGCCGCCGTAGCCGCAACGCTGGAAGCTTTAAAGTCCCCCTCCGCTGCACCGAGCCGCGACCGTAAGGGAGCGGTTTCCCCCTGGAAGACCGAAGGCCGCCGATCCCTCCTGAGATGAAGCTAGAAGTCCAGATCGACGGCCACTCCCACTCCCTGGATCTCGATCTCTCCCCAGCCGACGGGGTAGAAGTAGAGCCCGGCATCTACTCGATCCTCCTCGACGGCCACAGCTACGAAGTCAAGTTAGAGCCCTCCGAAGACGGGGTTTACGCTAATGTAGACGGCCACCGCTACCAGGTCCAGGTCCGCGACCCGCGGCGTCTCCCCCGCGCCCGCGCAGCGCTTTCCACCACCGGCCGTCAGAAAATCTCCTCCCCCATGCCCGGCAAGGTAGTCCGCGTACTGGCCTCCGAGGGCGACCAGGTCGAAGCCGGCCAGGGCCTCCTGGTAGTCGAGGCCATGAAGATGCAAAACGAGATTCGGTCACCGAAGGCAGGCCGCGTCGTCTCTCTGCGTGCCACCGAAGGCGCCGCCGTCTCGGGCGGGGAGACGTTGGCTGAAGTGGAGTGATGGGAGTTTGACTTAGTACTCCACTTCAGAAGTTCGCTAACGTATGTGGGATAGGACCAACACCTCCAACCGCATCAAATCTACGGGTAGGGCGTTTCCCACCATGTGGCGTCCATTTCCCGCCGAGCGCCAATTGGCGCTCGATATCTCCTTTCGAATCAGCGGTTACGACTCGCCCTGACCAGCCTCCCCTGTTCTTCAGCCGGGCGCCCGCATTGCCCTCTGGCTCTCATTCCGTATGCCGACGGCACTGGCCAGCCTCACCTGTCCGGACTTGTCGCGTCCGGATTTACGGGTTGGAAATCACCGTGGACTTTTGGAGCACCGCTAGGGACCCACAGGTTAACGGTTGTGTATGTCAGAAACGATCAGTTAGCTTCAGCCAAGGCCATCTCTAACGTCAGAGCTCGTATCGACTATCTCCACGATGGCGCCCCGCGTTTCTCCGTGCCCATGGCTTTATGGTGGGAGGAACATGATCGACAGGGCCTCCATACATCAACCAGTGTCGATCTGGAAGCAAACCAGACACAGTGCTTCCCGGTATTCATGCAGGGTGAGAGTCTGGAGTATCCACAGTCGGCTCTTGATGGGGATTGAATCCGCTTACAGGGAAGATTCTGCATGACGCGGTCCTGGTACTCCGCGCAAGCCGTCCCGACTTCCGCCAGCAGCCGCAGAATGGCGCCCTTGGCAACCCCGGTCATGCGGGAGGTGGAGCGAACCGAGCAACCCTCTACCAACGCCGATATCACCGCTACTTCCTTTTCGATGCCGAGGTTGTATGCCCTGCACCAAGTATAGCATGCCGCTTTAGCATATCAAGAGAAAAGTGCAGCCCGGCACGTTTATTTCTTGGCTTTTTTCTTGCTGCCCCAGCGCGCCAGGGCGGCCAGCTTTCCGACTTCGCTACGGCGTTCTGGTGTCATCGTCACCAATCGGCGCTTGCCCCCGATCCGACCGCCTTTCCGGCCCATTTCGGCCATAACAAAGGAGATAGTGGAGCGACTAACGGTAAGCTCAAAGTCCGGCTGGGATCGCTGGGTAGCTTCGTCAAACACCCGTTTTGCGTTCTGGACAACGTCAAGCCCCTTATCGGGGCGAGACGGGGTTTTACTTATGCGTTTTGGCATGACGCCCCTAGGTTGGCACGGATCGAGGCGTATAGTCAAGAGGAAGAAATTTCAAATTGACCCACTACCAGGGGTTGAGTGCAGGCCGACCCGATCAAAGCGGTGTGGGAGGTTTGCGGGGAAGCCATCACCGAGAGAGCGGCAGTCTCCACTGACGGGCGTCGCCGTGCGGCTCCACAGACGGCCCCTAAGGTAGTCCAGGTCTTGCAGGGGCGGCAAAATTTAAATGGAAGGCGCCGGCCGAAAAGTGATAACCTGGACCCGGATAGGTACGCCCTAATCCGGGAGCGCCCGAGGGGAAGGAGGCGGCAGTGATGGGTCGCCAAATCATTAGAAGATTGGAAGTTCGGGCCGGCTTGGCTCTCGTGCCGCTGGCCCTGCTTGTGACTCTCCTGCCGGCCCAGAAGGCCGCGGTCTCCGGCCAGGAGGTTCTTCCCATCCTCAAGCAGAAGTGCTTCCAGTGCCACGGCGAGACGCTCCAGATGGCCAAGCTGGATCTACGTACTCAGGAGGCGGCTCTCAAAGGGGGGGACAAGGGACCGGCCATCGTACCGGGCAACGCTCAGGCCAGCCGGCTCTACCGGCGGGTGGCCGGGCTGGAGCAGCCGGCGATGCCCATGGCGCCGTTACCCGCGTTGGCCCCCCACGAAGTCGCCCTCTTGAAGGACTGGATCAACCAGGGCGCACACTGGGTGCCGGAGCAGGCCGCCGCCGCGACGAACCAGCCCGCGGGCGGCTATGGCAAGGACTACAAGGAAAGGGTCATTAACGACGAGGACCGGAACTGGTGGGCCTTCCGGAAGCCGGTCCGCCATCCCGCGCCGCGGGTCGCCGAGGCCCGGTGGAATGCCAACCCGATTGACGCTTTCGTTAAGAAGGCGATGGACCAGAAGGGCCTGGTCCCCGCGCCGCAAGCGGATCGCAACACCCTGATCCGGCGCGCCTACCTCGACCTGATCGGGCTCCTGCCGAGCCCGCAAGAGACGGAGGCCTTCGTCAACGACCCCTCGCCCCGAGCGTACGAGAACTTGATCGACCGGTTGCTCGCCTCCCCGCACTACGGGGAGCGCTGGGCGCGGTACTGGCTGGATGTGGTCCGTTACGCCGACAGCTCGGGTTTCGAGCATGATCGCGACCTGGCCACCGCGTGGCGGTATCGCGATTACGTCATTAAGTCGTTGAACGAGGACAAGCCGTACAACCAGTTCATCATCGAGCAGCTCGCCGGCGACGAGCTCGACAACCCGACTAACGATAGCGTGACCGCCACTGCCTTCTACCGCGTCGGCCCGCGCGTGCGCTTCCGCGAGAAGGACAATCCGTTCTACCGCTACGACTATCTGGATGACATGGTCCGGACCACCTTCCAGGGTTTCATGGGCCTCTCCGTCCACTGCGCGCGTTGTCACGACCACAAGTTCGATCCGATCACGCGGGCGGACTATTACCGCTCGCTGGCCATGTTCTTCGGCTTCGTGAACTACGATCATCCGCTGATACCCAAGGAGCAGGCCCGCGCATGGGAGCGGAAGACGCGGGAAATCGTTGCCGCCCTGGGTCCGCTGCGGAAGGAAGTGTCCAAGATCGAGGCGCCGTACCGCAAGGAGCAGTTTGAGGCCAACTTGAAGAGGCTGCCGGAGGAGGTCCAGGCGGCGATCCGGACGCCGGTCGAGCAACGGACGACGGGGCAGAAGCTGCTGGCGGCGCAGTTCGAGCGCGGCGGCGGCAGTGGCGATGGCGACCCGAATTACATGGGCGAGGATCCGGCGCTCGCTCTGGTCACTACGGCCGGCCAGCGGCCGCCCAACCTGAACATCGCCGGGAACCGGTACGGGGCGAACGCCATCGGCGGCGCACGCCGCGGCCGTGGGCAGCAGAGTCTGCTGAAGGTCAGCGAGGCGGATCATCGGCGCCGGGCGGAGTTGCTGGAAAAAATTGCCGCGCTCGAAAAGCAGATGCCGCCCACGCCGTATGCCGTGGAAGGCATTCGGGACGGCGACTATCGGCTGGCTCCGGACGGCCCGGGCGATGAGCCGTCGCCTGGTAAGACCTACCGGCCCGACTACCCCGACCTGGCGACCTCCTTCCTGCCGGAGCCGGG
>Ga0180069_1000158_pt1 | contig 14251 bp, 14 predicted proteins | sample EasRivERM_16_10D_2_FD_121793 | JGI IMG/M metagenome (GOLD analysis project Ga0180069, IMG submission 121793) | Soil microbial communities from meander-bound floodplain in the East River, Colorado, USA - East River metaG ERMLT231B'_16_10D | ecosystem: Environmental > Terrestrial > Soil >...
CTATTTACTACTCACTGATAACTGATTACTGTGATTTACTACGCCTGCGATATCCCCGAGGACCTGACTTATGACATCGAACGCGATGTGTGGATTCGCTTCGAGGGTGACCTCGCTGTCCTTGGCATGACCGACGTGGCGCAGACTCGCTGCGGGAAATTTGCAGCGATAAGTTTCAGGGATGTCGGTAAAAAAGTGGTGCAAGGCAAGACGTTGGCAACGATTGAAAGCGCCAAGTGGGTGGGTCCCTTCCCTGCTCCGTTTTCTTGTGAAATCGTGGAAGTCAATAAAGATGGATTTGCGAAAGATATTTTGCTGGCTAACAAAGAACCATATACGCTTGGCTGGCTTGTGAAAGTACAACCGTCAAATTTGGAGAATGAACGCAGTCATCTAGTGATGGGTGAGGAAGCGGTTGAGAAATACAAGGAACGAATCCAGGAATTGAAAGTCAATTGTTTGAGGTGTATTGATTAACATGTCATTGCGAGCGAAGCGAAGCAATCTCCTCGCGAATGAGAGGATTGCTTCGGCGGAAGAACACCGTCTCGCAATGACATAAAACTAAAAGAGGTGAACCAATGTCCAACCAAACGAATTCCTACGACATCCCCGCGGACCGCGCATATGACCGCGAACATCACATGTGGGCGCAATATGATTCAGCTAGTAATCAAGTGACTGTGGGCATTGACACGCTCGGACTTGCGTCGCTTGGCGATCTGGCTTATGTCACGTTACAGGCGGTGGGAATGCCGGTCAAGCGCGGCGAATCGATGGGGACGCTGGAAGCCGCGAAGATGACGGGCGACTTGATTGCGCCTGTCAGCGGTGTGATTGTGGCACGGAATGATAGCGTCGTGAAAAATCCGTCCATTGTGAATCAAAACCCTTATTCCGATGGCTGGATGGTTGTCATCAAGCCCAGTGATTGGGAAAACGAATCCGCGCAATTGGTTTCGGATGATGGTTTGCCCGCATGGGTTGAATCTGAAATCAAACGCTATCGTAGTCAGGGATGGATTGATTGATGTTTTTCCCTCACCCTAACCCTCTCCCATTGGGAGAGGGAGTTGGCGGCTGGAGCATTTTATGAACTGGAAATTAATAACGGATGATGGTGTAGCCGCTTCCTTCGGTCTTGCAGCCGATGATACTCTCGCGCAACGCGTCGGGATGAATTTGTCACAGCCCACGTTGCGTCTGTACACGTATCATTCACATTGCGCTTTGGTCGGTCGTTTTCAAAATGTGGAGAATGAAGTGCGTGTGGAGTATTGCCGCGAAAATGGAATCACGATTAACCGTCGTCCAACAGGCGGTGGCGCAATTATCATGGGCGCGGACCAACTTGGCGTGGCGCTGACCATCCCAGGACATGATGAAGATAACTATAGCCACGCGCGTGAACTCATGGGAATATTTTCTGAGGGTCTTGTGCGCGGTTTGAATCAACTTAATGTTGAGGCGCGTTTTCGCCGTAAGAATGATATTGAAGTGAATGGCAAAAAACTCGTAGGGCTTGGCATTTACCGTGCGCCCTCTGGCGGATTGTTATTCCACGCCAGCCTGCTCGTGGATTTGGATATTGCGCTGATGTTGAGAGTTCTCAACACGCCTTTCGAGAAACTTTCCGATAAAGAGATCGATACCGTCGCGGGTCGCATTACCACTGTTAGAAGAGAGACTGAAAGCTCAATCTCTCTGGATGAAGTGCGGCGCGTGATCGCAGACGGATTCGTTTCCGCTTTCGATGTGAATCTAGTTCCGTCTGATTTCACCGTTGAAGAACGCGCACAGATTACGAAATTGGAACAGGAAAAATATCTAAGCGAAGATTGGGTGTATCAAACGACTGCCGTGCCAGACAGCAACGGCTCTGCAAAAGTCAAAACACCTGCGGGCTTGATTGATGTCAGTGTGACGATGGCGGGCGCGACCATCAAGGCAGTCTTTATCGGCGGAGATTTTTTTGCGGCGGAAAACGCGGTGGCTGACCTTGAGTCATCTTTGCGCTGGCACACGAGTCAACCTGAAAAGGTCGCGGCGACGGTTGAGAAAATCTATCAGAGCAGGAAAAATCAGTTTAACGGAATCCAGCCTGAGGTCATAATTGAAGCGGTGACGAAAGCAGTGGCACGCGCGCGCGTGGCAGAAAGTCAAATGCGCGCAGATCCGTACGGCTGTTACGTCAATCCTGGAGGGCAGTATGCTTGAAGTTGCCGAAGGTTTTGAAATCCGCCGCGCGAATTTTGAAAATGTGATTACGTTCCACGCGCCTGGTTTGAAAAAATATAAGACCGAAGAATTTACAACACAGGACGCAATTGAGTTTGTTTCGATTAGCGTGACGGGCACGGCTTGCGCGTTGAGTTGCGAGCATTGCAAGACGAACGTATTGCACGGCATGGCGGATTTGCGGAAACATGACGGTTCGCTCTTTGACCTGTGCGCTGACCTCGCGTCGAAAGGCACGCGCGGCGTTTTGATTTCTGGCGGAAGCGACAAACAGGGACGCGTACCACTGTTGCCGCACATCAATGCCATGAAGCGCGTGCGAAATGAATTGGGATTGGCGTTACGAATTCACACGGGCTTACCCGATGAAAAGACCTGCGCCGCGCTTGGCGAGATTGAGATTGACGGCGCAATGATTGACATTATCGGTCATCGCGATACGATACGTGATGTGTATCATCTCGACTCTGATCCTGAAGATTATGAAAACTCGCTGGCATGGCTGGAGAAATATAAAGTCCCGACCATCCCGCATATTATTTTGGGATTGCACTTTGGCAAAATCCTTGGCGAGGAACATGCCCTTGAAATGATTGCGCGTCATCCGCCGAAAGTGTTGGTGCTGGTTGTACTGATGCCGTTGACAGGTACGCCGATGGTTAACGTTACGCCTCCATCGTTGGATGAGATTGGCGCGTTCTTTGAGAAGGCGCGCAAGGCTTTACCTTCAACACCCGTTATGCTTGGTTGTGCACGTCCGATGGGAAATTTGAAAGTTGAGATTGACCGTCTCGCCGTGAACGCAGGTTTGAATGGCATCGCGTATCCCGCAAATGGAATTGTCGAATATGCGCGGCAAAACGGATTGCGTCCGCAGTTTATCAATGCGTGTTGTGGTGTATCGTGGTAAGTTCTTTAAATACGAAGGTTTAATGCGTGGCTTAACGTGATGACTTCTTTTCGACCATCTTTCGTGAAAGTCTTAAACAAAGAATCGCAATCATCATTCAACCCACCTTTGGGTACTTCGTGTCCTTCGTGTTAAAGCCTTTTTAGGAGACCTCATGGCAAAAGTAACCATTCCGTCTGACCTGCAAGCCGAGCAATATCAAATCAGCCCAGACTACGTCCGCATCAGCATGGCGGCGGCGATTGAACTTGGATTGAAGCCAGGGCGAATCAATCGTTGTGGCTGTAATTGCATCAACCTTTTGCAAAATTATCCCGAGGGTTGTTATGCCAACTGCACGTATTGCGGGCTGGCGCGCGAAAGACCAGGCTTGCCTGAAGATAACACTTTTATCCGCGTGGCGTGGCCACTGTTTCCAACAGATTTGGTTGCCGAGAAAATTGCCGAGCATGAGGAAAAGCATGGAGTGGGACGTGTGTGTATCGCTCAGGTGCAGGACCACCGCGCCTATGACGACCTTGTGGATATGATCCGCCGCGTGCGCCGACCTGCGCCTGATGTGCCCATCTCAGCCTTGGTCAGTGCGACGACTCTTAACGAGGAGCGGCTTCACGTTATCAAAGAAGCAGGCGCGGACATTATCGGCGTTGGCTTGGATGCTGTGACAGAGGAACTCTTTGATGAAACTCGTGGTAAAGGTACGAAGGGTCCGCATAACTGGGATTATCACTGGCGTATTGTCCGCGCGGCGCGCGAGATTTATGGACCGATGAAAGTCAACTGTCACATCATCGTTGGTCTCGGCGAAACCGACCGCGAACTGGTGGACATGTTCTTCCAGTTGAAGGAGGAACAAATCGCTGGTTATTTGTTCGCGTTCAACCCCGAGCCTGGCACGGTCATGCAGGACACCGCCAGTGCGCCCATTCACCGCATGAGACGAATCCAGTTGGTGAAGCATTTGATCGAGAACAAAGAATTGCCGAGCGAAGCATTATCCTTTGATAATGATGGCAACATCGCGCGCCTCGATGCGCCCGAAACAGTAGTGGAAGTTGCCGTGAATACTGGCTTGCCTTTCATGACCAACGGCTGTCCTGACCGTGCAGGTGAAGTGGCGTGCAACCGTCCGTATGGGTCATATCGTCCCGGTGAAGAATATCGCGATTATCCTTTCAAGCCCAATGCCAATGATTTGATTATCATTCGTCAGCAGATGAGGCTGGAGGATGTTTGGGCGAATCTGAATCCTGTGGTGTAACCCGATGGTCGAGTAGCCCCGCAGGTTTATCGCGGGGCGTATCGAGACCATCAGTGATAGTCAAGCATAGAGAGTATGAAAAACCCCTGTGGTCTCGATACGGCGGCGGAGCAAAGTAATCTCCTAAAAGCATATTGACTCCCGCCGCCTACTCGACCACCGAGACTACTGATTACTTAACACTGATAACGCATGCAACCCATCCGCCTCCTCAACCTGGGACTCGTCCCACCTTTGCAGACACAGTCCGTGTATCACGCGCTGGCTGAGAGAATGACGCGTGACGCGCAGGATGTCATCATCATCTGTCGTCCGAGTGCGCCGTATCTCTGTCTCGGCTATCATCAGGTTTTCGAAAGTACGTTTGACCCAACTGAATGTGAATGGCTTGGACTGCCGGTCTTACGTCGTCAGCTTGGAGGCGGGGCGACATATCTTGATCAGAACCAATTGTTCTATCAATGCATCTTTCATCACACGCGCATGCCTGCCATGCTCAAGGATATTTATGCCCTCGCCCTCGCCGCGCCCGTGAACACTTTGAAGCGACTCGGTCTCAATGCCGAACTGCGCGAGACAAACGAGATCGAAGTGGACGGTAAACGAATCGCGGGCACAGGCGGCGGGCGCATTGGAGAGGCTTGCGTTGTCGTTGGCAACCTGCTATTCGACTTCGACTTTGAAGCCATGACCTCCGTTTGGAGAACGCCGTCGGTATCTTTCAAATTGCTTGCAGAAAAAGCATTGCGTCAACAACTTGTTACACTCAATCAACTTGCGATAACTGTTCCACTTGAAGAAATCACGGTAATGTTGATTGACGATTTTTCTAAAATGTTTGGCAGACCTTTGGAGGCAGATACACTAACTGTCGAAGAGATTGAATCCGCCAATGACGCCGCACAGGAATTAGTTTCAGATGACTTCCTGGCATTACGCAATGAGCGGGATAATCTTGAACCAATGAGTTCCCTGAAAATTTCGGCGCGTGCTTTTATCCATGCGGCAGAGACACAAATCAATGGCTATAGCATGCGTGGTAGTTTTTGGGTCAGTCACGATGTGATTCAAACTGCGAAACTTGAATCTGAACCCATGCGTGAATGGCAACCAATTGAAGAGAAGTTGCGCGGAGTTTTATTTAAAGAATGGCAGGAGCAGATCCATGTTCACTAGGAATTTTTTGAACGGGAAAGTTGCGCTCGTTACAGGCGCCTCGCGCGGGATTGGACGCGGCATCGCGCTCACGCTGGCGGAGGCAGGCGCGGATATCATCGTCCATTATGCGCGCAAGGCAGGCATGGCGCAGGAAGTTGTTGACGAAATCGAATCGATGGGTCGGAGGGCAATTGCTGTCAAAGCCAATTTCGCTGAAAAAGAAAAAATAGATGCGATGTTGAATCATATCGAAGATGTTTTCGGTGGGGTTGATATCTTCATCGCCAACGCCGCAACTGGTGGTTTTCGCCCCATGCTGGAGACCAGCGATAAACATTGGGATTGGACGATGGATGTCAATGCACGCTCGATACTTCATTGTGTGCAACGACTCGCGCCGAACATGCAGGGTCAGGGTTGGGGACGCGTCGTGACAGTGACCAGCCTCGGGGGAGTCCGAACCGTTCCCAATTATGGCGCGGTCGGCTTGTCGAAGTCCGTTGTCGAATCGCTCACCAGATATCTTGCCGTTGAACTCGCTCCAAAAGGAATCATCGTCAATGCCATCTCGCCTGGTCTGGTGGACACCGAAGCATTATCGAATATGAACATGGATGTTTCATCCGCGCTGGAGAATGTTCGTCGCCGCAATCCCACACGCCGCCTCGTCACGCCGCAGGATGTTGGCAAAGCAACTGTGTTTCTATGTTCCGACGCGGCTGAGATGATTGTCGGTCAGACTCTTTATGTGGATGGCGGCTTTAGTTTATTGACGGATTATTTTCCCGAACTTGAGTTTTCGCAATTTTCCGAGTCAGACAAGGAGGCAGTTGGCGAATGAATCGTTCGCAGGCTTCAGATGAATTTCGCCTGGATCTCGTCAGCTGGTGTCAATACAACTATGGCGACAACCTGATTGGGCTGGCTGTATTCGACCCCACCCGCGTGGATGCGTCCTACCCGCGCCGCGACATCAATATCCTAATGGTTGTCAATATGGCTCCTGAAAACGAACGCGAACGTTACGAACTTGTCAACGAGATGTTAATCCAAAATCTTGCGCGTGGAAAATCGCTTACCTGCCGCATGCAAACTGTGGGCGAACTGAACATGCTCGCCAGCCTCAAACTTCCGCTGCTTGATATTTATTTGCGCGATGCTGAAATCATCCACGACCCGCAAAATGTTCTTGCGACTGTGCGCGAAAATTTGCAGTCATAATATCTTATCGTAAGGATTCTTGATGACAAATTACGGCTTTCTCATTGATCAGGGCAAGTGTATCGGCTGTCACGCCTGTACGACGGCATGCAAATCCGAGAATCAAGTGCCGCTTGGCGTGAATCGCACGTGGGTCAAGTATGTTGAAACCGGCGCGTACCCCGATGTGCGCCGCCGCTTTCAAGTGACGCGCTGTAATCATTGCGCCAACCCGCCCTGCGTCCGCATCTGTCCCGTCACCGCAATGTATCAGCGTGACGATGGCATCGTCGAGTTCGACCCGAGCATTTGCATCGGATGTAAATCCTGCATGCAAGCCTGCCCCTACGATTCGATTTATCTCGACCCCGAAACGAACACCGCCGCCAAATGCACTTTCTGCGCGCATCGCATCGACGTGGGACTCGAACCCGCCTGTGTTGTGGTTTGTCCAGAACATGCGATTCTGGCCGGCGACTTGAATGATCCCGCTTCAGAAATAAGCCGAACGCTTGCCTCTGCTCAAGCGACCGTTCGCAAGCCTGAGCAGGGGACGGGTCCCAAACTCTTCTACATCAATGGAAATGACTGGTCGCTTCATCCCTCCGCCGCCTCCGCAGCTGACTCATTCATGTGGGCAGACAAAATCACCGAGCAGAATACATCAACTTATGAACTGCCAGTATTTCCGTCATCAACAAAAACCTCCAAATCAGGCACGCCGATTCGCACTCCCCAGGAACAGGGACGCCCGCTTAACGGTCCCATTCAAATCGGCGGGCGCGTCGCTGAACACATGGTGCAGACTGCGTATAACGCGCAGCACAAGATCCAATGGCATTGGGAATTGCCGGCCTATATTGTCACCAAAAATATCGCAGGCGGATTGTTTATGCTGTTGAGTCTCGGTGCGATATTCAACTTCTTCACCTTTGATTCGCTCATCTTCCTCGCCGGAGGATTCACTGCAATGGTCTTCATGCTAATCACGGTTATCCTGCTCATCAAGGACCTCTCGCAACCCAAACGCTTCTTCTATATTTTGCTCCGCCCGCAATGGAAATCATGGGTTGCACGCGGTGCGTTCATATTGGTTGGGTTTACCGCCTTTGCTGGATTGTGGTGGCTCATCGAAGGCGCAGCATATATGAACTGGCTTTCAAGCGATATTGCATCCATGCTTCGTCCCATTGCCGCGTGGACAACTTTCCCCTTGGCATTATTTGCCGTGATTTATACCGCCTTCCTGCTTGGTCAAGCCGAAGGGCGCGATATGTGGCAAAACAACCTGCTTCCATTTCAACTGTTTACGCAATCCATGCTGGTCGCTAGCGGCATGTTTCTTATTGTGAATATCTTCATTGCCTTCCCCGCTGACTTGCACGCACTTCTCGTAGGACTATTCCCCGCAAGCATCGCTATTAACCTGCTCCTCACGGTCGCTGGCAAATTTAATTCCTTCGCCTCCGAAGTTGCCCTGCTTGGCTATCGTGAAATGACAAACGGACGCTTTCGCAATCACTTCTGGTGGGGCGGCATCGCGCTGGGACATGTTATCCCGCTGGCATTAATGATTGCATTCAGCGCCTTCGCATTACCAGTTGCTGTTGCATGCGCTATTGTTGGCTTGTTCTTCTATGAATATGCCTTTGTGTTGGCTCCGCAACATATACCAAATTCATAATCATGTTGTCATTGTGAGGAGCCGCGGAGCGGTGACGAAGCAATCTCAAGTAACTCGTGTACTTTTGATAATGGGAGATTGCTTCGCCAAAGTGCGGCTCGCAATGACATAACAAAGAGTATCAATGACAAAAACCAAATCCATTCCTCAAACCTCCGCAGGCACTGCCGTCCCGCAATTCGCGACCACTGATCGCAAACCCGTCAAACTGACCGAAGTCGTCCACCCCGATGGGCGCATTAGCCAATATCCGCCTCCTGATGTTTGGGATGACTGGGTTGAATGGGATGGCAAAGAATGGCCCAAACGCGTTGCACGAAAATATACGCTCGTGCCGACCGTCTGCTTCAACTGCGAAGCCGCGTGCGGTTTGCTCGCTTACGTTGACAAAGAAACTTACGAAATCCGCAAACTCGAAGGCAATCCCGTCCACCCTGGCAGTCGTGGGCGGAACTGCGCCAAGGGGCCCGCGACTCATAATCAAGTCTATGACCCCGAACGGATTTTGTATCCGCTCAAACGAGTCGGCAAACGCGGCGAAGGGAAATGGGAACGCATTTCATGGGAGCAGGCACTTAGCGAGATCTCTGAAAAAATGCGCGCGAGCCGTGCTCGTCGCCGCGATGGAATTGTCTACCACGTTGGCAGACCCGGCGAAGACGGATATACCAATCGCGTTGTCCAAGCCTGGGGCGTGGACGGTCATAATAGTCACACCAACATTTGCTCCTCATCTGCGCGCGCGGGCTACAACTTTTGGGCGGGACAGGATCGTCCAAGTCCAGATTATGCCAATGCGCGTGTCATCCTTTTGATTTCAAGTCACCTCGAAACGGGACATTACTTCAACCCTCATGCGCAACGCATTATTGAAGCGAAGACGGATGGCGCGAAACTCATCACTTTCGACCCTCGTCTTTCAAACACTGCCAGCATGAGTGATGTCTGGCTTCCAACCTGGCCTGGTAGCGAGAACACAATTCTTCTTGCAATTGCAAACCATTTGATTCAAACAAACAAATACGATAAAGAATTCGTCCGCAAGTGGACGAATTGGAAAGAGTTTCTCAACCACGTCAAAGCGTCAACATCAACTGAATGGGATTCGATCCGTCCGTTGATTCCAGATTCCCCGACCTTTGATGATTTCGATAAAGTTCTGAAAACGCTGTATTCCGAATACACCTTCGAACGCGCCGCGCAAGAATCGAGCGTGCCCATTGAGCGTATTGAACAATCTGCAAAATATATTGCGAATTGCGAAGGTAAACTTGCCACGCATGTCTGGCGCAGTGCCAGTGTTGGCAACCTCGGCGGATGGCAGGTAGCGCGCTGTCTGTTCTTCCTCAATGTGTTGACTGGCAGTGTCGGTAACGAGGGCGGCACGTCTCTTACCAACTGGAATAAATTCGTTCCCAAGCCGTTCAAATCTCCACCCGCGATCAATGCCTGGAATGAATTGCATTATCCAAATGAATGGCCGCTCGCGCATTACGAGATGTCTTTCCTGCTTCCTCACATGCTTGAGGAAGGCCGCGGTGACCTCGATGTTTATTTCACGCGCGTCTATAACCCGATGTGGGTCAACCCTGACGGCTTCATGTGGCTCAAGGCGCTCAAGGACGAATCAAAAATAAAATGTTATGTTGCACTCACGCCCACATGGAACGAAACGGCGTGGTTCGCCGATTACGTTCTGCCCACAGGACACGGCCCCGAACGTCACGACCTGATGAGTCAGGAGACTCACAACAGCCAATGGATTGCATTTCGTCAGCCCGTTCGCCGCGTGGCGATGGAACGCGCAGGTATCAAGGTTGATTTCACGTATCAAGCCAACCCTGGCGAAGTGTGGGAGGAGAACGAGTTCTGGATTCAACTCTCCGCCCGCTTCGACCCCGATGGCAGTTTGGGCATTCGCCAATATTTCGAGTCGCCGTATCGCGCTGGCGAGATCATCACTGTGGATGAATACTATCAATGGATCTTTGAAAACTCAGTGCCTGGACTTCCTGAAGCTGCCACAAAGGAAGGATTGACTCCGCTGGCATACATGCGGAAGTATGGCGTGTTTGAAGTCAAGAAAGAAAATTACATGCCTTATGAAAACGTAATTGGTAAAGTCGTAAATGGTAATTTGATGGCAGAGGATTTACCAATTACCAATTACACGATGGATGATAAAGGCCGCGTTCTAAAAGATAACCAGATTGTTGGCATAAATATTGACGGTGAAGCAAAGGTCGGGTTCGATACGCCGAGCAAGAAGCTGGAATTCTTCAGCGAGACGCTGTCACAATGGGGCTGGGCTGAAAAAGAAAATGTCATCCCGTGGTCGCTGAAGAGTCATGTAGATCCCGAAAATATTGATCTCAAAAATGGCGAGATGATACTGCTTCCCAATTTCAGATTGCCGACATTGATTCACACGCGCAGTGCCAATGCAAAATGGTTGTATGAGATCAGTCATAAGAATCCGATCTGGATGAATCCCGATGATGCAAAAAGATTCGGAGTGGACACCGGTGATCTGGCGCGCGTGGATACCGAGATCGGTTATTTCATCGATAGCGTCTGGGTAACCGAAGGGATCAAGCCGGGCGTGATCGCCATCAGCCACCATCTGGGTCGCTGGCGTTTGCAGGAAGACAAAAGCATTAGTCGCGGCTCGTCGAATCTTGTGGAGTTGAATGACGATGGCAAAGGCGGATTCCGATTGCGCGTGCTGCATGGCGCGACCGCATGGGCATCCAGTGACCCCGACACGAGCCGCATCTGGTGGAGTGATGTCGGTGTGACGCAAAATCTCACACATGCCGTTCACCCTGACCCCGTGAGCGGTGTGCATTGCTGGCTGCAAAAGGCGAAGGTCCGCAAGGCGAATGTCGATGAAAAAGCAGGTGATGTCTTTGTTGATACGAATAAATCCATGGAAAAATATCGCGAGTGGTTAAAACTTGCGCGCCCTGCCGGGCAGGTCAGCCCGGATGGGAATCGCCGTCCCTATTGGTTGTCACGGCCGCTCAAGCCAACCAAAGAGGCGTATAAATTGAAGAAGTGACATGTCATTGCGAGCGTTCGTTGCAAAGCAATCTCCTGTTTCAGGCGGGGATTGCTTCGACCCCTTCGGGAGAACACCGTCTCGCAATGACATAAAGCTTGAAACAGAATCAACTTTCGGTGAGTCCGAAGCGAAGCATCCGATGAAAGAAAAAAAGAATATGGCAGTCAAATCCACAAAAGCAAAAAGAAAATCAAAAAAACAAGAAGAACCGATTGAAGAGCCGGTCTGGACGTATCGCGGCTATCATCTCAAGACAAGTGAATTCGTCACCGCGATGGTGCATTTATTCCGCGCGGAGATTCAACGCGCGAACGTGTGGAGACAAAGACTCGATACCACCACCAACTGGGCGGTGGTCGCCACAGGCGCAACACTTTCGATTGCATTCAGCCAATCAGAAGTTCATCATTCCATTATTCTTTTGAATACACTGCTGGTCTTGTGGTTTCTGTTTATTGAAGCGCGCCGTTATCGCTACTACGAGTTATGGAGTTATCGCGTGCGTTTGATGGAAACGGATTTTTACGCCGCAATGCTTGTGCCGCCATTCCATCCCTCACCTGAATGGGCGGAGAGCCTTGCCGAGAGTTTACTCACGCCGAGTTTTCCCATTTCCATTTGGGAGGCATTTGGCCGCCGTCTGCGCCGGAATTATTTTTGGATCTTTCTCATTCTTTACGCATCCTGGGTCGCAAAGATTTGGCTGTTCCCCGCCGCACCAGCGAGTGTGCAGGAGTTCGTCGATCGTGCTTCGGTTGGTCCTGTTTCAGGTGAGATCATGATCGGGCTTGGGCTCATGTTCTACACATTTCTGACAATCTTTGCCATTGTCACGGTCACCATGACGCGCGCCACAGGTGAAGTACTGCCACGCTTTGGCGAGGAATCTGTAATGGCTGCGCCAGCTGAGGACGGCAAACCCAAAAGCCTGCGTGCCTGGTTTGCCCCTCGTCATCGCCGCCGCCAGCTGCTCGCATTGATCATCACTGGCAAAGCGGAGACTGTTTCGAATCGTATTCTCTCAGATCTTGGACGGGGTGTCACTGCCATCACCGGCAAGGGCATGTATACGGGTACAGACCGAACAGTGCTTGTGTGCGCGCTGACGGTCACCGAAGTGCACAACCTCAAGACAGCTGTGGCAAAAGAAGACCCGCAGGCTTTTGTGATCGTTTCGCCTGCGCAGGAGATTTTGGGGCGCGGTTTCAACCCGCTTGAGGAGCAATAAATGCCTGCACTGGATTTTATTCTGAGCGAGAGCGTCAAACGACACAAGCATCTTTGCCCGCGTCAGGTGCTGGGAGCGCGCATGGGACTATTTGCGGCAGAGCTTCTTGGAATTCAATTGCCGCGCACTGATAAACGCCTGCTGGTCATTTCCGAGACGGATGGCTGTGCAATAGACGGACTGATTGCCGCAACCGGCTGTCGCGTCGGAAGCCGCACGCTTCGCATCCTGGATTTTGGGAAGGTTGCCGCGACATTTGCAGATGTCTACACTGAGGAGACGATCCGCATCGTTCCGCGGCGGGAAGCTCGTAAGCTTGCCGTGGATCACGTGTTCAAGGCACGCAATGACTGGGAAGCCATGCTGGCAGGTTATCAGGTGATATCCGCACCGGAGTTATTTGTCGTTCAGCAGGTTAAATTGAATATGTCATTGTCAGAGATTATCAGCCGTCCCGGCCGAAAAGCGATTTGTGAAGTTTGCCGGGAAGAAATTATTAATGGACGGGAAGTATTGAAAAATGGTGTTGTGCTTTGCCGTGCCTGTGATGGAGCAGGCTACTATCATTATTCCGTCGATTCTCTGGCGGTCGAGTTGTTGGATCACATCCAGGAATCATGACTGAATCTTTTTTTTCTTTTGGAAAAACGTATGCAGGATTCAGCCACCTTAATTTTTATTGGACTTGAACCGCACATTCGTGACCTCCCAAATCCTTCCGCCGCATCCGCCCTAGACTTTTGCCTGAATCTCGTTAAGCAAACAGCTCCCTACACTGTTGCATTCACACTCAACCCGGCATATTTCGAAATATTTGGCGCTGAATATTGACGGTACTCAAGCAAGTTGTTAATGCGATTCATAGCGAATCAGCACGACTTGGTTCAACGATTCCCATTATTCTTGACGCCAGACGTAGTGATATAGAATCAACTGCACAAGCATAAGTTAAATCTGCACTCGAAACCTCGAGGGGGTGTTTTCCTCCTTTCTAAAACATCCAATTCGGGATCAATGAACTTAACTCGAATTCACGTTATTAGTAATATAAGGTTACATGCTTATGATTTACTAGACATAATAAGAGTTATGAATAAAATATGCCGCGCCTCGTTGAATTGAGGCGCGGCATAAAATATTTTGACAAAAGTGCTTCAAACTACAGCCGGGCGAAATTTGTACCGTATACAAGGTTTATACCTCACTGGGCAGTTAACTCTTCAACTATGATTAGAATCTATTTTTCTATTTTGCCTTAATTTGTCTCATATGCGCTGACACGGTACAATCTGGTAATGTATTGGCAGAAATTCCACTTAAGGTTTTGAAAGGAGTCACAATGAAGACACTACTTGAAAAAGGCTTTCTTGCGGGAATCGGGTTACTTTTGTATTCATCAGGTAAAGGTTGAACACTGCGAGTTAGACAAGCCAGATGCGCTTAGCATATTCGTTGGGAGACAATCCCGGAATGGGTAATCCCTGATGCGGACGGTCATTGTATTCCAA
>Ga0180069_1000159_pt1 | contig 14017 bp, 11 predicted proteins | sample EasRivERM_16_10D_2_FD_121793 | JGI IMG/M metagenome (GOLD analysis project Ga0180069, IMG submission 121793) | Soil microbial communities from meander-bound floodplain in the East River, Colorado, USA - East River metaG ERMLT231B'_16_10D | ecosystem: Environmental > Terrestrial > Soil >...
ACGGATTTCGCTGATAAAAGTGAAGGGACGCAATTCCAGAAGTTCATCGCGTTGGCGGGATGTATTATTGGATGAAACAGTCGCCTGACTCTCCAACTGGGAGCGGAGGCTTTCCATTTTCATATCCGCATCAGCTTTGACCCGGCCTGCCTCCATCTTGAGATCTTCAAGTTCCTTGGCACGCTGATCCTTTAATTCATTTTCAACAGTTTCAAGATTCTTTTGAACGATCTTCTGAACCTGGGTCAGGTGTTTGGCAGTAACCTTATCATTGGCATCGAGGATCTTCTCACCGGTCAATTCAAAGACCACCGCCTTCTTGGCAGGTTCGCCCATTTGACCCTGAAGAAGCTTCTCAAGTTTCTGACCCTCTTTAATAACAGGGTCAAGCTTTTCAGCAATAACTTCGTCATAATCCTGTTCAAGGCTGGCGCGTTTCTGGTTGATCTCTGCGATTGTATGATCGCGCTTGGTCTTGACCTCGGCGATCTTGGAGTTGATCTCTGTTGCCTGTTCACGCTCGGAGACTGAGATTTCATCCTCAATGCGCTTGAGGGCTTTGTTGCGGGCTTCCTCATCTACATAAGTGACGATGTACTGCGCAAAGTAAAGTACGCGGTCAAGGTTACGGCGCGAGATATCAAGCAACATCCCCAGATAAGATGGGATGCGGCGCGTATACCAGATATGTGCAACCGGTGTCGCAAGGTTGATGTGTCCCATGCGTTCACGTCGCACCGCGGCGCGCGTTACTTCCACGCCGCATTTATCACAGATGATGCCTTTATAACGGGGGTTCTTGTATTTACCACAATAGCATTGCCAGTCACGCTGAGGTCCAAAAATGGCTTCACAAAACAAGCCATCCTTTTCAGGTCGCAGGCGGCGGTAATTGATGGTTTCCGGTTTGAGCACTTCCCCATATGACCAGGACATGATGGTCTGAGGTGATGCCAAACTGATACGGAGTGCGGTCAGTCCCTTGGTTTCCACTGGATCCTCTCCTTACAAAAAATATTCACTACGAGTAAATCCCTGTATAGCATGGAGTTGGCATATGCTAGTGGCAAACAAAAGCAAACGCTTAAGAGTTTTCTCTAAAGCGCTTGCGATGGGTACTCGTTTTTTTACTTCCAACACAACAATTATACGCAGAATAAAAGGGAAGTCAAGGAATCTACATCAGAATCTCATTGGAATCCGCTTTTTAGGTCAAAAATCCCTTCGCAAAAGCCAAAAATCCCTGCACATCCTTGAAATTCGTAACCATCCCCACGGAAATACGCACTGCGCCCATGGATTTACCATCGAAGCAGGTACGGAAATCATCCTTGGAAAGACGCTGTTCATGGCCTGGACTTGTAAAGCATACATCCAGTTCCACACGCGAGACTCCCATCGCAACCTCCCCGGCACCGGGATTGCAAAAACAACCCGTTCGCAAGGAGATATTTGCTTCATTGGCTTGTTGTTCGATCAAACGGTGATTGATTAGTTGATCATCTTTATCATAGAAATTAACTGTGACCGCTCCGCCTCTACCTTCGATTGAGGTTGGTCCATAGACCCGAACCAGCGACACACCGTTACTGTGCTTCAGTTGAGTCAAGTTACTCAACAACCAACTTGTGAGCGCATGGACGCGTTCATGGATCACATCATAGCCAATCGACTCGATGTGCTTAAGTCCAATTTCGACTGCGGGAATGTTAAGGTAATCAATGGTACCATCTTCAAATGCAGACGCACCATCTGCCATATAATATTTATCGCCCAGCACAGACGCAACTGTGATCGTCCCGCCTGCAAACCACGGGCGATGCAACTTTGCCAAAGCCTCTTCGCGGGCAATCAACACACCCAGCCCGGTTGGGTAACCAAACATTTTATAAAATGAAATTGGCACAAAGTCCGGCTTGACTTCACTTAGATCCAGTGGGCTCGTCGGGACGAATGCGGCGGCATCCAGCAAAACATCCCAGCCATGTTGATGTGCTTCTTCGATCCATTCAAGCGGATGTTTAACAGAGGAGAAATTCGATTGGGCGGGATAAGCAAAAAGGTTGTGTCCGCTTTCCCCGGCACTTGCACCCGGGGCAAGTGTCGAAGGCCGGGACAATTCGCGGCTGAGTTGTGAAGCGTCCACGCGCATGTCCGGCAATGCAACCGGGATATACGTCACATCCGCACCGCGGGCATGCGCAAATTCCCGAATCCCATTGACCGAGTTGTGATTGTCGAATGTCAAAAGATAACGTCCGTTTGAAAATGGATATGATTCACCGATCAGTTTTAACGCGCCGCTGGCATTGTTGGTGAAGATCGCCAGATATTCGTCAGGATCGGCGTTGAAAAATTTCAACACATATTCGCGTGCGTGTTCAACAAGCCGGGTCGCGGCCTGAGATGTGGGATTGCTCGAATGTGGATTGCCAAAAACGTGTTCAGTAAGCAAACGGTTATGACGACGCAACTGTGATTCGGCATACAAGCCGCCGCCGGTGTAATCCAAATAGATGTGCCCACCGGCATCAAGACGCGCATACTCAGTGGCACGCAGATCATCAATGATATGTGTGGTTGGATAAGCCGGATGGGATTTAAGAAAAGCAACAAATTCAGGATCAGGTTTGGTCATGGCAAACTCCTGCATTAATTTAACCACAAATATGATTACACACAAGCGCTTATAATTACCTCATGCCTCGTATTTGCATTGTACCGCGTGTGGAAGGATTTGCTGGTGTTGCATCCTTCCGTCTCAAATTTGAAAACGGGCTGCGCACCCGCGGCGTGGACGTGACCAACAAAATCTCTCAACAAGCGGATGCCGTCCTCGTTCTCGCGGGGACGAAAAATCTGCTTCCCCTATGGAGAGCTCATCGGCGCGGGACACGAATCGTGCAGCGCCTCGACGGTCTTAACTGGGTGCATCGCGTACGCTGGGCGGGCTTGCGTTATACCATCCGCGCAATTTATGGTAATGCCAATCTTTCACTTATTCGCAGACGTTTGGCTGACCACGTGATCTACCAAAGTAACTTTATAAAAACCTGGTGGGAGGATTGGTATCGCCCTGCGCGTGTGCCTTCATCGATGATTCTCAATGGCGTAGATCTGAACGGATATACACCCCATGGTTTGCATGAACGTCCTTCAGGTCATTATCGTCTATTAATTGTCGAGGGGAGTCTATCTGGCGCATTAGACTCAGGCTTACTTACTGCCATCAACCTTGCCAATCTACTTTCACACAAGTTCAGGATCGAATTGGTCATTGTGGGACGCGTCAGTCCGCGTACACAAAATAAATTGAAACACCAGACTGCTTTTCGCGTCAGATTCATGAATACGATCCCGCGCGAGCAAATTCCGTGGATGATGCGTTCATCACATCTTTTATTTTCTGCGGAAGTGAATCCACCGTGCCCCAATTCAGTGATCGAGTCACTGGCATGTGGATTGCCTGTGATCGGCTTTGACACAGGCTCGCTCTCTGAGATCGTACAGGGAGATGCAGGTCGACTCGCGCCTTATGGCTCGAATCAATGGAAATTAAAAAAACCGAATGTTCAAGCACTCGCGGATGTAGCTGAGGAAGTTTTACAAAACAACGAGCATCTTCGAGTATCCGCGCGCAAGCAGGCAGAAACTGTTTTCGGTTTGGATAAAATGGTGGATGAGTATCTCAAAGTTTTACTGAACGATGAATAGATTTTCCGGTCGCCTCGCTTTACAACAACGCGTGCTCCCAGTTTATCGCGTGCCGTTCTTTGATTTGCTCGCCTCTGCCTGTGACGACGGGCTGAGTCTGTTCACCGGGTTACCGCGTCCGGTGGAAGGGATCACAACTGCAAAAGATTTGAAAGTTGCAAAATACACATTGGGGAATAATATTCATTTATTCAGCAGGCAATTTTATTTGTGCTATCAAAAGGGGTTGATGAATTGGCTGAAAGCACAAAACCCCGATGCGCTCATCATGGAAGCCAACCCGCGCTATCTATCCACATCACCGGCTGTAAAGTGGATGCATAAAAATGATAAACCTGTCATCGGCTGGGGATTGGGTTCACCTCCCATCAGTGGATTCCGCAAACAGAGAAGGCTTTCATTTATCAGTCAATTTGACGCGCTTATCGCCTACAGCCAACGCGGCGCGGACGAATATGCCGCACTCGGTTTTCCGCGCGAGAAAATCTTTGTCGCGCATAACTCTGTCTCTGCGCCACCGTCATCGCCAATCCCTGCGCGGCGTTCGACTTTTGACCCTTCGACACCTTCGGCCGGGCAGGCTCTTCGACCAAGTATTTTGTTCGTTGGCCGCCTGCAAGCCCGCAAACGAATCGATATGTTGCTTCGTGCGTGCGCTCAAATGGAATCAAAACCACGTTTGGTCATCATTGGTGATGGACCTGAACGCGCCGCACTTGATTCACTGGCAAAGGAAATCCATCCGTCTGCAGAATTTATTGGGGCAAAACATGGAGCAGAGTTAAAGCCTTATTTTGAAGAAGCAGACCTCTTCGTCCTGCCCGGAACCGGCGGACTCGCCGTCCAGCAAGCGATGAGTTACGGGCTTCCGGTTATCGTCGCGCAGGGCGATGGCACACAGGATGATTTGGTGCGAAAAGAGAATGGCTGGCAAATCCCGCCTGATGATTTTGGCGCGTTGACATCCACGATGAAAGACGCGCTATCAGATATAGCGCGTCTGCGAAGGATGGGGGCGGAGTCTTATCGAATCGTGAAGGAGGAGATCAACATCGCAAAGATGGCTGAGATTTTTGTGAAAGCATTGAATGCGCTGAGGTGAAAGTCATCCTGCATCAATCAAACGACTTCACCGCATCATCCATATTATTGTAGATAAGCAGACTTTGCATAAAGCCGGTAATGTTCAGCACATAATAAATTTGCGGATTTGGACAAACCAGTTTTAAGTAAGGCGACTTATATGGCTCTGCGCCACGTTGGTGCATGATCTCCACGTCGCCTGGGGGGGTGAGCAACTTGAAAATATTTTGGATCGCGCGCAACCCCGCGCTGGAAAGCACCTCCAAAGCCGTCAGGTCAAGCAGGATGTACCGTGCTCCATCTTCATATAACTGACGGGCATGATCAAGCAGTTGATGTTCCGTATTGCCATGCAGATGACCGTTCAAGTGCAAAATTGTGACCGTTGACTTTCCCTGGATTTGCGATGTGGTAATGGTTAGTTCACTCATAATATAACTCCTTTGGCTACACAACTATACAGTTTTTAGAGGCAAAATACAAGTAGAGGAAAACCTGCTCTCAGAATGGCTTTCTCAAATGATCGTCCGTATCACCGTTCCACGTTCACCCACATTTGCTCGCCATTTGTCGATATTTCGATCCAGCCGCTTTCATCGGTTCGCAATAATGAATAACCCTTCACCGCATCAAGTGCTTCGCCATCGGGCATCCCGTTTTCATCCGCCGCAGATACGCTCAACACTACCAACTCCGGATTTAAATGTGTGATCCATTCCTCAGGATTCGAGGCAGCATACCCTGAATCAGCCAAAGACAACAGACTCACAGGTCCAACCTTCGCGCCATTTTGCAATTCATCCAACGCTTCAAAACTCATCCCCACCGGCAACACCGCCCGGAAATTTTTATATTCGATCAACAAGACCGCGCCGCGTGCACCCACCGTCAACATGCGCAACGTGCCGCCGTCGCCCAGATCCAACACATCATCCACCTCTGCATTCTTCACTTGAATGGCATTGACCGTCAAATATTCCTTCAACACCAGCGACGAAAAAGACGCCTGCTCATTACCGCTCCACAACACCGCATCCGGCGGGTAACGTTCCAGTACGCGCGGCAACGCGGCAACTTGTTCCTCCACTGTTGACGCAACCACGAGCCAGTCCAGTTTACGATTGAACACCGGCAGGCGCCGCCCCAACTCATCTGCCAGCGTTGTCACACTCGCGCCGCCATTGATCAACACATGTTTGCCAGCGGGCGTTTGGATCAACACTGCATCCGCAGAGCCCACATCCAAAAACGTGACATGCAAAAGTCTATCGGGAAGTGAAACTGCCGCGCGCCAGATCAATAACAAAGCGATCATCAGGATGACGAGCACGCTTCCCGCACTAACCGAACCTGTTCTCTGTCCGATGGACTGAATCCGCTCTTTGAAACCGGACCAGCCAAACGTCACGGAGAGAAGCGCCGCATAGAAGAGAATCACAAACCAGACCGAGAAGTCCCCAAGAAATAGAGTCCCATGTGGCACGCCGTCAAAGATCTCGACCATGCGGATCGTATAAGCCACAAAGGGATAGGTAATCCATGCCGCGATCTTGCCCAACCCAAGCCACGCATGACTCAACAACACCGCCAGCCCGCCCAGGATCATCACTGCTGGCTGCGCTGGCAGGATGAATGGATTGGCAAGGAACGAAACCAGCGAGATGCGTTGGAAGTGATACGCCATGATCGGAATTGTAGTCAATTGCGCCGCGAGTGTGAGGAGGAAATAATCTGCCAAAGGTCGAGCAATTCTATTTGCATAAGCCCTTGAAATTCTCCGCAAAAAGAACAAGTATATATTTTTAGGAAACGGTTTTCGTAACATCCGAACTATTTTTGCTGGCAAAAAACCTTTCAAAAAATTATTGGCTGCACTAGAAAATGGTTCTGCATAAAGGATGATACCCAGCGTGGCAGAGAAAGAGAGTTGAAAACCCACATCCCACACATACAATGGATTCCAAATACACATCCCAGCCGCGACTGCCAGTAATGTATTGAGCGCCACCTGCCTGCGTCCAACTTGTTTTGCGAAGAGCGCGAGCCCACCCATGAGTGCAGCACGCACTACAGCCGCACTTGCACCGGCAATAAATGTATACAGGGCAATTCCTAATATCGCAGTAATTGTGCCGCGCCGCTCACCCAGAAAGCGGCTGAAAAACGCGAAGAATATCCCCGCGATGATGCTGATGTTAAAACCCGAGATGGCAATGATGTGCGCCGTGCCGGTATTCTTGAAGGCTTGCTGCAACTCGCGGGTGAGACCCGTATCCACGCCGAGCAGGATACCCGCAAGTAACGAGGACTCCGGGTCCGGGAACATGAAATAAATATTATCAAGCGATTTTTGTTTGAAAGTATACAACGCCGCTTTGATCGGGTCTCCGCCTTTATCCGGCAATATTGTCACTTCGGCACTGGTCATATACGCGTGAATATCCTGCGCGGCAAGATAATCACGATACGAGAAATCCTCGTTCTCCGGGGGCGTCTTCAATTTACCGCGCAGACGCAGAACATCACCATATTCATATTTTTGATTGTTGGAGACGCGCACAAGCATGAAACTGTCTTTAATGGGTAATTCACTATCGCCTGTGTCCACTGCTGTGACTTTTAAACGCAGGTTGGTGTAATCATCGCGATAATCGGGCGGTTCCACCAGGGTTCCAGTGATCAGTAAATCATATTCACGGTCGTTATAGAAAGCGATGTGGAATGCGTCAAAGTCCGGGATGGAGTATTGATACCGCGCCGCGCCGAGGGCAAGCGCGAGTAAAAGGATGAAGGCGAAAGGATGAAGGATGAAAATAAGAGATGAGAAATGAAAGAGGCGTGCGAGGATGGCAAGAACGATGGAAGCAAGAGCGAGTCCGATCCAAACCCAAAGGGGAACAGAGATCAAACTCCCCAAAACAATCCCCGCCAAGAACACAAGCGAAAACCACATCAGCGGAGGCTGTGTGACCAGTCGTTCACGCAAGGACAATGGATGAGCCTCTTCGTTCCCCATACTCTATTTGCCTACTTGCCGCGACCCACGCGCGTATGACTTGGTTGAACAACTACGAAAGCATTCTGGATTTCAGATCCCCGCTCCATAATTAATTTGACAACGATCTCTTGCAAAGCTTTCCGGGCATTTCCAGGAAACCTTATCAAAATCACCCCGGCCGAATCGGCTTGACTGGCAAAAACCAATTGTCCAAAATCCTTATCTTCGGTCGGGAGAATTCGATTCTCTCGATAAGCCTGTTCAATGACTTCGCTGTCAATTGTATGACTGGTGATTTCAGATAAAGCAACAACATCATATCCTTCAGCGCGTAGTGCACGGACAACCCCAAAGTCACAACTTTCGTCTGCTAGAAATCGTAAGGCGATGGAACTCATGAGGTGGGTTGCAGAATAATGGTTTCATGCGCGAGCGAATCTGCCGCGTATGCAAGTGCGGCTTGAATATCTTTTCTCTCCAGGCGTGGGTAGGCATCCTGTAAATCTGCTTCGGTCGCCCCTTCGCTCAATTTTCTCAAGATAAGTTCCACAGGGATACGTGTCCCGCGTATGATAGGTTTGCCGAGCATCACGGCGGGGTTGACTTCAATCCTTTGTAACAGTTCTTCAGTCATTTCTGCCTCCGAGTTCTTCAAACGATTATATCATCGCACATACCGCGTTATTGAGTACAATTTCATCTATGCCCTCACCCAAACTCATCCTCGTCACCGGCGCGACCGGCTACATCGGCGGACGGCTTGTGCCGCGCCTGCTTGAAGCGGGTTACCGCGTGCGCGTCCTCGTCCGTGACAGCGCGCGCCTGCAGGGACGTGCATGGCTGAAACAGGTTGAAGTGATCAGCGGCGACGCGTTATTGCCTGAGACATTAACCAGCGCGCTAAAAGATGTTTCCAGCGCCTACTATCTCATCCACGGCATGCAGGGCGGAAAGATAAACGCCGAACGTGATCTGCAAGTGGCGCGTAACTTCGCCGAAGCCGCCTCACAGGCAAATATCGAACGCATCATCTATCTCGGCGAACTCGTTGACCCTGCCTCAGACCTTTCACCATACTTGCGTGCCCGCCATGAAACCGGCTACATCCTGCGCTACAGCTCCGTCCCGGTTACAGAATTCCGCGCCGGCATGATCGTCGGTTCAGGTTCTGCATTATTCGAAATGATTCGCTACCTCACTGAACGCGAGCCGTTGCTGGTTTGCCCGGCGTGGTTCTTCTCACAAGCCCAGCCCATTTCGATCCGCGATGTGCTCGCGTATCTCATCGACGCCCTCGAGACTCCCGAAAGTTCCGGCAGGATGATCGAGATCGGCGGACCAACCCGCCTCACCTATGCAGACATGCTGCGTGGTTATGCCAAAGAACGCAGCCTCAAACGCTGGCTCATCCGCACACCGTTTTATACGCCGCGTCTTTCTGCCTATTGGGTGCATATGCTCACCCCGATCCATTGGCGCGTCGTGTTGCCGTTGATCGAGGGTTTACGCGCCAGGCTCATCGTGCGCGATGAGGCGGCGAAGAAATTATTTCCGCAGATCAAGCCGATCGATTTCCAAACCGCCGTCCATCTCGCGCTCGGCCGCATCCAAAGGGATAATGTGGAAACAAGTTGGACAGATGCGCTGGTCACTACCTCCGGCGATATCAAGCCGTACAAGTTCATCGTTGAAGAAGGCATGTTCATTGAAACGCGCCAGATCCTGCTTGACCTCAAACCTGAAACCGTGCACCGCTCCTACATGGGCATCGGCGGCGAGCGCGGCTGGCTGTATATGGATTGGTCATGGGCGCTGCGCGGCTGGCTGGATAAAGTTGTCGGCGGCGTCGGCTTGCGGCGCGGTCGGCGTCACCCCGATGAGCTTCGCACCGGCGAGTCACTTGATTTCTGGCGCGTCGAAGATGTGGAACCAGATCATCTGTTGCGTTTGCGCGCCGAGATGAAACTCCCCGGCAAAGCCTGGCTTGAATTTAGATCTGATCTGCAGGATGGCAAAACACTTTTCACCGTCAATGCCTATTTCGCGCCGCGCGGTCTCTTCGGTTTTTTGTATTGGTATGCCATGTGGCTGCCGCATCGTTTCATCTTTGATGGACTCACGCGGCGATTGGCAGGCCGTGCCCGCGTTCTCGCGCATTGAAATGAACGAAACAGTCACCTTGAATTCTTATGAACAAACTCATCCTCGTCACCGGCGCAACCGGATACATCGCCAGCCGACTCATCCCGCGCTTATTGGACTGCGGCTACCGCGTGCGCGCCCTCGCCCGCGACCCGCGTCGCCTCCAGGCCAGAAGCTGGTTCAACCAAATCGAAATTATCCGGGCTGACGTCACGACTCCCTCCACACTCGCGCACGCCTGCGATGGAGTGGATACTGCCTATTACCTGATTCACAACATGTCGCATGGACATGGCTACACCTCGCTCGAATTGGATGGCGCCCGCAATTTTGCAGAAGCCGCAGAAACAGCCGGCATCAACCACATCATCTACCTCGGCGGACTGGCTGACCCCGAAGGACACATCGCGCCGCATATGCGCTCGCGCATCGAGACGGGCAAGGTCTTGCGCGAGGGCAAAGTTCCGGTCACAGAATTCCGCGCAGGTGTCATTGCAGGTTCAGGCAGTATCTCATTCGAAATGATCCGCTTCATGACCGAGTTGTTCCCCATCATCCCCGCTCCGGCGTGGATGCATAACAAAACACAACCCATTGCCATTCAAAACATCATTGATTACCTCATCGCCGCGCTTGAAAACAAAAATGGACAGGGTCAGGTCTTCGAGATCGGCGGACCTGAAATCGCAACCTACAAAGACCTGATGTTGCGCTATGCCCAACTACGCGGGTTGCAACGCAACATGCTCATCCTGCCCTACATCCCGGTATGGTTCATGGCTTTCGGTGTGGGATTAATGACTCCGGTACCACGCCCCATCGCCTACGCCTTGATCGCAGGCTTATCCACAGATAGCCTCGTCAAACATCCCGAAGCCCTAAAGATTTTCCCCGAGGTCAAACTGATCGATTTCGACACCGCCACAGAAGATGCGCTTGAGAAAACGAATCCAACTTACATTGAAAGAGTTTGGGAGGGCGGCAAACATAAAGCCACATCCATCAAACACGAAGGCTGTTTCATTGATCAGCGCGTGACAGGAATCGTTTCATCCTCAAATGAAGTTATTCAAGCGATCGAAAATATTTCCGGCAAACACAACTGGCTGATTGAAGTAAAGGAAAAGAATTCCCGAATCCTGATCCGTAACTTCGATCAACGCTATGGCAATCAATGGATCGACTGGCGCCTGGATAACAAACACCTATCCCAAACCGTCTTCTTCGCCCCGCGCGGCCTGCCCGGATTTTTGTATTGGCTTTTACTGTATCCCTTTCATATAATCTCCTTTCGCGGTTTAATTCGGGGAATTGCGAAGCAAAATATATGAAACGAACCAGCCTCTTTCCGCTTCCCGGCATGACTCAGGGCATACTTTTCAGCCTCCTGCTTTTGATCAGCATGCTTGCCATGGCGACCCTCATTCCCATTCCGCTGGACCCTTATCTCGACTTTCAAGTCCTTTATTTTGCAGACCGCGGGCTTCTGCATGGCATCCCGCTCTACGATCAAACGGCACAGGCCCAAATGGTCGCCAACGAGCGGGGCGTTGCGGTGGATCAGGTCTTCGCCGTGCCGTTCCCATACCCGCCGTGGTATGCCTTAACAACACTGGCGTTGGCACTGCTTCCCATTTACAGCGCGGCACGGATGTGGTTCCTGCTTAATGGTGCGATGTTATTTACTTCGGTCTGGCTGTTGACAGACGGCTGGCATCCGCGTAAAAGATTGTTTTCGTTTGTCGCGGCGTTCTTGTTCCTGCCTGTTTTAGGCGCTTTGTTCGTGGGTCAGTATGTCTTCCCAGCCCTGCTTGGCATGGCATTGATCATTTATGCGCTGAAATATCAACAGGTTGGACTCATCTCATTGGGTATGGCGCTTGCCACGTTCAAACCGCATATCGGGATATTCCTTCTGCTCGCCGTGCTTGTGCATTTACTTTCACGCCGCGATCGGTTTGGATATCGCGCATTCTGGGCAACCGCTTTCGCCGGGGTCATTCTTTTCAGCATCGGCTTCATTGCCGATGGAGCCTGGCCCCTCACCTACTTCCGATCCGTGACCGACTTCAAGAATATTTCAGAGTGCGAGATCTGTATCAGCCTGCCATTGACGCTCACGCGCCTGATCGGCCTGGGCTTTGACCAGTCTGCGCCGGTTGCCGCGTTTCTGCTAACGGCGCTGGTCGCTTTGTTTATCGGGAGCAGGTACCGGCTGGGTGATGAAGCGTTCGTAGCATTTTTTGTGTGCGTCCCGCTGTTGGTGAATCCGTATTTGCTTAACTATGATTTTTCGTTCGCACTTATTCCATTATTTTATCTATCCGGCACTGCAAAATCCAAAGTGGATTGGTTTTGGATCGCGCTGACATTTTTCATCACATGGGTTGGGGTTGGTATCTTTGGGCGCGCAGGGGATTTTACATTACTGGTCTTCATCATCCCGCTAACAATAATCATCTTGACTCGGCTGTATAAAAAGTATACAATCCTTTCATAATTCAATACGATCAGCAAGCGGCGAAGTTGGTGTAATTCCAACACTGTCGCGCAACTGTGAATTAGCGCTTAGCAAATAGCATCCAGCAATTAGCCAACGGCTAAAAGCTGATAGCTGAAAGCTAATAGCTAATAAGTCAGGTCGCCCGCTCTGGTCGGTTCGCCACACTCTCGCGAAAAGGAGGTGGATGACGGCATCACCCGGACTGCCTCTCCAACCTCCCCAGCAAATGCTGGGGATTTTCATTTGCGGTAACGCGACACGCTTCGCGATGTCGCTTTGCCTCTACATGCGACATATTGTACTTTTCAAAATTAATCTTACATAAATACTTCGCGCTGAGCGGAGCGATAGCGCAGACGAAGCGCAGGTTTCTTGCAAATACTGCGTCTCGTCTACGGCTTTCAACAAGCACGAAAGCCTCCGCTCGACGCGATGTTATGTCAGGTTTAATCGTTAATCTGCAACATGTCGCGTTACATAACATACTCAGGAGAAAAACATGTTACGCAAGACTTTACTAATCACCCTATTGATCATTCTGTTGACAGCTTGTGCGCCTCAAGTCACACCGACAGTTGCTCCCGTTTCGACCGACATCACCATCAGTGATGGCCTCGGCCGCGAAATCAAACTCGCTGGACCCGCGCAACGCGTGGTCTCGCTTGCACCGTCAAACACGGAAATATTATTCGCAATCGGGGCAGGCTCACAGGTGATCGGACGCGACGAACTTTCCGATTATCCCGCTGAAGCCGCATCGATTGAAAGTGTCGGTGGCTCAATGGGACAATATTCCGCCGAAGCCATTGTCGCTTTGAAACCCGATCTGGTCCTTGCCGCCGAGATCAACACCCCCGAACTCGTGAAGCAGCTTGAAGATCTGGGTCTCACGGTTTACTATTTGAAGAATCCAATCGCTCTCGAAGAAATGTACACAAATCTTGAGATCGTCGGTCAACTCACGGGACATAATGTAAGTGACCTGGTGGATGCACTCAAAGCGCGTGTGAAAGCTGTGGATGAAAAAGTTGCTTTGGCGAGCGCGCGTCCCACTGTGTTCTATGAGATCGACGCAACCGATGCCTCCAAGCCTTACAGCTACGGTCCCGGCACATTCGGTGATTTGTTGATCCAACGCGCAGGTGGAGAGAATCTTGTCACCCTCGCAGGCATCACAGATGCGTATCCACAAGTGAGTCTCGAACAGATCGTCGCGACAGACCCGATATTTATCGTGCTCGGTGATTCGATGTGGGGTGTCACAGTCGAATCGGTGCAAGCGCGCCCGGGTTGGGAGGGACTCGCTGCAGTGAAGAATACTCGGATCTTCGCCTTCGACGACAACCTCGTCAGCCGCCCGGGTCCACGCCTTGTGGATGGACTCGAACAGTTGGCAAAATTGTTGCATCCTGATCTGTTTAAATAACAACATGCAGGGGCGAAGCAATGCTTCGTCCCATATCTATCAACGTAAGAAAGTAGCAACAGGGTCAAGTAGCATTTGGTAAGTACACGCGAAGTTTGGATGTTTGCCAATGCGACAAGATTTTGTGTAACAAGCAGACAAACGTTGCAGG
>Ga0180069_1000161_pt1 | contig 13951 bp, 17 predicted proteins | sample EasRivERM_16_10D_2_FD_121793 | JGI IMG/M metagenome (GOLD analysis project Ga0180069, IMG submission 121793) | Soil microbial communities from meander-bound floodplain in the East River, Colorado, USA - East River metaG ERMLT231B'_16_10D | ecosystem: Environmental > Terrestrial > Soil >...
AAGGCGTGAAAAATATTCATTGAAGTTTCCTTGTCTGGAAATTATTTTGCATTCACAAATGTTGCGAGATTATCATCAAAGGGCGGATACACTATACCATTCTCCGTCACAATTGCAGTGATCAAACGATTGGGAGTGACATCAAAAGCAGGATTGCGCGCCTTCGCCTGACGCGGCGCAACCGTCTCCCCCTGGAATTGAAGTCCCAATACTTCATCCTGGTTGCGCTCTTCGATGGGAATTAGTTTCCCAGACTTCAAGGATAGATCAACCGTTGAAGTTGGGACAACTGCATAAGCAGGCACCTGATTATCGTATGCCGCCAGGGACAGCATATATGTGCCGATCTTATTGGCAACATCGCCGTTGGCAGCCACGCGATCAGCGCCGAAGAATACTTTCTGGACCTGACCGGTGTGGATGAAATGTCCCGCCATGTTGTCGCTGATGATCTCGTAGGGAATGCCGTACTGCTCCAGTTCCCAGGCGGTCAGGCGCGCGCCCTGCAAACGCGGACGCGTCTCATCAACGAGGATATGCAAATGCTTGCCCTGTTCATGCGCGGTGCGGATGACACCCAATGCAGTACCCCAATCCACGGTTGCCAATGCGCCGGTATTACAGTGATGGATGATCGTGTCGCCATCCTCAATCAAAGCCGCGCCATGTTCAGCCATGCGCTTGTTGATCTCCACATCTTCATCAGCTATCCGTTGGGCTTCGGTCAATATGGAATTACGCAAACCGTCCACGCTGAGACTGGCATTGCTTTCTGCGAGGCGCATAATACGCTCCAACGCCCACGCGAGATTCACGGCGGTCGGTCGGGCAGAATGTAAAAGAGCTGAGGCAGTTTGTAGATCGGCAAGCAAGCCCGGGGGAGTCTGAGCCGTGGATTCGCGCGCGGCTAATGCCAATCCAAAGGCAGCCGCGGCACCAATCGCGGGCGCGCCGCGAATCGTCATATTTTTTATTGCAGATGCGACCTCGGAATGAGTCTGGCATACAATCAGTTCCAACACATCCGGCAAACGGCGCTGGTCGATCATCTTGACCTGTTCGTTTTCCCAAAAAATCGTTCTCATGGATTCCTCGTTAATTTCCTGAGTTCATCGGGTGGAATACGCGCCACATTACCCAGCATGTGTGCGTGCCAGAAAACCTGGGCGACGTGTTCGAGACGTTCGAGATGAATCAACGCTTCGTTCAAATCTTTTCCAACGGTGAGACTGCCATGCTGACGAAGCAGAAGCGCGTCGTGATCCCTGATCAATGGGCGGATGGCTTCCGCATCTTGATGGGAGGAGGGAGTTGCGTAGGCGGTGATCGGAACCTGCCCCATTGTGAGGGCAACTTCGGGAAGGATGTCATGCGGAAAGGGTTGATTGGCAACGGTCAGGGTCGTGGTATAGACGGGATGCGCATGGATGACCGCGTAGATGTCGGGTCGTTGTTTATAGACTTCGAGATGCATCGGCGTTTCAGATGAGGGTCTGAGATCTTTCCATGAAATGATGACATTCCCGGTCATATCGATGATCAATAAATCCCCAGCCTCCATGCGACCCTTGCAAAGACCCGCGGCGGTGATTAGCACGCGACTCGAATCCAAGCGGACGGATATATTGCCGTCGTTGGAAGTCATCAAACCGCGTTGGTAACAAATCTGTCCACATTCGAGGATGGCAAGGCGCAGCTTTGATTCGGGTGTGTTCGGTATGAAGCTGAGGTTGGTCATGGATTATGGTTAATGGAGGATGGTTAATCGTTGGTGAGGTCTTCGTCTGGATTATCGAGAATATAAGGCTTGGATTCTTCACGAACAGTATACCCTGCTGGAAATTCTTTTTCACCTTGTTTCGAGCGTTTGAGATAGGCGATATAGTTATTGAGTTGCTTTCCAATTGACTCGGCGTGAGTGGTCATATGTTTATATATCTCATCTGACAAATAACCCAAGTAGTGGGCTAGAGCCATATGGCTTTGAATTTCAGTCAATGAGCCACAAGCGATATAACAAAAACGAACATTATCCAGAAAGTGAAACCGTCCGTGACCTTCGGCAATATTGGCGGGAATGCTTTGTGCGGCGCGTTTCAATTGTTGGGTTAAATTCCACTTTTCGTCAGAAGGTAAATGAGGTACAACTTCCTTGTATATGGCTAAAGCAAAATCCTTTGCCCGAATCCACACTTCCAATTTATCCAGATTCATCACAGTCATTAAGACTCTCCATTAACCATTCTCCATGATCCATCACCCATTAACCACACGCTTTGCATTATTTGCCCATTGACTTAGCAATTCAGGAACACGCGACTCAAACGTCCCATCTGCAATATAAATTCTGATTCGTTCCATCAATCTTATCAACGAACGCAAGTTGTGAATTGAGAGAAGTGTACCAGCGAGCAACTCCTTTGCCACGATGAGATGACGGATATACGCCCGCGTAAATGTCTTGCAGGCGTAGCAATCACACGTCTCGTCAATGGGTCTTTTATCACGTGCAAAGGTCGCGTTCATGAGATTCAATCTTCCTTCGGGGGCGAAGGCGGAGTGGTGACGGGCTAAGCGTGTGGGCAATACACAGTCAAAAATATCTATGCCGCGTAATACGCCATTAATTAAATCTTCGGGCGTGCCGACTCCCATCAGGTAGCGCGGTTTGTTTTCAGGCAATAGCGGAGTGACAATGTCAAGCGTTTCGTGCATCTCCTGTTTTGTCTCACCCACGGAGAGTCCGCCGATGGCGATGCCGGGTGTATCGAGAGAAGCGATAAATCGGGCAGAAGCAGCCCGAAGGTCCGCTTGAACGCCGCCTTGTATAATCCCGAATAAAGCCTGGTCGGGACGCGTCTGCGCTTTGAGGGAACGTTCCGCCCAGCGATGAGTCCGGTCCATGGCGATGGCGCTATAGGCTTTGTCGTTGGGGTCGGAACATTCGTCGAATGCCATGATGATGTCCGCGCCGAGGTTCTCCTGAATGGCGATGGATTTTTCGGGTGTGAAACGATGCGTCGAGCCGTCTATGTGACTCTTGAAGGTCACGCCGTCATCGTCGATCTTGCGAGTCTGTGAAAGTGAGAAAACCTGAAAGCCGCCCGAGTCGGTGAGCATGGGACGATGCCACTGCATGAACTTGTGCAAGCCGCCCATGTCGCGCACGAGTTCGTCGCCGGGACGCAGATAAAGATGATAGGTGTTGCTCAACACGAGCGAGGCGTTGACGTCCTTGAGATGCTCGGGCGTGAGTGTCTTGACAGTCGCCTGCGTGCCAACGGGCGCGAAGACCGGCGTGAGGAGGTCGCCATGAGGGGTGGAAAATATCCCTGTGCGGGCGCGGTTATTTTTGGATGTGATCTGGAATTCAAACATCGGGCACGATTGTAAACGAGAACTCGGAGATTTTGGAAATCTCCGAGTTCTGCACATGCGTTTCACGCGTCGCTTGAGGTTGATTCGGTTTCGAGGCGAGTTGATCTCATCATCATCTGTCCCACCGAAGAATCGTTTGAGACACATATTTGAATGATAGAATTAGTATATGGCAACTCCTACCCAGCTCAAAATGGGATTTGAAGGTATTGATGAAGTTCAAGAGGAAAAGAAACCCGAACTTTCCAATGGTCGCGCCAATAAACTGGACCCGCAAGACCGAGCCTTTCATGATTGGTATCGGTTTGTACTTTCATTTCCGCCACATTTGGTGCGAGATTACATTCAAAAATTCGGATTGAATCAAAAAAGTGTAGTTCTTGATCCATTTTGTGGGACAGGCACGACAATCGTTGAAGCCAAACTAGCAGGAATGAGAACAATTGGACTGGAAGGAAATCCATTTCCTCACTTTGCTTCATCAGTCAAAACAGATTGGAAATTAGATGCAAATGAACTTTCTACACGGGCACGACAGGTCGCTGGACAAGCTTTAGCGATTTTCAAATCACAGGAAATTGACGATAATCTTTCTTTTGGCGACCCAAAAGACTTAGCCCTCAAAACACTTTCACCCGAAGTTGAAAGACTGATTCTGGCGAATTCAATCAGCCCGCTTCCATTGCATAAAACTTTGGTCTTGTTTGAGTGTCTAAAGCAATTTGAGACCGAACCGTTTTATCGTCACGCACTATTAGCGCTAGGAAACGCGTTGGTCTTCAAAATCAGCAACCTGCACTTTGGACCAGAAGTTGGTATCAAGAAACCAAAAGCTGATGCAAATGTTATTTCCAACTGGCTTTTGGAAATTGAGAAAATAGCCAATGATTTGCGTCAAGTTGCAGGGAAGACCTTTCCTGACTCAAAAATTCATTTAGCAGATGCGCGCAACTTCGATATTATAGAATCAAATTCCATAGATGCTGTCATCACATCACCTCCCTACCCTAATGAAAAAGACTACACACGAACAACACGGCTTGAGTCGGTTTTGCTTGGGTTTATCAACAATAAAGAAGAATTAAGAGAGTTGAAAAAAAGACTCGTCCGCTCGAATACGCGTGGGATTTACAAAGGTGATGATGACGATCAATGGATTTCTGATTTTCCAGAAATTCAACGCATTGCAGATGAAATCGAAAAACGTCGAATTGAACTGGGAAAAGATTCCGGATTTGAGAAACTTTATCCACGAGCCACAAAATTGTATTTTGGCGGTATGGCAAAACATTTGGCTGATCTTCGAAAGGTCCTTCGCCCAGAAGCACAACTCGCTTATGTTGTCGGCGATCAAGCATCCTATTTGCGCGTGATGATAAGGACGGGTCAGATTCTGGGAGATATTGCCCAAAAATTAGGCTATGAACTTGTTGGCATTGACCTGTTCCGTACTCGGTTGGCAACTGCCACAAAAGAACAACTTCGCGAAGAAGTAGTCATTTTGAAATGGAGAGGGTAAATTATGGAAAACAAACAGCCAAATCGATATGCCAAAATTCTTGAGGCCATCTTTAAAAATCATTTCAAGAAAGGCGCAACCGAAATTGAATTTGCGCGAACAGAATTCAGCCAAGTCGCCGATAAATTAGGGATTGCATTGCCGAAGAATTTAGGCGATGTTCTTTACTCTTTTAGATACCGAACACTTTTACCAAAATCCATTACGGCAAAAGTTCCAAAAGGCTATGAATGGATTATCAGACCAGCAGGCAAAGGAAAATACAAACTTGTGGCTGTCAGGCAGTCAAATATTGCCCCTTCAAATGTTCTAGCAGAAACAAAAATTCCTGACGCAACGCCTGGAGTCATTGCCAAGTATTCAATGAACGATGAGCAGTCACTTTTGGCGAAACTTCGCTACAATCGGTTGATCGATATTTTTACTGGCTTGACTTGCTATTCTTTACAAAATCATTTGCGAACAACTCTCAGCGACGGCTCACAAGTTGAAACCGATGAAATCTATATTGGGCTGGATAAACGTGGCGCACATTATGTTTTGCCTGTTCAAGCAAAGGGCGGAAAAGATAAAATCGGCGTTGTGCAAATTGAACAGGATTTTGAGTTGTGTGCGCTCAAATTCCCCCACTTGATTTGTCGTCCAATTGCCGCTCAATTCATTGATAAGAATCTGATTGCGCTTTTTGAATTCGAACAATCAAAAGATGGAATAAAAGTTACATCTGAAAAGCACTACCGATTGGTAAAACCAGATGATTTATCGCCTGAAGAACTACAAAGTTATTCTGTGCGACAAAGTTAATGTAACGAAAACCGCAGGCTCACCACCTGCGGTTCATTTTTACATCGGCACCACTTAGTCGTCGTATCCCTCCATTTTTTCCGCAACATATCCTTCACATACTGAACAGGCCCCGGCGTGTTGTAGTTTTCCTTGTAAGCCGCCTTCCTTTATATTCCAAAGCTCACCTGTGTCGGCTTGGCGAGCAACATCGACACGTGGATGGCGGGCAACTGTGGCAGGAACGGGTTGATAATCTCCGCAAAGTAAACCGAAAGCCAGGTCACGTGCGCGGCTTCGAGGTTCGTGACAATATCTGCATGCGTGGACGTTCGGATTTTGCCTGTCAACATGAATGCACCCAGGATCATATTCACATCCAGCATGATACGATTCTCTTCATCCGGATCGTAGTCCAGAGGCTCAACAGCCGGCGGTGAAAGATGAAAGCCAATGATCCGCTCGGTTGGGAAAAAATATTCGTCATACTTTAGCGACTTGGGCGGCTCACCGCCAAAAAACAATACTTCCGTTTTCAGGAAGTGGAGATAGCCTGGCATGCCCGTGCGTGGCAGGAGACTGACCCGCGCATTTTGCTTCGTCACCAATTCGCCATGGATCATTTTATTGGGCGAATACACTACAACGGTCGTTGCTTTTTCATCAGGGGCAAGTGTATACATTATGAACTCCAACAACTATTCATGTTATGGGCAAATCAATTTTATTGTAAAAGACCTGCATTAAGGGTTGTCACATGACAGCAGGGGACTCACGAGATTTAGTATTTATCGTCGCATACGCACAAAAAGACTTAAAACGGCAAACACGAGTACAACGCCAAGCAGGAAGCCAAAGTCGTATTCACTGCCCGCGTTGTGCACTTCATACATTTTCACATCCGAATTGAAAAATGAGATAACGAGGGTTATCGGGGCAATGATGCCATGCCACAATCCCGCCCCGGCACGGGAAACGCGCCCACTCGCATCTCCCTGATTGATCATCGGGTTCGGACCGGGTGCATTGAGTTGCAGGGTGGCTTGAGGCGTGTTGACCTGGACACTGGTGCCAGGGGCGCAACCTGCCAGCATGACAAGCAGGATCGAAGCTGAAATGAGTAGGTTCTTCATGTCTCGGCCTCCTAAATCATTCAAATAGTATGAGTTATCCTGCTCAGCGACCGTGAATAGATTGTGTGTTGGATATTAAGTGGATGTTCCTTGAGCGGCAGGCGATCAAACAAAAACGTGTCGAATTCATTATACATTAAATCCTCCCAGCTACATTCAATGACGTTACGCCTTCACAAACAAACATTTGAGATAAGCACCCTCTTTAAAGCGGATGGGGTGATCGAGAGCGTGACCGGTGCGTTCGATCTCGGTTAGCCGACGCCCCGCTTCCTTTGCCGACTGATGAATTGATTCGAAAAACGAATCGCTTTCCACGCGGCTGGAACAGGAGGCTTGCACGAGCGTGCCGCCTTTTCGCAGGACACTCAATCCTAACCGGGTTAACTTTCGATAAGCAGATAGCGCTGACTCGATTTGTTTTTCACTTTGCGCGAACATGGGCGGGTCAATGATGACCATGTCAAAGAGACGTTTTTGTGATGCCATGCGGGCAAGGACCTCAAAGGCATCTTCGGCGATTGTTTCGTGAGGCGCTGTCAACTTGTTAAGCCCCATGTTGCGGACAGCCGCTTCGAGGGCAAGCACGCTGACATCCACGCTGACGATTTCATTCGCTCCCCCACGCGCCGCGTAGACGGAAAATCCGCCAGTGTAGGCGAACACATTCAACACGGATTTATCCCTGGATAATTTTTCAACGCGCGCACGGTTGTCGCGTTGGTCGAGGAAGAAGCCGGTCTTTTGTCCGCGCAGTGGATCAGACTCAAAGATGAGCCCATTTTCTTTGAACAGGATCAGGCTTGGGGGTGTGTGGAGCGAGAGCGTCATCCCATCGCTTAAGCCGTGTAAAAATTCAGTCTGCTTTTGGATGGAACGGTTGAGGCGCAGGATCAAATGCGCGGCAGGGCTGACTTGTGCCAGCGCATCGCAAAAATCTTTGAGATGGGGAATCCAGGCTGCGGTGTAAAGTTTGAGAACGAGGGTATCGGCGTAACGGTCGAGCACCAAGCCGGGCAAGCCGTCGTTCTCGCCATGGACGAGGCGATAGCCGGTGGTGTTTTTTTCTTCCAATGGTGCGCGCACACTGGCAGCGATGGTCAGTTTGTTTTGAAACCAATCCGTGTTGATGGTGGCAGGGTCGCGCGATTGCAGGATGCGCACGCGGATCGCGGGTGCGGGGTCATACAAACCAATCGCCAGAAAGCGGCGCGCGTCATCAAAGATGACGGCGAGATCGCCAGGCGCGCCTGCGTGACTCTGCCCGGTGATGGATTGATCAAATATCCACGGATGCCCTTGCCGCAACGCTCGTTCTGCAGGCGCGCTGATACGCAATGCAATACGCTTTGCAGAAGCGCTCGGGAGTTGCGAAAGGGCTGTGTTGAAGTCCATTGTTGGAGGGATTATACAGGAGGGGCGACAAATACCCGCTTTCTTAAAACAAAAATCCGCAGGCTCATCACCTGCGGATTTCTCTTTAATCTTTTTAGCGTCGCCCGCCTCTGCCTCCTGAAAATCCTAGAACAAGAAACACGATCGCCACTCCAAGCAGGAAACCAAGATTATATTCCTTGCCATCGTTGTGGACTTCGTACATCTGCACATTCTCTCTGAAAAACGAGAGGACAACGGTCACAGGTGAAATGAAGCCATGCCAGAGTCCCTGCAGGACGCCTGCGACAAGCCCATTCTCGGCTGGCTTCTCAACTTCGGGGTTGGGACCTGGCATACTGAATTGCTTTTGTGTAGCAGGCGCATCGAGGTCTATTTTCGAGCCCGGGGCACAGCCTGTCAGCATGACAAATAATACGACCAACAAAACGAAAACGAAAACGAAAACGAAAATCCTCTTCATCTCACTACCTCTTGAACTATTCGATTTGATCAAGCAATGACCATCCATTCAAATCATAACGCAAGCCTGCATCAGCCACATCCATCGGCTGGGGAGAATTTCCCTCCACCACTTGGGGGAGGGAAAATTTAACATAAGGACGCCACTGAAGCACATTCTTCTGTCAGCCAGGTGTGATTGGCTAATTCGTCAAACAAAAACCACAGGCTTATCACCTGCGGTTCACTTTTAACCCGCCACCAACTCCGTCGTCGTATCCCGCGATTTCCTGCGTGACATATCCTTCACATATTGAACCGACCCCGGCGTGTTGTACTTCTCCTTATACGCCGCGCTGACCAGATCCTTCAGGCGTTCGCTCCGCGTTTGGATCGCTCGAACGGGAATTTCCTTGTCACCCACAAACATGCTTCCATACGGGTCTTCGACTAAAACCTGCCACCAACTCCGTGGTTTCATGCCCCACGAGCGGACGAAGACGCGTCCCTCCACAACGACCACCCAAATCCCAATGACGCGATGAGTCGAGTCCCTGCCCGCGCGGATGCCGAGGATCTTGTCCTTGTGAATGGTCGAGAGGATATCATCGGGGAATTGATTTTTAGGTTTCATTCACACGCCCTTTACTCCTAATTTACTCAGGGTGTTCTTCGGTTGAGTTCAGCCATTCGCTTGCCGCCAGCGGCAGGAGCGGCATCAACCAGGCGGGATAATGCAGGAACAAAATTGAGTTGAAGGCAATAAAGATTCCCATGACCAGCATGGCTGACCCGTAACGTCCCATCGCTTTTTGAAAGGCAGTAAAGTATCCTGCGCACAACATGATCAAAAAGGGTAGGCGCGCAAGCAAGCCATTCAAGTTGAGAATACTATCAATTGACTCTGCGCCAAAATGGTTGAGCGCAGTACGCGTCGCGGAGAAGGCAATTGATTTAACAAAGCCCTCCGCATTCCACAGTAGAAAAGGAATGGACGAAAGCAAAGGAATACTCATGATCAATAAGCCCGCAATAACAGTTTTCTTGATGGAGCGCGAATGCTGATATTCCCAAACCAGATAAAGGGGCGCCAGAAAAATAGCGATCTGTTTAATTGCCAGTGAAAAACTAAAAAGCAACAGTGAAGTCTTGCGATACCGCTCGAACATTCCCAGCGACAAGACCATCAAAAAGATGGGGATAAAATCCAGAGCCACGGTCGCGGATGCGCTTAGCGTCCAACGGTTGAAATACCAGAAAGGCATTGCCAGCAGAGCAAGCGCCCACGTCCGCCTGGAAAATATTATTGCACAAAGTGCCAGACCAGTGGCAATATTGCCAGCCAGAAAAAAGTAACGCCAGAAATCAATCCATGCTTGATATTGACGAATTCCCATATCTTGCACAAGCGCCGATGCTTCATAGAATAGCGGGAAGTAAGTGGAATATTTTTCATTCTCCTCCATATTGCCGTGGAGGATCCGCTCGTAAGGATTCCGACCATCGAGGATACGGCGCCCCTCGATCCAGGAATAATACGTGTCGCTCCCTACTGTATCCAGACTCCAAAACCGCAGGTTGACCCGCACGGCAATAAGAGCAATTGCCAGAGCCATAATACCAACAAGCAGGAACAGCCCGCGCTCCTGAAACCATATACGAATCTTATGGTTCATATATTATCCATGCACCTTATTCTTAAGTACCAATTACATTATCCCTACCCCATCTTCTCTTGCTCTTCCAGATCCGTAAGCAACAAATCCAAGGCACCGACTGAGATGAACAATTCACGCAGGGAAATTCCCAATGAAATAATCATCATGATCAACGCAAAACCAAAACTCCAACTGCCTACCGCATCCCAACCGGCGAAGAGGGCGAACATACTCACCACACACATCAACAGACTCAGCACACCAAAGATCTGCATATTGCGGATCAAATACACACGAAAACGCAGGTTTTGAATTTGTGGCAGGAGGTTTTCATCCTGATTTGTATGATACCTGTCATACAAACTGCGGATGATCGTGGCAAGCGTGAGGAACCGATTCGTATATGCCAGCATCAACAGCGAAACAGCTGGGAACAACAGAGCGGGAGTTGTGAGCGGAATGTTCATATCAATTATTATATCCCCCCATACAAAAGGTCTTTTGCTTTTTACCTTTGTGCACTTCGTGTCCTTTGTGTTTAAAATACCTACACCCCATAACTCACAAACACAGGGTTCACCAACACCAGCGGTGTTTGTATCGCCGGCAATTGGGTGATGAACGGATTCACGATCTCTGCTTCGTACACAGAAAGCCATCCGGCATGCGCCACTTCAATACTGGTGGCAAAATCGGTATGCGTTGAAACGCGCAATTTTCCATTCAAGGAAAAATTTCCCAGTAAAAGATTCACATCCTTCATGGCACGGTTTGGTTCGTCTACATCATAATCCAATGGCTCATCAGACGGTGGTGCCATGTGAAATCCAACGATCTGCGAAATCGGGAAATACATCTCATCATACGCCAGCGATTTGGTCTGCGGCCCTCCGAACATCAAGACCTGTGGCGTATGCAGATGCACATAATTCACCTGCCCATGCATTCGCAACCAAATGCTCACACGCACGCTTTCCTTCGTCACCAGTTCACCGCGCACCAGCGAATTCTGAGTATAGATCATGACGGTCGTTGCTTTTTCATCGGGGGCAAGCGTATACATGGTCACATCCTTTTGATAATAAAGCGGTACCATCCATTATAATCATGAAACAATAAAAACACATGCTTTTTCTGAGATCATGACACACACCAAACGCTGGATCATCTCCCCTCACATTACCCCGCAGGCAGGCGAAGCCCTGAACGCCTTCCCTCCCATTCTGCGACAAATTCTCTTCAACCGCGGCCTGGCAACAGATACCGACGCGCGCGCCTTCCTTAAGGCACAACCCAACTTCAACAACGATCCATTCCAATTTACTGGCATGTCAGCCGCCGTGGATCGAATCCAATATGCGCTCGCACACAATGAACCCATTGCAATCTACGGCGATTATGACGTGGATGGAGTCACCGCCACCGCGCTCATGGTTGAGGCATTACAAAAACTTGGCGCGGACGTGCGCGGCTATATTCCGAATCGTTTCGACGAGGGTTACGGTCTCAATACAGATGCACTGGATGCATTGAAAGCGGATGGCGTCAAATTGGTCATCACTGTGGACTGCGGCATCCGCTCGCCGAATGAAGCGCTTCACGCGCGTACCATCGGGTTGGACCTTATTGTCTCAGACCACCACCACCCTGATGGCTTGGACCTGCCCCCCGCCTTCGCCGTCATCAATCCCAAACAACATGGTGACACATATCCCGATAAAGACCTTGCAGGTGTGGGCATTGCATATAAGATCGTGGAGGCGTTGGCAAGTATTCAACAATCACCAACAAGTCTTAAACTTGAAGACTTATTAGATTTAGTTGCATTGGGGACCGTCGCTGATCTTGCACCGCTGGTCGGCGAAAACCGCGTACTCGTCCGCAAGGGACTCAGACAAATCCGCGAAACAAAGCGGCAGGGACTCTTTTCCCTGGCTGGCGTTGCCGATATAAAAATAGACAAGGTCACTGCCGGCAACATCGGATTCATGCTCGGGCCGCGCTTGAACGCCTCTGGCAGACTCGAATCTGCCCTGGCTTCGCTTGAATTACTGACAACTACAGATTTCATGCGCGCCGGTCAACTCGCGCAACAACTTGATGTGCAGAATCGTCAACGACAATCCATCACCAGGTCCATGCAACGGCAAGCCGAAGAGATCGCCATGAGTGAAGACCCGGAAGCATTTTTGCTCTTCGCCGCGCATGCAGACTTCAACCCTGGTGTTGTAGGCCTGGCCGCATCCCGTTTGACCGAGACCTACTATCGCCCCGCCGTCGTCGCAGCAAAAAACACCGAAGAGACACGCGGCTCATGTCGTTCCATCCCTGAGTTTCATATCACCGACGCGCTTGACCTATGTAAAGATCTACTCGTCCGACATGGAGGTCATGCGGCCGCGGCCGGCTTCACGGTCAAGAATCAGAATCTGCCTGAATTGGTGGCGCGCCTTAAGTCCATTGCAAAGGATCAACTCTCAGGGAAAGATTTGCGTCAAACCTTATCTGCTGATATGGAAGTGTCGCTCACAGAGTTAAATTTTGAAGTGTTGAAACATCTCCAGTACCTCGAACCAACTGGTTATGGAAATCCCGACGCGGTCTTCGTCTCGCGCAATGTCAAAGTCAAAGCATCCCGTACAGTCGGCGCGGATGCCAAACATCTCAAACTGACGTTCGAAGATGAACGCGGCGCAACAATCGATTCCATCGGCTTCCGCCTTGGGCATCTCAGAGACACTCTACCCGCCCGCGTGGATGTACTGTATCACTTTGAAGCCAACGAATGGAATGGTAAAAGATCCCTGCAATTGAATTTGAAAGATGTGAAAGCTACAGGAATACCGGATTGAAATTAACCACCAAGGCACAGCGGACACCAAGGGCAAAAGCAAAAAACTTTGTGTACTTCGTGGCCTTTGTGTTTAAAAAGTTTGCAACCAATCTCCTAAACGGGCGTATATGAAAGTGAAATCAATTTTAGGAGAAAATTATGAATATACAAAAACCCACTCTCATCAATGTCATTGCCTGGACGACCCTCACCAGTGGCATTGTCAATCTCTTTTGGGGGCTTGCCGCTTCAGGCACAGCGCTCGCGACAATCGTCGGCGTAATCTGTACACCTCTGACGATCCTGCCCACCATTCTGGGAGTCTTTGAACTCATTTATGCGGCAAAACTTTTTAGTAACCCAGCGCAACCGATTCAACCATCCTCCAATATTGCGATCTTTGAAATTGCCTGTGTATTGACCGGCAACGTCTTCTCGATGGCGGTTGGTATTCTTTCACTGGTATTTTATAATGACACCATAGTCAAGGACTACTTCGCCCGCCTGAACGGGACTCTCCCGCCTGCGACTGTGACCCCACCCGTGCCCGCTTCATTTCCTCAGCCGGAAGTTGCTCCTGTTATCGAAGAACCCATCCTGAGCGAAGTCGAAGGAACACCATCCACAGAGGAATCCCCCGCCCCTCCCATCGAAGAAACTCCCGCCAAACCCAAGCGGACTCCCCGCAAAATTGCGAAGAACTAACTTCCTACGAGACTTCCGAAATCTGACAGACTTCGGAAGTCTTTTGAAACAAGGATGTTCTTCCTCTTGACTCTCATCTCCCTAAACCGTAGAATCAAATCACAAT
>Ga0180069_1000162_pt1 | contig 13927 bp, 7 predicted proteins | sample EasRivERM_16_10D_2_FD_121793 | JGI IMG/M metagenome (GOLD analysis project Ga0180069, IMG submission 121793) | Soil microbial communities from meander-bound floodplain in the East River, Colorado, USA - East River metaG ERMLT231B'_16_10D | ecosystem: Environmental > Terrestrial > Soil >...
CCGGTCAACGCACGGGGACGCGGCTTCTTCGGGTCAGGAGAAAATGTCGGTGCGGGCTCAGGCTTATTCGCGCTGAGCGGAGGCGTAGCCGTAGTCGAAGCGGCCGAAGTCGAAGCGTCTTTCTTGTCAGCCGTCGCTTTCGTCTCCAACACAACAATGTCGCGTGAACCGGTCACATAGACGGTGATGCCTTTGCAACCGAGTTCCCACGCCATCATGTACGCCTTCGCAACATCCTCCTCGGTGGCATTCTCGTGAAAGTTGACGGTCTTCGAAAGCGAGTTATCCACGAACGCCTGCAACGCGCCCTGCATGTGCACATGCTCCTCAGCGCTGATATCACCCGACACCACGAACGTATCGCGCACAGCCTGCGGGATCTCCGCGATGTGCTGGCACGTGCCTTCACGCATCACCTGCTCGACGATCTCCTGGCGCTTCTCTTCGCCGAGTCCGAGTTTCTTCAGCGCTTCATCGAAGCGCGGGCTGGCATACGTTAACTTGAGATCTTTGCCGTTGTCATTGACGTGACGAATATACGCCAATGCGAAGACGGGTTCACAGCCATAGCCTTCACAGCCTGCGACGGTGGCGATGGTGCCGGTCGGTGCGACGGTGGTCTGCGCGGCATTGCGGATGCCATGTTGCTTGATGCCGCTCACCACCGCCTCCCACTCGACGTTCGGTCTGCTCCAGTTATTCTGATAGTTTTCCAGCGCCCTGGGCGCGGTCCACTTCATATCGTCCATATCGTAGATCGAACCTTCGATGGCGGGGAACGCACCGCGCTCTTCCGCAAGCTGAATGCTGGTCTGCATGGCGTGGTAACGGACGAACTCCATCACCTGCGCGCCGAACTCCTGACCTTCCTTCGAACCATAGCGCACACCCACGTGGTACATCAGATCCGCAAGCCCCATGATGCCGAGTCCGATGCGGCGCGCCTTGTGCGCGGCTTCGGTTAATTGAGGCACAGCGGGTACATAAGCATTTGCTTCGACAACATCGTCGAGGAAACGCGTCGATAACACAACACTCTGACGGAGCAATTCCCAATCCACGGTGCCACGTCCGGCTTCATCGGACGGTCCGCAATGCTCATTGAGATTCACCGAACCGAGACAGCAATTCTCATACGGTCCAAGCCATTGCTCACCGCACGGATTCGTCGCCTCAAGCGGATACAAATGCGGAACAGGGTTCGAACGATTCGATGCATCCAGGAACAACACACCCGGCTCACCGTTATGATGCGCCTGCCTGACGATCTTATCGAACAACTCACGCGCATTCACTTTCTTATATGTGTGAATGGTGATGCCTGCGGCTTCGGCTTGTTCGAGCGTGCCACTGAAGCCTTTGTGCTTCATCTCTTTCATATCGGGGAAGCGCAACGCCCACTCTTCATTGTTCTTCACCGCGCGCATGAATGCATCCGTGATACCGACCGAAATGTTGAAATTCGTGATTTGATTTTCGTTGATCTTGCAGGTGATGAAATCCTCCACGTCCGGGTGATCCACGCGCAGGACAGCCATATTGGCTCCACGGCGTGTATTGTGAGTCACCATGCCATAGGCAAGATAGGTATGATTGTCCGTAACTTCAAGATCAAGTGTTGGTGACTTGCCCGCAGATTCGACCCCGCCAACTTCCACGAACCAGAAACCATTCACGGAGGGCGAGTGTTCAAATATTTCAGGATGATCTTGTTTCATCAAGTCATAGCCTGAACGCGTCAGATTGCGATCATCGCGCATGTAACGCAAGACTTGTCGGCGCAAGCGCGGTTCTGTGCTTCGGAAATTAATATCTCTTCCGCGCCCTCTGCTGTCAATTTGTTCCAATGTAATTGAGTCTAAAACAGGTTGCAACCAATATTTTGGGTTGGGCAAAATATAAGAGCTTTCCCTGCGTTGATCGCTTTCCCACGAATAAGCTGACACAAAGCGCGAGCGTTGGTCACAGCCAATCTTTTCGCGCCACGCCTGCAAACCGACAGTAGAGGTGATTCGAACCTGATATGTTTCTGAATCACCCCAGCGATCCAAACCAGCAGAGACGGTTCGGATATTTACAGGGCAGCCCAGGCCAATCAGCAATGTGGAAACTTCACGCGCCAGTTGTACGGAGGAGGTAGTCAAGGTTGGGAAACCATGAGTCAACGTCCCATCCGCTTCAAACAGTCCGCGTAAATACGCGCCGACAATATTGGCAGGAGACTGGCGAACCAAACGCGGGATGGATACATCATGGCTGGTTTGCTTTCCAAGTCCATTGAGAAGCAGGAAGTCTTTGATGGCTCGATTATCCATTACGAACGTCGCAGAACGGTCATTCGGTTTCTGCATTCGATGGACATTGACGTTAAAGAGTCGCTCCAGCATCGCAGGCAATTCTTCCATCATATAAGATGAATGCGCAACACTGGCACCCACACGGTGATCCTGCTCACCCTGGGCGACAAATCCATCGCCGGCCAAATAACCAAGGAAGAAGGCGAATTCCTCATCCAAAACAGATGGAAGTTCGGGCATGATCTGGTTCCCATGTTTTTGGGTCGGCTTCTTTAAAAATTGCAATTTCCCCGCGTGCTCACCTGTGCGGACAAGTATCCAATCACCTTTGGTTAAATCCTGGATTTCCTTCCACTGAGGTCCATCATTGGTCATTACTTTTACTTTGTGATTGGGTGTGCCTGTAATGCTCAAACCTTCGCGGGTATGAACACGCATAACATCAGCGATACCATTGTTATATCCACGTGGGGAGTCTTTCATGCCCTCATCGGTGGGAACGGAAAGTTGATGTTCCTGCCAGCCGGGATTTTCTGAATTGACGATCTCGTCAAGCCGCAACAAGCCTTTGTTCGTAAATACCAACGTATCAGGTAATAAACAACCGCCTTGCGCAATCTCGCCAAAGGCATGATCGTACACACGCAGGAATCCAACCGGTCCCGTTGCCTGACCGGCAGAGGTCAACACCATGGAGCCTTTTGGTCGCAAGCGCGAGAACGAGAAGCCATTCCCTCCGCCTGTCTGCTGGATCAACGCCGCATCGCGCAGCGTTTGGAAGATGCCGGCGGAATCGCGTCCCATGTCATCGGTGATCGGTAAAACGAAACAGGCGGCCAACTGCCCAAGTGGAGTCCCTGCACCGGTAAATGTCGGGGAGTTCGGAAAAAATTTCTTGCTGGATAATAAATGGTAATACTCGATCGTACGCTGCTGCACATCGGCTTCCCACTGCTCTTCGACCTTCGCGACATGATAAGCCACGCGCCAAAACATCTCCTCGACGGTTTCAGCGGGCTTGCCATCATCTCCACGACGAACATACCGCTTCACCAACACCTGACGGGCATTGTCCGTGAGATTCGCCTTGGGCAAATCTTTCGGCATGGGCGGTGTGGGAAGTAATCCGTTTTTGACTTGTGAAGTCGAAGATGCTACTGCTTTGGTTGCCATAGTACACTCTCCTCAATAAGATTTTTTCGTCCTCCCGAAAATCATCGGGACGCTGTGAGCAAAGGGTCGGATAGAACGAATGCTTTTCTCGCTCATACACTTGCACCTGCTGCAAGTGTCGGCTCGTTGCGCTCAGCGCGATATATTTTTAGACAAAAATTGACAGTAACCCATTCCGCCCTTGGCAGAGTGGTCGCTGTCAATGAATTAGCTTTCGAGTAAGCGGTTGATTTCGTCGCGAATGGAATGTAAGTCATCCAGACCAAGATACACAATGGCATAACGAATAAAGGCAACCTGGTCGGTCTCTTTCAAACTTTGCATCACCAGATCACCTACAATACGGGAGGAGGTCTCAGATTTGCCCATTTTTTGCAATTGCGATTCAACCTGCCCGATCATGCGCTCGATGTCCGCCGCAGAGACGGGTCGCTTTGCGCAGGAGATGCGGATACCGCGCGCCATTTTCTCACGGTCAAACTCTTCACGTGTGCCATCCTGCTTGACAATGAGCGGCGTCGCCAGAATGGGGCGCTCATAGGTGCTGAAACGCTGTCCGCAGTTAAAACACTCACGGCGCCGGCGTATTCCGCCGTGGCTGTCGTGAGATGTATCGAGCACTTTTGAATCATGATGCTGGCAATAAGGGCAGCGCATTGATGAAATCGACTCCAATTTAGAACGTTTGTTGCCGCCAAATGTGGGCGTTTAGCTTTGCATCCCCGTACATCTGGTGAAATTCATTGGCATTTTAGCATGGACGGAGAGTCAATACAAGAGGACACGCGGGGGATTAACCTTAAAATATCGGATATTTTAAGCAGAGCGTAGGGCAGGCATAGTGCTGAGCACAGAACATCTTCAAGTTGTTTGTCATTGGTTGAGTGCACAAAGATACCACGAATTTCAATCTGCTCAAGTCGCAGTTTTCTATTATTTGAATATCATAGCGTGAATACCATGATTTAAAATTGTATTTTCAATACATGCTGATAAAATTCAACAACCCGTTCCCCCGTTTCAAGAAAGGACACAGTTATGAACGTCCTTGCCGCACTCGTCCTTGGGCTGCTTATCGGCTGGTTGATCGAATGGATCATTGACTGGTTCTATTGGCGCGGCCGCATCCGTCCGCTTGCCGAAGAAAATGCGCATCTGGCAGAAGCGAATAAGAATCTGGAGAGAGAGAATACGGATATAAAAGAACGTATCGCCGTGCTTGAAGCAAAGGTCAATAAAAGATCACAACGATCCAAGACCAAGCCCATTCGAGACCGGGCCGGCAAGGACAATTTACAGGCGATCCGCGGCATTGGTCCGGTCATTGCCAAACGGTTGAACGATGCGGGGATTTATACATTCGAGGAGCTTGCACAACTTACACCGGATGAATTGGAAGAGATTCTTGGAGCGTTGATCAAAAAGTTCTTCCCCGGCGAAGAGAAGATGCTCGCGCAGGCAAAAGAACTCGCGGCACAAAAGGCGCAACAGGCATCATAGCTCATGAGCACCTCCTCACGCGCCCCGTTGTATGATCTCTTTAAATTGATCGTGGCGATCATTCTATTATTCATCTTTTTATTATTGCTGTTTTTAATACGACCGTCTCAAGCCCAACAAAGTCAACAGATCGTGACGTTAACCCCGCCTCCTTCCACCCCTTCGACTACGCTCAGGGCGAGCCCGACAGTTGTTCCAGCCTCATCAACATTTATCTCACCGACAAGCCTGCCAACGTTTACTCCGACTCCCATTCCATCGGCAACCGAATCACCGGTCCCTGAAACACTACCTACACCCATCGTGGAAATTCCTTCCGAGCAAAATATATGCGAGGCCATTTCACGTTCGCAATTACAAGTGGGAATGAAAGCGACCATCGTTCGACAATTGAACTTCCGTTCATCGCCCGGCATCTTGTACAATTGGATCTTGACGAATAATCCCAACACACAAGTGGAGATCGTTGGGGGTCCTACCTGCACGCGCTATCAAAATGGAGGCGCATATTTGTGGTGGCAGATCAAACTCCCCAATGGATTAATCGGCTGGTCTGCGGAGGCCTCCGCGTTCGGTGCATTTTATTTTATGGAGCCTGTCAAATAAGTGCGTCGCACGATACAGGTAGAGTTATCTCATTAATCGGAAAATCTTATCGGGTCGAATCTTCTCATTAATTAAGGTGCGACGCACCCTCGAACAGCAAGCTTTTGGGCTCCAGAATTAAAGACCACTCAAAAACTCCAGTACCTTCTGATTAAACTCTTTTGCTTGTGATTGATGCGGCACATGTCCCGCATGAATGGAGTTGCCTATGGCATGCGGCATGGCATTCACCAGTTTGGAAAAAGAGGCTGGTGCAAGTGTTTGATCACGATCTCCCCATACCACCAGGGTTGGGATAGTTATATGAGGCAGAAATTCGGTCATATCTGAAATTACATTCGGGATGTTATACACACCCGGGGCGGTACGTGTGTAATCCAACGCCGTCTGTGCGCGGATCCTTTCAGGCAGTGAGTGCAGCGTATTATCACCAGGCGTTCGTCTCCCGCGTCTCATCGCAACGCTGGCGAGATCAATAAAGGCACGAAAAAGCCATATGGGAGTTCTGCCTGCGACTACACCTCTTAAATTTCGACTGCTATAGGACCGCTGAAGCAGGAGGGGCAGCTGTGAGCGTGAATAAAGCGGATCGACCAGAATCAAGCCGCGGGTCCAGGCAGAGACGCGCCGTGCGTACTCCAGCGCGATGTGCCCGCCCAGCGAATGTCCAATGATGATGGCTGGTTCGGTCAAATGCAGTGAGCGCATCCAATTCATAAAATGCTCGAACACCCACTCCATTTGATACGCATGCGAATCCAATTTCGGACTCTCGCCATGACCCAACAGATCGAGCGCATACGCAGCATATCCGTTTTGCGTGAGTGCGGGGATCAGGTCATCCCAATCATGCAGGGACGCAGCGATGCCGTGAATCATGATGACTGGTGTGCCATGCCCTTCGTGAACAAAATTTGCGGTATGTGGAATGACAATATTATTTGCCAGTGTGTTGCTCATATCGTTTGGCTAATTCTCTGCGTAATACTTTTCCAATGAAGGTGCGCGGGAAGTCATCCATGAAGATCACAAAGCGCGGCACAAGGTGCGCGGGCAATCGCCGCTTGCAAAAGGAAATGACCGCGGCCGGCGTTGGTGCTTCCTTCCCCGCGATCACGAATGCGAATGGATTCCCTGCTATGGCAGTCACTGCAACTTCCTTGATCTGCGGGATCTCATAGATCACTTCCTCCACGTCACGCGGGAAGGCTGGTTGTTTCTTGAGCTTTGTTGGATACCACATATCGGCTTTACGCGCGACGATACGGTAATATCCCTCTTCATCCATTTGCGCGATATCGCCCGTGAGAAGCCAGCCATCCTCAGTAAGCACTTCTTTTGTGGCTGCGGGATTTTTCCAATACCCCAGCATCACTTGCGGACCGCGCACTGCCAGTTCACCGATCTGCCCTTGTTTCACTTCTTTGTTGTGTTTTGCCAGATCAACGATCTTTGCCTCCGTGGATGGAAGCGGAATACCTATTGTCCCAACCTTGCGTTTATCTCCAAGTGGATTCGCATGTGTCACCGGTGAAGCTTCGGTAAGCCCATATCCTTCCACAAGACGACCCTTGGTTAATTTCTCGAACGCTTCCTGCACTTCAACGGGCAGAGGCGCAGAGCCGCTGATGCAGGCCTTGATGGATTGGATCCCATATTTACGCACGCCGCTGAAATTATTGATGGCAACATACATGCTTGGAACCCCGGGGAAAATTGTCGGTTTATATTTCCTGATGGTCTTAAGCACATCCAATATCTGGAATTGCGTCTTCAATATCATCGCCGCGCCCAGAGACACAGGCACATTGAGCGCGGTGGTCAGCCCATAACTATGAAAAAGCGGCACAACACACAGGAATCTTTCCTGCCCTTCAACCGCGGCAGGCAGCCAGTGACGTGTCTGCAATGCATTCGCAACCAGATTGCGATGTGAAAGCATCACACCTTTTGATTGTGCAGTCGTCCCACCTGTGTATTGAATGACAGCCAGGTCTTCGGGCACAACTTCAACAGTCGGTGATTTGTCGCTCTTCTCTGCCAGAAAATCCTTCCAGTGCAAGGCATTCGGCAAACCGAAACCGCGATTGCGCCAATGTGAGATCAAAAACTTTGGCAGGGATAGATAATCGGCAGGGTCGGTCAATATAACATGCGGCACACCGCTGCCCTCTTGAATTTGCTTTGCAAGCCCAGCCCACATTGAAAGAGTGACCAGCACACTCGCATCCGAGTCTTTCACCTGCCGCACTACTTCCTCCGGTTCGATCACTGGCGGGATGAATACGGCAGTCGCGCCCGCTTTCATAGTCCCATAAAAACCGATCACCATTTGTGGGACGTTTGGCATTAATAGAACAACACGCGCGCCTTTTCCAATCCCGAGCGCGAGCAATGCATTGGCAAAACGATTGGCTTCATGATTCAAACGACGATAGGACAGCCGTGAGCCTTCAAAAAATATCGCGGGGCGCAAAGGAAATAATCTCACCGAAGAGCGCAGTAAATGATGCAACGGGATATACGGGATCCCAATTGTATACGGTACACCTTTTTCGTAATTCGCCAGCCAGCCGCGTTTGTTCCTCAGCAGATCACGTCCGCTTTTCTCTTTGCCCCTATGGGCAGGTTCAGATGACTCGCGCCATGAGCGCGGCTCTTCACCCGACATAAACCGCTCAATCGCACGGCCCACCGCCTCGCGCCGCTCCAACATGACCAGATGGCCTGATACCCCTATATCAGCCTCTTCCGCTCCGACGATTGATCCTGCCACCTTCGCGAACAACGGACGTTCAAACACAATATCGCGATGTCCGCGAATGACAAGTGTCGGCACTTCAACGGATTTGAATTTCTCCCAGCCATTCCATGTTGCCATATTATTTGCATAAAAGGATTTCAAGGCATGTGGCGGGGCAAACAGCCATTTACGCGTAACCGGTTCGACGATTTTCAGCAACCAGACTGGCAAACTCAAGGCAAGTTTCAATATGGGTTGAAGCTTGAACTGACCCGCGGTTGCGATCAAAACCAATCGCTCCACCCGACCAGGATTCTTGAGAGCATACTCCGTCACCACTGCGCCACCGAAGGAATGTCCCACCAACACGATCTTCCCTTTGACTTTTAATAACGTGAGCGCGGTCTCCAGATCATTAATGATCTGAGGCATGTCATAGCCTTCGCCCGGCTTATCAGAGAGTCCATGTCCGCGCAAATCCAACGCAATGACACGATTCTCCACCACGAACTTCTGCATTTGATAATGCCATTGCTCTGCCTGCCCCCCAAATCCATGAATAAAAACAAATGTCCGCTGGGGATGATCCGGCGAAATATCGATCGCCGAAAGCCTCACCAGCGGATTGGTCGAAACACGCACTTCGTGACGATAAAGGTCAAGGTCGATGTCCATGCGAGAAGTGTACATGAGGCGGGCAGTGCTGTCAATTTGAGAATCAAAAAAGCCTGTGCCAGAGTAATCTGACACAGGCAGAGGCGTATTGGCTATCTATTAGTTGCTCTGCATGGTGCCCGGCGTGACCTCGAACCTCACCGCTAGATGCGGAACATCTCCAGGGCCCAGGCAGAATTCATCAACGACTGTACCAAACCCGTCGCAGTGCATGGCGCTGAACACCCAGTACACCGCGACAACATGCTCGCCGATGCTCAGCGGCGGGAGCTTGCTGAGTGTGCCGGGCCACACAGCTGGGAAGCCGGCAACTGTGCCAGTCCACAACTTGTTGCTAATCGGGTAGACGTAGGTCTGCTCCTGCCGTGTTCCTGGGTCGACCACATACTTGATCGCAACGAACTTCGCAAGGAAATCCTCAAGTGGATTCGCTCCTGCGGGCACGAACTCCTCTGGCACCGCCTCGAAGCTCGTGTTCATAAACCAGGCCGGTCCCGCCGCGGTCCATTGTTCGCCGGAGTCGGCCTGGTTACAGTAGGGGGTAACGATTTGCTTGGTGATCCCGAAAAGCACGTTCAGGTCAATTCCATTCGGCGCGATGCAGTGGTTATCTGAGGCTTGAGCGGGCTGCGGAAGGAGTACGGTACTTGCCATAACAAATACGAGTACAACACTCCACCTGGGAAAACGCTGTCGTAATGATAAAGAAGATTGTTTCATCACTTTATATTCCTTTCTGAGTAATCGATTATTGCCTAACTATATTGTTACGGATAGTTCATACTACGGAACTTTAGTGCCAGCATTAGAGAATAGTTTCGTTGCTGACTGGCAATTCGCTTAGGAGAAAAATATTCAGTGCTTGGCCTCCTTTCTAGTGAAAACTGATAACGAGTCGCGTTCCGAAGTTTTAGATCAAGTTAAGGTTGTGGGCAGGAAACGTTGGGATTCCAATATTCGAAGCTGCCTGACGGGTTGTGATCCGAAACCTAGGCATGGAGCACATGGATGCGGAGCTGCCTATTAAGGTACAAAATGCCATTGCTCCGCCTAATGGGTCAGCGGCGGAGGTTATCCCGCCGCTGACCTCTTGCTTGATGCTCGGACTTAACTTTTCGGAGGAGTATCTCCGTGCATCTTCTACTCGCCGAACCACTCACTGCGCTGATATTTGGTGAAATTTACAGGGACACTAGTCCACTCACTGTTGAGGTAGGCTGCCATGCCAGCCTGCGCGTCAACGAATGTGCGCTCGCTCAGCAGGTATATCGAGAAGCCTATATTAGGGTCAATCAGGGTTCGCTCGCTGAGGTGATAGGCTGTAATATCCATTGTGGGGACGTTGACTGATGCCCATTCGCCGAGGCGGAAGATCTGATACGCTTCTGCGTTGTTGACAGGGATCGGCACCGAGAGCCACTCGCCCTGGCGATGCAGCATATAAGCATTGTAGTCAAATGCTTTCGCTGCAGGTGAAAGGACAGAAACAGCAGAAATAGCAACGAGCGTGGTAACCAGGGCGGCAAGGGCGATCAGGATGACATTTCGATTGATCAAAACGCTGAGTGTTTTGATCTTGTGAATTACTGAGATACTGGACATTTTGGTCTCCTCGATTGGGTGAATGTGGTGTTTCCAATCTATGACACCAGTTTAGCCAGCCACCATCCCCCAGCATGTCTGAGAGCATGGATTGAGCGTGTTTTTTTGCATGTATTCTATAACTGCGCGAAAAAGAAATCCCGCCGCTGAAATCAATGGCGGGATCAAAGATTATTGGATATCTCTTAGCGAGGGGCATCTGTTCCACAAGTACTTTTTATTATGCTACTCTGAAAGTATGTAGGTAGCATTGTCGTACAATCCCGTTCTGTAGGGACATGGGTCGTTTCTATACACTCGTTCAATTGAAACTTGAGATACTTACCGTCAAATGCGAATCTAAACCTCATCGGGGCCAAAGGGTGATAATGATAACGAGTGTAATAACAATATTCAGAAAAACATCCACTTTGGAGTTACGATCGTTATTGAGCATAAACATGTTGGTCTCCTTGATTGGCGCAGGCCGGTTTGAGCGCCAATCTATGACCACAGTCTACATACTCGCCATCCCCTGGCATGTTTGAGAGCATGGATTGAGCATGTTTTTTATCGTATTTTCACAAATTGCTTCTCGACTGAATCGTCCCCATACACAATGATTACCTCTACTGCTGGGTTTCTTCCAGTGCAAACGCGATGGCTTCCTCCCTGGTCATCGCCATACCTTTCGACCAAAACCTGGCGAGAGTTTTCTCATCCAACTTGGTTTTTAGGAGCGCGAGATTGCGATCATACTCCAGTTGGTCAATCTGCAGCAGCCGGAATAGCGCGCGTTGGCTCAATAGATTTTGAACGGCGGAGAATAACTGTCCTGCACTGGCGAACCGGCCCAGCGATAGTTGGATACCAGCGAATGCTGAGATACAGGCAAGAATGCCGCGTGGATCATTGACTTGCATGTTTAGCAGCAGGCTCTCGCGACAAAGTAGAATTGCGTTTGCCGGATTGCCGCGATGAACGGCCAACTGTGCCAACCGCCTTACCGCATAGGCCAAGAAGGCTTTATCCTTGAATTCCCGAAAGATCGCCGTGCTCTGTTCGAAAAACAGCAGAGCTTGATTTAAGTCACCCTGACTGAACGCCACATCCCCGAGGAAGTTGAGTGTCCAGCTTTTCTGAAGCTTAAACGGGGGACCAAGTTCAAGCCAGATATCACGGCTCTGTTCCAACAAGGCGCGAGCTTTACTCAGGTTTCCGCGTAGGTGCTCAAACAAGCCTAAATTGCGGAGTGCTTTAGCGGCAAGATCTTTCTCACCGAGCTGAAGAGCGATCTCCAGCGCCTCTCGAAAATCTTGGTCGTCCAGTGGATTGATATCTGCCCAGTACAGCATACTGAGTCCGTTGAGTGCTTTTGCGCGAGCCAGGGTCTTCTCCTGCCCTCCCGGCATGGAGAGTGCGTGTTGCAGGCACTCCTGCCATTCGCTGATCGGCCCGTGCACAAAGAAGAAATAATCTAGGGAACCCAATAACAGGAATGCCTCCGTCATTTTACGATGCTGGATTGACCAATCAATTGCCAACCGGATATTGTCCAGTTCCTGATCCAGGAGGGTAAACCACCTGGCGGTCTGCTCGCCAAAAATATGAGGCTCCGCAACCTGGGCCAGCCGAACGTAATAGGCAAGGTGTTGATCGTAAACCATCTCTGTTTCCCCGATTTCTTTCAATTTTTCACGCCCGTACTCGCGGATTGTCTCCAACAGGCGATAGCGCGTCTCACTATTCTTGGAAACTTCCTCTACAATCACAAGTGACTTGTCCACGAGATGACCCAACAAATCAAGGATATCACTCCGCTTCATTCCCTGATTGCAAATTTCTTCCGCGGACTCAAGCGTGAATCCACTTGCGAATACTGACAACCTGCGAAGCAACACACGTTCAGGTTCGATAAGTAAATCATAGCTCCAATCAATCGTGGCCCGCAGGGTTTGATGACGCGGCACCGCTGTGCGACTTCCTGCCGTGAGCAGAGAGAAGCGGTCATCCAAGCGTGAGGCAATTTCGCCCACCGACAATACTTTGATACGCGCTGCAGCCAACTCAATCGCCAATGGAATACCATCAAGCCGGCGGCAAATTTGAGCCACAGTGTTTGCGTTTCTGGCATCTAAAACAAAACCAGATTTGGCGTTGCTCGCGCGCTCGTCGAATAATTCAATGCTTGCAAATTCCTGAAGTTCCTTGAGCGAAAGTGATTGTTGCATTTCAGGCAACGGCAAAGAAGGAACCTGCCACACTGTCTCATTGAAAATACCCAGGGCTTCGATACTGGTTGCCAGAATTTTTAGCTTCGTACATGACGCCAGCAATTGCTCAACGTACTGTGCACATGCTTTGATCATATGCTCGCAGTTATCCAGAACGATCAAAAGGTCTTTGGACTTGAGGTTGGTTTTAAGGGTTTCAATTATCAGCTCATGCGAGACTTCACGTACATTGAGAGACTGCGCGATTTCCTGGGATATCAAATTCTCGTCCGACAAGCCAACAAGACCTACCCAAAATACACCGTCTTTGAATTTCTTGATCGAGTCATTGGCTGTTTGAACGGCTAAACGAGTTTTGCCCACACCGCCTGAGCCGGTCAATGTCACCAAGCGGGAAGAAGACAACAGCCTGGTAATTTCTTTCAATTCTTTTTCTCTGCCAATAAAACTGGTAAGTGGAACTGGAATGTTTGAAGGAACTTCTGGTAAGGCGGACTTCGGTGAGACAATTACAGGTTTTGGAATCTCCTTGCCGGATTTGAGACTCTGGAACAACTCTTTCGTCTGTTCTGAGGGTTCGACTCCAAACTCTTTCAACGACTTGACACACCGCTCGTATATCGCGGCAACTTTCGACATATCTCCCATTGCCGCATGAGCAGACATCAACGCACGATACGCAGGTTCAGGCTTTTGCCCCAGTTTAATCCACCGTTCGCCCCAATCCAGAATATCGAGCCAGCGGTTTTCATCTTGCAACACTGACATCAACCGCGCCATCTTGTGATCAAAGACAGAATTTATATGTTCTCGTTCCAACATCACCCATTCATCATAAAAGCCTGGCAAAAGTTCTCCCTGATACGCCGAAAGAACGGAAATCAATTCATCAGCCGAAGCGTCATCGCCTACCTTCTCCAACGCAGAAACATCAAGCCAATATTCAGCAAAAGCATTGAAGGCAATGGATAAATCGTCAGTCAGCACGTATTCATTTTTTTGCTTTGCGGGAAGAGCCTTTCGTATCCGCCATAACGCATGACGAAGATTATCTCTGGCAGTTTCTTCCAAAGAATCAGGCCATAAGAGTCCCGCCAATCTTTCGCGGCGATGTAAAG